>ERZ832973.25-NODE-25-length-180109-cov-28.625051_pt1 | contig 180109 bp, 136 predicted proteins | sample MGYA00519950_ERZ832973 | MGnify/ENA primary metagenome ERZ832973 (study PRJEB31850, sample SAMEA3708734) | human gut metagenome | biome: human gut; feature: human-associated habitat; material: faeces | place: China | collected 2014 ... | reverse complement strand
CCCTATCATCTTCATATGCCATCTTATTTTTTAGAGACATTTACTGAATATCCCTAATCAATAAAGGGTATTGTATTTATTCTAGGTAATTTAATGTATGGTGATATCAAATTGTGTTCTATAAGAATGAGGGGCTGTCTTTTTTATGACAGCTCCCCATTCTTTATGAAATAAGTTTTATATGAATTTTATTCTACCCATTCTTTGATGGCTTGTGAAGGATCAGGATTTAAAACAGCACCTTTGTTGAATACATTTTCATAAAGACTGATAAAGATATTCATCCAGGGCGCACAGTAGCCTTCTATTGAATTAAATCGATATCCGATAGGAGCATTAGTACCCGGATAACCACGAACAACTTGTAACTCTAACCGTTTGTAATCCCAAAAGATGATCCCTTCACCCCAGAATTCAATACGTTTCTGTTCAACAACCTTCTTTTGAAACTCTTTTAGATCATTTACTTTACATGTATAGCTACCCACAGAAGTATTATAACGAAATGTGTTTACGAAATCTTCTAATTTAGAAATACCGGCTGCTAATCCTTGGCTCATTCCTATTGCTTCGGCTTCGATTAAATACATTTCCTCTATACGCATTAACGGATAGTCAACGGCAGCTCCGATTGTATAATCGTTCATTTCTCCATTTTTAGGTCGGAATTTGATACCTGTATATGGAGGCATATCAGCGAAATCATCATCGGTCAACAAAGTTCTATATTTAGTTCCGGGAGCTTTGTGTGCATCTTCAGGAGCAATCCAAGTTGTTTTTCGCCAGTCTGCATTTGGTATTTGATCGAACAATTTTCTGCCGATAAGCTTGTATCCTTGCCATTTTCGGTTACCGTAACCGAAAGTTTGTTCAGGACACATGCTTCCGGCAAAGTTGAGCCAATAGCTATGTACATCCTCGGTAGTCATGATGGATCCCCATACCCATGAATTGGTTAGTACACTGTTGAAGCCGGTAGTATAGCTGTCTCCACCAAACCATTCCTTTTCGGTCAGAGGCATTGCTCCGCTTTCGTTAATGACTTTGCGTGCGTATTCGGCTGCTTTAGTGAAACAAGTTTCTTTTGATGCAATGTTTAAATCTGTATTGTTGTTTAGGGTGTTGAGATCTTCAGGGTAAAGTTCGAAACGAGATCCCATTTCCAGCCACATACGTGCCATCAGACCATGGACAACTGGGGTACAGGGCAAGTTTTTGGTTGGGCGTTGATAATCACTCAAAAGCTCCTCAGCTGAGGCTAGGTCATCTAATATGAATTTGTATACGGCATAGAAGGGAGCACGTGGATTATTACGCCCTTCTTCTTCTGTGGTTTCAGCGGTAATAATAGGTACGGTTATGCCATATAAATTTTTACTGGCTGCTTCTGCATCTAATTTCTCTACTCCTGTTTTTTTATATTCATACATTCGGACTAAGTCCATGTATATCATGGCTCTATAAGATAGGCATATACCTTTATAATACTTGTTTTCGGGTGCATCATCTGCTTTTTCTAAAGCACTCAGTGCATTATTTACATTATTCAGAAACTTGTAGTTATAATACCAAATGGTATTGACAACATCGGCATCACCCAAATCATTACATACTCCATAAGTATCAAAAAAGTCAAATTTGGGTTCGTGGCAGAAGAAGTCTTCGCATGCACTTTCTCTGATTAAATTATATCCACTATATCCAAAATCATGATAAAATTGTGGACCGTAACTTCTAAATGCATTAATAAATGCGACTACTGAATTTACCATTGCGCTGATAGCTTGGTCAGATTTTCCTATTTGGTCTATGGTAGCTGTGCTACTTTCTGGAAATACCTCTTCGATACAACTGTTTAAGCTTAATGCTGATGACAGACATGCAGCAATCATTAGTTTGGTAATATATTTCTTTTTCATATTCTTGATTGTTTATGTGTTGATTAGAATTGTAAACTTAGACCGGCGGAGAATGCGCGTACGGCTGAATATTCTCCGGATGAATCTTTATTTCCGTTCCATGTTACGCGTGAATCGAAACCTTTTCTTTTTGACCAATAATAAACATTGTCACAGGCCACATAAATGCGCAGATTAGTTAGATATAGACTTCTAAGTGTTTTTTTGCTGAAAGTATATCCTAATTGAATGTTTTGAATACTTATGGAAGATGCATTAGTTAGAAACCTGTCGGATGTTTTTACACTGTACAGGTCATTGAATTGCCATTGTGGAATATCACTTTGAGTATTCTCCGGGCTCCATGCTTTATAAATATCTTTGTGAACATTGTATCCTAAATGAGTTGAAGTAGGAGGTGACATTAATGCTTGGTAACCATAGTCGTATGCCTGACCTCCTATACTGTAGTTTATTTGTGCAGAGAAATCAAAACCATAAAATGAAAGAGAGGTATTGATACCACCGTATAGGTCTGGAACAGCGTCACCACATAAGTATAGATCAGCTTGAGAATAGGTTGTTGTTGTTTTCATTTCACCGGTTTGCTTATCTGTATAATACCATTGTGGTTTGCCTTCTTCGGACACACCTGCATATTTTTGAACATAGTTAGTATACATTGGAAGTCCTTCTCCGTAATAATACAGACCGTTTACATAACCGGCATGTCCATCTATAATGTCTGTTTTTTTACTTTCTGCAAGACGGCTGATCTTATTTCTATAATGTGTTGCATTAAAGCCAATATTCCATGTTACGTTTCTAGTCTTGACTGGTATATATTTTAAATCAATTTCAACACCTTTGTTATTCATGTCACCAATATTGTCATAATAGCCTGAGTACCCTAATGATAAAGGTACAGAAAAACGGTTAAGCATATCAGTTGTTCTGCGATTGAAATATTCTATGCTGCCACTTAATCTGCCTTTTAATAGTTCGAATTCTATACCTAAATTTATATTTGTATTGGTTTCCCAGGTAATATTTTTATTTCCTTTTCTGGAAAAACCTAATGATAACTCATTATTGCTGTTATTGATATTGTAAGTATCTACATATAAGAAATCGTCTATTCTGTCATTACCCTGTTGACCTACAGAAAACTTTAGTTTTAATAAATCGAGCCATTTAATGTCATCCAACCATTTTTCTTTGGTAAGAATCCAAGCAGTTCCCACAGAGTAGAAATTACCCCAGCGATTATCCGGGTGAAAGCGGGAAGAGGCATCGCGCCGGTAAGAAAGTTGGAAAAAATATTTGCCGTCATAGTCGTACATACCTCGGAATAAATATCCTTCAGTATTGTATTTACTCTTATAGGATGACTCATCGTTGGTACCACTGATGGCACCGTTTAATTCTTGATTCTGAAAAAAAGAGAACATACTGTTTTTGGCTGCGTATAATTCTTCATAAACGTTATTAAAGCTTTCATGACCTGCCATCAATGAAACGTTATGTAATCCGAAGCTATGATTATAATTTAATATTTGTTGTAGGTTGAGGGTTGTTCGACGCCAATGCTGGACATTGATGCTTCCATTCAAAGAATTTGCTGTTCCATAAAAAGGATTTAAAGCATTTTTGTACCGGCTGTCACGTATCGAAGTGCCTGCATTGAATGTGAATTTGAAGTCTTTCAGGAAATTAACATCTATAAATGCGTCTCCATTCAAAGTATTTGCAGAGGTGTTATATGTATCGAGCTGACTTAATTTTATTCCGTTAGAGTTCGGGTTGATAGGACGGTTTAGAGGACCTTGGTTGGATACTCCGAAATCGTACATGTCACCATTTTTATCCTGCATGATCTTACCATTTGTATCACGTAGGTAAAGTGGATATATGGGAGCTGTATTGAAAGCTTGGCTAAAACCGCCAGCGGCTGAATTCTGTATTGAATGTGTATAACTGATGTTGGCGCCAAATCTCATCCACGGTTTAGCCTGATATGTGGTTTTCAAACGACCGGTGATACGGCTATAATCAGATCCTTCTGCTATACCGTCTTCATCTAAATATCCAAAAGAAGCATAGATTTGTGCTTTATCACTTCCGCCTGAAATATTGACGTTGTATTCTTGGCGTAATGCTGTATGATATACAGCATCGACCCAATTGTCGGGAGTGAGATAATAACCGTTTACTATCCGTCCTAATTTTGCATTAGGATTAAGAAGACCGTTTTTACCAATCAGATATTCTCCTTCAGGATATGAATATACGTTGTAGGATAAACCACCGGTTTGACTGTTGGTTCCTATCATATTAGTATTTGCGCTGACATATGCTTGGTCAGGAGTTTGTCCTTGGGCATTTAAATAATAATTGTATAATGCTTTATAGTGTGCTTGATAATATTCTCCTGGATCTTTTATGTAGTCATATTCTATTTCACCACGGGTATTGGCACTCCATTTAGCGTCTACTGTGATTTTTGCATCGCCTGCTTTAGCTGATTTTGTTGTTATAATTATGACACCGTTAGCACCTCGAGCACCATAAAGAGCTGTGGATGCTGCATCTTTTAGTACAGAAATAGATTCTACATCTGCTGGATTGATGTTATTCCATCCTCCTTCGTATGGCATACCGTCTAATACGATGAGGGGATCTGTTTTTGCGCTCATTGAACTGATGCCACGTATCAGAATGCTTGGAGTTTCTCCAGGCTGCCCATTTGTCATTGTCATTTGTAGGCCTGCCACTTGTCCAGATAAACTTTCTATGACATTAGTAACCGGACGTTTAGTTATTTGTTCTGTATGAATCATTTTTGCAGATCCTGTAAAAGCTGATTTTTTTGCAGTACCATAAGCAACTACCAAAACTTCTTCCATCACTTCTGTTGTTGAAGTCATAACAATTTTCATTTCCGGCTTGATGGTTACTTCTTGGGTTTCCATTCCAATGAAAGAAACAATAATTGTTTTGTTGGTAGGTGAGATGTTTGTAAGTGTGAACTGACCATTGATGTCGGTGATTGTTCCATTGGTTGTTCCTTTTACCAATACGGAAGCTCCGATTACCGGTTCGTTGTTTTCGCTTGAGATAACGGTTCCTTTCACTGTTACCTGTGCTTGTGCATGGCTTATTCCTACGAATAAGCATACGAATAGTAGTAATAGTGTCTTTTTCATAATGTTTGTAATAGATTTGTGAGTTTATGGTTTGTACAAACCTAGGAATAAAATCTAATAAATCAAAATATTTTCGATGACAAATGTTTAAAAATAAAAGTATATTCTAATCAATGTAATAAAAACTTAAACAAGCAAGAAAATTAACTTGTTTTTATAAAAGAAACATCTTAATCATTTTGTCGTTCCGCTGAACTTTTTAAATACAAAAATCCCCAAATCTAAGTTGATTGATAGATTTGGGGAAAAAGTTGGAAATATCTCTTGTTGCTTTTATTTTTTTTGAGATTGGTGCATAATTTTTAAGATATCACGGTGGAATTTAATCTCTGCACGTTGTAACTTATATATTTTCTTGGGAGATAAGATTTTTTTAAAGCGCTGTAGATATTCCAAATCCAATTTATCGGCTTCAATCCTTGCTTTGACAATACCTTCTATAATTTGTTCGTATTCGGCATCGGTTGTTTTAGGATTTTTGCCTTTGCGTGCTTGCTCCCATGCTTTATCATTTACTGTTTTTTTACGGTCTTGTAATTCGAAGTAGATAGGGAAGAATTTAGTGGCCTCTTCTTGCGTTATTTCTGCTTTTTGCGTGAGATATGCTTCTTGTCTAGCTCTGAATTCTTCTTTGGTGAAACCAGGTTTCTTTTTGTCTTGCGCCTGTAGCGAAATGCTTATATATAAAGTGATAAGCAAGGTTGCCAGTCTTTGTATCATGTGGTTATTATTTAATTATACATATCTGAATTTGCATCTGTCAAGTATTGATAGAGCGTATAATCATCCATCATGGAATGATCTAAAATCGTTTCAATATATTCGTCTGAGAATTGTTCAGTTTCCGCTGCTGTAAAAATAGGAGTGTCTTGTTTAGGGGGACCTACAACAACTCTGACGCTGAACATCAATCCACAAAACATAGCTGCCATATATATCCAAGGCTTGATACGTTGCCAAGTAGTTATTGTTTCTTGCGGAGCAGAAGTTTGTTCCTTCTCCGGCAATTTATTCATCAACTCTTTTGAGAAGTTGTCGAAATAACCTTCGGGTACCATGAATGGATTTTTTGTCCCGCATTTTTTTAATAGTTCATCTTCTTCCTTCATAGTGGTTCTCCTTTCTTTGTTAGATACATTTCTTTTAAAAAGGTTTAAAGGCATTCTTTTAAAAAGTTCTCTATTTTTTTCACTGCATGGTGGTAGGAGGCTTTCAGTGCCCCTATACTTGTTCCTAATATTTCAGACATGTCTTCATATTTCATTTCTTGAAAGTATTTTAAATTGAATACTATACGCTGCTTTTCAGGGAGCGTCAGTAATGCTTTTTGAAATAATATTTGAGTTTCATCTCCATTAAAATATGTATTACTTTCCAGTTTGTTCACCATATCTGCATCAGCGTCGTCTATGGATAATTGGTTGGTGGCACGTTGTTTATTTAAAAAGGTCAAGCATTCATTCAAAGCTATGCGGTAAAGCCAGGTCGACATTTTGGCTTCGGCACGAAAATACTCTAGATTAGTCCATGCTTTGATAAATGTATTCTGTAACAGATCATTGGCATCTTCATGAGAAAGTACCATCCGGCGTATCTGCCAATATAGCTGTTCGCTGTATTCGTTGACAATACATTCGAAGGCTTCTTTTTGTCGTGCCGGGTCCTGTAATAACGCTATTATTTCTTTCTCATTATAAGTGTTCATGTTCCTATTTTTAAATTAGATATCCGGTTTATGTTATGGTTTAATGGATTCTATTGAAATTTTTAATGTTTCCCGTGCAAGTAGAGTGTTAGGAAAAATATCCGATGCTTCCTGTAACAATATGCTTTCATCTTCGTAGCGGGCTGAAAAATGTCCTATAAGAAGTTGTTTTACTTTTGCGGTACGGGCGATTTCTCCAGCTTGCGAAGCAGTTGTGTGAAAGGTTTCTTTCGCACGGGCTTGTTCGCTTTGTGCAAAGGTGGCTTCATGAAATAACAGGTCCACTCCGTATATTTGTTCTATGATATGTGGCAAATAAATAGTATCTGAACAATAGGCATATCGGCGGGGAAGGGCAGAAGGGATAGTCAATTTGTTGTTTGGTACTATTTTTCCGTCCGGTAATGTGTAATCGGCGCCATTCTTTATCCGGTTGAGTTCGTATACGGGGATTTCATAAAAGTCAATCATGTCGCGACGAATATGGGCGGGGATCTGTTTCTCTGAAAAGAGGAATCCGCATGTTGGTATCCGATGACGTAAGGGAATTGTTTCTATGGTTAGCGAACGGTCATCATAAATTATTTCAGCTTTGCCCGGATCAAAAGTTTGGAAAACGACTTTGTAACTCATACCTTTGCAAAAAAAGTCGAGTTGTGGAGTAAGAAGACGTTCTAATTCTGCGTGACAGTGAATATAGAGTGTGGCTGTCCTTCCCAGCATACCGAAAGTTGATATCAGTCCCATTAGTCCGAAACAATGATCACCGTGCAAATGTGAAATGAATATATGGTTTAGCCGGGTGAATTTCAGTTTTGATTTGCGTAATTGCATCTGTGCTCCTTCACCACAGTCTATCATAAATAGTTTTTCACGGATATTTACGACTTGTGATGTTGCAAAATGCCGTGTGGTCGGCAATGCTGACCCGCATCCTAATATATGTACTTCAAATTTCTCCATCGTTACAAAGATACTATCTTTTTTGAATGGAAAATAAAAAATGCCGTAAAAACGGCATTATAGGATTGAACTATTTCTTAAGTTTTATTTTCACAGCATTCATGCCACGTGACCCTTTTTCCAGTTCAAAAGTCACGATGTTATTTTCTATGATATTATCTATCAGTCCACTAATATGAAAGAAGTATTTCTCTGCATTCTTCAAATCTTTTACAAATCCATATCCTTTGGATACATTGAAGTGTTCTATTCTTCCTTCATGTACTAGTTCTATCGGTTCTTCAGTTCTACGAGGAGTTGAAACTTCAATGGTGGACATATCCACTTCTTGTGGTTTATTATTAGGAGTGGGAGGAGTATCGGTTATCATACCGTTCTCGTTTACATAGGCAATCATATCTTCAAAGGAAGATGTGCCGTTACTTTTTCTTTCTTCTTTTTTTTGCTGTTTTGCTAAACGCTTTTCTTGTTTTTTCTTTTCTAGATCTCGTTTGGTAAATGAAATAGGTTTCGCCATTTGATTCTTTTTAAATTAGTAATATACAGTTCGGCCTGCTACGGGGAAGTGTATGGAATTAATAGTGAGGTAATAAGAAAACGGGGGAGAAGTCGTTATGAAATACTAACTCGAAATTTTATTACTCTATAAAGATACGGTTTTATTACGGATATCCCATAGAATATTTTCCTTTTTAAGAAATAATGGCATAAAAAAAGGATGCATTTTAATAAATGCATCCTTTTGGCTTATCTTAAAGTAAACTGATTACTTCTTTTTGTTTTCCAACTGTTCTTTCAAAGCAGCCAAAGCATCGATATCGCCTAAAGTGGTAGAGGCTGCCTGATTTTGGATAGCAGGAGCTTCTTCTCTCTTAGTTGTTTTCTTTGCATTAGAAGCTGCTTTCTTTTCAGCTCTTTCTTCTGCCTTGGCAGCATCTTCGAAAATGCGGCTGTGAGACAGGATGATTCTCTTGGCATCCTTGTTGAATTCAATTACTTTGAATGACAGTTTTTCATCCAATTGGGCTTGAGAGCCATCTTCTTTTACCAAGTGTTTCGGAGTTGCAAAACCTTCTACACCATAAGGAAGAGCTACAACAGCACCCTTATCCAACATTTCGATGATAGTACCTTCGTGTACAGAACCTACAGTAAATACAGTTTCGAATACATCCCAAGGATTTTCTTCCAACTGTTTGTGACCAAGGCTCAAGCGACGGTTTTCTTTGTCGATTTCCAATACCTGAACTTCGATGTCTGCACCGATCTGAGTGAATTCAGAAGGATGTTTTACTTTCTTAGTCCAAGACAAGTCAGAGATGTGGATCAATCCGTCTACACCTTCTTCGATTTCTACGAATACACCGAAGTTAGTGAAGTTACGAACTTTTGCAGTGTGCTTGGAACCTACAGGATACTTTTCTTCGATAGTTTCCCATGGATCTTGTTTCAGCTGTTTGATACCCAAAGACATCTTACGTTCGTCACGGTCAAGTGTCAGGATAACAGCTTCTACTTCGTCACCTACCTTCATGAAGTCCTGAGCAGAACGCAAGTGCTGTGACCAAGACATTTCAGATACGTGGATCAAACCTTCTACGCCCGGAGCGATTTCGATGAATGCACCGTAGTCAGCCATAACGACTACTTTACCTTTCACCTTGTCACCTACCTGCAGGTTAGCATCCAAAGCATCCCATGGGTGCGGAGTCAGTTGTTTCAAACCAAGAGCGATACGTTTCTTTTCGTCATCGAAGTCAAGGATAACAACGTTCAACTTCTGGTCGAGTTCTACAACTTCTTTCGGATCGCTTACACGGCCCCAAGACAGGTCAGTGATGTGAATCAAACCGTCTACGCCACCAAGGTCGATGAATACACCGTATGATGTGATATTTTTAACAGTACCTTCCAGTACTTGTCCTTTTTCAAGTTTACCGATGATTTCTTTCTTCTGCTGTTCAAGTTCAGCTTCGATAAGAGCTTTGTGAGAAACAACAACGTTTTTGAATTCCTGGTTGATTTTAACCACTTTGAATTCCATTGTCTTACCTACAAATACATCGTAGTCGCGGATAGGTTTCACATCAATTTGAGAACCCGGCAAGAATGCTTCGATACCGAATACGTCCACAATCATACCACCCTTAGTGCGGCACTTGATGTAACCCTTAATAATTTCTTCATTTTCAAGAGCAGCGTTTACGCGGTCCCAAGAACGAGTAGCACGTGCTTTTTTGTGTGACAGAATTAACTGTCCTTTCTTGTCTTCCTGATTTTCAATGTATACTTCTACAGTATCACCTATTTTCAAATCTGGATTGTAACGGAATTCATTTAAAGGAATGATACCGTCTGATTTGTAGCCGATATTGACAACTACTTCGCGTTTGTTCATTGCAATAACAGTACCGTCTACAACCTCGCGGTCGTTTACTTTGTTCAGCGTACCGTCATAAGCTTTTTCAAGATCTTCGTGGCTCATGCTGGTTACAGCTTCGCCGTTTTCATAAGCATCCCAGTTGAAATCTTCAACAGGAGTGATGTTTTTTAAATTTTCCATTAATAAAATTGTTAAAATTCTCAGTTAATTACGTTAGACATTATATTGTTTATCTAATTTCGGGCGCAAAGATACAACAAAATACTGAAACACAAACAAGTTTACTGAAATTTCTTGCTGATTAAGATTTAAATGGGATATAATCGTTGTTTTTAATTTATGTTTGTACATTTGTAGAAATTTAACCTATTAAAATATGGTAGCGTTCATTTTAGTTTGTTTGGTTCTACTTTTAGGTCTTTTATGGGGATGGGAGACAAGAAAGAGGAAAAGTTGGGAACAGGAGTTCGTTAAGAAGAAAAATGGGGTGTGTTTGGTGAAAAAAAATTCGGATACCATATTGTATAATGTGGATGCATATATAATTTTGGTTGATCGGAATTTTTTGGTTGAAAAGACCAATTACTATAATTTGAATAATACTTCTGAAAGATAAGCGGAAAGTAATGTCCAGAGGCTTTAACGGTTATTTGTCCAAGCCTCTGAACAAAGAAGCTTTGTTTGATATGCTCCGCCAAATGGGAATTTAATCTTCCAAAGAGTAATCAATGGTGGTTACAACGCGGATGCGTTTGATGTAAGGAGTGTTGGCGTCACGATCCTCAATGCTGAATTGTCCCTGATAGGCTCTTTTTATCTTACCAAGTTCGCTGTCCGAGTCCTTGGCGAATTTAACGGCTGCCGCCCGTGCGTTTTTAGTTGCTTCCTCTATCATTTGAGGCTTGATGTCGTTTAAACCGGTGTAGTCATATTGCACATTGTAACGATAATCTCCACCCGTAATAGCGATACCTTGCTTTAAGAGTTCGCTTTGTTCGCTGATCATCTTTCTCACCAGATCTACTTTAGTTGAAGTAACCGTGATGACAGAGGTCACATTATAGCGGAAGGGAACTGAATTATTATTATAACGTTCGGCTTGCATGTCTATAATTTCCGGTGCATTGATACTGATTTCGTTTTCAGTGATTCCTTTCTGTTTCAAAAAACCGACAATTGCTTGGTTGGTTGCATTTATCTTGTTATATAAGGTCGGGAGGTCATTTCCCAGGTCTTTATACATCAAAGGCCAAGTTACTTTATTGGCCGGCACCTCCATTTCTGCCAGACCTTTCACATTCACTACTCTGTCTTTACCAGAGAAAGTATCCAATCCCTGTTTGATAAAATACCCCATCACCAACATGCCTATAGCAAGGATGACGGCTTCCAGTTTCCAACTTTTCATACTTCAGTTGTTTTTAGTGATACAATTATTTGTTTTGTAAGCGTCCAATGCCTTTTTAACAGAACCCTGTTCTTGCAGTAATTGTTTTGCTTCTGCTTTATTAATATGTAATTCGTCAATCAGCATTTGCACTCCTCGGTCTATTAGTTTTCGATTGCTGAGTTGCATGTTTACCATCCGGTTTCCTTTTACTCTGCCCAGTTTTATCATGACGGTGGTACTTATCATATTCAGTATCATTTTTTGCCCTGTGCCGCTCTTCATGCGCGAGCTGCCTGTGATAAATTCCGGACCTACTATCATTTCGATGGGTATATCTGCCACACTCGAGAGGGGAGAGCCCGGATTGCTGCTGATGCTTGCTGTTAATATTCCGTGTTCTCTTGCTTTTTGCAGTGCTCCTATTACATAAGGAGTTGTTCCCGATGCCGCTATGCCTATCAGAATGTCTTTATTTGTGATGTGATGGTCTTGCAGTTCCATCCAGCCTTTTTGACTATCATCTTCAGCATTTTCTACGGGACGTCTCAAAGCCTGTTCGCCACCGGCTATAATACCTATGACACAGGTATCAGGCATACCGAAAGTGGGTGGAATTTCAGAAGCGTCCAATACTCCTAGGCGTCCACTGGTTCCGGCTCCCAAATAGAATATGCGTCCTCCTTGATGCATACGTTCTACTATTTCATTTACTAGTTTTTCAATTTGTGGTATGCAGGCATGAACGGCTGAGGCTACTTTCCGGTCTTCTTCGTTGATACCTTCCAGTAACTCTCTGACGGATTTTTGTTCCAAATCCTCATGTATGGACGGTTGTTCGGTTATTTTTATAAAATTCATACTTCGAAATGATAATCCTTTAATCCTTCCAGTGGACTTTTTAAAACTTTTCCGATGGACACATTCAGTCTTAGAGCTGCTTCTTTTACTTCTTCTTGAAAGAAAAATGCAATAGAACCTGTGAAATGTACAAGAATATCATGATATTCGTATTGCATAACATTACGGGTGAAGAAATCAGTGAAGCAGGAAATTAATAGATTCCGTATCTCTGGTCTGTGCTTGTGGGCGAAAAGAAAAGGAGTCAGACCCGCCAGAAAGCGGTTGGCTAAAGGCTGTCGGTATACTTTATCTAAAATCAGTGCCGGGGTCAAATCGTATTCTTTAAGGAAATCTTGGCAAAGGTCATCGGGAAGTTGGTGTTTCAGTAAATCACCTACCAGACGTTTCCCTAATACGGCTCCGCTACCTTCATCTCCTAAAATATACCCTAACGGAGAAATATTAGCTGTTATTTTTTCCCCGTCATAAAAGCAAGAGTTGGATCCGGTTCCTAAAATACATGCAATTCCTGCCGTTTTACCACATAGGGCGTGGGCGGCACCTAACAAGTCACTTTCGACAAGGATATTCGCTTTGGGGAAGTTCTGCGCCAAAGCTGTTTTCACTATATTCGTCTTTTCGGGAATACATCCTGCACCATAGAAATAAATAGTTGTAAATTCAGTGGTGTCTCCCAACTGGGGAATTAGTGTGGAGGCAATCACTTCTTTTATTTCATCAACTGATTGGTGGAAGGGGTTGATACCTCCTGTTCGAACTGTCCTGCTGTTTGTCTTGGTGTTACCCAGACACCAGTCTGTTTTGGTGGAACCACTGTCTGCTATTACTATCATATCGGATAATAAGATGATTGTTAGTCTTACAAAAATAGTATAAATTTATCCGATATCCATTGTTTTCCGTATTTATTTGTCGGGCTCTTATATTATTTTAGTAACTCTGTTCCTATTACTTATAAGTTAGTGCTTTTTCATATAAACAGACTTTTTTAATAATTGAGCCACAGCTTCATTGCAGCTATCTTTTCTCTGCTTACAGTAATTTTATCTTTAAATGGCGGTTTTACCTGTACTATTATTTTTCCTAAAAAATAGTTTTCTATTTTCTGTATGGCATGTACACTGACCAATGTTTGCCGGTTGGTGCGGAAAAAAATATCGGGGTTTAGTTGTTCGGACAGTTTGTCGAGCGATAAATCTATGATATGCTCTTTTCCTTCTTTTGTGACGGCAAAGGTAATTTTGTTTTCAGAATAGAAATAAGCTATATCTTCTACTTGCAAGGTATACAGCTTTTCGTCTCCTGATATCAGGAAGCGGGTACGGTATTTTTTTTCCGGATTACTTATATTTTTCAGTAGGTTCAGTAATTCATTGGATGGGTTCGATAGGGCGGTATTGCCATATCTGGCAGTTAATCTTTCAAACTTTTCGATGGCTTCGGCCAATCTTTCCCTGTTTATTGGTTTCAGCAGATAGTCTATGCTGTTTACAGTAAAAGCACGTATGGCATATTCGTCGTAAGCGGTGGTAAAAATAATCATACTTTCGGGTTGGGCCTGTTCTATGAAAGTGAAAGAAATGCCATCGGTCAGTTGGATATCCAGAAAGATTATATCCGGGTGTGGATGCTCCTGAAACCATTTTACAGATCCCTCTATGCTGCCGGGCAATACAACTATATTCCAGTCTGGCCTTAATCCTGACAACATTTTATGTAGCAGGCGTCCTGCAGGAATTTCATCTTCTATAATAGCGGCTTTTATCTTATTCATTCAGTAAAGGTATTTTTACGGTGAAATATTCAGAATCGTCAATAATTGTGATATGCAAGTTGTAAATCAGCAGATAGCGGGTAGATAAGTTCTTCAGTCCCATTCCTGATTTTGCAACATTCTTTTTTAATTTGATCTTGTTTCTTACGGAAAGAGTTTGATCTTTGTCAGAATAATCCAAATGGATGACCATTGGATTTTCCATATTGATGATGTTATGTTTTATCACATTTTCGATAAGCAACTGTAGGGTTAATGAAGGAATTTTCTTGTTCAATAACGTGGGGGGTATTTTGTTTTCCAGTTGAATACATTTTCCCAGACGCACTTGATGCAGATAGATATATGAATCCAGAAATTCCAGTTCATTACGTAAAGTAACAAGTCCTTGTTCCTGACTTTTTAGGATATAACGATAAACATCCGATAGCTTTTGTGTAAAAACTACTGCGTTTTCCGGATTGTATTCTATTTCGGATATTAAAGTATTCAAACTATTGAACAGGAAATGTGGATTTAATTGATTTTGTAAAGCCGTGTATTGTGCTTTGATGGAACTTTCTTCCAGTTTCATTGTTTTTTCATGCAGAATAACCAGCTGCCTGTAAAAAGCGTTCATGATACTCAGGCTCACAATCACAATTTCTACCAACCATATAATCATGATCAAGCGCAGACCCGGACTGCTCAGTACAAATGGGAAAGGCAGTTCCAGCAATACTTTACAGATGGTCAGAGTAGCGTAATTCATGAAGAAAAGAATAGCTGCAATCAAAATGCAGTTGATAATCAGCTTGTTTCTCTTCTTGATAAAGAATAGAGAGCTTTTTTTCAGCCACCGGTTGATGACTATCAGACTGAAGCCTACCAGATTGAATATGAACACCACAGAAATAAATCCCAGAGAGGAGATTAATATTTTCTGATGTTGAGGCGTAAGGTCGGTATATAGTACCAGCGAAAGGTATGAGAAACATGCCAGCCCTGAAAACAGGAAAAAGTTGAAGAATTGATTGTATTTATTTTGCATAGCCATTCCGCTGTTGAAAATGATTTGGGTTATTTTACAAAAATATGAAAAAAAGAGGAAATTCAGAAAAGAATAGAATACTTTCCAAATCTCCTCTTTTATGAGCAAACGCTTAGTATGGATTAAAAACAAACTCCTACACGTACACCCATGCTATTCCTTCCATCTTCAGAATAAGTCAGGATATCGGTTTTATTGGTTGCGTAGCTATAATATACGGCTACATGAAATCCCAGACGTTGATAAGGCACCGGATGAATATCCATTCCCAGTTCGGGTGAAACATAGAATCCCCACGGGCGTTCATACCATTGTACCAGATTGTTGTAAATGGAGTTTTGGGAATACATGGCACCCGATTTGACTCCGAAGTAAGGTTTTACATACCTGTTATCCGGTAACTTGTAGGATACAGATATTCCGAAGGGTAGTTGGAACGCTGATTGTTGCTGGTCTGTTGTCAATGAAGCCGTTGGGGTGAGGGGGATGGTCCGGCGGTCCACATATCGGTGATTGGTATGAAAATTAAGGAAAGCTCCTATAGCCCAATAGGGCGTCAGATCATATTTTCCTTCAAAGTTCATTCCCCACCCGCTGAATTTATCGGCAAAGTTGCTGTTCAACGGCACATTCATCTGCCAGTCTACGTTAAAATGTACATTTTCCCAGGTCTGTGCTTTACTTGTGAAACAAAAGAGAACTAGTAACATTCCGATGAGGATACGTTTGGGAACTCTGTGTTTTAATATTTTCGTTTTCATGATTTTCCGGTTTTATTGTTTGTTTGACAGATAAGGAGATTGTGCAAATGCCTGATTGACGGCATTTAATGTCAACTGCATATTGAAATGGGAGTTTCCGTATAGCAGTCCTGACGCATAGGCATGCCAGATGACAGGCAGTTTGTTCTGGTTGGACTTATCGGCAGGTTGTCTTAAATCAACCATCTCCATAATCAGGGTTCCTGTGTCATAGCTGTAAGTTACCGGATAAGGATAATACCATCCTCCTCCCCAGTAGGGCCCCCAGAATCCGGCATCCCACCAGCCGCCATACCATCCTCCTGTGGTCATTTGTATTCTTTGTTGGGCGTATGACAACTGAATGCCTACATTGGCTTTTTCTTTATCTTCCGTCCGTACATAGCCTTTCTGTTCCATTTCATGGGCCACTGCACTGATAATGTTTTGGGCATTTTCATCTTTCCAATAATTGGCTTTCAGGCTGTTGTCCGGAACCAGAATGCTATCTGGCAGGTAATAGGTGGAAAACTCATTGAAATGTACACTGTTGTCATAATCAGTGTAAACGCTGTAGTCACTATCCAGTTTATTCATATCCGGATCTTTCTCGCACGAAGTAACTATCATGGCAAGCATGAATAGTGGAAATAGTAGCTTCTTCATATTCCTATAATTTTAGTTAAGTAGTTTATAGTGAGCGTCCTTTAAACACATTGGCTTTCTTTAATGGCAATATTTGACCGGATAAAGTCATGTGGCTGGAATTAAAGTTCGGAAGAATATCTACAGTCGCATTGTTGCTTCCATAAGGTATGTCAATGTTTACTTGGGCTGAGATTCCGATTCCCATCACGTTCATACTGACATGAATATTACCTTTTTTGTCGGTTTTTACTTTATAGTTCGAAGCATTACCGTCTACGGTAATACCTCCTAGTCCGTTCGGACCGCTGAAAGGTACATTGAATGCTACTTGCACCACGGCCTTGTCACCGTCCAGTCCTACAAAGTTGGTGTTGGATGAAACGAAAGCGGAGGTTCCGTATTTAAAGTAAACTCTGTCCGCTTCCAGTACAAAGGTTTGGTTGTCTATTGCCTCTTTGGCTTCCTGAAATAACATTTTGTCCAAAGCTTCCTGAGCCGCTTTTTTTTCCTGACGTGTCATTTCCTTTTCTGTTGTTTGTGCCTGTGAGTATTCTACGCAGGTAAACAAGGTTACTAATGTTAATATTACAACTTTTCTCATAATACCTACTTTTTTATTTTATGTTGTTTTCCTATTGAAATCCGGTATAAATATAATAAGCTTTGTCATAAACAGGTAGTAATTTATTACTGAAACGGAAAAACCGGTTGCTGAAGTGTGTTTTGGAGGAGCTGAAATTAAAGGTGTGAAGAGGAATGAATGAGAAAAGAACAGCCCTGGAAATCTGCTTTAACAAAATTTCCGGGGCTTATTTTCTATGAACTATAAAGTGATTAGAAAGACCTTCCTTTAAATATATTTGACTTGTCAAGCGGTAGTATTTCACCGGATAAAGTCAGACGGTTGGAATTGAAGTTGGGGCGTATATCTACGGTGGCATTGTTGCTTCCATAAGGTAATGTTATACTTACCTGAGCAGATATACCTACACCCATTACGCTCATTGTCAGATATATGCTTCCTTTCTTGTCGGTTTTGATCTTGTAACCGGAAACATTGCCGTCTACAGTGACACCTCCTAATCCGTTAGGACCGCTGGCAGGAATGTTGAATGCTACCTGCACGGATGATTTATCACCGTCTACCATTACAAAATTGGTATTAGAAGAAACAAAGGCATTTCTTCCTCTTTTAAATATAACCCGGTCAGCTTCCAGTGTGAACGCTTTATTTTCTATAGCTTGTCTGGCTTCTTCGAACAAGGCTTGTTCCATAGCTTTTTGCGCCTCTTTCTTTTCCTGACGAGTCATTTTTTTTGTTGTTTGTGCTTGTGAGTAGCCTACGCAGCAAAACAAGGTGACGAATACTAATAAAATAATCTTTTTCATATATGTATCTTTTATGTTATTGTTTGGATATGAAACAAATATAATAATTATTTTGTTGAAAGGACTTTATCTTATTTTTTAATTAAAAGCTTCTATGACTTTATATTTTGTACAATGTGTCAAAGAGGGGGAGGACAGTATGGCGAATCCTGGCGCAAAATCCAATGGAACTTGATGCAAGATTGGGTAAACCTTGTAACAAGATATTGCGGAACTTGATACACGTACATAAGTACGTGTTGGCTTATGCTTGCGTATATGTAGCCCGATGCCAACGTATGTTGCAAGCTTACGTTACTGATGTTGTTGAATATGTCTTCATGTTTTTAGAAAACATCAGCACCTTTTTAAAAAAGATAACCGCCTTTTAAAAAAAGACAAGGGCGTTTTTAAAAAAGGTCAGCATGTTTCAGCGTATATGCCTATCATGTTCAGCGTACATTACTCCATCACTAAGCCGATATTCTTCCTTCTCCATTTATCCTTTCATCTTATTAAAAACACACAGTCAATCAAGCGGTTAAAACTGGAACCGCTTCCCCTCACTCCCGTTTCAACGGTAAGCGTCTCCGCGATTCTATCTTGTCGCTCTTTTTTCATTCTTATATTTTTGCCATGTATAAAAATGAATCATTATGGATTTAGCAGAAAAGGAGGATGAAAGGACAATGACGGGATGTTCCTTCATTACCGGAACACCCACCGGCAGGGCGTTTTGACGGTAAATGAAAGGAGGAGGGAAAAACGAATTAAAACAAATGCTGAAGTGCGGAGCCTATAATTTCAGAATTTCTAACGGAACCCTTCCCAACTGTGCCGCTATATTTGAGAATGAACTCTGAAAAGAACCATAGATTTTTTGTGTGCGGGCCAGCGTGTACATATCTGCGACACCCTCCCTGATTCCTTCCAGAGAGCCATAATCCGCCTGTCTTTCCGAGGACAGGCTGAAATAAAGGTCGGATCAACCTTTCTTCTTGCCGAACTCCGGATCAATTTTTAGCAGAGCCGTTACTCCGAAGGTGATAACGCAGCATATCATAATCCAGATAAAGAAATGGTTGTATCCCATCTGCTCCTGAAGCCAGCCGGCAGCCATTCCCGGAATCATCATGCCTAATGCCATAAATGCGGTACAAATGGCATAATGTGCTGTTTTATGTTCTCCATCTGCAAAATAAATAAGGTAGAGCATATAGGCTGTGAAACCGAATCCGTAACCGAATTGCTCTATAAAGATGCAAATATTGATGAGATATAAAGAATCAGGCTGGATATAGCTGAGATAAACATAGACTAAATCGGGTAAGGAAATGGCCCATACCATCGGCCAGAGCCATTGTTTCAAACCGTTACGGGCTACGGCTATTCCTCCTAAAATACCTCCTAGGGTAAGTCCGATGATACCGACAGTACCTTGTACGAAACCTATTTCTTCGGTTGTCAGCCCCAAACCACCTTTTTCAACGGGGTCTATAAGGAAAGGAATGCACATTTTTGCCAGTTGAGCTTCGGGCAAACGGTAGAGTAACATGAAAAGAATGGCAATGCCTGCCTGCTTTTTTTGAAAGAAACTGGCAAAAGTACCAAAGAACTTTTTGAGCAGATTGGAAGCGGAAACTTCTTTGGAAGTATGATCTGAATCCGGACAGGGAAGAACAAACTTATGATAAATCCATATTCCAAGGAAAAGTCCGGCCAATACAAAAAAGGTGATGGACCAAGCGTATGGTATATTATCTGTCATTATTTCCAGTCTTCCTGCAAGCATGATAAGTAATCCTTGTCCCGCAATGGTTGCAATACGGTAGAAGGTACTGCGGATTCCTACAAACAGGGCTTGCCGATGCGAGTCCAGTGCCAGCATGTAAAAGCCGTCGGCAGCAATGTCGTGTGTGGCGGAGCTGAATGCCAGTAACCAGAAAACGGCCAAAGTGAGTTGGAAAAAATGCTCTGTGGGGATGGTGAAGGCTATGCCCGCCAGTCCTGCGCCGATTAAAAGTTGCATGGTGATAATCCACCAGCGTTTCGTCTTGATAAGATCAATGAAAGGGCTCCATAGAGGCTTGATAACCCAAGGCAGGTTGAGCCAGCCGGTATAAAAAGCTAACTCGGTATTGCTGATGCCTAATCTTTTATACATTATGACCGAAATGGTCATTACTGCCACATAGGGCAGCCCTTGTGCAAAGTATAGAGTGGGTATCCATGCCCATGGCGAGGTATGCTTGTTTTTCATGGTTCCTTTCATTTTAAAGAGTCCGAATGGAATCCCCGCCCATGTGGGCGGGGCCTGTTAATAAAAACGGCGGATATCCGCACCTTTATAGTAATGCAATAGAATTTCATCGTAGGTATATCCCCGTTCTCCCATTACGGCAGCCCCGATTTGGCAGAGCCCTACTCCATGTCCCCAGCCGGCGCCGGTCAGCAGAAACCATTCGGGAACGCCGTTTTTCAGTTCTCCCTTATCTATTACAAAGGCTGAGCTGAACAGGTGGGAAGAAGATAGAGTGCGGCGTATTTCCAGTTCCTTTCCGATAGTCAATGTTTTTAGCGAACCTACAATTTTCAGTTTGCAGATACGTCCGGATTTGCCGCGTTGGATAGGAATCAGGTCGATGATGTCCCCATAATCCGATTTTGTATTTTGACGGATCAGTTCGGATAATTCTGCCTGGGAATAACGTACTTTCCAACGATAGAAATCTGTAGTTTCCTGATCGTAGTTGTTCAGAATTTGTGAAATGACTTTTTTATCGTGGGTATCACAGAACGAAACAGGAGAAGTACGTATCCAACGCTCTGCCTCTTCTTCTTTGGTCAGATCGGGTAACGGGCGGTTTTCTTCTTCTTCCGCATCACGGATTGTAGACAAGTAGGGATAATTCTTGTCTTCCCAGCAGTATCCGAATTCCTCGCTTGCTCCTCCGCAGCATTTGGAGAAACGGGCATCGCAAATGCCGCGTTCATACATCAGCAATTGTCCGCGGGTGGCTCTTACTGCTTCGGTCACGGCGGCACTGGATGCTTTGGTTATTCCTTGGTAGCGTTGGCAATGGTCATCGGCGCAAACATCGAATATGGTATGATCTTCGCGGTCGTACCAGCGGATGTATTCGGTATCGGTTTTGATAAAGGAGAAAAAGCCTTCGTTTTTGTCACTCAAGGCCTTGCGTTTCTCTATTTGGGCAAACAGCCAGCTGCGTGATACCACGGCATGGGCTTTCAGAAACTCCAAAGAGGAAGTGGCGTTCATCTCCGAGGAGATGACGCTTATCAGATAGTCTTCGGCGGGAAGAATATTGATAGCGGTGATTTTGCCTTCGTCCACCACTAGTTTCAGTGTTCCCATAAAACTTTGGGTTTCTTGCCGTTCCCAGTGGAAATTAATTCCGATGGTTACGTCATATAATGAAAACGAGGCATGTTCGTCTTGTGGAGTGAAGGTCAGTTCGCGGTAAAGATTACCATTCCACAGAATACCTCCTTCGCTGAAGGCTACTTGTTGTTCACCACAGACCGTTTCTCCTTTAGCGAAAAAATTGCCGTTCAGTGAAAAATGAATTTCTTGTGCGTTTACTATTCCTACGCTTATTTCGGGTTCTTTCATTGTTATTCGTCTTGTTTTTGGGCTTGCTGTAATTCCTTCATCTCTTCGTGTTCTCTCTATCTTTTTGCTTTCTCGTCAAAATAACGTCCGGGTATCTTCTCGGCTTCTTCTACCGTTATTCCCACTTCTTTTATGATGGATGCCACTTTTTCTTCTGTTATTTTGTCGAAATCTTCCTGACGGGTGGTGACGATTACGCCAGCCATGTCCAAAGCTCCCGGACTGATGAGCATCTGTTCGCTGCCTTCTGCAAAGTAGCAGTCGGGACGGTGCTTGCTGCGGGGAAAAACCACCGTATAGTATAGATGGCCTTCCTTCCATAACAGCAGGTTGAACTTCGCTTCTTGTCCGTCTTCATCCGGTGGGAAAGCGGCGAGGGCACTGTATAACAGGGAGTCGTCATAATGCGTGTTGCTTGAGAGGATTACCAAAGGACAGGGATAGTCCTTGGTGTTGAGGTAAATTCGGCTACATTCTAGTGGATAATCTTCCTCTTCTTCTAGATAGGGAAAATACATGCTACGTATATCGATTGTCTGTGCGTGGGTTATCAGCTGTTGTACGTTCGGGATGATGGGAACATCAGTTTTTCTGACTCCTTGCAGATGGAGATGGTCCGGTGCAGAGGCTCCGCAATGTGCTCCATTATAGAATAGGGCGTAGTCCGGATATTTCTGTACGAATGCACGGACGTCATCGTAACTGAAAATATTCTCATCCATGAGTTGGGGGATGTGATCTTTATGGGCGATAGTGAGGTGATCCGGCAATATGGGATAAGGGTTAACGCATATTCTGTTTGCGGTGATGGTTTCCAGTGCTTTCTGCTCCTTAGGCTGGTTTTCCTTGCACAGGAAACAGGGGCGTGCTTGGATGCTGTCCTTATCCACTTTGGCGGTAGTCGAAACCGCACGCTGTGCATTGCACTGTACCACAAACGTGTAGCCGTTTATGGACAGTTCCTTGGTCTGTATAGTCTGTAATGCCTCGTGGTTGTGGTGTGCCAGTGGCCAGCACGCCAGTTGGCTGTCTATAAATCGCTTGATTTCATTCCGGTTCTTCAGCTCTTCTGTATATTTTTTGCGGATTCCCAGTTCACGGGTGCGCAGGCTGTCTTTGTAGTGATTGTTGGCATTGGTCTGCTCTATGCTCAGGGCGGCATCCGAGTTCCCTTCCCAGCGGCGGCACAGATAGAGTACATCATAGATTCTTCCTATCTTATATTGGCGCGAGAAAATGAGTCCCAGGGCATAATCTTCTCCGTAGCTGACATTGGGCACGCCTGTTTCGCGCAGGATAGGTGTGAAGAATGCGCGCGGAGCCCCCAGACCGTTGATGCGCAATGCGTTATTGTGTCCGTTCTCTTTCGTCCACTCGCTATGGTCTATCACTCCCGGAGCGATGGTGTTCAGCCGGAAGTCCGTCATGCGGTAAGTTCCTATTACCATGGCGCATTGCTCTTTGTAGAACGTGTCTACGATGGTTTGCAGGGTATGGGTGTCGCTGTACAGGTCATCGCTGTCAAGCTGTATGGCGAAGCGTCCGCACCGGGGGTGGTTGATTGCGAGGTCCCAGCATCCCCCTATGCCCAGATCGGTACGTTGGGGCTGAAGGTGGATTACCGCTTTGTTGTCCTTGTATTGACCGATGATTTCTGTGGTTCCGTCTGTCGAGTGATTGTCCACGATGATGATGTTGAATGGAAAGCGTGTTTCTTGTGCGAGTGCCGACCGGATGGCATCGTCAATGGTACGGGCGCGATTGCGCACGGGGATGATGACGGAGGCTTCATACTCGAAATTTCCTTTCTTTACATCCGTTTCCACACATATGGGTTCAAGGAGGGCATTGATAGATTTCAAGTATCGTGTGAATGCTTCTTCCATTTCTATCTGTACCTCTCTGTTACGGGGATTTACGTAGTCGAACTGCTTTTCGCCGGACAGGCGGTTGTCGCTTTCTGTTTCCGTATAAAGATATTCGTTGATATGTACCAGATGAGAATGGAGGGTAAGGAGCAGGCGCAGTTCATAAAGGGCGGTATACTCTCTTTCCTCTGTCATTTGGAGGCTGGCGAGGATGAATTCCGTTCTGTTGAATATCAGTAGCGGACCGAAATCGAAATCATCACGCACACTGCCGGGTTGGTAGTCGTTGACGGGATGTTTCTTCTTTTCTCCGTTTTTCCATTCATGATGGTCGGCATAGACCATGCCGCATTCTCTGTCCTGCAGGAAGTCCGTCATGCGTTCCAGTGCCTTGTAAGCCAGTTCCAAAGCAGAAGTCTTGGTGTAGAGCAATATATAAGGTGTGTCTGCTTTTTCAGCAATCATCTTCATTGTCTTAGAACTGGTTAGTGAATCAACAGGTAATATTTCGCATCCTTCGGGGGTGGATAATGTCTTGTTGGGTTCGATGTTCAGCAGATAGATTTTGTTGACTATGCTACTTTCTTTTAGAGCATGGATTGTCTGTTCTGCCGCTGTGCTTTCCCTATAAGGAATAAAGCAATTAATTGTTTTTCTCATTGTTAAAAAGTATTTCTCACGGCAAAGATAGGTAATATATCTTATTTTTTCTCTACCTTTGTACGCTAATTGTCTTTTAAATATAAATGGAAACTCCGAAAACAGCATTACTTGGCAGGACATTGGATGAGATTCAACAGATTGTGAGGAATCTGGGAATGCCTAAATTTGCCGCAAAGCAGATTACGTCTTGGTTGTATGATAAAAAGGTGGAAACGATAGACGAAATGACCAATTTGTCATTAAAGCATCGCGAAGCATTGAAAGAAGGGTATGAGGTGGGAGCATCTGCTCCGGTGGAAGAAATGCGTTCGGTAGACGGTACGGTGAAATATCTTTTCCGTACACCGGCTCATAATTTTATTGAAGCGGTTTATATACCCGATGAGGACCGGGCTACTCTTTGCGTTTCCTCGCAAGTGGGATGCAAGATGAATTGTAAGTTCTGTATGACCGGGAAGCAAGGTTTTACAGCTAATCTGAGTGCCCATCAAATATTAAACCAGATCTATTCTATTCCTGAAAGGGAAAAGCTGACTAATCTTGTTTTCATGGGTATGGGAGAGCCTTTCGACAATCTGGATGAGGTGTTGAAAGTGCTTGAGATTCTGACTTCAGAATATGGTTACGGTTGGAGCCCGAAACGCATCACTGTTTCTTCTGTGGGTTTAAAGAAAGGACTGGAGCGCTTTCTGAATGAAAGTGATTGTCATCTTGCTATCAGTATGCATACTCCGATTCCTTCGCAACGAAGGGATTTAATGCCTGCCGAGAAAGCTTTTTCCATTACGGAAATTATTGATATATTGCATAATTATGATTTTAGCAAACAGCGGCGTCTGTCTTTTGAGTATATCGTATTCAAAGGGGTGAACGATTCACTTATTTACGCTAAAGAGATTGTGAAACTTTTGCGCGGCATTGAATGTCGTGTCAATTTGATCCGGTTTCATGCCATTCCTAATGTGGATTTGGAAGGGGTAGATATGGAAACAATGGTTGCCTTCCGTGATTACTTGACGCAGCATGGCGTATTTGCTACGATCCGTGCTTCAAGAGGAGAAGATATTTTTGCTGCTTGTGGAATGTTGTCAACGGCTAAACAACAGAAGGAGAAAGGTGTTACATTACAGTAAATAACAACAATAATACCATATAATTATGAAACGAATAGCATTTTATTTAAGTTTGGTGCTGGTGGTTCTGGTACTGGCTTCTTGTAAGAAGGGACAAAAGAACTTGTTTACCCCCACGTCCAGCGGTAGGCCTTACGAAGTATTGGTCGTAGTAAATAAACCTGTATGGGATCGTCCTGCAGGACGTGCATTGTTTGATGTATTGGATACCAATGTGCCCGGACTGCCCCAGGCGGAACGTTCGTTTCGTATATCAAATGTGGACCCTCAGCATTTTGACCGTGTGCTGAAAATATTCCGTAATATCATCATTGTGGATATTCAAGATATTTATACTCAGCCCAAACTCAAGTTTTCCCGTGATGTTTATGCGTCTCCGCAGATGATTATGACAATTCAGGCTCCTAATGAAGACGAATTTGAGGAATTTGTAGCAAAGAACAGTAAAGTGATTATAGATTTCTTTGTGAAAGCTGAGATGAATCGTCAGATAACTTTGTTGAAACAAAAACATAGCGATGTGATTTCCACTAAGGTAGGAAGTATTTTTGATTGTGATATCTGGGTGCCGGTAGAACTGGCTAACTATAAAGAAGGCAAAGATTTTTTGTGGGCTTCTACTAATCGTGCTACAGCGGATATGAATTTTGTAATGTACTCTTATCCTTATACGGACAAGGATACCTTTACTAAAGATTATTTCATTCATAAACGTGATTCTGTAATGAAAGCAAATATTCCGGGTGAACGCGAAGGAATGTATATGGCAACAGACTCTATGTTTGTAGATGTGGAAGATATTGTTGTAAAAGGAGAGTATGCGCAAGAAGCCCGCGGATTATGGGAAATGGAAGGTGACATGATGGGAGGTCCGTTTGTGTCTCATGCACGGGTGGATCGTGCTAACGGCCGTGTCGTTGTGGTTGAGGCCTTTATCTATTCACCGGATAAATTGAAACGTAATCTGATGCGTCAGATGGAAGCTTCACTTTATACATTGAGATTGCCCAATGAAAGCTTGATTGACGAAATTGTAATTAGTGGTAATATTCCGGAAGAAAAAATAGATACAACAAGCCGGGTAAAGTAAGAAGAGACATATAATATATAATATAGATGGAAGATAACTACAAGATACGAGTTGGTATTACTCATGGGGATATCAACGGAGTAGGATATGAAGTAATTCTCAAAACTTTTTCGGATCCTACCATGCTGGAACTTTGTACACCCATTATTTATGGATCGCCTAAAGTGGCTGCTTATCATCGTAAAGCAATGGATATTCAAACAAATTTCAGTATTGTCAATTCTGCAGATGATGCTCAGCCGGATAAACTGAGCATCGTGAATTGTACGGAAGACGAATTGAAGGTGGAGCTCTCCAAACCGACACCGGAGGCTGGTAAAGCAGCTTTGGATGCGTTGGAGAGAGCTTTGCAGGATTATCGGGAGGGAATGATTGATGTTTTGGTAACTGCTCCTATCAATAAGCATACCATTCAGTCGGAAAGTTTTCATTTCCCCGGTCATACGGAATATATTGAAGAGCGTGTGGGGGAAGGACAGAAGGCGTTAATGATTTTGCTGAAGAATGATTTCCGGGTAGCTTTGGTGACTGGTCATGTTCCTGTACGCGAGATAGCACAAGATATTACCAAGGAACTTATTATGGAAAAATTGGCTGTTTTCCATCGTTCTTTAAAAGAGGATTTTGGCATCGACAGTCCGCGTATAGCTGTGTTTTCATTAAATCCTCATGCGGGTGATGAGGGATTGATTGGTACGGAAGAGAGTGATATTATAATTCCGGCAATGAAGGAAATGGTTGCCAAAGGCATTCAGTGTTTCGGACCTTATCCGGCCGATGGCTTTATGGGATCTGGCAACTATACTCATTTTGATGGAATTCTAGCTATGTATCATGATCAGGGATTGGCTCCTTTCAAAGCTTTGGCAATGGATGAAGGAGTGAATTACACTGCGGGACTTCCCATTGTACGTACTTCTCCGGCACATGGTACTGCGTATGATATTGCCGGGCAAGGGGTTGCCTTGGAAGATTCTTTTCGCCAGGCTATTTATGTGGCTATGGATGTTTTCCGTAACCGTGTTGTCGAGAAAGAGATTCATGCACATCCGCTGCGTAAACAATATTATGAAAAACGGGATGATAGCGATAAATTGAAATTGGACACCATTGATGATGAAGATTAATGGACGATCGGTTTAAAATATAATTTCAAGAAAAAGTAGAAATGAAATTTGCAATTATATCAGCGGGTGAAGGTTCCCGGCTTTCGCAAGAAGGGGTTGCTTTGCCCAAACCTTTGGTGCAACTGAACGGAGTTGCCATGATTGATCGCTTGATACAGATTTTTGTACGTAACGGAGCTGATAAGGTGGTTGTCATTATTAATAATGAAAGTCCATTGACAAAAGAGCATTTGGCAAAACTACAGGCAGAAGCAGAGATCCCATTGGAAGTAGTTGTGAAAACTACCCCCAGTTCCATGCACAGTTTTTATGAACTGAGCCCTTATTTGCAGGATGATAAATTCTGCTTGACTACTGTGGATACTATATTCCGTGAAGAAGAGTTTTCGACTTTTATTGAAACGTTCAAACAATCGGAAACAGATGGGTATATGGCGGTAACGGATTTTATAGATGATGAAAAACCGCTTTATATATCTACGGACAGTGCTTTGGATATAACAGGTTTCCATGATGAGGCGACTCCCGAATGCCGTTATATATCTGGAGGCATTTATTGTCTGACCCCGGCAGCCGTTAAGACGTTGCATGGGTGTATGGAGAAAGGTATGTCACGTATGCGTAACTTTCAACGACAGTTGGTAGCCGACGGCTTGAAATTAAAGGCTTATCCTTTTACAAAAATTTTGGATGTAGATCATGCTGGTGATATCGTGAAAGCTGAAAATTTTCTAGCCGGTAAAGAGGAGTAACTTAAACACAACAGAAGGAATGGATGTAATTTCAATAATAGGGGTAAGCCGTGGAAATGAATATTCCCCCAATCATGTAGACAATGATGCCGCCATATTTTATAAGGTGACGGAGGAATTGCGGCGGTTGGGCTGTGAGGTGAAAGTTTATGCGGAGAAAGATTTCGTGGAACAGGGTGTCAAGGGAGATATTATTTTTGATATGGCCCGTGATAAGGTAACGATAGCTCGTTTGAGGTCTTTGGAGGATGAAGGTGCATTGGTGATAAACTCTGCCTACGGTATAGATAATTGTGTGCGTAAGCCAATGACAGAATTACTTATAAAGAACGGGGTTCCTCATCCGCAAAGTTTTATAATTTCTACGGCAGATGAGTATTTGGAAAATTGTTATCCTTGTTGGGTGAAACGAGGTGACTCTCACGCTATGGTGAAAGAAGATGTTGCCTACGCCACCTGTAAGGAAGAGGTAGAAAATATATTGGCTGATTTCCGTAAACGCGGTATTCCTGTTGCAGTCATAAACGAACACTTGCAAGGTGACTTGGTAAAATTCTACGGAGTGCATGGAACTGATTTTTTTTATTGGTTTTATCCCTCTCCTTGTTCGCACAGCAAGTTTGGTCTGGAGAAAATAAATGGGATAGCTAAAGGAATTCCTTTTAGCGTAGAGGAATTGAAAATACAAAGTGATAAAGCTGCCGAGGCGCTGAATGTGCCCATTTACGGAGGTGATTGTGTGATTTCAGCTGATGGCACACTGCGAATAATCGATTTTAACGACTGGCCCAGCTTTGCCCGTTGCCGTGAGGAAGCGGGAGGTAAAATTGCAGAGTGCATTTATAAACGGGCTAAAAAGCAAATGAAATAAAAAAGACATGAGTACAGAAAGTGAGAAGAAAGGAATAGAGGCTTCTTTCAAATCCATGGACACAGAGGAGTTCCTGGATATTTATTTCAACCGTCCCATAGGTTATGCATGGGCATTATTTTTTAAAAAACTAAAGGTACACCCTAATGTGGTAACCATTTTTTCTATCATTTTAGGTATAGGCGCTGGTGTGATGTTTTATTATCCTGATATGAAACATACTCTTTTGGGTATACTTTTGTTGATGTGGGCGAATCATTATGACAGTGCGGATGGACAATTGGCGCGTTTGACAGGACAGAAAACCCAGTGGGGGCGTATGTTGGATGGATTTGCCGGTGATATTTGGTTCTTTACCATTTATGCGGCAATTTGTCTCAGACTGATGAACCAACCCATGCCGTTTCATATTGGTGACGGCATGCATTGGGGTATTTTTATTTGGATATTGGCTATTGTTTCGGGTACTGTTTGTCATAGCAAACAATGTACATTGGCGGATTATTATCGTAATATTCATTTATACTTTTTAAAAGGGAAAAGCGGAAGCGAATTGGATAATTTCAAACAACAGCGTGAAATCTTCTACAGTCTGCCGTGGAAGGGAAACTTCTGGTGGAAAGCTTTCTTGTATTTCTATGGTAATTATACACGTCAGCAGGAAAGAATGACTCCTAATTTCCAACTGTTTTATGCATTGGTGAAGGAAAAGTATGGAGACAATATTCCACAGGAATTACGGGATGAATTTCGTGCGGCTAGCAAACCTTTGATGAAATATACCAATATCTTGACTTTTAATACACGTGCCATTGCTCTATATATCAGTTTGTTGATTGGCGAACCATGGTTGTATTTTGTGTTCGAGGTTGTTGTGATGACCTCTTTGTTTGTATATATGCGTCATTGCCATGAGGCGATTTGCGCACGATTGTATCATAAATACATAACGAAGTGAAAAGTAAGTATAGAAATATATTCCTGATGTTTGGAATTGCAGCCATCGTAGTGATGCTTTGTTCTTTTGATATGGAGTATGATGAACTACTGGCTAATTTGCGCCGGGCGGGAATGTGGTTGCCGGCTGTGGTAGGGTTATGGATTATTATTTATCTGTTCAATACCCTTTCTTGGTATATTATCATCCGGGATGGAAAAAAGGGAACACCTATTCCATTTTGGAAAGTTTATAAACTGACAGTTTCCGGATTTGCACTGAATTATGCCACCCCGGTGGGATTGATGGGAGGAGAGCCTTACCGCATTATGGAGCTGACTCCTTATGTTGGGGCCAGTAAGGCAACTTCATCAGTAATTCTTTATGTGATGATGCATATTTTCTCGCATTTTTGTTTTTGGTTTTTTTCTATCTTTTTGTATCTGGCTCTACGTCCGGTAGATATTGCCATGGGAACTATATTGGCTGTTGTGGGGGCGGTTTCTCTTTTAGCCATTTATTTTTTTATGAAAGGTTACAAGAATGGTATGGCTGTCCGTACTTTAAAATTGCTTCAGCATATTCCTTTTGTCAAAGAATGGGCTAAACGTTTTTCGGAAAATAAACGCGAGGCTTTGGAACGTGTGGACAGTCAGATAGCTGAACTGCATAAACAGCGTAGATCTACGTTTTATGCCTCGTTAAGTCTGGAATTCATGGCTCGGATTATAGGATGTCTGGAAGTGTATTTCATATTGAATATTCTGACAACGGATGTCAGTTTTCCAGCTTGTATTTTAATCATGGCATTTACTTCTTTGTTTGCCAATTTGTTCTTTTTCTCGCCTATGCAATTGGGCGCACGTGAAGGAGGCTTTGCTTTGGCGGTAGGAGGATTGGCTATTCCGGGAGCTTTTGGGGTTTATACCGGATTGATAACCCGTGTACGTGAATTGATTTGGATTGTAATTGGTGTGTTGTTGATGAAAGTCGGCAATGGTACACCTGCTAATAAGTAAGATAATGGATACATTGAAAAATATTCAGGGAGTTATATTTGATTATGGCGGTACGATAGATACGAACAGCTGTCATTGGGCGGAAGTGTTGTGGACTAAGTATATGGAACATCAGGTGCCGGTGGATAAGGAAAGTTTCCGTGAGGCATACGTTTTTGGAGAAAGGGCGTTGGCTAAATATCCTTTTGTCCAGCCTTGGCATAATTTTCATGATGTGCTTTCTATCAAGACTAAACTTCAGGTGGAATGGTTGGCGGAACAGAGAAAGTTGCCTATGGATGAGTTGCAACTGCAATCTTATGCAGTGAAAGTGGCAGACAGCTGTTATGGCTATGTGTTGGATATATTGCAGGTTACACGCCCGGTAGTGAAGGAGTTGGCTAAGAGGTATAGGTTGGTGTTGGTTTCTAATTTTTATGGCAATATACAGACTATTTTAAAGGATTTCGGACTTTTGGATTTCTTTGATGAGATAATTGAATCCTCTGTAGTGGGTGTTCGTAAGCCGGATCCTGCTATCTATAGACTTGGAGTAGATGCTATGGGATTTGCGGCAGAGAATGTGCTGGTGGTCGGAGATTCTTTCTCAAAAGATGTTGTTCCGGCCAAAGCTGTAGGTTGTCGCGTTGCCTGGTTGAAAGGAGAAGGTTGGGGAGGAGAAGTTATAGACGAATCTGTTCCTGATGTAATTATTACGGACTTGGCTCAATTGCTTGCATTATTGTAATAGGATATGGAAATACAAAGACACGCATTGGTGAAAAGGGACTATTTAGTTCCTTTTGTTTTAGTAACCTCTTTGTTCTTTTTATGGGGATTCGCACATGCTATTCTTGATGTATTGAACAAACATTTTCAAGAGGTGATGGATATTACCCGTACTCATTCGGCAATGGTACAGGTGATGTTTTATCTAGGCTATTTCATAATGGCTATTCCGGCAGGATTGTTTATAACCAAATATGGATATCGTAAGGGAGTTGTTTTCGGATTGTTGCTTTATGGAATCGGGTCCTTGATGTTTATTCCCGGCGAGTATTGGATGTCATTTGAATTTTTCCTGTTCTCTTTGTTTGTCATTGCTTGCGGTTTGGTCTTTTTGGAAACAGCTGCAAATCCTTATATGACAGAACTGGGGGATAGGGAAACAGCTGCCAGTCGGTTGAACCTGGCCCAGTCTTTTAATGGGCTAGGATGTATTTGTGGTCCTTTAGTAGGAGGACTGTTATTGTTCTCGGGGAAGGGAGAAGCAAATATCTCGTATCCTTATATGTTGATGGGAGTGGTTGTACTGGCAGTGGGATTTATTTTTTCCCGTATCAAACTTCCGGAGATTGTTCATGTTGACGATTTGGCTGACGGAGAAACGGTTAAGAGAAGTTTATGGTCGCATAAATTATTCTTATTCGGAATAGTGGCACTATTCAGTTATGAGATAGCGGAGATTTCTATTAATAGTTTTTTTATCAATTATGTGGTGGATGACGGGTGGATGAATGCTCGGGATGCGGCGGTAGTACTTTCTTTCGGTGGACTTGGATTGTTTATGTGCGGACGTTTTGCCGGTAGTTGGATCATGCAGCGAATCCGTGCGGAGAGAGTTCTGCTATGCTGTGCTTTGGGGACGGTAATGGCTACTTTTCTTATCGTTTGTAATTTAGGAAAGATTTCATTAATAGCCTTGTTTTTGGTATACGTGTTCGAAGCCATCATGTTTCCCACTATTTTTGCCATATCTTTGAAGGGATTGGGTGGAAAGACCAAACGGGCTTCTTCCTTCCTTATGATGTCTCCCGTAGGAGGGGCTGTTGGTCCTGTGCTGATGGGTTATGTGGCAGATAATAGTACCATGTCCTTATCATTCATCATACCATTTGTTTCTTTTTGTATTGTGTTATTCTATTCGTGGTATGCTGACGTGGAAAGAAACTGAAATGAATAATCCCGATACAGTTGTTAGGCTTTATCGGGATTGTCCATTTCTTCTTAAATTTTTTCAGCTTTTAAAGAACTGGTTCGGATGATATTCCATACATCCTCTTCGGTTTTGCTGAAAGGACCGGATGCCTCTAGTTTCAGTGTCGACATAGCTGCTGCAAAACAACCGGCTTCTTCATAGGAAGCCCCTTTATTACGCATATATAAATATCCGGTAGCATAAGTATCTCCACAGCCAGTGGCATCTACTATGTCTTTAGGAGGATAGGCAGGGATTTTATGAAATGTACCTTCCGCATAAATTATAGACCCTAAGCTTCCCAATGTAATCAATACCTCTTTTACTCCCCATTCTGCTAGTTGTAGGGCAGCTTGTTTTATGTCTGTCTGACCGGTAAGCACTTCCATTTCATGTTCATTTACCTTTAGAATGTCAATATATTTTAGTGCTTCTACTTTGTCTGTCCAATCTATCGGATAAACTTTTTCCCCTCGGACTTCACGTAAGTACCCTTGTGCATCTACAGCTAATATACCTTTGGTAGAAAGATATTTCACAACGTCCAAAGAGAAATCATCTGCTAAAAGACTTCCCAAATGAAAAATATGAGCATTTATGTTCTCTAGTTGTTCTACGGTGAAGGGATCGGCTTTAGCCAATACCCGCTGGCTGCGGTTGTCTTGATTCTCACCGTATGTATTCTCAAAATACACTGTCCGGTGACTAGGAATAACAGTAACTTTGATGCCTTTAGCACGAATATCTTCAACAGCTTTAAATTCACTTGGAGCTAGTGCCGTGACCAGCTGATAATGCTTTGTATCCTTTAAGTGACTGATTCCGTGTGAGAAATAATAAGAAGTCCCGCCGGGCATATAAGTCGTTTTTCTGGGTGTTACTATTTTATCTAATGTAATGTGACCTATGCAACAAATATCATTCATACCTATTTATATTAAACGGTCGCAAAGCTACAAAAAAAACTAGAAAAAGCATGGAAGTTTTCAAAAGAAGGTGTAACTTTGGCACAAATTATCTTAATCTCTGCTATGAGATGCAATTTTAACAAAGAAATTAGAATGGAAAAAATGAATGTGAAACCGGCAACCGGTAAATTAGGCGTTCTTTGTGTTGGATTGGGCGCTGTTACTTCAACTTTTATGACAGGTGTGCTGATGGCTCGTAAGGGATTGGCAAAACCTGTCGGATCTATGACTCAATATGATAAAATGCGTGTTGGCCGTGGAGAGAATAAAAAGTATTTGCATTATGGTGAAATTGTTCCATTGGCAAACTTAAATGACATTGTGTTTGGTGCATGGGATGTTTATCCGGCTAATGCTTACGAATCAGCAGTCAATGCTGAGGTTTTAAAAGAGAAAGATATTAATCCTGTAAAGGATGAATTGGAGAAAATAGTTCCAATGAAAGCTGCTTTCGACCACAACTATGCTAGTCGTCTGGATGGTGATAATGTGAAAGATTGCAAGAATCGTTGGGATATGATGGAACAGTTGCGTGAAGATATCCGCAATTTTAAAGTGGCTAACAATTGTGACCGTATTGTCGTTCTTTGGGCTGCTTCTACAGAGATTTATGTTCCTGTTGATGAAAAAATACACGGAACATTGGCGGCATTGGAACAGGCTATGAAAGATGATGATAAGGCTCATATCGCTCCGTCTATGTGCTATGCTTATGCTGCACTGTCGGAAGGATGTCCTTTCATTATGGGAGCACCTAATACAACTGTTGATATTCCTGCTATGTGGGAGTTGGCTGAAAAGACTAAAATGCCTATTGCCGGCAAGGATTTCAAGACGGGTCAAACGTTGGTTAAATCAGGTTTCGCACCGATTATTGGAACCCGTTGTTTAGGCTTGGACGGTTGGTTCTCTACAAACATTTTAGGTAATCGTGATGGTTTGGTGTTAGATGAGCCGGCTAACTTCCACACGAAGGAGGTCAGCAAATTATCTACACTGGAATCTATTCTTGTTCCGGAAGATCAGCCGGACTTGTATACAGACTACTATCATAAAGTACGTATCAATTACTATCCGCCTCGTAATGATAATAAAGAAGGTTGGGATAATATTGATATCTTCGGATGGATGGGGTATCCAATGCAGATTAAGATTAATTTCCTTTGCCGTGATTCAATTCTTGCTGCTCCTCTGTGCTTGGACCTTGTATTGTTGAGTGACCTGGCTGCACGTGCAGGACGTTTTGGTATCCAACGTTTCTTGAGTTTCTTCTTGAAGAGTCCGATGCATGATTATACTGAAAACGAAATTCCTGTCAATCACCTCTTCCAGCAGTATGCTATTTTGAAAAATGCCATTCGTGAAATGGGTGGTTATGAGGCCGATCAAGAAATCGACTAATTTATAACAGGATTTTTTATTCGGGCGTGGATTGCGCGGGTTTTCACGGTTTTTCTTTTAAAGACCGTATCTATCCGTGAAATCCACGTCTTATTTTTTATTTTTCTGCCATAATTTCTTGTTGTCTGCCTGAGAATTTGTAATTTTGTCATATAATAGAGTGAATATGGTTAGGTCAGAAATACAAAATGTAAAGCTCAGATTTGGTATTATTGGTAATGCCGAAGGGTTGAACCGTGCCATAGACGTGGCTATCCAGGTGGCACCCACTGATTTGTCAGTGTTGATCACCGGTGAAAGTGGGGTGGGAAAGGAAAATTTCCCACAGATTATTCATCAGTTCAGTCGCCGTAAACATGGACAGTATATAGCGGTGAACTGTGGGGCTATTCCTGAAGGTACTATAGATTCAGAGCTTTTCGGACATGAAAAAGGTGCTTTTACGGGCGCTATCAGTGACCGTAATGGCTATTTTGCCGAAGCCAATGGTGGAACCATTTTTCTGGATGAAGTAGGAGAGTTGCCTCTTGCTACTCAGGCACGTCTGTTACGTGTACTTGAAAGTGGTGAATTCATTAAGGTAGGTTCATCTAAAGTGCAGAAAACGGATGTGCGTATTGTTGCCGCTACCAATGTGAATCTGACGGAAGCCATTGCTGAAGGTCGTTTTCGTGAGGATTTGTATTATCGTTTGAACACTGTACCTATTAAAATACCTCCTTTGCGTGAGCGTGGAGATGATATAACTTTACTTTTCCGTAAATTTGCATCAGATTTTGCTGAGAAATATCGTATGCCGGCTATCCAGTTGACAGAAGATGCGAAAGTTTTGTTGCTGGCTTATTCGTGGCCCGGTAATGTGCGCCAGTTGAAAAACATCACTGAACAGATATCTATTATTGAAACTAACCGGGATATAACGGCAGAGATTTTGAGAAATTATTTACCGGAACAACATGTGAATTCTGGTTTGCCTGCTTTGTTTGGAGTGAAAGCAAATACAGGGAAGGCTTTTGAAAGTGAGCGTGAGATTTTGTATCAGGTGTTGTTTGATATGCGGCGTGATGTGACTGACTTGAAGAAGTTAGTCAATACACTGATGGCGGAACGTGGCGCGCAATCTGTTCCGACGGCACCAGCTACTACGGCAGTTTCTTATTATCAGGAACCGCAACGGAATTTAGTTGCTACAGTGGTGCCTGCTACGCCTACCATAATTTCTGCCGCCAAACCGGCTCATCCTGTAGTAGATGATATTCAGGATACGGAGGAGGTTGTAGAAGAAGCCACTTTGTCATTGGACGAAGTGGAGAAAGAAATGATACGTAAGGCGCTCGACCGTCATCATGGAAAGCGTAAGAATGCAGCAAAAGATTTGAATATTTCAGAACGAACACTTTATAGAAAAATAAAAGAATATGGTTTGGATTAAACAATTGAAAGTAGTTGGTGTGTTGATGGTACTGGCGGGGATCGTAACTGCTTGTTCTATTTCATATAAATTTAACGGATCGTCTATAGATTATACAAAGGTAAAGACTATTTCGTTTGAGAATTTCCCAAACCGTTCAGCTGGCTTTGTTTGGGGACCGATGGAGAATATGTTCAATACGGCATTACAGGATATTTATATGCAACAAACTCGTTTAAAGCAAGTCAAGCGCAGTGGTGACCTGCAATTGTCTGGTGAGATAACGAATTATGAGGCATTTAATAAAGGAATTGGATCCGATGGCTATTCTAGTATGGTAGAATTGCGTATGACGGTGAGAGTGAATTTTGTCAATAGTTCCAATCCTACGGAAAATATGAACGGACAGCAATTTTCGGCTAGTCGTGAATATAATTCCAATCAGCAGTTAAGTGCTGTGCAGGATGAGTTGGTAAACCAAATGATTAAAGAAATTGTAGAGCAAATATTCAATGCTACAGTGGCAAACTGGTAGTGAGTGATTTTCCGTCATGATACAACAACAATTATATGAATGGATAACGCATCCTGAACGATTGAATCGGGATACTTTGTACGAGTTGCGGACGCTGCTTGCGCGTTATCCATATTTTCAGACGGTGAGACTGCTTTATCTGAAGAATCTGTTTTTATTGCATGACATAACATTTGGTGAGGAACTACGTAAGGCTGCATTGTATGTAGCTGACCGCAAGATTCTTTTTTATCTGATAGAGGGGGAGCGCTTTACTGTATCTTCCTTTGAAAAACAAGACCTACCTAAGGAAGAGGCTGGTTTGGATCGTACTCTTTCATTGATCGATACTTTTCTCTCTTCTTTGCCTGAAGAGCCCGTTGTTATGGAATTACCAATGGATGTAACAACAGATTATACTTCTTTTTTATTGCATGAGGAAGAACATGTGTCTGATGATATACCTCAGATGAAAGGACAGAATTTGATAGACAACTTCATTGAAAAGTCGGCAGAGGAACCTTTGTTACCTCAATTAGGAATAAAAGAGGCGGCACCGGTGAAGAATAAAGTTTCTGAAGAAGAGGAGTCGGAAGATAATGAAGAGGATATGGAGGATGAAAGCTATTTCACTGAAACATTGGCTAAAATATACGTTAAACAGCAAAGATATTCTAAGGCTCTTGAAATTATTAAAAAATTAAATTTGAAATATCCAAAAAAAAACGCTTACTTTGCAGACCAAATAAGATTTTTGGAGAAATTGATTATTAACACTAAATCAAAATAAAGAAAATGTATTTATTACTTATTGGATTAATTGTGCTTGCAGCTCTTTTGATGTGCTTTGTCGTACTGATTCAGAACTCAAAAGGTGGAGGCTTGGCTTCTAGTTTTGCTTCTTCAAATCAAATAATGGGTGTTCGCAAGACTACAGATTTTATTGAGAAATTAACATGGGGGTTAGCTGCTTTTATGGTGGCATGTAGTGTGCTTACTGCTTATTTTGTTCCTGCCGCTCATACAGATTCTTCTGTAATCATGGAAGAGGCAGTGAAAGAAGGAGCTACTAATCCGCTGAATGCACCTTCAGGTTTCGCTGCTCCGCAAACAAATGACGCTGCAACAGAAACTCCTGCTCCCAGTGATTCGGCACAGTAATTATAGAGAAAACATTTTCCTTAATTAATAAGGATAAGCGTCCTGTTTCGTTTACGAAAATAGGACGCTTTTTTGTTTTAAGTTTTTTGCTTTGATAAGTATGCTTTTGTACTTACTTTTGTTCTGGAATGTTTTTAATCTACAAATAATAAAAGAATCATGTTGAAATTCATATCATGGAATGTAAATGGCTTGCGAGCCTGTTATGATAAAGGTTTTGTTGATGTTTTCCATCGTTTAGAGGCAGACTTTTTCTGCCTGCAGGAAACAAAGATGCAGGAAGGGCAACTGGATGCCAAGTTTGAAGGTTATCACTCCTATTGGAATTATGCTGAAAAGAAAGGGTATTCAGGCACAGCTATCTTTTCTAAAGTCAAACCGTTATCTGTGACATACGGTTTAGGCATAGAAGAGCATGATCACGAAGGACGGGTAATCACTCTTGAATTGGAATCGTTTTATTTGATTACTGTGTATACTCCCAATTCGCAGGAAGAATTGCGACGGTTGGATTATAGAATGAAATGGGAAGATGATTTCCGTGCCTATCTGAAAAAACTGGAAGAAAAGAAACCTGTCATTGTGTGTGGTGACCTGAACGTGGCGCATAAGGAAATAGACTTGAAGAATCCTAAGACAAACCGTAAAAATGCAGGTTTCACTGATGAGGAACGTGCCAAGTTTACCACTTTGCTTGAGTCCGGTTTTACGGATACGTTCCGCTATTTTTATCCAGAGCAGGAAGGAATCTATTCATGGTGGTCTTATCGTTTTAAAGCCCGTGAAAAGAATTCAGGTTGGCGTATTGATTATTTTCTCACTTCCGATTCACTGAAAGATAGGTTGAAAGGTGCACATATTTATACGGATATCTTTGGCTCAGATCATTGTCCGGTAGAATTGACAATAGAACTCTAAGAAACACTCTGAAAAAGCTTTTGTTTCAACACGAATCTCAGATTATCTATAATTAAAAGATAATCTGAGGTTTGTGTCGTTGAAAGACTCTCTCTCTGTTTTACTTCCGTAAATTATTGATTCTTGTTTATCTTTACTTTGAAAAAACAAACTATAATGAAAAGTACAGATAGAGTTAGGTATAATTATTATTCTATTGATTTTGCTTGCGTGTCAATTGAGTTTATTACAAAAAGCCAGTGTATGGATGGAAAGTGGATTGCGTTCGGCCATTCAGAAGGAAGTTCTTATTTTTATAGTAGAGGATATCTCAAGTATTTGATGGTGGAATACCGTTTGTTCCCTGTTTTTATTATAAAGATTAGAATATGTGTACAGATTGTCAATACCGGAATCTTTGCTAAACTAAAAGATAAGGGATATTTGAACACAGCTCCGGCTGTCTTATAATTGGGAGAGGGAATAATCTGTTTATTATTGTATATACCTTCAAAAATTGTTTGTATTAGGACTTTCGTTTGAAGAAAGAGTTGGTCTGCTAGATGTGTAATTTTGTTCTGTAGACCGTGTGGCGTATAAAATTTGTAGAAAAATGGGGTTAAGATAAGGAAGTAAAGAGGTATTTGTGGCGCAAATTTCCCGTTTGGATGATTGCGCCATGAATAATATGGTTTACATAGCTACTTCAATAGCCAGTATCTGTGTTTCGGAAGTGGCTTCGATAGTGACACTTTCAATGTCCCATATACCGATACCGTCACGGCGTGAAAGGTTTTCGCCTGCTACATTACTCTCTCCTTCTATAACAAAAATGTAAACACCTGTGCGAGGTTTGTGCATACGGTATATTACACTATGTCCGGCATCAAATGTACCTATTGAAAACCAGGTATCCTGCAACAGATGTGCCGGTGTGTTTCCGGAAGGAGAAATGAAAGTTGCCAGTTCGTTACGTTTCAATAACGGGCGGATATTATAATTATGGTACTCAGGTTTGGTTTCCTCTACATTAGGGATCACCCAGATTTGCAGGAATTTCAGATCTTCGGTTTTACTGGCATTGTATTCACTGTGATAGATACCTGTTCCTGTACTCATTACTTGAATTTCTCCGGGGGTGATGGTACTTTCATTTTGTACATTATCTCCGTGTCTTAAATATCCTTGTAAAGGAATGGATACTACTTCCATATTTTTATGCGGGTGCATGCCGAAACCTTCTCCGGGAGCCACTGTATCGTCATTCAATACGCGCAAAGCACCGAAGTGTATACGTCTGGGATTATAATAATTTGCGAAGCTGAATGTGTGGTAAGTTTTTAGCCATCCATGATTAAAATAACCTCTCGTGTTGGCTTTGTCAATAATCGTCTTCATAACTTAATGTCTTTTCTATTGGAATGTTGTTATTGATATAACAAATTAGAAGTTGAAAAGTTTGGAACATTGTTGAGTAATGAAAAAAACGGGGCGGTGTAAAATAAAAGAAGAGATGATCAAATCATCTCTTCTATAGAGCGGAAGACGGGGCTCAAACCCGCGACCCTCAGCTTGGAAGGCTAATGCTCTATCAACTGAGCTACTTCCGCAAAAAACCAAAGACCTTTCAAGTCTTAAGAATGTGGGCAAAGATGGATTCGAACCACCGAAGTCGAAAGACAGCAGATTTACAGTCTGCCCCATTTGGCCACTCTGGTATTTGCCCATTCGCTTTTAAGAGTCTATCTCAATTCTCTCATTGAGTAGGTTTGTTTCTCAATTGCGATGCAAAGGTACGGCTTTTTTTTGAATATGCAAATTATGCAAGAACTTTTTTTCAAAAAATCTGTGTTTTTTGCAATTTCTCTTTAAAATCGAGCATTTTGATGGCAGTTATTGCACATTCATCCCCTTTATTTCCTAATCTCCCACCGGCACGGTCTTCTGCTTGTTGCATAGTATTGGTAGTAATCAAACCATAGATTACAGGAATATCTCCTTCGGCATTCAGTTGGGCAATACCTTGAGTGGTACCGGCACATACATAATCAAAGTGCGGAGTATCGCCACGAACTACGCAGCCTATTGCAATCACTGCATCTACTTTTCCACTTTTTATCATTTGTGCAGAACCGAAAGTCAGTTCAAAACTGCCGGGTACTGTTTGTACTAAAATATTTTTATCTTTTGCGCCATGTTTCTTTAAGGTACTTATGGCTCCTTCCAATAGGGGGCCGGTAATGTTATTGTTCCATTCGGATACTACGATACCGAAACGCATATTTTCTGCATTAGGAACTGAATTGAAATCGTAATCAGATAAGTTATGATACGCTGTTGCCATTGTTTTTTAGTTTTAGTGGTTTAATAAAAGAAAGAGGTTATCTGTACACAGGTGCAGACAACCTCTTTATATCATTAAGGTATATTCTTTTCTTATTTGATGGATGCACGTTCGATGTACTTATCAATGTCCATTGACTGGTAAGAATTGAAGTATTTTTCTTTCACCAAAGTGTATGCTTTAACAGCTTCACTATTCTTGCCCAACTTTTCGAACAATTGACCAGCTTGGATCAAATAGATAGGACTCAATGCCTGGCTGTCTGCTTTATCCGCTGCTTTCAGCAAAGTTCCTGCAGCTTTGTCCAATTGTCCCATTTCAGCATAACAGTTACCGATAGTTCCCAAAATGGCAGGGCTCACCAGCTGGTCTTTAGCGCTGAATTTATCCAGATATTTCACTGCATCTTCATATTTACCCAACTGTGCATAGCAGATACCTGCATAAGCATTGGCCAAATTACCAGCAGCGGTTCCACTGAATTCATCTGCTACTTTCAGAAAACCCTTGTAACCGATACTGTCACCATTCAATGCGGTTTCAAAGTTATCAGCTCCGAAATATTGTTCTCCTTTAAATAAAGCTTCTGATGCTTTTACTTCATTGGGGTCAGAAATAAAATGCTTATATCCCATGAAACCAGCTATGATAATCACTACTGCTGCAATAGTTCCAAGGATTCTTCCTTTGTACTTGATAAGGAATGCTTCTGAGGTACTCAGTGCTTCTTCCATATCTAATGGGTCCTGAGTGTGTTTTTGTTCTGCCATTTTTATATTTACTTTTTTATTATTTTTCGGATATTCTTTTTCGGTCAGCAAAAGTAGTTCATTTCTATGTATTAATGAAATTTACGGGCATATTTTTTTAGTTTTTCCCGTTTTTATCTCTAATTTTGTATCCTCAATTAAATAGAAGTTCTATGATACTGAAACGCATCTCGATATTGAATTATAAAAACCTGGAGCAGGCGGAATTGGAATTCTCGCCGAAGATGAATTGTTTTATCGGACAAAACGGTATGGGGAAGACAAATTTGCTGGATGCGGTTTATTATCTTTCTTTTTGTAAGAGTGCCACTAATCCTATTGATTCGCAAAATATCCGTCATGAAGGAGAATTCTTTGTAATTCAGGGTTTCTATGAAACAGATCAAGGTGAGCCGGAAGAGGTATATTGTGGATTGAAACGTCGTCAGAAAAAGCAATTCAAGCGGAATAAAAAGGAATATAACCGTTTATCGGATCATATTGGCTTTATTCCCCTTGTAATGGTGTCTCCTGCTGATGCGGAGCTGATTGCAGGAGGTAGTGACGGGCGCCGTCGTTTTATGGATGTGGTGATATCGCAATATGATAAGGAATATTTGGATGCGCTGATACGTTATAATAAAGCATTGACGCAGCGTAATGCTTTGTTGAAATCGGAACAGGAATTCGATGAGGAATTAATGCTGGTATGGGAGGAGATGATGGCATCTGCGGGTGAGGTCGTCTTTAAGAAGCGTAGTGAGTTTATTGCTGAGTTTATACCTACTTTCCAGTCTTTTTATTCTTATATCTCTCAAGATAAAGAGAAAGTGAATCTGGCGTATGAATCTCATGCTATGAGTGGGGGATTGCTGGATATTATCAAGGAGAGCCGTCGGCGCGACCGTGTAATGGGATATTCGTTGAAGGGAGTTCATAAAGATGACTTGATTATGCAGTTGGGGGATTTTCCGATAAAGCGGGAGGGGTCACAAGGACAAAACAAAACTTATCTTATCGCCTTGAAATTAGCTCAGTTTGACTTTTTGAAGAAAACGGGCGGCAATACTACTCCTTTATTGTTGTTGGATGATATTTTTGATAAACTGGATGCTTTTCGTGTGGAACAGATTGTAAAACTGGTAGCCGGAGATCGTTTCGGGCAGATTTTCATTACGGATACCAATCGGGATCATTTGGATAAAATATTGAAGAAGATAGAAAGAGAATACAAAGTCTTTGCTGTAGAAGATGGAGAAGTGACAGAAAGAAAGGAAATGGCTGAATGAAACGTAATGATGCGGAACAAATAGGGGAAATGATTCGGAAATTCTTCCGGCAGAATGCTTTGGAGGCGCCACTGAACGAGTATCGTCTGATACAGGCATGGAAAGATGTGGTGGGACCTGCCATTACTAAATATACGAGTAATCTTTATATTAAGAATCAAATTCTTTATGTACATCTCACTTCATCCGTGCTTCGTCAAGAGTTGATGATGGGGCGTGATTTATTGGTGAAAAATCTGAATAAGCAGGTCGGCGCACAAGTGATAGTCAATATTATTTTCCGTTGACAGGATGGTCTTCTGCTGTTTCTTTGGTATCCCCGAAGTTTCCTGCAATACTTCTTGTCAGGTGCGGATTTTGACGGATTTTTCTTATCTTTCTCGTAAAGTCCGCACTTGAAGAAGTGTAATGTGTAAGAGTAGCTTATGGAACAGTTCGTATCACGATAGATTCTATTTCAATATTCCATTCTCAGTCCAGACTTCATCCATTCTCCGGTCGAAAGGTTCGACAGGCAGCTTTTCGTTTACTTGAAAGTTATAACATATACCTATATTATAGGAATGAAGAAGAGGCAGTAATTTGTCATAATATCCTTTTCCTCTTCCCAACCGGTTGCCTCGGGCATCAAAAGAAACACCCGGTATAATGGCGAGGTCTATCTTCTCATACGCTGTAAATGCTTCTCCCGTCGGTTCCTCTATGTGATAAGCCTCACCGGTTTTCAGGTTTTGCCTGCCTGTATAAATACGAAGTTCCAACTCATCTCCTTTGACTACCGGCAGCAAAACTGTTTTCTGCCGGTGCCATTTTTCAACGAAGTCATGTGTCTGTACTTCATCATCCAATGAATAATAGAGCAAAACGGTACGGGCCGATGCAAACTTGGGATGCTGTTCCAGTTTCTCAAGCAAAGCAGCGGACTTCGTTATTAATTCGGTGATGCCGTGACGGCGCTTTTCTTGCGCTATCTGCTTGCGCAGTTGTTTTTTTAGTTCCTTCATCGCTTACTTTCGGTTCTATGGGTTGTTCGGGAGCTTTGGGAAATGATTCACCTTTATCCAATACTTCCAATGCTTTGAGGACAGTCTTGTCGCTCTTGTTCAAGTATTCTATATAAGCTTCCATGCCCAGCATGTTATAAATGATGTTTCCGTATAAATTTGTTTCAAACAGTTTCTGTGATTTATACATCAATATGTTGCGACGTTTTAGCCCTTTGTTCTCAGCGAAACGGGCGAATTGTTCCAAAATATTCTGATGCTTCAAATATTGCAGCAGGCTTTCCTCTGTTTCATATTTTTGCATTTCGGCACGGTGGTTGTCCGTATACTGGAAAGCAAACTGGATGGTCAGTCCGCGATTAACAGCCATGCGATAATAGGAAGTCATGCCGGTAGTATCCTGTGGTACAAAGATATCGGGCATAATACCTCCACCTCCATATACAGGACGGCCTAAAGAAGTTTCAAAGATTTGGCTTTGATCCTGCTTGATACTGTCTTGTGAGAAAAATTCTCCGTGTTCGTAACGGGTCAGGATATCCATTTCATAATTTGCGTCATTACCTTTTACATACGGTTTCTGTATGCAGCGTCCTGACGGAGTATAGTAACGGGCAATTGTCAGACGGATGGCTGAACCATCGCTGAAGTCGATAGGTTGTTGTACCAGCCCTTTTCCGAAAGAGCGGCGCCCGATGATTGTCCCCCGGTCATTGTCTTGGATAGCTCCGGCAAAAATTTCGCTGGCAGAAGCCGAACCTTCGTCCATCAATACGACAATGGGCATTTTCTGGCTGCTTCCGGTTCCGTTGGATGTATAGTTCTCGCGTGGAGACTTGCGTCCCTGTGTATAAACGATGAGTCTGTTTTTGGGTAAGAATTCGTTTACCATCTGAATTGCTGCACCCATATATCCACCGGTATTACCGCGTAAGTCGATGACCACTCCTTCGCAGTTTGCCTGATTTAGCTTGGCTAATGAAATCAATAATTCGGGATAAGTCGTTTCACCGAATTTGTTTACTTTTATGTAACCGAATTTGTCATTCATCATATAGGCGGCATCTACACTCTTTACCGGTATGTCACCACGAACAATGGTGAAATGTAAAGTTTCTTTTTCTCCCGGACGAAAAACGCCAAGTTTTACCTCACTGCCTTTGGGACCTTTCAGTCTTTTCATGGATTCATAGTTGGTGACAATTTTTCCTACAAAGGCACTGTCATCCACTTCTATGATGCGGTCTCCTGCCATCAGACCCACTTTTTCTGATGGTCCGCCTTGGATGACATTGTTTACATGGATGGTATCTTGCTGGATGGTAAACTGGATACCGATTCCGCTGAAACTTCCTTTTAAATCAGAATTTACAGCTTCCAGGTCTTTTGCCGGAATATAAGAAGAGTGGGGGTCCAGCTCACCTAGAATTTGCGGCATAGCATCTTCCACCAGTTCACCCATGTTCACTGTATCTACATATTGGTCGTCAATGATACGCAACAATGCATTCAGTTTGTTGGATGAAGTATTAATGATACCTAATTTGTTTCCTGAAAAGTGGTTGGCGTAAAAAGTTCCAATCAATATTCCGGTTACGATGCTTACTGCAACGATTACCGGCATAAAACGGGATGTTCGATTTTTGCTCATATCTTTATTTGCTATTATTCATTGGGATTGATATAGATTACTTCAATATTTGCGCGTTTCAATAAATCAAGCCCGTCTTCCAAACGGTATTTTTCTGAGTAAACTACACGTTTGATTCCTGCTTGGATGATGAGTTTGGCACATTCTATGCAAGGAGATGCGGTGACGTACATGGTTGCTCCGTCGCTGCTGTTGTTGCTTCGTGCTATTTTGGTGATAGCATTCGCTTCGGCGTGTAGTACGTAAGGCTTGGTGACTCCGTTGTCATCTTCGCATACATTTTCGAATCCTGCAGGAGTTCCGTTATATCCGTCGGAGATGATCATCTTGTCTTTTACGATCAATGCTCCTACTTGACGGCGTTCACAGTATGAATTTTCCGCCCAAATACTGGCCATGCGGATGTATCGTTTGTCGAGTTTGAGTTGTTTCTCTTCTTTCGTTTCCATTATTTCAGTCTTGCTTATTATGTGCAAATTGAATATAAGTTTTTTTCCCTTCGGGAGCTAGCAATAAAACATTGCTGTCACCTTGATAAAATATTGCATTATTCAATGCTTCTATGAACTCGTTGTTATAGCTTGTTGAAGGCGGAGTCTTGGTAAAGTTTATGTTTACTGTCCGGTCTTTTCCGTCCGCTTGCCATGTGCCTTCAATGGTTCCATTTTGTATGCTTCCTGTAAAAGTACCATCCGCTTTGAAAGTGATGTTGAAACCATGAATGATATCCAAGGCTTTTCTTCCTTCGGTTGCGATAGTCTTATCCGGATTGTGTGCCATTGCATTGTATTTGGGCTCTCCGTTCCGTTTGTCCCAATTTGCTTTACCATAGAAATCCACTACATGCCATGTGCCGCTTGCAAAGATTTCCTCTACATCGTCTTCATTGTTGCAACTCCATAAGAAAGGGAGTAGCATTAGTATATAAAGAATAGACTTTAGTTTCATATTGTTTGGTTTTTTAGTTGATGATTCCATTTCTTTTCAACAAGGCATGGATACTGGGTTCTTGTCCACGGAAGCGTTTGTAAAGGGTCATCGGATGTTCCGTTCCTCCTTTCGAGAGAATATTCTCCCGAAAAGAAGCAGCGACTTCCTGGTTGAAGATTCCTTTTTCCTTGAATAAGGAGAAGGCATCCGCATCCAGTACTTCCGCCCATTTATAACTGTAGTATCCGGCAGAATATCCCCCCGCCATAATATGTGAGAACTGTACGGACATGCAGGTGTCTTCCACTCCGGGCAGTACTTGCGCTTTTTTCCATGCTTCTTTTTCATAAGCGCGGACATCTCCGTTAAATGTTTCCCGGCGGGTGTACCATGCCATATCCAGCAAGACGAAACTTACTTGACGCAGGCAGGCATAGGCCACATTGAAATTGGATGCATCTACAATTTTTTGGATCAGTTCGGCAGGAATGGGTTCTCCCGTCTGATAATGTCTGGCGAATGTATTGAGAAATTCTTTTTCTGTGGCGAAATTTTCCATAATTTGTGATGGAAGCTCCACAAAATCCCAATATACGCTGGTACCACTCATGGTTGAATAGGTGGTATTGGCAAACATTCCGTGCAAGGCGTGTCCGAATTCGTGTAGAAAAGTGTTTACTTCTGAGAAAGTCAGCAATGCCGGTTTCCCAGCCGATGGCTTGGTGAAGTTCATGGTAACGGATACGTGGGGACGGCTGTTGACTCCGTTTTCTATCCACTGCTCCTTATAGCTGGTCATCCATGCGCCCGAACGTTTTCCGGCACGGGGGTGGAAATCTGTATAAAGTACAGCCAGGAAACTTCCGTCTTTGTCGAATACTTCATAAGCTTTTACATCGGGATGATAGACCGGAATTTCTTTATTTTCTTTAAATGTGATGCCATACAGACGGGTAGCCAGACCGAATACACCTTTCTCTACTTGGCTCAGCTCAAAATAAGGACGCAGCTCTTCTTCATTCAGATTGAATTTCTTATTTTTCAGCTTTTCTGAATAATAGGCCCAATCCCATGGCATCAGCTGGAAATCATTGCCTTCCATTTCGCGTGCCAATGCTTCAACTTCTGCCACTTCCTTTAGGGCGACAGGGGTATAGGCATCCAGTAATTGGTTGAGCAGTTTGTATACGGCATCACTCGTTTCGGCCATGCGCTTTTTCAGTTTATACTCGGCAAAAGTGGAGAAGCCTAGTAAATGAGCCAGTTCCATGCGAATGTTTACCAATTGCTTGATGATGTCCACATTGTTGTATTCGTTATTGTGTGTACATTGGGTATTATAAGCCATATAGACTTCTCTGCGCAGTGAACGGTCATCACAATATTTCATGAAAGGAACAAAACTGGGAGCATCCAATGTAATGATGCTGCCTTCTTTTCCCTTATCCTTTGCTGTTTGAGCATAACTTTCCAATGAACTTTCGGGTAATCCTTCCAATTGTTTTTCCGTCAAAGCCAATTCGTAGTTATTTGTTTCTTTCAACAGATTCTGAGAAAAACGTAAGGTCAATATGCTTAATTCGGTATTCAGTTGGCGGAACTTTTCTTTTGCCTCACCGGTCAGGTTGGCACCGCTTCTTACAAAACCATCGTATGTCTTTTGCAGCAGTTGGGCGTCTTCACCTTTCAGTTGTAACTGGTCTTTTTGTTCGTATACGGCTTTTATACGAGCAAACAGTTTTTCATTCAGACTGATGTTGTTGCTGTGTTCGGACAGTACGGGCATCATTTTTTCTGCCAATTCCTGCATCTCGTCACTGGTCTCGGCACTCATCAAATTGCCGAAAACAGTAGTTACGCGGTCTAGCAACGCACCTGATTTTTCCAAAGCAACAATGGTATTTTGGAAAGTCGGTGCTTCGGGATTATTGACAATTGCATCAATTTCCTCATTTTGTTCTTTCATTCCTTCCAACAAGGCAGGTTCATAATGTTCTATCTTGATAAGATGGAACGGAGCCGTGTCATGAGGGGTGTTATAGGGTTTTAAAAATGGATTTTTATTTTCAGTCATAGCACTATTTTATTTGACTTACAAATTTGCTAAAAAAAAGCATCACTATCCTCATTCTATTTACTTATTTAACAAAGTATATTAAATAGTTAGGTTAAAAATAAAAAAGCACAAGCAGAAATGCCTATGCTTTTCATTTTTATGGGGTTTTACCTGATTATTTATTCTTTTCAGTCAGTTTTTCCAACGCCGGAATGGAGATTTCCTTTCTGCTGAGTTGTACCAATCCCTGTTCCTGTAAATCATTCAGCACTTTTGACACATTGATTCGTGTCTCATCAATCAAACTCGCCAAATCCTCCATTTTGATTTTAAGGATTTTTTTTCCTTCGGGCTTCATGGAGCGCAGCACTAAAAAATTCAGTATTTTTTCTTCTGTATTACCTATGTGGCTGTTCCATAATTTTTCGTATGCCACTTGTGCTCTATTACTCAGAATATTTAAATAGTTAAGGCGGAAGATTTCGTAGTTGTTCAGTTCATTCAATACAAATAACTTGTCTATGGTAACTATGTTAATATCTGTACGTGCTTTGTAAGTCGCTGTATAGTTGGTTTGCATGCCGAATAATGAATAGGGCTCTATAACGAAAGGACTTCCAAAAGTTTCAAATAAGGCGTATGAATGTCGGTTATCGGTTGTTTGGGAGATTATCTCCCCATTTAAGAGAAAGATTAATTGAGTGCAAGGTGCACCTTGTTCCACAATGATATCATCGGCGTTGTATTTACGAAAATGTAGCTTTACCTTGCCTATGATATTGGTGAAGTCATTTTTACATAATCCCTGGAAGAGAGGGAGTTGTAAAAGTGTATCATACATTGTAATTTCCATAAGTTCTGTTGTTCGTTAAGTTATAGTTTAACATACAAAGGTAACGATAAAACGAGATTTATTATTTATAGGTGGAAGAACTTTTATTTTTTTTATTGTTTCTTACCGTCTCCTAATGTTTAAAAGCAGAATACTTGCGGACTGTATAAAAAATAAATATATTTGCATTCAAAAAAAGGAGGAGTTTATGTTTGGATCATTTGATTTTCAAGAATTTTTAAGTGCGTTTATTGTGCTTTTTGCTGTCATTGATATTATCGGATCTATTCCTATTATATTGAATCTTAAGCAGAAAGGGAGAAATGTCAATGCTAATAAAGCTACCGGCATTTCTTTTGCTTTATTGATAGGTTTCTTTTATGCAGGGGATATGATGCTGAAGTTATTTCAAGTTGATATTGCTTCGTTTGCCGTGGCGGGTGCTTTTGTTATTTTTCTCATGTCTTTGGAAATGATTCTGGATATCGAGATATTCAAGAATCAAGGTCCTATCAAGGAAGCGACTTTAGTCCCCTTGGTTTTTCCGTTATTGGCTGGTGCGGGAGCGTTTACTACGTTGCTTTCCCTACGTTCGGAGTATGCTCCTGTCAACATTGTCATAGCCTTGATATTGAATATGGTTTGGGTTTATGTGGTGCTGAAGTTGACAGATCGCATCGAACGTTTCTTGGGTAAAGGTGGAATTTATGTTATTCGTAAGTTTTTTGGAATCATTTTGTTGGCAATATCAGCGCGTTTATTTACTGCTAATCTGACTTTATTGATAGAGCAGTTTCAGAAAGCTCAGTAATATGCTGTTTTTTTTGCAGATAATAATGTCGGAACTCACCATAGATATTTTATTGGAAACCAACTGCTTTGTGTTGAATGGATATTAATCTGTGGTGAGTTCCGGTATCATTCCATTTGAATGGTAGCTGTTTGATATTTTGATACGCTCCTTTGGTGTCTATTTCTCGTTGATGATGAATTTCTTCATTCCGTCTGTAAAATAAGTTTCATATTTATCTCCTTCGCCTGAGCAAATAAAATAAGCATCCAGTTCAGGATGTGCTTCACAAAATGCTTTGGCTGAGTCCAGTCCCATCACCATGAAAGCAGTGGCGTATGCATCGGCACTGGCGCAATCTTTTGCAATGACAGTGGAGGACAGGATACTATGTTGTACTGGATATCCGGTGCGTGGGTCTATGGTATGTGCATATTTCTTTCCACCTTTGTAATAGAAATTACGATAATTCCCTGATGTTGCCATGCCTACGTCACTAATGGCAAGTACAGTCTGTAACTCTTGGTTTACTGACAAGGAGTCATCTACAGGTTTGTTTATGCCGATACGCCAAGCGTTCATTTTGGAATTTTTGCCTCTTACCACTACTTCACCGCCTATATCTACCATATAGTTTTTTATCCCTTTACGTTCCAATAGCCTTGCTACTGCATCTACTCCGAATCCCTTGGCTATAGCGCTGCAATCCAGCATTATACGAGGGTCTTTTTTTATAATCCGGTTGTTCTGTAAATCTATTTTTTGATATCCTATCATTTGGCGTAAGCTGTCCACTATCAGTGAATCCACTCCTGTAGATTTTTTGAATCCGAATCCCCATGCATTTACCAAAGGTGCGACGGTGATATCAAAGGCTCCATGGGTTTCATCGGATATTTTCTTTGAGAGATGGAATACATGTACGAAAAAACTGTCAACTTCCGTCTTTTCATTGTGGTTTACGCGGGTGATTACGGAATTCGGATTGAAAGGAGAGAGGGAGTTGTCCACTTTCTTCAGTTCAGTTTCTATTTCTTCTTTCAGATTATCTTCGGACTGGTAGGTGATTTTGTATACTGTACCGAATACAAAGCCTTCATCCGTACGGAAAGGGGCTTGCTTTTTTAGAATAATAATTGTTCCTATTATCAGAATTGCTAGAAACGGCAATTGCCATGCTAATTTTTTTTTATTCATACCTGTATTTTAGTTAAGAAAGAAATAAATGTTCTATTAAAATTTTAACGCCGATAATAATCAAAACCAAACCTCCCCATAATTCCATGCGCAGGTTGAAACGCTTGCCGCAAAATACACCTATCAGACTTCCTAATGTTGAGATAACAAAAGAGGTAAAGCCGATGATGACAATAGGAGAAAGAATAGAAGTGAAAGAGTTTATTCCTACAAAAGCAAATGATATACCGATGGCCAAAGCATCAATGCTGGTTGCTATAGCCAGCGTAACAACCACTTTTAATTTAGTGGGGTCGAAGCAGCGTTTGTCTTCATTGCTGAAGCTCTCTTTTATCATACGCCCTCCCAAAAAGGCCAATAACCCAAAAGCGATCCAATGGTCATAATCCTCTATCAGGTGACTGAATCGGCTGGCGGCAAACCAGCCGATAAGCGGCATGACAGCCTGGAAAAGGCCGAAGAAGAATGCCATAATAAAAAAAGTGCGCCAGCAAATGCGACGCATGATAATTCCGCTTGTTATGGAAACTGTGAAACAGTCCATAGCAAGACTGATGGCAAGGAGCCATATTTCTAAAGTTGTCATTGGTTAAAATGGTAATTTGTATATTAAACTGTATGTTACTCCTAAGTTAGTCGAGTTGTTTTTTCCAAAACCGGGAATATACCAAGGCTCGGTGTGTTCCGCCTTTTTTATGTTCATGCGTATACGGTAACGTAGTGACCATCCCATGTAGAAATTCTTGTACACATTTACCTTTATTCCAGCCAGCAGTTCTGCCCAGGTTACTGTGGTTTTAATTCCGTCATAACTGAAAGGAATTTCAGGAAATCCCCATGTAGGATCCTTCATTGTCGGAGCATCTACATCGTATGAAAAAGAGGTGAATCCGTAACGTATGCCTCCATATAGAAAACCAGGCAGATAGGGCTTCTTGAAAAAGAAGTTGTAGTTCATGCCTATGCGGAAATAAGGAGCTGAGGCTTTATAATGTATATTGGTACCGTCATCAGTAGTGTCGGTGGTTCCATATCCAATTTCAGCTACGGGGACATAACGGTTTTTCAAATTGACCTCCACGCTGATTTCTGTACTTGTAATGTCACCTCCAAAAATTTTGCTTCCCAGGCCAAATATATCTACACCGATAGTAGTTCCCTGATAGAAGGGTACCTTTTCTTCCTCTATGGTTGTTTTTTTTTCTTGTGCCGCCAGTGTGGGGCTGTACAACAGCATACTACTCAGTAGCGTTAACAACGTAATATATGTTGAAATTCTTTTTTTCTTCATTATTGATGTCCGAATTTACAATCTCGATAGATTTTAGGTTATAGGTGGTGTATTTAATGTCTTCCACTTTATAAAACATCATGGTGCCACATTCTATATTCTGCAAGTAGGGGATATTCTGGTGAATGAGTGTGATAGTGTCACGCATCTTTTCCGTATAATGCAATACGTAGGTAGTTTTTGATGTATAACTCAAAGGCAGGCTCATACTGCTTTCCGCTTTATTGAATATCGTGTCATTCATCAATGAGTCTTTTACTACAGTTTCCTTAATAGTTCCATCTTCCAGTGTGTCACGTACAATCACATCGGTGGTGATAAATCCAGTGACGTCAAAAGCCGGACTGAATTTTACAGCTTGGTGTGTTTCTGCATCCAGAAAGTCGAAATGGGCAAAGGAATTGGTGGTAAGCGGACAATCGCTTTCCCCACAGCTTTGCATCAAGGTGCTTACGGTAATCAGGAGCAATAAGATAATGGCTGGTAGTTTCTTCATTTTAAAACTCTTTCTCTATTTTATAATTATTGCGTTCAGGAGCATTCCGGGCTATCAATTCTCCTATGAATCCTGCCAGAAACAGTTGGGTTCCCAAAATCATCAAAGTTAGGGCCAGATAGAAGTAAGGAGAATCAGTAATTAATATATAAGGTAAACCATGTGACAAGGCATATAGTTTGTTCGCTCCGATGATAATGACGGAAATGAAACCAAGAATAAACATCAATGATCCCATAAACCCGAAGAAGTGCATCGGCTTGATACCGAATTTGGATAAAAACCACAGAGTAATGAGGTCTAGATAACCATTGAAGAAACGGTTTAATCCGCCGAATTTTGTTTTACCGAATTTTCGTGCCTGATGGTGTACTACCTTCTCGGCTATCTTAGGAAAACCTGCATTCTTTGCCAGATAGGGGATATAGCGGTGCATTTCACCGTATACTTCGATGTTCTTTACGACATCACGACGATAAGCTTTTAGTCCGCAGTTGAAGTCGTGCAGGTTCTTGATGCCTGAAACGGCACGTGCTGTGGCGTTGAATAGTTTGGTCGGAATGGTTTTTGATAACGGGTCGTAGCGTTTTTGCTTGTATCCCGATACTAAGTCGTAGCCATCTTCTGTAATCATTCTGTATAATTCCGGTATTTCGTCCGGGCTGTCCTGCAAGTCGGCATCCATTGTAATCACCACATCACCTTGCGCCTTTTCAAAACCACAATACAAGGCAGGGGACTTGCCGTAGTTCCGGCGGAATTTGATACCTTTTACGTTGTCCGACTCCGAGCGTAGTTTCTCTATCACTTGCCAGGAGTGGTCGGTGCTGCCGTCATTGACAAAAATTACTTCATAGCTGAAGTGGTTGGCATCCATTACACGTTGAATCCATGCGAATAGTTCCGGCAAAGATTCTTCTTCGTTATACAAAGGAATAACTACAGATATATCCATCTTTTATTCATTTTTCTTTTTACGCATCACGATCAATGCCGTAGGGATGGCCATTAGCATCCCGTAAAACATATTTTGTGATATCAGTTGAAATGTCATTTCCAGCGGGGTAAGTCCCGACAGTAAATCTATCGCTTCTTCGAATTGGTTCAGTGAGGTTGTCAGTTCGGCTCCGGCAGTTTCTTTGAACTGGTTTAAGATGGAACGGTATGCCTCGAATACGAATCCGCCATCTATATAGCGGAAGTAGATGTAATGCACTACCGCTACAAATAGAGAGGCGAACATATACATAAAGGTAGTGAATAGAAACGCACGTGAAAAAGTGATGCTTCCGTCACAATGCCGTTCTCTGAACTTTTTGGCAAATATGTATCCTAAAAAGGGTACTCCTATAGTCAGGACTATAAAAAGTAATTGTAGGAAAGGTATTCTCAATCCTAACGGGAAGAGCATGAATTTGAAGGCCCATAAAAGACCCATGCCCGTACCATAGCGCATGGCGCATTCCTGCAAAGTCGGTTTATAATTCGTCATTCTTTATTAATAAGTGCACAAAAGTACTTCTTTTACGGGAATCCGTCCTATAGTTATGGGTGAAAAATGTATTTTTTCTGCTAAAATCAAAAAAAAGTATTCGAAAGTATTGTAGTTTTGAAAATAATGTCTACCTTTGCACTCGCAAAACAAAAATGGGTAAGTCCTATACGGCCAGCTCCTGATGAATCCTCCAGGGCTTGATCGCAGCAAAGGTAGTTGGTTGTAGCGGCGCGATATAGTAAGCTTACCCACCCCCGCCTCTTTAGCTCAGTTGGCCAGAGCACGTGATTTGTAATCTCGGGGTCGTTGGTTCGAATCCGACAAGAGGCTCGGAAAAGCGAGAAGGACGAAGAAATCTTCATTCTTCTCGCTTTTTTTATTATATTTGCGCTGATATTAGTTTTAAGGTTGGTACAACCGTTATTTAAGAGTTCTTTTTTATGATAGAGTCACAGATTGTGGCAAGAGTATTGCCGTCTAAATGCCGTGAAGCGGTAAAGGTCCTTTTGCAGGAAGTGTACGGATATGAAGATTTCCGTAATTTAGAAGTTTATGATGACTTGTTCAAAGGTAAGGAAAAATTGCAATTGTCTCAAGGGCAATTAATTGAGGAGGTCATCATGGAAGCCGAAAAAGGGATCAAGGGTGACTCGTCTGCTCATAATTTGCTCCTGACAGCTCCGACCGGAGCCGGAAAATCATTGTTGTTTCAGCTCCCTGCCATTTATCTGGGCAATGAATATAAGCTTCTTACCCTTGTGATTTCTCCGCTGAAAGCGTTGATCGTAGATCAGGTTGAGGCGTTGCAGGAGTTAGGCTATGAACGTGTGGCGTATGCTTCGTCCGATCTTTCACCTGAACAAAAGAACGAAGTATATCGTCGTGTCCGTGAAGGGGAGGTTGATCTTTTTTATCTTTCCCCTGAATTATTGTTGGCGTATGATATCAGTTATTTTGTAGGTGAACGCCGCATCGGACTGGTAGTGGTTGACGAGGCTCATACCGTGACCACTTGGGGTAAAGAGTTCCGGGTGGATTATTGGTTTCTAGGGCGTCATTTGGAAGCTTTAAAGAATGCGTTGGGGTATGTATTCCCTGTTTTTGCATTGACGGCCACTGCTGTGTGGAATCCCGAAGGCGGGAACGATATGATTTTTGATACCATCCGGTCGTTGCATCTTGCTCCGTGTGCCTTGTATGTGGGCACGGTGAAGCGTGAAAATATCGGCTTTGACATTACCGCCATGACCATAGAGGAGGGGGAAACCTACGATAAGGCCAAGCAACGTACTGTTGCCGCCCGGGTGGAGGATTTTCTGGACGGGCATAAGACTATCATTTATTATCCTTTTGCCGGAGGTATAGATATGAAACTGAAGACTTGGGTGTATCCGGCTAACTGGCATTGGGTGGCATCTTATTATGGTAAAAAGGATAAAGAGCAAAAAGCCGAAATTATACAAGCTTTTAAGGAGGGTGAGAAAAAGATAATCGTTGCTACGAAAGCTTTCGGTATGGGGGTGGATATCAGTGATATTGACCGTGTGTATCATGTGGCTCCATCCAGCACCTTTGTCGATTATATTCAGGAGATTGGCCGTGCTGCCCGTGATAAGAACATTACAGGTGTGGCGGTGACGGATTTTAATGAGCGCGACTTTTATTATATGAAACGCCTGCATTCTGCGGGTGCCATCTCCCAGGAACAGTTGGGGATGATTCTGAAGAAAGTTTGGGAAATATATCTGATGAAAGGCTGTAGTGATGAAATGCAGATGTCTTTATCCGATTTTGAATTTGCAGTGAAGCTGCCTCGTAAAAAGAACAAGCTGGAATATGAATCGGATTTGGAGCAAGTCGTCAAAACGGCTTTGTTATGGATAGAAGAGGATTTGAGTTTCCGGCATGGCGGTTCTCCTGTTGAAATCAATTCACAGACGTTGTTTTCCGATGGCTATGTGCAGGAAAAGACGGGTGATGCCGCTTTCCGTAAAAAATACAAGCAGTACATGGTTCCCGTGAAAGGGGTTGAAGGAGTCTATAAGGTGGCTTTTGAATCTTTGTGGGAGAATTGTTTCTCGGAGATGGGATACCGTGAGTTTAAGCGCGATTTATACAATGGAAATCTCTTTGAGGGAGTTCGTGCGGCAGCTGTGGGTAAACATGATGTCTTGTTAAAAGAGAGTGCGGCGGATATCTGCTCCAAGCTGGCAAGTCTCTTGAAGAGTTTGAAAGATTTGTTGACGGTGAGTCTGTATGGTAATAAAGGAAAGTTCGAGGAGGACGATTTGCGTAGTATTTTTGCGGCGTATGATATGGATGTTCCTTCTGCCAAGCGTTTTATCACTTCGTTACTGGAGTCCAGGGTAGAGGAGGGCAGAAGTGTGAGTTACATCACCAGTGCCAAGAAGAAAGATGAAGACAAACTGATGTTTACCGTTACCCGTGGTTTTGATTTGTTGCTTTCTCGTTACCAGAAGTTGTGTGCCCAGCGTATCACAGGAAAGAAAGGAGACCGGCTGTTGTTCTATGTCACTCCGTTCTCCGATCTCAATATGCTGCTCAATTTGCTGTCTATGCTCAATGTGGTGGACTTTACCGTAGAGGGGGGTGTTCCTTCTGTTGGAGTACGTGTCCGTGATGCGGAGATATTGAAAAAGGAAGCTGCTTCGGGAAACTATCAGAACCATGTGCTGGAGAATAATGAGAAAATATTCCAGGAACAGATAGAGTTGTTCCGGCTGTTCTTTGGCAATACGAAGTTAAGTGATGAGCAGCGATGGGAGTTTATAGAGGATTATTTTACGGGGATGAGTTTGGAGGGATTGAAAGAAAAATATTCTTGTGTTGTGGAATGACAGCTGTAAGGGCTGTATAATATAACTCGTTGGCGAAATTAATTTTGCCTTGTATGATTTCACGTTAGTATATGAGGTTGTGCCAACGTTTTGACACAACCTCTACTTGATAGCCGACAGTATGGGCATTAAATTCACTTGAAATGAATTTGTTTTCCAACTTTTATTGTTAATGCGAAGAGAACGACTTTGACGAATGCTACTCTTTATTTGGCTGGTACGCGCAAAGTCACGGAAGTTGGAATCAGCCTCTTGTCGGCAACCATGACGGTGGAGGAACGGGAAGACAATGTTGTGATAATTGATCATCGTTTTTGTTTTTAAAGGGTTGTTATTATCAGAAAAGTGTCAGGAAGGAACAAGGCGCACACTGCTGCGGCGTCCGGTGAAACTTGGTACAAGATCCGCGGAATCTTGTACCAGGATTTTTGTAATCTTGTGCCGGGGTGCGGCTGGTTCCTTCTGACACTGCAAAGATAACTTCACGTCCGTGCGGCGTGACCCCTTCCGACCCTTTTTGACCCCTTGGCGGATTGCGGGGGGAATCATGGCTCTCCAAGTGGAGGCAGACTAGTTGCAACTGGCAGCGGGGACACGGGGACAGTAGGGACAGCCCCTTTTTTTCTCACACACACGTGCGCGCGTATAAAGCCGGGGTCAGCTCTTGTGATACGTTCCCCCTACCGTCCACACTCATCGGACCCCTTGCTTGGTGAACCGTTTGGGCCGCCTTTTCCTGGTGGTAGGTTTTCATCGCCTTTTTCACCTCGGTGCGTATACGAAGGTCTGCATGCAGGGGGCCTCCCAGGAGCAGTGTGTTGTGTTATTTGGTTTTTTTACTGTAAGAGATGATTTTCTCTAGCAGCTCCGGCCATATGTCATCCTGTGGAAAGGCAGGCAGGGGGAAATAAGGTTCGGAGCCTTCGGTGAGTTGTTCTTCCTCTTTGGTGTCATTGGGAAACTCATTTTCCACCTTATTGTATCGCGCGCACGTGTGTGAGAAAAAAAGGGGCTGTCCCTGCTGTCCCCACTGTCCCTGCCTTGTAAGAATCGGCGGAACTGAATAACGGAAAATATTTTTCAGGAGGACTTGTCTTTAAAATTCACTTGAAATGAATTTGTTTTCCCACTTTTATTGTTAATGCGAAGAGAAGTCGTTATCTTCGCATTAACAATCCATTTAAGAAAAAGAGAATGATGAAATATCCCATTGGCATACAGAGTTTTGATCAAATAATAGAAGGTAATTGGGTCTATGTGGATAAGACCGATTTGGTTTATCGTTTGGTAACGACGACCAAAACTTGTTTTCTTAGCCGTCCCCGTCGTTTTGGGAAGAGCTTGTTGGTAAGCACGTTGGATGCCTATTTCAAGGGGCGCAAGGAACTTTTTGACGGCTTGATGATAGCGAAGTTGGAGAAAGACTGGCATCAGTATCCTGTGTTCAAGATAGATTTCAACGGTGTTAACTTTATGGAAAAAGGAAACTTGGAAGCTACCATAGAATATTATCTTGCCAACTGGGAGAAAATCTACGGAGAAACTCCCCGTGAGGTTCCTATGGGGAAGCGGTTCGAACAAATACTTTCTCTAGCCTATCAGCAAACGGGGCGTCGTGCCGTGGTGCTGGTAGATGAATATGACAAGCCTATTCTCGATGCATTGGATACTCCTCTGGAAGATGCCAACCGCGAAATCTTGAAAGCTTTCTATTCCACCTTCAAAGGGGCTGATGAATACTTGAGGTTTGTGTTGCTTACGGGAGTGACAAAATTTTCGCAAGTCAGTGTGTTCAGCGGGTTCAACCAGCCTAAAGATATAAGTATGGATAATCATTATGAAGCATTGTGTGGTGTGACTCAGGTGGAATTGGAACATTATTTTGCAGAACCTATTGCAAATTTGGCTGAAAAGTTCAATTATACAGTGGAGGAAATGAAAGACGTACTCAAAATGCAATACGATGGCTATCATTTTGGCAGCGGCTTGCTTGGTGTCTATAATCCTTTCAGCCTGCTCAATGCTTTTGATATGAACGATATCCGCGACTATTGGTTTGCATCAGGTACTCCTACTTATTTGATCAAACTTCTGCGGCATAACCACGAGCAGATGGATGAATTGACCGGGCGTTACTATGATCCTTCGATGTTTGTCGATTATAAGGCCGATGTGGAAAAACCGCTGCCTATGATTTATCAAAGCGGCTATCTGACGATCAAGGAATACGACTCCCGGAGAAACCGTTACCTGTTGGACTTTCCAAATAATGAGGTGAAAAAGGGATTTCTGACCATGGTGGCAGCCAATTATTTCAAACCCCAAGAGTTTGAAGTTTCCAACTGGATTGTAGATGCCGTCATTTTACTTGAGGAAGGGGAAACTACGGCTTTTTGTTCAGCTTTAACTTCTTTCCTTGCGGATATACCTTATGATTCTCATGGCTCGATAAAGACGGTTGAAGCGACAGAAAAACATTTTCAATATACTTTCTATCTGATTCTCCGTTTGCTTGGGGTATATTGCCAGTTGCATGTGGAGAAAACTCAGTCAAGAGGAAGAGTGGACTGTGTATTGGAGACAAAGGATTATGTATATATATTTGAGTTTAAACTGGATGGTACGGCTGCTGAAGCCTTGCAGCAGATAGAGGACAAAGGATATGCTACACCTTATCAGACAGACACGCGCAAAGTCACGGCTATTGGTGTCAGTTTTTCATCGGAAACCATGACGGTGGAGGAATGGGAGGAAAAAACGTTGTAGTCCAGTTGAGATTAAATAATAGTGCAAAAGTAATGCCTCAAGCCGGAATCATCACGATCCCTCTTGAGGCAGTCTTCATTTATGGAATTGGGAATATAAACCGCTTACGCTTTAAAATTGCGTGCTATTTTTTTATATCCATATACGGCACGGTTACCCAATTCTTCTTCAATGCGGAGCAACTGGTTGTATTTTGCCATACGGTCGCTACGGCTCAGTGAACCGGTTTTAATCTGTCCGCTATTGGTGGCTACGGCGATATCTGCAATGGTAGCATCTTCCGTTTCACCGGAGCGGTGGCTGGTCACAGTGGTGTAGCCGTTACGTTGGGCCATTTCGATAGCATCCAGAGTTTCAGTCAGCGAACCGATCTGGTTTACTTTTACCAGGATAGAGTTTGCACAACCTTCACTGATTCCTTTTTCCAGGAACTTCACATTGGTAACGAACAAGTCATCACCTACCAGTTGGCAACGGTTGCCCAGACGCTCGGTCAGCATGCGCCATCCTTCCCAGTCGTTTTCTGCCATACCATCCTCTATCGAATCAATGGGGTAGTCCCAACTCAATTTTTCCAGATAGGCAACCTGTTCGGCGGCACTGCGCTTTTCCCCTTTGGGGCCTTCAAACTTGGTATAGTCATAGATGCCGTCATGATAAAATTCGGAAGAAGCACAATCCAGACCGATGGTGATATGTTTGAACGGTTCATATCCGGCAGCTTCAATAGCGGCAAGGATACAATTCAAAGCATCTTCGGTGCCATCCAGTGCAGGGGCAAAACCGCCTTCATCTCCTACGGCTGTGCTTAGTCCGCGTTTTTTCAGCACCTCTTTCAAAGCATGGAATACTTCTGCGCCCATCCGTAAGGCCTCACGGAATGTCTTTGCGCCGACAGGACGAATCATGAATTCTTGAAAAGCGATAGGAGCGTCGCTATGCGAGCCTCCGTTAATGATGTTCATCATCGGGACGGGCATGACATAGGTATTTGTTCCGCCGATGTATCTGTAAAGAGGGATATCCAGATAGTTGGCGGCAGCTTTTGCCACAGCCAGGGATACGCCCAAAATAGCATTTGCGCCCAGTTTTGATTTAGTTGGGGTTCCATCCAGATCAAGCATGGCTTTGTCAATGCCACGTTGGTCCATAGAGTCCATTCCTTTCAATGCCGGAGCGATAAGGGTATTTATATTTTCTACAGCTTTTAATACGCCTTTGCCCCCGTAACGGGTCTTGTCACCGTCACGTAGCTCCAATGCCTCATGTTCACCGGTTGACGCACCCGATGGGACAGAGGCACGGCCCATAATCCCTGATTCCAATATCACATCCACTTCCACAGTGGGGTTACCACGTGAATCCAAAATCTCTCTTCCTTTAATCTCTGCTATTTTCATATAATTCTAATTTTATAAGATGGTTTTATTTTAATAACAATAGAGAAGCCGGATTTGTTGAGGTGCCAGGGAAAGTTTTTTCATGATATTTACTTTTTTATTTCTTTCCACAGAGTACATCCGTCTTCTTTTTTCGTCTCCCTTTAATAAAAGCTAGAGATCAATATGAAAATAAAATGGATAGTGGGGGGGCTGTTATGGGCAAGTTCTTACTTGCAGGCTGCCGCACAGGAATATAAACTGTGGTATGACGAACCCGCTCAGGTTTGGACTGAAGCGCTTCCGCTGGGTAACGGGCGGTTGGGAGCGATGGTATTCGGCAATCCCGGTGTGGAGCATATCCAGTTGAACGAAGAAACTATTTGGGCAGGACGTCCCAATAATAATGCTAATCCCGATGCGTTGGAATATATTCCCAAAGTGCGCCGGTTGGTGTTCGAGGGAAAATATCTTGAAGCACAAACGTTGGCTACCGAGAAAGTAATGGCGAAGACCAATAGCGGTATGCCCTATCAATCGTTTGGCGATCTGCATATTTCTTTTCCGGGGCATACACGTTATTCCGATTACTATAGGGAACTGAGTCTGGATTCAGCTCGTACCATCGTGCGTTATAAGGTGGACGGGGTGACTTATCAGCGTGAAACACTGACGTCGTTTGCCGATCAGGTAGTTATGGTGCGTCTTACTGCCAGCCAACCCGGAAAGATTACTTGTAATGCCAATCTTACTACTCCGCATCAGGATGTGATGGTTGCGACGGAAGGGGAGGAGGTTACCCTTTCGGGCGTATCTTCCTGGCATGAAGGACTCAAAGGGAAGGTTGAATTTCAGGGACGTATGACTGCACGTACTCAGGGAGGAACCCGGTCTTGTCGTGACGGAGTCTTGAGTATAGAAGGGGCGGACGAGGCTGTGATTTATATTTCCATTGCTACCAACTTTACTAATTACAAGGATATAACAGGTAACCAAGTGGAGCGTGCGAAGAACTATCTGCGCCGGGCTGTAAGTAAAGATTATATGACATCACGTAAGGCACACGTCGATTTTTTCAAGCAATATATGGACCGTGTCTCTTTGGATTTAGGCATAGACAAATATGCAGGGGTAACCACTGATATGCGTGTACAGAATTTCAAGGAAACGAAGGATGATTTTCTGGTGGCCACTTATTTCCGTTTCGGCCGCTATCTGTTGATTTGTTCTTCACAGCCGGGTGGGCAGCCTGCTAATTTGCAAGGCATTTGGAATGATAAATTATTTCCTTCCTGGGATAGTAAATACACGTGTAATATCAATGTTGAAATGAACTATTGGCCGGCCGAAGTGACGAATCTCAGCGAATTGCACGAGCCTTTGATACAACTGATCCGTGAAGTGAGTGAAACAGGGCGTGAGTCGGCCAAGATTATGTATGGGGCGGATGGCTGGGTATTGCATCACAATACGGATATATGGCGTGTTACCGGAGCTATAGACAAGGCTCCGTCGGGATTATGGCCTACGGGTGGAGCCTGGCTGTGCCGTCATTTGTGGGAACGTTATCTTTATACAGGCGATATGGAATTTCTCCGCTCGGCTTACCCTATCATGAAAGAAGCCGGTAAGTTTTTTGATGAAATCATGGTGAAGGAACCTTTGCATAACTGGTTGGTGGTATGTCCGAGCAATTCTCCGGAGAATACTCATGCAGGCAGTAACGGGAAAGCGACTACGGCTGCCGGGTGTACTTTGGATAACCAGCTGATATTCGATTTGTGGAATCAGATAATCACGACCGCCCGTCTGTTGGGTACGGATGCTGAATTTGCCACCCGTTTGGAACAGCGTTTAAAGGAAATGGCGCCCATGCAGATAGGACGTTGGGGGCAATTGCAGGAATGGATGATGGATTGGGACAATCCGCAGGATGTGCACCGTCATGTGTCACACCTTTATGGTTTGTTCCCCAGTAATCAGATTTCTCCTTACCGTACTCCCGAATTGTTTGATGCGGCACGTACTTCGCTGATTCATCGTGGCGATCCGTCTACCGGATGGAGTATGGGATGGAAGGTATGTTTGTGGGCCCGTCTGTTGGATGGTGACCATGCTTATAAACTGATAACCGATCAGTTGACTCTTGTGCGTAACGAGAAGAAAAAAGGAGGAACTTATCCTAATTTGTTTGATGCCCATCCACCTTTTCAGATTGACGGTAATTTTGGTTGTACGGCGGGTATCGTAGAAATGCTGATGCAGAGCCACGATGGTTTTATTTATTTACTTCCCGCATTGCCGGCGCAATGGAAAGAGGGAAGCGTGAACGGGATTATAGCTCGTGGAGGTTTTGAATTGGATTTGAGTTGGAAGAATGGTAAAGTGAGCCGGTTGGTGGTGAAATCCCGTAATGGGGGAAACTGTCGTTTGCGTTCTTTAAATCCGCTGGCAGGCAAAGGGCTGAGAAAGGCAAAAGGAGAGAATCCGAATAAATTGTATGCCATACCCGAAATCTTACAGCCGATTATAAATAAAGAAGCGAAATTGAATAAAGTTGAGTTGAAAAAAACTTATCTTTATGATCTGGAAACCAAAGCAGGTGAAGAGTATATATTCTTAGGTAAGTGATGATTCTTGCATTGATTGTAAGGATGAAAAATAGTAAAAAGAAGAAATATGAAAAGAACAGGATTAAACATTATTTGCTCATTGTTGCTGGCAGGTGGAATGTGTGCATGTACTGCCACTCCTAAACAGACCGAAGAAATCAAATGGAGCGAACGTATGGCTCAGTCGGAAATGCAACGTTTCCCAGAGCCTTGGATGATAGAAAAAGCGAAAAAGCCTCGTTGGGGCTATACGCACGGACTGGTGGTGAAATCCATGTTGGAGGAATGGAAACATACCGGTGACACTGCCTATTATAATTATGCAAAAATATATGCAGACAGTCTGATAGACACCGACGGTAAGATAAAGACCATGAAATATCTTTCTTTTAATATTGATAATATCAATGCCGGAAAGATTTTATTCGATTTTTATGAAAAGACGGGAGACGGGCGTTATAAGGTGGCGATGGATACTCTTCGCAAACAACTGGCCGAACAGCCCCGCACCAGTGAAGGCGGTTTCTGGCACAAACTGATATATCCGCACCAGATGTGGCTGGATGGTATATTCATGGCTTCTCCTTATCTGGCTCAATATGGTAACGTATTCAAGGATACTACGGTCAATGCCGATATTGTGAATCAAATAAAGCTGATTGCCCGTAAAACGTATGATCCTAAAACCGGTTTGTTCTATCATGGCTGGGATGAGAGCAAGACACAAAATTGGGCAAATAAGGAAACCGGGTGCTCACCCAACTTCTGGAGCCGCAGTATAGGCTGGTATGCCGCTGCCGTGGTGGATGTATTGGACTATATGCCGGCGCAGTTCGAAGGACGCGACAGCATTATGACGATTATAAATACGTTGGCCGAAGGCATTGTAAAATACCAGGAGCCTGAAACAGGGGTATGGTGGCAGGTAACTGACCAGAATAACCGTAAAGGAAATTATCTGGAATCTTCCGCTTCATCGCTTTTTGTCTATTTTCTGTGTAAGGCTGTAAACAAAGGATATATTTCTGTGGAGTATAAAGCGGCCGCAGAGCGTGGTTTTAATGGCCTGATCAAACAATTCATTAAAGAAGAGCCTGATGGTTCATACACTATTACCAACTGTTGTGCTGTTGCAGGATTAGGCGGTAAAGGAAACCGGGATGGAAGTTTTGCTTATTACATAGGTGAGCCGGTGATAGAGAACGATCCGAAATCAGTAGGTTCCTTTATTTTGGCAGCTATTGAATATGAGAAAATGAAGCAGTAGGAATAATCTGAAAAAGATGAGGACATTTGTCAAAAAGGTCTTCATCTTTTCCGTAAACATCAGGACCTTTTTTAAACACCTTGTTGTTTTGATAAAAGCTCTTGTTTGGAGATTGTCAATTAATTAATAAACGAATTTGAAAATACAATGATGAACAGACACGCATTACTTTCCTTATTGGCTTTATTGCTATGTTGCTCTACTTCGTTGCCGGCGCAGAAAGCGAAAACGTATATTCCCTGGAAGAACGGCAAACTGGTGGTGTCCGAGGAGGGACGCTACCTGAAGCATGAAAATGGAGTACCTTTCTTCTGGTTGGGTGAAACCGGATGGCTGATGCCGCAACGCTTGAATCGTGACGAGGTTTCTTACTATCTGAATAAGTGCAAGGATGCCGGATATAACATGGTGCAGGTGCAGGTATTGAACGGTGTGCCTTCCATGAATATTTACGGCCAGTATTCCATGACAGACGGTTTTAATTTCAAAGATATCAACCGCAAAGGGATTTATGGATATTGGGACCACATGGACTATATTATTAAAAGTGCCGCTTCACGGGGTATCTATATAGGGATGGTATGTATTTGGGGAACTCCCGTGGAACAAGGGCTGATGAATGAAAAAGAAGCCGTGGCATACGGTAAGTTTCTTGCAGAACGTTACAAGGATGAGCCGAATATTATTTGGATGATAGGAGGGGATATCCGCGGTGATAATAAGACGGAGGTATGGGATGCGTTGGCAAACAGTATCCGCAGCATAGACAAAGGTCATCTGATGACTTTCCATCCGCGTGGACGTACCACGTCGGCTACTTGGTTTAATGACCGCGAATGGCTGGATTTCAATATGTTCCAAAGTGGACACCGTCGTTACGGGCAGCGTAACGGTGATGGTGACTATCCCATCGAAGAGAATACGGAAGAAGATAACTGGCGTTTTGTGGAAGCCAGTCAGGCAAAGACTCCGTTGAAACCGGTGATTGATGACGAACCTATTTATGAAGACATTCCACAGGGGCTGCATGATCCCAATGAAACCCGTTGGAATCAGCACGATGTGCGTCGTTATGCCTATTGGTCGGTATTTGCCGGATCATTCGGGCACTCATACGGTCATAATGATATCATGCAATTTATCCGTCCCGGATATGGAGCCTCTTTCGGCGCCGACGGACGTAAGAAAGCATGGTGGGATGCTTTGGAAGACCCCGGTTTCAATCAGATGAAATATCTGAAGAACTTGATGCTGACTTTTCCTTTCTTTGAACGTGTGCCCGATCAGAGTGTCATTGCAGGAACTAACGGCGAACGCTATGACCGTGCCATCGCTACCCGTGGAAATGACTATTTGCTGGTTTACAATTACTCAGGACGTCCTATGCAGATCGATTTGAGCAAAATCAGCGGTGCGAAAAAGAATGCATGGTGGTATAGCGCGAAGGACGGTAAGTTGGAATATATCGGTGAGTTTGACAGTAAAGTCACTTCTTTCCAGCATGATAGCGGTTATCTGAGCGGCAATGACCAGGTTCTGATTGTTGTGGATTCTGCGAAGGATTATGTGCAGAAAGCTTGGACAGCCTTGCCGGATGCCATACAGAAATGGAATAAGTAAGAAATATGCATATCATGAAAAAACAAGTATTATTAATCATTCTTCTGGCACTTCCGTTGTGGTTGAAGGCAGCGGATGTTTCGGTTACCGGCCTGCGTACCGAGCAGATGGTAGATCCCATGGGGCTGGATACTGCTGCTCCCCGTATGAGCTGGCGGTTGGAATCTTCTCAAAGAAATGTGATGCAGACCGCCTACCGGATCTTGGTTGCGTCTTCTCCTGAACTTTTAGCACAGGATAAAGGAGATTTGTGGGATTCCGGAAAAGTGGAATCCGATGCGTCCGTATGGATTCCCTATCAAGGGAAGCGTTTGAAAAGCAATCAGCGTGTTTACTGGAAAGTGAGAAGCTATACCAATCGCGGTGAGACAGAATGGAGCGAGCCTGCCCGATGGGGGATGGGACCTTTAGGTGAGATTCATTGGAAAGGACGATGGATAGGTTGGGACGCTGCGTTTGCATGGGACCGGGAAGATTCACACAGCCGTTTGAGCTCTCGTTATTTACGCACGGAATTTAAAACGCAAGCCAAGGAGATAAAGTATGCTACCCTTCATTTGTGCGGTTTGGGTATGTACGAACTGTTCATTAACGGCCAGCGGATAGGTGATCAGGTATTGGCGCCGGCTCCAAGTGATTATCGTCGTACTGTGCTTTACAATTCTTTTGATGTCACCAAACAGGTTGCCGGAGGAAATGCCGACAATGCCATCGGAGTGACCCTGGGCAACGGACGTTTCTACACTATGCGTCAAAATTACAAACCTTATAAGATTCCAACTTTTGGTTACCCCAAGTTGCGTCTGAATCTGATTATAGAATATACCGACGGCAGTATCCAGCGCATCAACAGTGATGAGAAATGGCGTTTGACGGCTCAAGGGCCTATACGTAGCAATAATGAATACGATGGTGAGATTTACGATGCCCGTATGGAATTGGGAAACTGGACACAGCCCGGTTATGATGATTCCAAATGGCTGAAGGCGCAACGTGTTTCATTGCCGTATGGTACACTCCGCGGCAATACCGCTCCCAACATGAAAGTGATGAAAACGCTGAAGCCGGCTGTCTTCAAGCAATATGGTGACCGTTATATGATTGATTTCGGTCAGAATATGGCAGGATGGGTGCGTATTAACATAGCGAAAGCCGCTGCGGGAGATACGATTTGCATACGTTATGCCGAACGGGTAAAGAACGACGGTACGGAACTGGATGTGGAAAATCTCCGCCATAGCCAGAGTACGGATTATTATATCTGCAACGGTAAAGAAAACAACACCTCCTGGAGTTCCCGTTTTTCTTATCATGGATTCCAATATGTAGAAGTGACAGGTTATAAAAATCTGAAAGCGGAAGATTTGGTTGCTGAAGTAGTATATGATGACTTGGAAGATAACGGTACTTTCGAGTGTTCCAATGATATCATGAACCGGGTTTATCGGAATGCCTGGTGGGGGATTTCCAGTAATTATAAAGGAGTGCCTTTGGATTGTCCCCAGCGTGACGAGCGCCAGCCCTGGCTTGGCGACCATGCTATGGGAACGTGGGGGGAAAGTTTCATGTTCAACAATGGCAACACCTATGCCAAATGGGCGGATGATATCCGTGAAGCGCAGCGTGAAGACGGTTGTATTCCTGATATTTGTCCGGCTTATTACAATTATTATACATCGGAAATGACATGGTCGTCCACATTCCCGGTAATCTGTGATATGGTTTATGAACAGTTCGGCAACATCGAACCTATTCGTAAGAATTATGCCGCTATCAAGAAATGGATGCACCATATACGCAGTGAGTTCACCACAGAGGATGGAGTGATTAACGCCGATAAATACGGTGACTGGTGTATGCCTCCCGAATCACCGGAGCTGATTCACAGTCAGGACCCTGCCCGCAAGACGGATGGAGCACTGATTGCTACAGCCTACTATTACAAGGTATCGCAAATGCTGGCCAAGTTCGCCCGTTTGCAAGGTCTGGAAGATGAGGCGAAGGAATTCGAGAAGGATGCAGCAAAAATCAAAGACTGCTTCAACGCCCGTTTCCTTACGGTTAAGAAGGGAACTTCTCCGGTACAAACGCCGCATGTTCTTTATCCCGACAGCATATTCTATGGTAACAATACGGTGACGGCCAATATCCTGCCGCTGGCTTTCGATATGGTTCCTGAGGCTTATAGGGAAGAAGTGGAGAAAAATGTAATAACAGGCATTATCACCCGGAATAAAGGTCATATCAGCAGTGGGGTGATAGGTATGAACTGGATGATGCGTGAGCTTACCCGTATGGGGCGTGGCGATGTTGCTTTCCTGTTGGCAAGCAACAAGACTTATCCCAGTTATGGCTATATGATAGAAAAGGGAGCTACTGCCATTTGGGAATTGTGGAACGGTGATACCGCCAATCGTTGGATGAACAGTTGTAACCATGTGATGATATTGGGTGATCTATTGACTTGGTATTTCCGTGATTTAGCCGGATTTAATCCGGCACAGCCCGCTTACAAACAAATCATCCTTAAACCTGATTTTTCCATCCAGGAGTTGAGTTATGTCAAGGCTTCGCACAACACTTTATATGGCAAGATGATTAGTAACTGGAAGAAGACCCTTACGCATCTGGAATGGGATATCACGGTTCCCTGCAATACCACTGCATTGGTTTATCTTCCAACGTTGGACGAGAAGGCGGTAAAAGACAAGGACGTTACCTTTGTACGTCGGGAAGGCAACTCTACCGTATGGAGTGTTCCTTCGGGGAACTATCATTTTTCGGTTAGCATGGACCCTTCTTCAGGTAAAAACCGTGCAGGTATCGTGGAAGATCAGTTCCTATACGAACAAGCTTCTTTTCCCGAATGTCACGGCGCTACTATTGTGGAATTGAAGAACGGAGACCTGGTAGCCTCTTTCTTTGGAGGCACTAAAGAGCGTAATCCGGATTGTTGTATCTGGGTATGTCGCAAGCCGAAGGGCGCGACGGAATGGAGTGCACCTTATCTGGCTGCCGACGGGGTGTTTAGTCTGGATGATCCGCAGGCTGTTTTGGCGGGCATTACGGCAGAATCCACTCCGGCGGATGCCGGCCCCGTGGCTTCTACGTTTAAAGGGGACAAGTCCCGGGCACGCCGCAAGGCTTGTTGGAATCCTGTGCTTTTCCAGATCCCCGGCGGAGATCTGATCCTGTTCTATAAAATAGGATTGAAAGTAGCCGATTGGAGTGGTTGGCTGGTACGTTCTAAAGATGGTGGAAAAACTTGGAGCCAACGTGAACCGTTGCCAAAAGGTTTCTTAGGTCCTATTAAAAATAAGCCGGAGTATGTGGATGGCCGTATCATTTGTCCTTCCAGTACGGAAGGCGATGGAGGATGGCGTATCCATTTTGAAATTTCGGATGATAAAGGAAAGACTTGGAAGATGGTAGGTCCTGTAGAGGCGGAAATGAGTGTGCCTACAGCTTTGCGTAAGGCAAATGCAGCCAATGTAGACGATCAGGAAGGCGGTGAAGCCATAAAAGGAGAAGGCGAGAAGCCTATTTATGCTATCCAGCCCAGCATTTTGCGTCATAAGGATGGGCGTTTGCAGGTACTTTGCCGTACACGTAACGCACAGATTGCCACTTCATGGAGCAGTGACAACGGTGAAACATGGAGCAAAGTCACTTTGCTTGATGTTCCCAATAATAATTCGGGCACGGATGCCGTAACCATGAAGGATGGCCGTCACGTATTGATTTATAATGATTTCAGCACATTGCCGGGTACTCCGAAAGGGCCGCGTACACCGTTGTGTGTGGCGGTTTCGGATGATGGCATTCACTGGAAGAATGTAATGACATTGGAAGACAGCCCCATCAGCCAGTATTCTTATCCGTCCATCATTCAGGGCAAGGATGGCAAACTGCATGCCGTATATACCTGGCGCCGTCAGCGTGTGGCTTATAAAGAGTTGGATTTGAGCAAACTGAAATAATACAATTGTGGATAAAGGAATTCTTTGATAGAGAGTATTGGAGAATTTGAAAAAACGGGTGTCTGAAATAAAAATCAGATACCCGTTTTTTGAAAACAGACTCCCATTATCCGCCAATGAAAGCTCTTTCTAAAGATACAGAATATGAAATAATTATAAATAGAGTACAAACGTTTCTTATTATCGTCCTCCCTTTATAAAGAAAAGAATAAGTGACAGATTATTATGAAAAGCATTAGACTACTACTTTTACTGGCTTCCGGAGTAACTACGGGAGCATTTGCCCAGTCGGGCGGGCTGACGGATATGAGCCAAAGTCGTTTTGCCAAGATGGCCAATACGGAATTAGATGCCGTGCATTGGACAGATGGCTTTTGGGGCGACCGTTTCAATGTATATAGCCATACCTCCTTGCAAAGTATGTGGGATACATGGAACAATCCCGATGTTTCGCATGGCTTCCGTAACTTTGAAATAGCTGCCGGTGTTTGCGAGGGCGAACATTGGGGACCTCCCTTTCATGACGGTGATATGTATAAATGGATGGAAGGGGTGGCTTCCGTGTATGCCGTCACGAAAGATCCCGAATTGGATAAACTGATGGATCACTTCATTGAACATGTGGTGAAAGCCCAGCGTGCGGACGGTTACATCCATACCCCTGTCATCATCGAGGAAAAGAATAAGGGGATTGACACTCATTCGGACAAACAGCAACAGACGGTAATTGGCACCAAAGTAGGCGGTGAGGACGAGAAAGGTGCATTTGCCAATCGTCTGAATTTTGAAACCTACAATTTGGGGCATCTGATGATGGCAGGTATCATTCATCGCCGTGCCACCGGAAAGACTACTTTATTCGATGCTGCCGTAAAAGCGACGGACTTCCTCTGTCATTTCTATGAAACCGCTTCTGCGGAACTGGCAAGAAATGCCATTTGTCCTTCCCATTATATGGGTGTGGTGGAAATGTACCGTGCTACAGGGAATCCCCGTTATCTGGAACTTTCCAAGAATCTGATTGATATCCGTGGTATGGTGGAAAACGGCACCGATGATAATCAGGACCGTATTCCGTTCCGTCAGCAATACAATGCGATGGGACATGCCGTGCGTTCCAATTACCTGTATGCCGGTGTGACCGATGTGTATGCCGAAACAGGAGAAGACCAACTGATGAAAAACCTGACCAGCATCTGGAAAGACATTGTGACCCGCAAGATGTATGTTACAGGAGCGTGCGGTGCGCTGTATGACGGCACTTCGCCGGATGGAACCTGCTATGAGCCGGACAGCATTCAGAAAGTACACCAAAGCTATGGCCGTCCTTATCAGTTGCCTAATAGTACGGCTCATAACGAGACCTGTGCCAATATCGGCAATATGCTTTTCAACTGGCGTATGCTGGAAGTGACGGGCGATGCCAAATATGCGGATATTGTGGAAACCGCCCTTTACAACAGTGTGTTGAGTGGTGTCAGTCTGGATGGAAAGAAATATTTCTATACCAACCCGTTGCGCATCAGTGCGGATTTGCCATACACACTTCGCTGGCCTAAAGAACGTACCGAGTATATCAGCTGCTTCTGTTGTCCGCCTAATACGCTGCGCACCGTTTGTCAAGCCCAGAACTATGCTTATACGGTGACTCCGAATGCGGTATATTGCAATTTGTATGGAGCGAATACACTGGCTACAACTTTGAAGGAAACGGGAAAGATCGGGCTGGTGCAAGAAACGGAGTATCCGTGGGAAGGTGCTGTGAAGCTGACTGTAACCGAAGCTCCGAAACCGTCAAAGAAGAAAGCGTTTTCTTTGTTCCTCCGTGTTCCTGACTGGTGCGAGAAGGCAACTTTGAAGGTAAATGGCGAACCGGTGCAAGGAACCTGGAAAGCGAATACATACGCCGAGGTAAACCGCATCTGGAAGAAAGGGGATTGTGTGGAATGGGTGATGGATATGCCTGTAAAATTGCTGGAAGCAAATCCGTTGGCCGAAGAAATCCGTAACCAGGTAGTGGTGAAACGTGGCCCGTTGGTCTACTGTCTGGAAAGTATGGATATAGAAGGCGGGCATAAGATAGACAATGTGCTGATACCTGCCGATATCCGGTTGACTCCGAAAAAAATAACCATCGAAGGCAGTCCGATTGTCGCATTGGATGGTACTGCCCGTCTGGTCGATGAAGTATCATGGAAAGATACCTTGTACCGCGAGGTAGGAAAGGCCGACAAACCGGTCCATATCCGTCTGATTCCTTATTATGCATGGGGAAACCGCGGAAAGGCTGAAATGACGGTATGGATGCCTTTGGCACGGACTAATCACTAACCACTTACCCCTAATTAGTTACAAATGAAAAAAATATTCATAACCACTGCCGCGCTGCTGATAGCTTGTACACTGTCAGCAGCCGATTTGTTCGTATCTCCGGAAGGCAATGACCGGAATCCGGGTACCAAAGACTCTCCGAAAGCCACCCTTACAGCCGCATTGCGTCAGGCAAGGGAACTTCGTCGCCTTGATGATGAAAGTGTAAAAGGTGGCATCACCATCCATCTGGAGGCAGGTGACTACCATCTGTACGAACCCGTCTTTATCCGTCCGGAGGACAGCGGGACGGAAGCGTCACCTACCGTCATCACTTCGGATGGAAATGCCGTTCTGAATGGTGGGGTGGAAATCAGGAACTGGAAGAAGCAAGGAAAGTTGTGGGTAGCCGATGTTCCTATGTTTAACGGGCGTCCGCTGGATTTCCGGCAACTGTGGATCAATGGGCAAAAGGCTGTTCGTGCAAGGGATGTGGCAGACTTTGAAAAAATGTACCGCATCATCAACAACGACCCCCAAAACGAAATACTGTGGGTACCTGCCGCTGCTGTAAAGAAAATACAGAAGGCCCGATATGCCGAAATGGTCCTTCATGAAATGTGGTGTGTGGCAAATCTCCGTATCAAGTCGGTCGAAATACAGGGAGACAGTGCCGCCGTGCGTTTCCATCATCCTGAAAGCCGCATCCAGTTCGAACACCCGTGGCCGCGTCCTATGGTGACCAAGGATGGCCACAACTCGGCTTTCTATCTGACCAATGCCATGGAATTGCTGGATGAACCCGGCGAGTGGTATCACGACATTGAAAGCCGTAAAATATATTATTATCCTCGGAAAGGAGAGAAGATAAGCAAAGTCGTAGTTCCCGGCATCGAAACGTTGGTATGGGTGGAAGGAACGATAGACCGTCCGGTAAAGCACATCCGTTTTGACAATATTGCTTTCCAATATACCACCTGGATGCGTCCCTCTTTGCAAGGTCATGTTCCTCTTCAGGCAGGTATGTACATGACAGACGGATATAAAATCCGTCCTTCCATGATTCGTAAGAACAATCATAAGCTGGATAATCAAGGTTGGTTGGGCCGTCCGGCATCGGCAGTCGTAGTCAAGGCTGCCTGGGATATTGATTTCGAGAAGTGCCGTTTCCAGCATTTGGGCTCTACAGGCATTGATTATGAATGGGCCACCGATGGAGGACATATAAACGGCTGTCTGTTCCGTGATATTGCCGGGAACGGTATTGTAGCGGGCAGTTTCAGCCCTGCCGCTCACGAAACACATCTTCCATACGATCCTGCCGACCGTCGTGAGGTCTGTACCGGACTGACCATTTCCAACAACTACATCAACGATGTGACCAATGAAGACTGGGGCACTTTGGGCATTTGCGCCGGTTATGTCAGTGATATCAATATCGAGCACAATGAAATCAGTGATGTCTCCTATTCGGGCATCAGTCTGGGATGGGGGTGGACACGTACAGTAAACTGTATGCGCAATAACCGCGTGCACGCCAACCTGATTCATCACTATGCCAAGCACATGTATGATGTAGCCGGTATTTATACATTAGGTTCACAACCCCATAGCCGGATTACGGAAAATTGCGTTTCCGACATATTTTCACCCGGTTATGCACACGATCCCAATCATTGGTTCTATCTTTACACCGACGAAGGATCTTCATTTATCACCGTCAAGGACAACTGGACGGAAGGAGAGAAGTTCCTGAAGAACGCCAACGGTCCGGGCAATACATGGGAAAACAATGGTCCGATGGTGAACGACAGCATCAAGGCAAATGCCGGACTGCCCAAAGAATATAGCTATTTGAAGGAAAAATAAAACGTGATACCATTATGAAAAACAAACTTGCCACTTTAGTCGGAGCACTTGCATTGAGTGCTGCCGCCTCCGCCCAGACCTGGATCTGGTATCCGGGTGATTATGAGATATGGCTGGGCAACCGGATGAACAACCGCCGTACGGAACGCGGTGCTTTTTTCCCTCCCTTCTGGAAAACGGACAGCCATTATGTGGTAGTGGAATTCAGCAAGAAATTGGATCTGGCGGAACCGGAAGAAATCTTCATTGCCGCCGAAGGAAAATACAATGTGAAGTTGGACGGCAAACTGCAATTCGGTATGCCCTCCACCTTGAAACTCCCCGCAGGAAAACACAGTCTGAACATCAAAGTGTGGAATCAGTCCACTCCCCCCACTATTTATGTGAAAGGAAAAACCGTAAATACGGACAAGACCTGGAAAGTAACCTACGAAGACAAGGAATGGATAGACGAAAGCGGAAAAGCCAGTGATACTTCTGCCACCGTTTATATGGATGCAGGGTGTTGGAACTTTGACGGAGCCACCCAACTGCCTTCCAAGTTTTCATTGGCCAGAAAACCGATGAAAGCAGTTTCCTCCACTCCCCGGAAAGAAGGGGTATTGTACGACTTCGGAAAAGAAACCTTTGGTTATATCACTCTGAAAGAGGTAAAGGGAAAAGGAACGATCCATATCTATTACGGTGAAAGTCCTGAAGAAGCCTTGGATACGGAATATTGCGAAACATTGGACAAATTGCTGGCAGAGCCGGGGCAGATAACCGATCTGGCCATCCGGAATACACGGAAACTATACGATGAATACACGTTGGACAACAGCAAGGCCTTCCGTTATGTCTATGTCACTTGCGATCCGGGAGTAACGATACAGGACGTTTCCATGCAATACGAATACCTGCCCGAAGAGTACCGGGGCTCATTCAAATGCAATGACGAAGAGCTGAACCGCATCTGGGAAGTAGGAGCATACACCATGCACCTTACTACCCGTGAATTCTTTATCGACGGCATCAAGCGCGACCGTTGGGTATGGAGTGGCGATGCCATCCAGAGCTACCTGATGAACTACTATCTGTTCTTCGATAATGAAACCGTGAAGCGTACCATCTGGCTGCTTCGTGGAAAAGACCCTGTGACCAGCCACAGCAATACCATTATGGACTACACCTTCTATTGGTTCCTCAGTATTTACGATTACTATATGTATTCCGGTGACAAAGACTTTGTAACCCAACTCTATCCGCGTATGCAAAGCATGATGGACTATGTATTGGGACGCACCAATGCCAACGGTATGGTGGAAGGTATGACCGGTGACTGGGTATTCGTAGACTGGGCAGACGGTTATCTGGACAAGAAAGGCGAACTATCCTTTGAGCAAGTCTTGTTCTGCAAAAGTTTGGAAACCATGGCGCTTTGTGCCGGTCTGGCCGGCAATACGGCAGACAAAACCAAGTATGAGAAACTGGCTTCCGCTTTACGTTCCAAGCTGGAACCCGCTTTCTGGAATGAGCAGAAACAGGCGATGGTACACAACCGCGTTCAGGGCAAGCAGAGTGAGTCCGTTACCCGCTACGCCAATATGTTCTCTGTCTTCTTCAATTATCTGAATGCCGATAAACAGCAGACCATCAAACACACCGTATTGCAGAATGACAGTATTTTGAAAATCACCACTCCTTATATGCGTTTCTATGAACTGGAAGCACTGTGCGCCTTGGGCGAACAAGAATCGGTAATGAAAGAAATGAAAGCCTATTGGGGCGGTATGTTGAAAGAAGGAGCTACCAGTTTCTGGGAGAAATACAATCCCGAAGAAACAGGTACCCGGCATCTGGCCATGTACGGACGTCCATACGGCAAAAGCCTCTGCCATGCATGGGGAGCCAGCCCCATCTATTTGCTGGGCAAATACTATCTGGGAGTAAAACCCACCAAACCCGGTTACGAGGAATACTCCGTCACCCCTTGTCTGGGCGGCTTGAAATGGATGGAAGGAACCGTGCCCACTCCATACGGCAATATCCATATCTATATGGATAAGAAAGAGATCCGTATCAAGTCCGACGGCGGAAAGGGAGTGCTGAACATTCCAACCCGGAAAGGAATGAAAGCCATGACCATAGAACCCGGAGAAGAACAAGTCTTCAAATACTAATGGAATAGATCAAAAAAAAGGTGATACCTACCTTCCCAGGCGGGTATCACCAACACTGTTTCGTAAGTTCCCGTTATCCGCTGATAACAGTACTTACCTCTGATCTAACATTAGTTTTCTTATGGGCTTCCGCCTGTATCACTACATTCGGAAGCGGAGATTCTACATCTTGGAAAAAAGTATCTTCCAAAAGCTTCGCTTTTTAGTCTCTTCTTTATTACCTGAACTTTGATAAATATCTTCGTATCCCCATTTGTCATGGATCATTCTGTAAATCATCCCCCATTCGGGCAGTCCTCCCAGATTACGGTCATCAATAAACAAATCCGCCTTCAGTTTTCTGGAGTAATGATTGCTTTCCAGGGTTTCTTCCGCATAATTGCTGTTTACGGCATAAAACTCCAGTCCACGCTCCCGGCAGAAATCCACGGCCTCCTGTAATAATTCACCTTCCCGCACACTCCACAGAATAAGGCGGTGCCGTTCCTGTTGTAGTTTTTTCAGCGTTTCTATGGCAAAGGGTAGTTCCCTGCCTATTTCGGGATATTTATGCTCCACTATTGTGCCGTCAAAGTCAACTGCTATAATCATTCCTTATGCTTTCGAAAATTCTTTAATACGCTGCTCCTCTGCCAGTCTGCATATCAGCAGGGTTCCCTCTTTCTCGGCTATGATATACCCGTCCAGTCCTTGTATTACCGCCTGTTTCAAATGCGGTGTGTGTACAATGCAGTTATTGCATTCATACATTCGGACATTCTCGCCTACAACGGCATTGTTCCGTTCATCTTTGGGCAGCAAGGAATGCAATGAGCCCCAGCTACCCAGATCAGACCATCCGAACTCTGCCGGCAATACATAAATCCGTTCCGCTTTTTCCATTACGGCATAATCTATGGATATACTTTCACAAGCAGGGAACAGCTCTTCTATGGTTTCTTTCTCTCTTTCGGTATAGAACTCCGGATAAATCCTGTCGAACACCTCGGCAATGCCCGGTGCATAACGGCGTATAGCCTCTTCTATGGTCTTTACATTCCAAACAAAGATCCCTGCATTCCAGAAATAATTCCCGGCGTCCACATAGTGCCGTGCCGTTTTCAAATCCGGTTTCTCTTTGAATTCATCCACTTTCCGTATATCCTGATCCACCTCTTCTCCCGCGGCTATATATCCGTATCCCGTTTCCGGGCGGCAAGGTCTGATACCTATGGTTACAATGGCCTTGCTTTGATCTGTCATCAGCAGTGCCTTGGCTATCACCCGGCGGAATTCATCCGTATTGATAACCAATGCATCCGCAGGAGTCACTACGATATTGGCGTGCGGGTGGTGTTTCTTGATTTTCCAGCAAGCGTATGTGATGCAGGGTGCCGTGTTACGTGCAACCGGCTCCGTCAGTATATGATGAGGCGGCACGGATGGCAATTGTTTCCTTACCGTCTCCTTATACTTATCCGAAGTCACTATCCATATATTATCCGGAATGCACAACCCTTTAAAGCGTTCCACTGTCAGTTGTATCAGGCTTTTGCCACATCCCGTCACATCAATGAACTGTTTGGGACATTCCGGCGTACTCATGGGCCAGAAGCGGCTTCCTATGCCGCCTGCCATGATAACGATATGAGTTTCCATAACACGTATGCTCTTTATTTCTTTTTATATTCCAGATACCATTGGTACATCTTGTGCACCCCTTCCTCTATGTCTATTTTGTGATGCCATCCCAGTTCATGCAATTTGGTCACATCAGTCAGTTTGCGCATGGTTCCGTCCGGTTTCTCCGGATTGAATGTAATGCTGCCTTTATATCCCGTTTCCTTTACTATCAGATGAGCCAGGCCGGCGATGGATATTTCCTTTCCCGTGCCGATGTTGATGTGACAGTTGCGTATCTCTTTTGTGCCGGGACGGTAAGTATCTTTAAAGTCCACATGCTCCATGATGAAAACACTGGCATCCGCCATCTCCTCACTCCATAAGAATTCGCGCAGCGGCGTGCCTGTTCCCCACAGTTCCACCCCGTCCTTGCTGATGCCGTAGTTTTTCAGGACAGCCAGTATCTCCTCTGTTCTGCTCTCCCCGTTTATACCTTCCACCGGGCGCATATCCAGATCATAGCGTATGTTCTCCCAGTTATCTTCGTTCAAGCATTTGGCAAGATGTATTTTTCTGATCATGGCAGGCAGCACATGGCTGCGTTCCAGGTCGAAATTATCATTGGGACCATACAGGTTCGTAGGCATTACAGCGATATAGTTGGTACCATATTGCAGGTTGAAACTCTCGCACATTTTCAGCCCCGCTATTTTGGCGATGGCGTATGGCTCATTCGTATATTCCAGCGGGGAGGTGAGGAGAGCATCCTCCTTCATCGGCTGCTGTGCATCTCTGGGATAAATGCAGGTACTTCCCAGAAACAATAATTTCTTCACTCCGTGACGGAAGCTTTCCCCTATCACGTTCTGTTGTATTTGCAGGTTCTTGTAGATAAAGTCCGCCCTGTATGTGCTGTTTGCCATGATACCTCCCACGTGGGCGGCGGCAAGGATTACATATTCCGGTCTTTCTTGGTCAAAGAAGTCCTTTACGGCAACTCCGTCCAGCAAGTCCAGTTCCTTGTGGCTTCTGCCGGTCAGGTTGGTGTAGCCCTTTTCTTGCAGGTTACGCCAAATAGCGGAGCCCACGAGTCCGTGGTGCCCTGCTATATAAATTTTGGCTGATTTCTCCATTGAAATTCTTGACTAATGATTTAACAGCTTGCTTTGAGATGAAGTTTCTTCACGAATTTCATATCGTGTTTCACCATGATTTTCACCAGTTCCTCGAATGAAGTCTTGCGGGGATTCCATCCCAGTAACGTTTTGGCTTTGGTAGGATCTCCCAGTAACTGTTCCACCTCTGCCGGGCGGAAATATTTGGGATCCACCTCTACCAGCACCTTGCCTGTAGCTGTGTCAATACCTTTCTCGTTCACACCTTCACCTTCCCAGCGCAAGTCGATGCCCGCTTCCTTGAAAGCAAGGGTAGCAAATTCGCGTACAGTGTGATATTCTCCGGTGGCTATAACAAAGTCTTCGGGCGTATCGTGTTGCAGAATCAGCCACATACATTCCACATAGTCTTTGGCATATCCCCAGTCGCGCAGGGAGTTCAGATTCCCCAAGTACAGTTTATCTTGGAATCCTTGTGCGATGCGTGCCGCCGCCAGGGTAATTTTCCGGGTAACAAAAGTTTCGCCCCGGCGTTCACTTTCGTGATTGAACAAAATACCGTTTACGGCAAACATGCCATAGCTTTCGCGGTAATTCTTGGTTATCCAGAAACCATATTGCTTGGCTACTCCGTATGGAGAACGGGGATAGAAAGGAGTGGTCTCTTTCTGAGGAACTTCCTGCACCAGTCCGAAAAGTTCCGAAGTAGATGCCTGATAAATCTTGGTTTTCTTTTCCAGCCCCAATATACGTACCGCCTCCAGCATACGCAGCGTACCTACCGCATCCGCTTCCGCTGTGTATTCGGGCACGTCGAAGCTTACTTTTACATGGCTTTGTGCGGCCAGATTATAAATCTCGTCAGGTTGTACGGACTGTATGATACGTATCAGTGAGCTACTGTCCGTCATATCCCCCCAATGCAGGTTCACCAGTCGGTTCTGCTTCATATCCCGTACCCATTCGTCCAGATACAGATGTTCTATACGTGCAGTGTTAAATGAAGAAGAACGTCTCAGGATACCATGTACCTCGTATCCTTTTTCTATCAGGAACTCGGCCAGGAACGAACCGTCCTGTCCTGTGATACCTGAAATCAATGCTACTTTTTTACTCATATTTTGTATTATTATTAAAAAAATGTTTTATTCCATAGAACCGCCGCCGTGCATACTTGCGCTTTGGTTGGTATAAATAAAGTCTGTTCCCAAGTAGTGTTTCACTTTGGCAACTGCTTTTTTACCGGCAATAGAGAAAGTGTATTCTTTTTCTACATATTTGGCTTTGCAAGAGAAATACAGAATATAGTCACCGCTTACGTGGGCTGTAAAGGTTTTGTTTACGGTGTATACACCTTCCGATCCACCTTCTTGTGCGGCTATGGCAGCTTTCACCAATGAAAGAGCACCTTCATCCAGTCCGGATGCAGAGATTTCCCATCCTAATTTGGCAGTATAAGGAATATCATAAGTAGTAGCGCTCATATTTCCTGCGTTACTGTAACTTCCTTCCTTCAGTATTTCATCTTCTTTGACGGCACTGACACTCTTTTCACTCTTTACACGGACAGAATAATCCTGATTCAGTGAACTTCCTTTTTCGATAACGGCATGATAGCTGTTAGTCTCTTTATCGAAAGCGGCGTCGGCATATTTCTTCCAGTCACCGATAGCACGTGCATTAGCCTTTTCGTACACCTCTACTTCGTCAAAATAATAAGCACCTGATAGGTCAGTATTGGCAACGAAAAGATCTACATTTTCATTCAAAGCCACATCTTGGCTGGAAGTGATGGCGATGTTAAGAATAGCAACCGCTTCCTTTTTTACTCCCGGAGTTTCATTGATAGCAGAAACTTCCCAATATGGGGTAAGAGCTATATCAGTAGTGGCTGAAACAGCACCGGCAGGTACAATCAATGCGGAAGTGGCACCTTTTATCTCTCCTTCTCCTTTATCTGTAATCACTGTTTCTTCTTCAGGATTTACGGTCACAGGCACGCCTTCCTTGCTCATGGTTACGTTCAATGCTATCAGACTCTTGTTGGTAGCGTTCTTAGCTATTTCCACTGATGCGTCAGAAACAGTTTTATATCCCTTCTTGGCAAAACTCACCGTATAAGTTTTCTTATCTTTTACCGTCAGTGAATATTGACCGTTTTCGTCTGTGGTTGCGGTAGCCTCTCCTGCTGTAACGCTGACTCCTTCCAGTGCGGCATTATCCGCTACTACTTTACCTTCAATGTAATATTCCACATTTTCGCTTACAGGGTCAACTACAATTTCCGGTTCTTTGTCGTCATCCCCGCAGCTTATTAATCCCAAACTTGCTACAAACAGCAGCAAACCTGTTTTAAAAAACTTGTTTGTTCTCATTTTTCTTCGTTTTTAAAAATTAGTAATCTATTTATTTGCTTCCTTTATCAGGAAATAGCGTATATATTCCGGTTGGAAAAACCGGTTGCTCCGATTCTCGTCAGGTCGGGTACGGTAAGTTTCCCCCATTTTTTCATCCGCATATCTGCCCCAGGATTCCATACTGTATTCCATGGCAAAATAATCCGCTTGCCTGACACGTATCCCCCGGTTACGGCTCCACTTCTTGCCCGGCAGCGGGATGGCAAAATGGAATCCACCGTTTATTTCCCCGTCGGTATACATTCCATACACGCCGATGGCATATTCTCCGAAATGGCGGGTGCAGTCGCCTCTTACTCCATAATCTCCATATAGATAACGTGCAGCTTGCAAATCAAATTGCAAATTGAAGCGAGGTTCATACACAGATGCTTTCAGTGCGGCATTCATCCGCAGTTTCCGGCTGATATACCATCCTTCATCGTCGGTCAGCACAGATTGCACGGTACCTCCTGCCACAGCTCCCAGTTCCAGTCTGCCATTCGCTGTGCGGTATTTCATCTCCGCTTGTGCCCCCATGCGGTTGTTGGTAAAGTTTCCTGCTGTTACTCGCCCCAAAAATCCTTTGCCTAAGCAAAACTCTTGCGACAGTGCAATCACTCCGGGACGTATCTTCTTATACTGTCCTTTTAGGTTGGTCGCTACCGGGAATACCACTTGCGCCGTCAGTTCCGCCCCTTTCCATAAAGCCATCTCTACGGCAGGAGCCAGGTTGACATAGTAAGTATAAAGTCGGTCAAAGCTGGAGTTCTCCAGTTTTACTTCCGGATAGACCACAATGTCTACTTTCCCTGCCGATGAATTGAGTGTCCGGTGTCTCTTTTTCAGTACCTCCATCGCTTCATCGGTATCATAGCTGATTCCCATCTGCCGGTACACTTCCCCTATGGTAATCTGTTTCTCTTTATATTCGGTTATCACCTTCTCGGTCAGCGTAATGCATAGCTGGGGGATACTGTGTTCCAGTACCACCATTTGCAGATTTCCCCCGTGCATTCCTTCCATGGCAGCTTCGATGGCTTTGCCTATACCCCGGTAAGTGCCTCTATATACATTGTCCTCAAAAGCAATCGTCGTGTTGCCGTTCACCTCCGTTACCGTTTGTATGTTCCCCATTCCCAGTTGCTGTAGTTTCTCGGCCACTTGTGCCCGGAGGGAGATGCTCCATGCCGAAAGGAGGATTACTATTAAATATCTGCTCATTGCGTCAATGTATTAGGGTACACTCATAGCGTATACCACCCGATACGCAAGTAAAATCGTGGGTAAAAGCATGCATGGACAAATGTTTCCACAGCCTGACAGCTGCTCCCACATTCACCCCGTCCGAGTCATATTCGGCCATCATTTTCAACTCTTTGCAAAAAGCGGGTATATAGCTTATCCCTCCGAATACACCTTTGTATTTATTGCCGAACCATTTGGTATTACTGTTCTTCCCGCCTTCCAGATAATATCCCAAAGAAGCCGAGAGATAATGCTCTCCTCCCAGATGAAATCCTTTCGTTATCACCCCATAGTAAGATTGAAAAGTATTGGCTCCTTTATCCGCTATCGGGTCATTGGCTCCCAGTGCTATTCCCGGCAGAAACTTTCCTTCTTTCCACACACACAGCCGGATGGAGTAGGAACGATCCTGCTGATTGTATTTAGGCTTGGATGATACATAGTCCCCTTTTGCTAAAGTTTCCCGATAGGCAAGTTCCAGAAAGGAAAAGAAACTGATGCTCACAAAGTAATTTCCCGTGTTGTAGTCGAATCGTGCAGGCATCATCTGTTTGGGCAGATAATTTCCTCCCAACATCACAGTTCCCGGCTTCTGCCTGTCGGCGGTAGGAATATTCATCATACCGGTAGTTCCCAGCATATATTGTGCTTGTATATGCTGATGAACTCCGATAATCAGCAAGGTTAGAATCAGTAAACGTATTCTCATTCTTTTTTATTTGCGGCGTCAGGTTGTATCAGGCTCTCTTCCTCTGCTTCCGGTATTTCACTCCACGGCAGTCTGGCTTCAATGAACTGTGGAATCTTTGAAAGAATTTTGCCTTTCAGTGCCGAGATGGGTTTTATGCCGTGACTTTTATACATTCTCAAGTCCTCCGTCCATTTCAGTTTGCTTTTTCCCGCATCGGTAGAAAGCCCCCCCATTCTCATTTTCACGATGTATTTGTTCAGGTAATATACTTTCAGGTCGGCTTCATACAGATAGCGCACCAGCAAATCCGAGTCGGCGGCTATCTTATAACTTTCGTCGTAAAGCCCCCATTTATCCATACACTCCTTCTTTATATAGACAGTGGGGTGGAGTGGGAGCCATCCGTTTTTCACATTCTCTTTACTGTATCGTCCGCTTATCCAGTTTCGTATCATCTGGTTGGTGTCGTCATAATCTACAAAGACCCCGTTGCCGTATATCATATCCGCATCTTGTTCCTCGAATGTTTTCACTATGTCGGAGATGGTGTGAGATGAGAACAGGAAATCATCGGAGTGAATCAGACCGATAATATCTCCTGTTGCTGCACGTATTCCTTTGTTGATCGCTTCATACATACCTTTATCCGGCTCGGAGATAATTGTATCTATCCCGTTTTTATATTCATTGATGACAGCCAGCGAGTTATCTTTCGACGCTCCGTCCACCACAATGTATTCTATGTCGGGATAATCCTGTTCCAGTACACTTTCTATTGCTCCACGAATAGTGGCTTCCCGGTTGTAGCAGGAAGTGATAATTGAAACTTTCATAATGTTGATGCTTTTATAATGTAAGTGGTTATTTATCTAAATACGTTTCTTTTATGAATGCCTTGATTCTCCTGTCATTCCATCCAAAGCGTTTTTTAATTTCATAAATTTTGGCATCTACCAGGAAACGATACCAGAAACCTTGTAAAAAGTGCCATATAAAGCCCTCTTTTCCATCCAGAAATCCCCCTTTCAGAATGTAGCGTATATTGAAATTGATAAATGGCCGTAAGAATAGCGGTGCTTTTATATATTTCACTTTCAGCCACCGTTTACGCTGTTCCTCTGTACCCCAAAACTTGGCCTGTACTTCTTTGCCTCTGTCGTCCAGTCCGTATTCCATCATCAGCATATCCGCCATTTCCCGTGTAGCATATCCATTGTGCTTTTCTGTCCACCAGGTCAGGTCATTCAAATTGGCGTCCACTTGATTCCCCTCTTCCACTGTGATTGTTGTTCCACTGAAGATGCGGATATGTTCATCCATCCATCGGTTCTCACACTCCCCATGTCCTCTTCGCCATACTTTCAGGTGGTAAGAAGGATACCATCCCCCGTGTAGCAGAGGCTTTCCCATAAAATCTATACGCTTGCGGACGTATACTCCATTTACCTCATTGTTACATTCCGCCAATGCTTTTTTCATGGCAGGTCCCAAGTTACCCTCCAAAAACTCATCAGCGTCAATGCGCCATATCCATTCTGTTGTAATGGGACAATTCTTCAGCCCCCAGTTGAACTGTGTCGCATAGTTTTTCCAAGGATTTTGGTAAACTTGCGCTCCTGCTTCTTTCGCAATTTCTACAGTTCGGTCCTTGCTGAAAGAATCGATGACGAATATTTCCTCACAGATATTTTTAAGCGAGTTGATACAACGGGATATATGTTTCTCTTCGTTGTATGTAAGAATGATGGCAGCTATGGAATTATTCATTTTTCAAAATTCTTTTTTTAATATATTTAGCCGGATTTCCTGCATAAACTCCCCACGGTTCTGCGTCTTTTACCATTACTGTACCTGCGCCTATCACAGCACCTTCCCCAATCTCTATATCAGGACCGATGAATGTATTAGCGCAAATCCATGTCTGATTGCCGATACGGATTTCGGGACGCAGTAGGGGAAGAGCCGGATCGGTATAGTCATGTGTGCCTGCACATACATGGACCCGATGGCTGACAGTAGCTTTTTCTCCTATTGTTACTTTACCTAAATTATAGATCAGGGTTTCTTCTCCAATGGCACTCCAATCGCCTATTTCCAGATTCCACGGGAACCAGATAACGGTGGAGGAGTAGATATGGACATGTTTTCCTATTTTAGCTCCGAATAGGCGTAGTATCGTATTTCTGTATCCGAAAGCTATACGGGGAGAATTACGGAAAAAGAATTTTCCGAATGTCCACAGTATACGTTTTACGTAGATCCATTTGGAGTAGTTTAGGTGATTGCGGTTTTCTGCTATATTCAGCTCTGTTTTACTATTCATATACAAAATCGGGTTTTTCTCCTTGATTAGTTAACCATTTATATAGCATTATCATTTTTTGAGCTGATGCATCCCATGTAAAGTTTTCACTTACTAATTTATATCCTCTATTTCCCATGCTAATACGTTCTTCGTCACTCATATTAAAAAGAGTTTGAAGCCCTTGTTTAATAGATGATACATTATCTTCTATTCTGATGGCTGCATTTGCTTCAAAACCTTCGGGTATATTGCATTGTGGAGTCATTATAACAGGAAGATGCCAAGACCAAGCCTCTAATATAGTCATCGGTAGTCCTTCTCCATGAGAGGGGAGAATGTAAGCGTCAGCGGTAGCATATATGCGTGCTTTATGTTCATTGAAAAGACTGCCATGAAAAGTTACAATGTTTTGAAGATTATGTGTGGTTACAATCTTTTCTAGTTCTGTTTGGCAATTTTCATGATTCCATCCTACAATATCTATATGCCAATTTTTTATTGTTTCGGGGGCTTCTTTATATAATATAGCTATAGCTTGTAATAGCATATCTACTCCTTTTTTCTTATGTAATCTTCCTAAATAGAGTAGATGTTTATATGTGTCAGTTCGTGTGTAGGAGTTTCTCTTATTAGGCAGATTTATGCCATTAGGAATAATTGCTATAGGTTGTTTTAACCCATATGAACGTATGTCATACATTTCTTTATGGCAAAGTGCATGGAAAACATCTACTGCTTGAAATCCTTTTTCTGCAAATAAAAGGTTACCCAAAAAACGTTTTATCTTTCCTTGATTTTGTATGATATAAGGATCTAACATTCCGTGTGGTGTGCAGATTATAGGTTTGTTTTTTTCTTGTTTCCATTTATGCATAAAAGCATGTGGGTATCTCCATAGTCCGTGTACATGTAATAAATCAGCATTTGATTGCAGTAAAGCTTGTTTGATTGCTTTAGAGTAGCCGAAAAATGTTTTACTTTTGTATAAAGATAATGGTAGGGGAGTCCATTCTTCTTTATCTATGTTGGAGGCTATGTCATGGTAAGAAGAAATATGTAATTTTACGTCTTGTTGTGAGAATTCATGATGTAAAAATAAATCTTTCACAGCGTCTTTGACTCCTCCGGCTTTTCTAGAAATAGATAGGGTGAAAATTTCTACATTCATATAAAACGGCTGTTATTGGTTGAGTATTTGGAAAATAGTATGTGCCATCTTCTCAATAGTATATTGGTGGATGGTTTGCAAGTTTTGAGTTGACATTTCTTTTTGCTCTTCAGGAGAGTTTATCAAATGGACAATATTGTTATGCAATGTTGTGGCATCATTAGTAGGGATAATGCTATAACCTCCTTTTAATAATGCTAATCCGGCTATACATTTATTTGTTGTGATTATTGGTAAACCGTAAGCCATGGCTTCATTGATTACTAACCCCCAAATATCCTCACGGGTAGGCAACACGAAAAGATCAGCTGCTTGAAAATATTTTGCTAATTCTTTTTTCCCTTTAAATCCTTCAAAATAAAGATGTTTAGGACGATAATATTGGGCCAATTCTAAATAAGTACTATTGGGGCTTCCACCTATTAGTATGGTTCCTACACGCTCTGGCAATCCTTGGCAAGCTTTAATCAGTATATCAAAACCTTTGCGTGGGATAAATTGTCCTATTCCAATAATTAGAAAATCTTCTGATATTCCTAATTCTTTTTTGATTTTTTTCTTTTCTGCTGGCGTTAAAGATTGTTTTATGATATCTTTTTGTGCAATAGAAGAAAATGGATATCGGTGTATGTATTTTGAAAAAGCGCCGTAATAAGTTAAATAGCTATCTGTTTCTTTACTAGGACTAAGATAACAACTTGCTCCTCTTATAAGTAGTCGTTTTATATAACGTTTTAGGAAATTTTCATGTGGGGTAATGATTCCTCCATCAGTTTCAAAAATATAGGGAATACCACGCATTTTCATGTACAAAATGGCTAATGATTGGGTGCGAGTATGATAACAACCTATAATTATTTTGTCAAATTTGTATGTGCTTAAATAAGAGAAAACTTGTAAGTGTATTTTATTTTCATGTAAAAAATCTTCTAAATAAATAGCTTTGAAATTTAATTTATTTTCTTCGTTCCAGTTAAACTGTTGGGAATGCCAGCGTCTTCCTTCGAATATTACAGTCAATTTACATTTTTTCCCTAACTCATTATAGAAATCCATACGATAAGGAGTGGGAAGGTTGGTTATGAATAATATTTGTTTCATAAACTTATGTGTTTAAGAATTTGGTTTTGTAATTTGCTGAGTAAATAAGCCGGTGGTAGTAACAATAAAATATTCCATAAAAGGACAAAAGGAGTATATTGAGGTAAATATGCTATCCATTGTAAACTATTATTAGGCGTTTCGAAAATAGAACTAATAAACCACATGTTCATGCTATATATTCCAATGGGTTCAATATAATTCTTTAATTTTTTAGGTGTATTATCCAGTATTTTTAGTAAAGCAGGTATTAATAAAAGTGTATAAATTCCAAAAGAAAGTGTAAAGCCAATAGATTTTGTTATAGGATAATAAGTAATAATAATGATTAATACAACCACAATGTACAGCTGTTTATATATGTAACAATTGTAAAATTTGCTAAGAAGATTGTGTTTGGCAGCAAGTGATCCAATGATGACAGTAGGATAAAATTCGGATAATCGGACAAGAGGTATTTTATTAAAAGATGTTACTGGATCTAATATCAGAAAAATTCCTTCAAGAAGTAGGCTGAGTATAATAAATATAAAGATATCTTGTTTTACAGATCTTTTTGGCAAGAAAATTTGATGTGAGATTGGATATAAAATAATAATTTCTATATAAAAGTATACATACCATGCATAAGTTACTTGTATATTACCTCCAGTAGTTATTCCGAATAAATTTTTAATGAAATTTGCAATTGTAGGTAGTGGCTCATTTATACAATAACCGTATAGACAAAATAGGATGCATAGTATCCAATAAGATATTAGAAATTTGAATAATCTTTTGAATCTTTTATTCCACGTGTCGTAAAAGTTTGGTTTGGAGAAAAAAACATATCCGGTATTAAATGCGAATATACCTACACAAATTTTTCCGAATTTTCCTAAATATGCATCAACTTCATAATTATTAATGAGAATAGGGATGACATGATTTGTTTCATAGAGTTTTAAATTAAATAGGTGGTGAATTAACATGAGTATCATAGCTATTCCAGCTATGAGTGTGCTATTTTTTTTGTCGTATGTCATTGTGTTACGTATTTTTTACCAAGAAACAAAAAAGATAAAAAGTAACTTTGAGATATTATTTTATTACAAAATAAAGAACAGATTATTGTAATTGTTGCATAACCGATTAGAATCAGAAAAATCAATGGAATATCATTATTTCCAGAAAAAGGTAATAGTAGCTGCGTAAAATCAGATATATATATAATAAAAAAATAGTGAAAAAGATAGATACTTAATGAGTTTTTCCCTAAATACTCAAAAGGCTTTGTGAATCTTGATAGATTGGCATTTTTTATGATGTAGTATATAGATAAAGTTATAGGAATCCTATATATTGTTCTAAATAACTCATTGGAATATAAGTTAATACTTATGTAAAATAGGATTAAGAATAGAATTAGATTACAAGTAAATACTCTTTCTTTATTGAAGAAGTATTTTATATTATCGTAATTTGAAATCCAATATCCAAAAATGAAGAAATGGTAACCTGCTAAAACTCTTTTTATCGCAAAAAAATCTCCTATATGATATGATGAAAATATGATGTATAATCCTCCAGAAATAGTTATAATAATAGATAATGTACATATTTCATATAGTATACTATATTTTTCACCAAAGATACGTTGACAAAATGAAATGATTTTTTGGTGAAAGAAAAAGAGTAGGAAAATTTCAAATAAAGTAAAAACAAACCAATATCCATTCTTCCCCTGTGAAAAGAATAAATATTTAAATTCAGCCTGAGGAGCAAGCAAAGTATAAATGCTGCCCACTATAAAAAATGGTACTAACAAGCTTATAGTTTTTGAGATTATTTTTTTGTAAGTCAGCTTTTGGGTTATTAAAAGTCCGCTTCCTAAAAAAAATAGAGGCACATGGAAGGAATATATAAAATTGTATAAAACGTAACAAAATCCAGATTGAAAGAGAAAACCTCGTTCTAAAACATGTCCACCCACTACTAATGAAATGGCTATTCCTTTTATAACATCAATATACGGTATCCGTTGTTGCATTTTTTATTATTTAAAGTTTGATTGAGGAAAAATTTGTTTTTTAAATTTGGCTGGAACTCCGGCTACCATTGTTCCGGGAGCCACATTATGGGTAACCACAGAACCCGCAGCTATTATAGCTGCTTTGCCTATTGTTACTCCTGGCAAAATAGTACTTCCAAATCCTATCCATACCCCATCTTCAATGGTAATATCTTTTCCATACCCTTCGCCTGCTGCTTCTTCTATTGTGCCTATTTGATGGGTTCCAGTAATAATGTTTACTCGTCCAGATATGTCGCAGTTTTTTCCGATTTTTATATTTGTACCTACAGTACCAAATAAGATAGTTTCATCTCCAATAAAAGTATTTTTACCAATCTTTAAATTGATACCTGCTACTCTGATTCTCATGACTCTTACATTTTCTTCTATACTACATCCAGCCCATCTTAATAGTTTTCTTTTCACAGAAAAACATCTAGAATGAGGTAGGAAAAAGATTATTAAGTTTATTAGATAGTATTTCATAAAGCAATGATTAATTTATAAAATAGTGGTAGAGATATCTTACAAAAAAAGCCTTCTATTTTATATTTTAAATGAGTGCTTTTTTGCATAGACTTAAATATAACCGGAACTTTTTTTAATTCTTGATAAAAATTTTGTTGTTCTAAATTTGAATGTTGTTTTATATTGCGGATACTGTTGTTAAAGGCTATTCCAGCTAAATTGTAATAAATGAATCGTTTGTCTTTTGGAACATGTTGTTCGGCAAAATCAATAGTACTTTGTGCTATAGAGAGTAAATCATAAGCTTTTTTAGGATTAGGAGTGGATAGAATAGAACCTGATTCTCTGACAGTATAATAGTAAATCATTTCTTTGATATATATAGCTTTTTGAGCGAAGAATAACATTCTAGGTGTAAATTCATTATCTTCGTGAAAAATTCCTTTTTTAAACTGTAGGCTGTGTTTTTCTAGGAATTTCTTTTTGTATATATAAAATTGAGCTCCCATTGGGTATGGAGCTTTTTCTAAAATTTCTAATCCAGTACTTATTGATATGTCATGAAGTTGTGGCTTAATTTTGTTTGATTCATAATAGAATCCCCAACCTATAGCAATAACATCATATTGTTCGTTGAAAAATGAAGTGATTTTTTTTAAACTATTTGTTTTTATAGCATCATCGGCATCAATAAACCATACATATTCGCCTTGTGCCAGTGATAATCCTTTATTGCGAGCAGCACTAAGACCTGCATTAGATTGGGATATGATAGATATGTTGTTGTATACTGCTGCTAGTTTTTGTGCGATAGAAAGACTTTTGTCTTGACTACCATCGTTCACAACAATAATTTCATATGAGTTTATGTCAATGTTTTGATTAAGACAGCTACTTATGCATCTTTCTAAATAATCTTGTACATTGTAGGTTGGAATGATAATGGATAGTTTCATATAGTAAAGTGGTTCGTTTTAATATCGGTGATTATTAAGTTCATACATAAATCGTAAATGGTTTTGCATATTCCAGAAAAAAATAAGTTCTTCTTTGTTGAATAATCCTAGTAGATAAGGTGCTAATAGCATGAAACATAATGCTACGAACCAAATGAGATACATCGTGTTTTGTCTATGTTTCCATAAATAGTGGAGTAAAAATGCAATTAAGAACGGATGTGTATAATATAAATATGCTGAAAGTCTTGCACTATCTCCTGCTTTATATAAGGCGGAGTATAGTATTTGACCATAGAAAAATGCTTTGTAGAATATGTAAAAATGATATTTCCTATAGTAACGTTTTAGCACATTTGAATAAATAACCACACTTAGGTTACATAAATAATATAGTAGAATTCCTAAACCGCTGGAAACATGTCCTTTATTTAGTTGCAGTTCCTCTCCTTGGTTTGCATAGAAATCATAGTATCCTGTTGGCATCCAAGAAGTTATTATTCTAAGAAATTGAAGAATTAATGTTTGTCCAAAAATAAGGCTGATAAAAATGATACTTAATTGAATTTTTATATTTGATGTGATAGAATAATTTAAGATCCAATATAATGGAAAAAAAAGCCAAATACTTTTATGAAATCCACTGGCTATGAAAAAGAGCAATGTGTATGGTAGCAATTTTCTTTTTTCAATATAAGGAATAGCATTGAGGAAAATCAATATGGCTGTCCAATGACGCATGATGTTGCTGCCGTTCATCATATCTGTAATCAGATAAATAGCTGCTGCAAAAGGAAGTAGAAAGGGAAAATTTTTCCTTATTACTCGAAAAAACAGATAAAGTTGCAGTGCAAACATGATTACAAAATAGAGTTGAGCAGACATGCCTGTAGCTGCTAAACACCGGGTGATACCTTGCCATAAAAATTCAGGTTCTCTTAATGGATCATAACCAGTTTGGTATTGGAGGAATAAAGAGTAATATTGGCACCAGTCTGAAGCGTAACAACGTATCGCTAACATGATGGATATTAGTATAATAGTAATGGAAAGTGGAATGTTATGCCAAGTAATCTTTTGGGGAGGGCGGTATTGTTGCCATGTTATGTAACTTCCCGTTATTCCAATGAAAGCTATGAAAAAAAGATAAAGTGATTCCATTTTACTTTTTGGTAGTAAACCGAATAAAATAGTTGTGTATCCTATATTTAATCTCAAATAAAAGTTTTGATGGAAATGATAAGTCTTTTTTTCTGTTATCTTTCCAAGTAGCTGCATAATCATGTATGCATACGGTTCTTTGAGTTACTTGCTTAAGCCCTGTGCTACAATTTTTTGCACAAAAATAGTCATATGGATAGAGAATCAATTCATTGAAGCATTCTTGTTTTTGACCATCAAGTATAATTCCTTTTTGTGTTAGTAAGTTTAGTAGTATGTCAACATTAGTACAACTTTGTTTCCCATTGTTTTGTATGAAATGATGTTTTTGATAATATGTCAGCATTTCTTTTATCCATGATACACCTTTTTCGCTTCCAATAACTCCTGTTCCTGGTCTGTTTTGTATTTCGTATCCAATGAATGACCGATGATGTAAATAGGGAGTAAAAGATTTTAAAACTTCAATATCAGTATCTAGATAAACTCCTCCTTGGGTGTATAGGGCATACATACGAGCTACATCTGAAACAAAAGCATATTTATGTAATCGGTAGGCTTCACGTACATATATTCCTGACTCTTCAATTGGAAAATTGCTTTCATTCCATTCAATGATTTGATAGTCAGGTAATATTTTTTTCCAAGTTTGTATGCAATGGAGTGTCTTTGTATCTTTTGGACCTTTACCAAACCAGCAGTAATGTATAATTTGAGGAATCATTTTTTAAATTTAAATAGAGTGTATAATATTTTATCACTAAATTTTATTGGTGAATGTTGAATTAATGCACAGATTAGTTTTTCTTTTTTTGAATAACGAATATAATATTTTATATAATGATTAGTCTGTAGTTGCTTTTTACAATATTTGAGAAAGGATATTCTTTCTTGGCGAGTACTTAGTCCGAAATGGTACATATTGTGCACAGTTCGTAATGAAAATAAAAAATCTTTAGCTAATAATTGTAAAAGGAAAGGATCGTTTTTATTCTCTGATAAGTCTTTTATAGCTTTTTCTACTGCTTTAATACGTTTTTCTAAATGTACTAATGGGTATTTACGTGATGTTAAAGAATTGGCATTGTCTGTATAGTGATAAAAGCAATGATCAGTTACAATAAAATTATTTATATGCTGAAAATAAGTTAGAATAAAAAGCATATCTTCTCCTAAATATATGTTTATATCAAATTGTATTTGATATTGCTTTATAATGTCTTTTCGGTATATTTTATTCCAAAGTATTCCAAATAAAGAATTTATTTCGGTTTCATATATACCCTTAGTTTTTGATTTAGCCGTATATAGTGTATGTGGTAATGAATATGACTGGTCTTGAAATAGATAGCCTTGAATACAACAGTCTACTGACTGATGATATTGTATTTCATTTATAAATGTCTGCAAATATTCAGAGTCTACATAATCATCAGAGTCTACAAAACATATGTAAGTTCCTTGGGCTTCTTTTAGCCCTTTATTCCGTGCTTTCCCTGGACCACCATTAAGGGTATGAAAAACTCGTATTTTAGGGTTATTGTTAGCATATTCATCACATATTTTTCCACTATTGTCTTTGCTGCCATCGTTTATAAGTATAATTTCAAAGTTTGTGAATTTTTGCATTAATAAGCTGTCTAAGCATCGATGTAGAAAAAATTCAGCATTGTATACGGGGATAATAATTGAAATTAATGGCATATTTAATTTTCAATAAATGAGTCGATATATTGAATTGATTGTTGTCTAAATGTAGAAAGCTTTTTTTCTACACTTGCATAGTCAATAGCTGGGTAATTTCCTATTTGTGGTTTTTTTAAATCGATACCTCGTTCTGATAAGCCACATAGCTTTAAAAAACCTTTCATTCGGGCATCTTTATTTCCATCCATTGCTATAAATTCCTTATGGTACATGATAGAAAAAATAATGAGATGAAAAGATTGTCCACATACAAACTTAGCATATTTTAGAATATTGAGAAATTCTTTTGGACCTACTGCTTGATATTTAGTTAGTCCTTTTCCTGATTGGATATTTCCATTTGTTGTGATTAATTTTAGTTTGTATTGCGAAGCTAACTGCTTGGCTATTTTTAAAGAATATTCACTATAATATGGTGTGTAATAAAGCATATAATCTCCTTTGATAATAGGGGCTTGGGGTATGATTTTATCGTAATCGGATGCTTGTAGTAATAATGTGGGATCTGCTACAGATGGAACATGTTGCTGTAATAGATCAGTCATAAAACTACTAGCTTCAGCATCTCTTACAGAAATGAAATTAAATTTAGAAATATATGATTTAAATATTTCTTTCTGTGAGTTGGAAAACTCATTTAGCGCCCCTCCTGGAGAAGGAGAATAGGCTATCTTATTGATTCCTTTTAATTCGCTTGGAAGTAAATATGATTTGTCAAAATCAGGGCAATTTAGATTCCATATTTGGTCGCCTCCGCATAATATAGCGTCATAATTTAATTTACTTAAATCTTTCTCTATTTCTTCCCATGAATGATATTCATTAGAGGTTATGTGTAAATCTTGTTTTAAAAATTTCTCAAATAGATTCCACTTTTTTATATTTTCTATCATCCATTTGGGATAAAAAAGAAATTTTATAATTGAACGTATGCTGGTAGGATTCCATGGATACGCATACATGTTTTTTTGAATATTTGTTCGTAGATTAATGTTTTCAGCTTCAATGCCTCGTTTCTTAAGATAGGTTTGCATGGCATAAGCTTGTAGCATGGAGCCATAATTATGTGAAGCATGAAATGTTAATATTCCTATTCTTTTTATCATTTGTTTTTTAATTTATGAAATTGCTGTCTTATGATTCTGTCTAATACACATAGTTGATATGATAGTTTAATGCCTAGAACTTTATGAATTGCTAAGAATATTTTTATTCTCAAGTTTGCTTTTTGAGGTAAACGCAATTGATCATTTCCATTTATAGCTTTTTCTATTGATTCTTCGTGTAAATATAATTTGTTAGATATGTGTTGTATAAATTGTTCTCCTTTTAGGGTAATAGGGAATATACAAGAAACCCCATGATTGTGTTCTTTTCTAAAGTCTTCATCTATTCCCCAAAAATCACCAATGGTAATGTCTGATATTCTTTTGGGGGTGGCATATGGGCATGTATGACAACTACTTCTAGTGGTAAAACCGTCGATAAAAGTATTATAATAAAGATCTTCAAATCTATTTTTCCATAGGTCGCTACGGTATAATATGGATTGATCAGGAGCGATTAAAGATAAAATGCATTCATTGTCTTCTCTGAAAACGACCCTTTTTACCTTTTTGTTTCCAATGATTGTTTGAATATGTTGTTTTAAAAAACTTAATGATGGAACTCCGTGGCATATTAGGTCTACCAACAACAATGATTGATATTCTTTTCCTAAAAAGGCTTTTAATCCTGCTATCTGGCAAGGAGTACCAATGAATAATACTAACAAATTGTTCTTTAAATCTATTAATACGTTTTTATATGTGTTGTGGATGCCACTTTGGACGTATTTAGAGCCTTTTAAGAGCTGTAAATCTTCTTTTTTTTCTATTCGTATGTGGCGGATATCTATTTCTTCCATACAAGCTGCTCCATATACAATTCCTCCTTGTTCTATTACATATTGTGATAAAGCCGTTGCAATACCTCCTGATGTGCTACTTTTATATTCGTCTATATTTTTTATGCGTCCTGCATAAACTTTCAAAGGATAAGTCCCAATAATTGGGTGATTAACTGGGCATACTTTTACGCATAAATCGCAATGAATACATTGGGTAGCGTCTATTTGTGGAAATAAATGTCCTAATGTGCCTTCTTGCATTGTTATACATTGTTTGGGGCATTTATTCATACATGTAGCACATCCAGTGCACTGTCCTTCAGGACAAATTGTTTTGCTTTTCATGAATGAGGGGTGATTTTATGAATGAATTTGTTAACAGCTTGAAATGCTATTTGTTTTTCTACTTTATTTAAGCCCAAAAGCAAAATTATGCTGACTGTAACGACTATAGAGCAAAGTGTTGTCAGAATTAAACCTGTCCACCCAGAAAAAATCGTTTGGATATACAGAGGAAGTGGAATGGAAAGTAAAGTTATTAATGTACATATGCTTAGTACTTGATAAATGTATTTCCATGTAGGAAGACCAAAAACTCTTTTTAAATAAAATATACGAAAAATGTAAACGATAAAATTAATAATAGCTTTGCCTATCCATACCGATATAGGAGGGAAACCCAAATATGATAATATATAAGCAATAGGGATATTCATACTAATAAAAAGACTGACTAAAATTTGATAGTTACGAATATTCCCTGTAGCTTGAACAGACATCCACAAGGAAGATGAAATGGCATCAATTAACATGAAAATTAAAATCCATTTACAAAAATCAGCAGTATATTGTGGAATATTGCCTAACCAAATCCCCAATAAAAATTCACTGTTGATCATAACTGGGAGTGCAATAATGAATAGTAAATAATAAGAAAATTTGGATGATTGAAAAATGAATTGAATAAATGCTTCTTTATTTCCAGAAGCATAAAGTTTAACTAGTTGTGGGTTAAAGGCTGTTTGGAAATTGGTAACAAACTGATTGACAGCGTTGGCTAGTTGGTTGGCTATTCCAGCCGCTGCATTAACTGTCACTCCCCAAAAGATATTTAATATAATATTAATACCTTGGGTGGCACCAATATTGGCTAAACTGCCAAAGAAATTCCAAATAGAAAAACTTGTTAATTTTTTAAATAATATTTTGTTCCAAAAAAGATGAAATTGAGATGTCGTAAAGTGTGTGTTACAGTATTTTTTATATACGATATTGATTAAAAATGGAATAATTGTATATAGAATAGCTATGATAATTAATTTATCTGATGATGTGATATATAGGTAATATACAGAAATCAGTTTGAACATAACTTCAATCATACTTAAATAGGCAAAAAAACTCATCTTTTCATAAGCAATAATAGTTGCATTATAGGGAACTCTAATTAAATTAATTATGAAACTCAGAATGGAAAACTGATATACCCAATAAGCTGCTTGCATTCTATTTTCAGGTATATTCATTTGAGTGTTAAGAAACCACAATCCTATTGTTTCTGATAATACTATAATAATGATAGATAGTCCAATATATATATTCATGCTCATGCAAAAGATTTGGTTGACAGCTTTTTCGTTTTCTTTTCCTATCTCATAATTTAAAAAACGCTGAGTAGCTGTTGTTAAGGCTGAATTTAAAAAAGAAAAGAGAACGACTATTCCTCCTACAATATTGTAAATACCAAAATCTTCTTCTCCTAAAGCAGATAAAGTTATTCTAGATGTAAATAATGACACTCCCATCATTATAAACATCCTGATATATAAAAATAATGTATTTCGTGCTATTCTTTTATTGTTGTCTACTGTCTCTCCCATTTTGGGTATTTATTTGTGGTGAATATGAAAAACAGAATTGGTGTTTGTTTTATGAAGTGCCATTAGTTTAGATTAAAAAAATGACATTTTGCATATGTCTGGGACTTGATAAGATTTTCAAAAGACAGCCTATTTGAAACTTTGAATAAAAGTTTCTGAGTGATCGGAAACTTAAATGAATATTGTAACAAAATTCTAAAGTTTACTATATTAATTTTGAAATGGACCAATCATTTTTATTCCTTTTTAATCTTTTCTAAAATGAAAGAGTTAGATTTTTACTGGGTAAACTCCTTGTGTCCGACTCATTGTATTTACTGAGCGTTTGCTTCCTCTCGATAACTTTGTTACGAAGTTTATGTTATAGAAAAAAGTATCGGGAAAGAATAGCCTGTATCACAACTCAAGCGTGTCTGTTGCCTTTGAAGGCACTTTTGGAAAACTGTTCATTCAAAATGACGGCAACATCTGTTTCAAGCAAAGAATAATCCTGTGAATTTTCTTTTCTGTCATATCAGTTGTATTCCGTTTTTCAGAGCTTCCTGCACTACCGGTGAATCCTCATGGTCACCGATGACGTCAATCTTTTGGTCACCCAAATGCAGTTTCAAGCGTGCGGTCATGCGGATGCGTGCCAATACACCCTTCTTTTCTCCCGTGCTGCGGACTAATAAATCAATATCTCCTCCGCGCTTTTCGTCATTCAGACGGGAACCGAAGAGATATACCTGCACTGTTTCACCATAAATATCTTTGGCTATTTGGATGATGGTCTGTATTTCTTTAGATTGCAAACGCATGCCTTTATTCTCCTTTCTTACCGCAAAGCTACAAATTCCCCTCCACATTTCCTAGCGTCCGCCCTCCTTATTTTATCTTCTCCACAAACCCTACCGGCATATCAACCCCCGCACATCCCAGCAAATCCAGTCTTACCACCACTTTCGCTTTTCCATCCATTTCCACCAGTTCTCCTTCCAGACCCTTTAGCGGACCTTTGACCACCCGTATCAATTCTCCCGGAGCCAATGGTGCGGCACACATCTCCACCGCCTCGTCCGAATAATCCAGCATAAATTTGAACCGTTCCATCTGTTCGTCCGGAATCACCGCCGGAGTATGTTCGCCATGCAGCACCATATACCGGCTGATGGCCGACAGCGTGAGCACCTGCGAACGTTCCGCCGCATCCACATGGACAAAAATCATCATGGGGATAACCACCCGTTCTATTTTCTTTTTCCGGTAAGTCCATTGGCGGATTTCTTCTTGTACAGGCAGGAAGTTCTCTATGTTCATTGCGGTCAGCCGTTCGGCCGTCTTCTTTTCGTGGTGAAGGCGGACATACGCCACTAGCCATTTTTTCATATTCGGAGGAAGGAAAAGTAATGTTAGATGTTCTAAAATTTGAAAGAAATGATGCCTCTTGAGCACGCTACGCTGTTACCTGTGTCATTCCCAGGTAAGCTTGTCGTTAAATTCTGATGCAAATATAGACATTTTTTTACGATAACAAGCTATTTGTTTGCAAAAAATGAAAAAATTAACAAGAATGACGTATTTATTTATACTTTTGTGCTTTTTATATTTTAAATGATATTAACATTGTGGAAAAATCAAGATTTATAAGAAAAATAGTGGCAGATTGGGCTTCCTTCAAGAGTTGGAGAAAATCATGGCCGGATATCGCCTGTCCGGTGAAGGTTACACTGATGAGGAAATGAGAGTTCTGAAGCGTATGTGCAAAAGTATGTTGGCTGATATAGACGAGTTTCTGCGGAAAAAGGAGGAAAAGAAGAAGAAAGAACGGAAAGAGAAGAAAAAGAGGAAATAAGGAGCAAAATGTGAAAATACATTAAAAGGGAGTCTCCCGGTTATTTGTACACTTGTATCATAAATGGGCGTTGTAAATCAATGTTTTACATTGTGGAAGTGTACAAATTTAACTTTTGATTGTATGGGTTTGCAATATACTTTTGCTTTCATGGTGGAGGGAAATGCCCTCCTTTTGATAATTTAAATTCATACATGAATGGTTTATACCGATTTATGCTCTTTCTATTTCTCGGTGTTCGATGAACATGCCGTGGATATGACATTGGAAGAGTTTGTGAAGCTTCTGCGTGGCGAACGCTGGAAGGTGCAAGTGGAAGAGTATCAGCGCCTGAAGGCTTCGGGCAGGGAGACAGAGGCCAAGAAGTTAAAGAGAAAACTGGCCGCGCTGGTGATAGCCGGGCGTTGCGATGGGAGCCATGCCGAAACCAATCTGAAGCAGTGGAGCGGGGACGCCATGCTGGATGTGGATAAATGTAACGGCCGTGTGTCTGAGTTCTTGCAGGTATTGAAGGACATTCCTTGGGTGAAGGCGGCATGGCGCAGCGTTTCGTACGACGGGTTGAAACTGGTGGTGCGTGTGGAAGCGGAGAGTGTGGACGAGTATCGTCTGGCATACGCGTTGGTGGCATGGCACGTGGCGCAGCTTCTTGCCTTTCCCTGTGACATGAGTTGCAAGAATCCCACCCGTCCTTGCTTTGCATCGTATGATCCGGAGGCTTTTTTTCGTCCGGATACCGAAGTTTTTCCCTGGCGGCGCTTTGTAACGGAGCATCCCGACAGGGTGGGGGAGATTCTGGCGGAACTGAAAGTGAAGACCCCGGCAAGTGCGTCCAAGCCTCCCGTTGCGGCTTCGGGCATGTTGCACACATTCTTCAACGAGTTCCTGGAGCAGAATCCCTTTGTGGATGGCAAAAAGAATGAGTTCTTGTTGAAGCTGGGACGTATCGCCCGCTATAAAGGAGTGGGCGAGGAAGAGTTGGCACGGCTGAAAACGCTGGCGGTGGAAAGGTTGGCGGGTATGGGGTGTGCCGCCGGGGATATACCTCCGCGCATAGACTCCGGATACCGGTATGCCGACATGAACAAGGGGCCCGAAACACCTGCTTCCAGGGCTCACAAGGCTCAGGGCTCACCTATGCGGTATTCTGAGCCCAATGAGGGGGAGGAAGAGGCTGAGTTAGAGAAACTTGAGGCTGACAAGTTGCGTCGTGAAGTTCCGTGTCTTCCGGATGAACTGTTCGACCGTTTGCCCGACTTTTTGAAGCGTGGTTTGACGCACGTCCGCAACAAGCGCGAGAGGGATATTCTGTTGCTCTCCATGATTACCAACATCAGCGGTTGTCTGCCGGGGGTGAGGATGAATTATGGAGGAATGGTTTATTCCGCCGATCTCTACCTGGTGGCTTTGGCCGGTTCGGGCAGAGGAAAGGGGGTGATGCAGCTGGCGGCAATTCTGCCCGCAGCCATTCAGGAGTATTACGATGAATTGAACAGGAAGGATGAGCGTGAGTACCGGCAGAAGCTGCTGAAGTGGAATCTGGAGGAACGGCTTGCCGCTCAGGAAAAGAGGGTTCCCGATTTGGACCAATGCCCGGAGATGCCGGTGGAACGCATCCTGAAGGTGGCTCCCAATATTTCGAAAAGCCAGTTGATACTGGCTTTGGAGGCGGGTGGAGCGGTCGGCTTGGTGATGAATGCCTCCGAGCTGGACATGATAAGTTCTGCCATGCACCAGGAGTATGGAAAACATGATGATGTGATGCGTGCCGCCTCCCAGCACGAGGAGGTGTCTTCTTATTTCAAGACGGATCACCGGCTTGTTGTTGTGAGTGATCCTCATCTGGCATTATGCGCTTCGGGTACTCCCGCCCAGTTGCATAAATTTATTTCTTCGCTGGAGAATGGAATGTACAGCCGTGTGGCTTTCTATGTGGGACAGGCCCACTGGGAGTATAAGTCGGCAAACCCCGGCAAGGCCCGGCTGGATATGCGCGCTTATTTCAAAGGGATGGGCGAGGAGCTGCTGCGTATGTTTATCTTTCTCTCCGGATCGCCTACCGAGGTGGTTTTCACCGAGGAACAATGGAAAGAGCATACGGAGCGTTTCAGAACGTATCTGCGTGAGGTAGTGGCGGAAGATGATGATTCTCCGGGGGCCATTGTGCTGCGCCACGGACTGATGATGGCTCGTATTGCCATGGTGCTGACTGCATTGCGTAAGTGTGAGCCGCAATGGAATACATCGGAGTGGAAGTGTTCGGATGAGGATTTCCATACGGCGATGCAGATAGTGGATGTGTTGCTGGAACACAGTTTGCTGCTTTCCACTTCCATGGATGATACTGCCGGAAGAATCAGGCCGGTAAAGGCTTTTTTCAAACTGCGTCCCGTCTTGAAAAAAATGCCGCGCGAGTTCACCTATTCGGAGCTGATGGCGGCTGCCAATGAAGCCGGATTGCCTACAGCATCCGTGAAACGTTATTTGTTGCGTTTGGTGTATTATCAAATCGTTGAGAAAGAGGATGGTAAGTATAGAAAGACCGGTAAATCTTGGCTCAGAAAACCGCCTAAGTGAGCCCTGAGCCTTGTGAGCCTTAAATGCAGGTGAAAAAGGTCCTGTTGTTTTCAAAAAACAACAGGACCTTTCCGGTAAAACAACAGGGAATTTTAAAAAAACAACAAGGTCTTTCGAGATAAACAACAGGTTCTTTGGGAAGCGTATGTCCTAAGGTTCTCCCAGATGCCTCACTATGATTGCCACTTCATGCTTCAGAAAGCTGTGGCGGAATTTGTTGTAGCCCGCTTCGTTCAATTCTTCCTGTAGCAGCATGTTTCTCCGCATCCAGCGATACAGGGTTTGCAGGGCTGCCGCGGCAGTTCGCCCCGGGCTGTATAGTTCTGCCAGTTCCGCTTTGTCATACGCTCTGATAATGAATGCTTTTTCTTCTTGGTTCATGTTCTTTTATCGTTTTGATTATAGGGTAAAGATACGCAAAATGTCCTTGTTTTCCTACTCTCTCTGTAAGTTATTCTCGACATTTCCCGACAATCTCCTACGCTTCTCTACAAATGTCTACACGGGGCTTCCGGTTCATCGTATCTTTGTAGTGTAATCAAAAGTCAATCATAGCCGGCTTAGTGGTTAACGCTTGATTACCAGTGTGTTTCTTAATTTGCAAGTTTTAATTTTTAATTTGAAAAAGTATGGGAAGAACAGTTTCTTATTCGGTAGTAAAGCGTAATAATCCGCTTGATCAGGACGCGCTGCCTAAGTTCTATGCACAAGCTCAGGCCAATGGCCATGTAGAGATTCGCGAAATGGCGGATCGTATTCAGAAAACCTGTACGGTGACGCGTGCGGATGTAATGGCTGTGCTTGTTGCCTTGGAGGATGTGATTATGGAGGCTCTGGAAGGGGGCGAGATCGTAAGGCTTGCCGATCTGGGCACTTTCCAGATAGGGCTGAGCGGAAGAGGTGCGGAAACGGAGGATACGTATGATGTGTCGATGATTAGAAAAGCGCGTATCAATTTCCGTCCGGGTATTGCGCTAAGCGGTATTCTGGCAGCACTGAAATATACGAAGGTGGATAAATTGCCGGTGAAAACGAAGGAAGAGCAAAAGCCTGCTTAAGTAGATGGCGGACAAGTGTTTAATTTTAAAAAAAAACTGTAGGATGAAAGGTAAATCTGTTTGGAGCACTATTTTGAAAGTGGTGATTGCAGTAGCTACGGCTATTGCGGGTGTAGTAGGAATCAGCTCGTGCATAGGGGGATGAGGGTGATTAATCTGATTGTTGTCCACTGTTCCGCCACAAAGGCGGACAGGGACTTTACCGAGCAGGATTTGGAGGTGTGCCACCGCAGGCGTGGAATGAACGGACCCGGATATCATTTTTATATCCGCAAGAACGGGGATATAAAAACAACCCGTCCCATAGAGAAAATAGGGGCGCATGCGCGTGGACATAATGCACAGAGTATCGGGATATGCTATGAGGGGGGGATCAGTGAGCGGGGCAGGCCGGCGGATACGCGGACGGTGTGGCAGAAACATTCGTTGCGTGTACTGGTCAGGGCATTGCTGGTGGATTATCCCGGTTGCAAGGTTTGCGGTCATCGGGATTTAAGTCCGGATTTGAACGGAAATGGCGAGATAGAGCCTGAGGAATGGGTGAAACAGTGTCCCTGTTTTGATGTTTCGAAAGAAAAATATAGTAAATAATATTTATATATTAAAACGAAATAAGACTAATTCTCTTCTGAATTTGTTAAAATATTAACATTTTAGAAAGAGGATTAGTCTTATGTTATTATGTAATTACTTTTGAAATTACTTTTTGTTTACATTTTCATTGCCATATCCATAGCCGTAACCGTATTTTTTACCGTATCCGTAATACTTGCCATACTTGCCGTATCCATAGTAATATCCGTACTTCTTTTTCTTCATGTCCAGTCCGTTGATAAGGGTACATAGGTTGGGCAGTTTTTTCTGTTCGCTCAGTTCGTTGATTAAAGTATAATCTGCCTTGTGGGTGTAGTCTGCCCGGCACACGTAGATGCTGGCGTTGGCTACGCGCGAAATCAGTTGGGTGTCGGTCACCATGCCGATGGGGGCGGTATCCAGAATGATATAGTCAAAATGCTTTTTCAGTATGTCGATAGCCTGAGGCAAAGATTCACGTGCCACCAGTTCGGTCGGGTTGGGAGGGATAGGACCTCCGGGCAGAATGGACAAGTTGGGATTGATGTTTGAAACTTGTACCAGTGACATCAGGTCGGTATGTTCCGGATTGGCGAGGAACTGGCTGATGCCTTGTTCCTTGTGTGATAACTGGAAGGCTTTGTTCAAGCCCGGCTTGCGGATGTCAAGCCCCACAATCACAATTTTCTTTCCTAATAAAGCCAGACTGACAGCCAGATTGGAAGCGATAAAGGTTTTGCCTTCTCCTGTGGTGGTGGAGGTAACCAATATGACTTTCTCGTCGCTCCTCATCATATAAAGTACATTGGTGCGTACATTACGGAAGGTTTCGGCCATCAGGTCGTTTTGGTTTTCGTGTACTACAATGCTTTCTTCTTTTCCTTTATCTTCCGACAGGGGTACATCGCCCACAATGGGAAGGGAGGTGATTTTTTCCACATCGGCGCGGCCCTCTATCTTGTATTTTAAGAGTTCGATGATATAGATGACAACTACCGGCAGGGCGATTCCCAGAATCAGTGCTACCAGATAAATCATCTTTCCTTTGGGAGATACGGGGATGGCGTCTGCCAGTGCTTCGTCCACCATGCGGGCGTTGTTGGCGGTAGATGCCAGAGTGATGGCGTTTTCTTCACGCTTTTGCAGCAGCATCAGGTAAAGGCCGGCTTTGATTTCCTGCTGGCGCGAGATGCTGACCAGCTGGCGTTCCTGCCCCGGAGCATTGGTGATGCGTCCGGCGTATTTGCCTGCCTGGCGTTCCAGATCCGCCTGGGTGATGGCCAAACCTCTTTGTACGCTGTTGATGGTGGTCAGCACATTGCTGCGCATGGCGCGGATGCTGGCATCCAGATTGACTACCACCGGGTTGTTTTCCTGGGAGGAACGGAGCAGGCGCTTGCGTTCCAGCAGCATCTCGTTGTAGCGGTTGATCAGCTCGGCAAGACCGGTATCTGTCAGGCCCACATTGACCGGAAGTACTTCGTAGGCATGATCCGGATTGTTGGCATAGCCGGCCAGGAATTGTACCAGCCGGAGCTGGGTGCTGTTTTCGGCACGTTTCTTTTCGTATTCCGAGTTTTCACTCAATGCCAGTTGGGCGTCGCTTTTCAAATCGGTGAGCCCGGCATCGCGCTTGAAGGTTTCCAGTTCCTGTTCCGTGGTTCCCAGTTCGCCGTTGATGATTTTGATACGTTCATCAATAAATTCCGCGGTCTTGGTAGCCACTTCGTTTTTGTCATCGTTGGCATCCCGGTTGTAGACTTCCACCAGCTTGTTGATGAAATCCATGCCGCGCTGCGTATGCGTGCTCTTGACAGAGATCTGTGCGATAGTGGTGGATTTGGAAGTAGGCTCTATGCTTAATGCTCCCCGGTAGGCGTTTGCCACACTGCGGGGGGAAGAAACCGTAGCCATGATTTCCTGCGTGCTTTGGACGGTTGCGGAGTCTTTAGGGGTAAAGCTGAACGTGCCCGACGGGGTGGTCAGCAAGGCGGGCAGCTTGTCGAACTGCTTGTTGTATTCCTCTTCTCCTATCCGGAGTTTCACATTCAGCTTGTTGCCCGGCTGCAAGGTCAGGTGAAGACGCGCGGGGGCGGGCAGTTTCTGGGCTTCTTCGGGGGTAATCCATACTTTCACAGGGGAACTTTTGTAAAGTTCGATGTCATGGAAACTGCTCTTTGTGGCATAGCTGATGTAAAGATCCAGCTCTTCCACCACTTTTTTGATAAGCGTGCGTGATTGCAGGATTTCCACTTCATTGTCAAAGTTATTGATGGAGGAGTAGAAGCCCAGGTCTTCCAGGTCGGCCATGCCGCTGCTTGCTTTGCTGTTCTTGTCATTGTCCTTGATGATGACGGATGCCGAGATGTTGTACACCGGCGGGGTGTAACGTAAATAAAGCCAGGCTCCTGCTATGCACAGCAGGGTGCATGCCACGAACCAGGGCCAATGGATGGCGTATTTGAAAAGAATCGCTTTGAAATCGGTCTTTTCTTCTTTTTCTTCCAGATAAAGGTCGTCGTATAAGTCTTCTTTCATAATTCTGTTTATTTGGCAATGGTTACTATCAGGCTGGCCAGTGCGACCAGAGTTCCTACTACCGAGAACCAGATGGTGGTGCTGTTGCTGATACTTGCGTTCTTGGCTTTGGTCTTATTGGGGGTGACATACACCACATCGTTCTGCTGGAGGTAGTAGTAAGGAGATACGATGATGTCGGCATCGTTCAGGTTCAGCGGAATCACCTGGCGGTTGCCTTGCGCATCTTCACGGATCAGTTTCACTTTGTCGCGTTGTCCGTATACGGTCATGTCTCCCGCCATGGCGAGCGCTTCCATGATGTTTACTTTTTCATTGGTGATGGTGAATGTGCCGGGGTGTGCTACTTCTCCCATCACGGAGATTTTGTAGTTTGCCATGCGTACATTCACAATGGGGTTTTCCTTGATATAGGTTTTCAGTTTTTCCTTTATCATGTTTTCCGCCTGGCTTTTGGTGAGACCGCCGATGTGCAGTGTGCCCAAGACCGGGAAATCAATGTTCCCGTTATTGTCTACCAGATATTGTTGCAGGGATGGTTGGCTGGTAAGGCTTTTGCTGTTTGCCGTGATGGGGGTGGCTACCGTCAGGTTAAAAGGAATGGCGGCATCGGGATCACTGGTGTTCACCGTGATGGTCAGCAAATCTTTGGGCATGATGTGTGCATCATACAGGGGTGTTTGGACATTTGCCATGTTCAGGTACTCGGACCCTTGCAGGTAGGGTACCTTTTTGTAGGCGCTGCAACTGCATAGCAGCAGGGAAGCCAGCGCGAATAGGGTAAATTTCAATCTTCTCATTTTTTGGCTCTCTGTTATTTAAAAAATTTCAGTTTTCAGGTCTTGTTCTAATAAGCTTGCTTGTCTTTGTGCAGCACGTTTGCCACGGTTTTGTACATAATATAAAGGTCGAGCAGGAAAGACCAGTGTTCCATATACCATATGTCGGCTTTCACACGTCCTTCCATGTCTTCCAGTTCGCGGGTTTCGCCACGGAAACCGGTCACCTGCGCCCATCCCGTGATACCGGGCTTGATGAAATGGCGGACCATGTATTTATTGATTATCTTGGAATATTCTTCCGTGTGTTTCAACATGTGGGGGCGTGGCCCTACAATGGACATATCTCCCAGCAATACATTGATGAATTGCGGAAGTTCGTCAATATTGGTCCGGCGCATGAAATCGCCGAATTTGGTTTTCCTGGGATCGTTGAGGGTGGCCTGTAAGGTGTCCGATTCCTTGTTTACTTTCATGGAACGGAATTTATAACACCAGAATTCCTTGTTGTTCAATCCGTTACGTTTCTGACGGAAGAATATGGGACCCGAAGAAGTGATTTTGATGGTCACTCCTACAATAAGGAATATAATGGGGAATAATGTGCATAAAAAGAGCAGCGAGAAGATTACATCGAATATGCGTTTTATCAGCCTGTTCTCTATTTTTCCCAAGGGTTCCTTGCGGATGCTGAGGACGGGTACGCTGCCTATCATTTCAAAGTGCATGCGGTGACGCAGGTAGTTGCGCACATTGGGCACGCTGTAGAAATGTATCAGGTTGTTCTCGCAATAGTTGATGACCGGCACGATCTGTTCGCTCAATGCCGAGGGCAGGCAGCAGTAAAGCTGGTTCACCTTGTGCTGTGCCAGGTAGTCAATGGCTTGCTCCGGTTTTCCCAGATAGGTACAGCTGGCGGGGAACTTGGCATTGGGGGTGGTGTCGAAGTAGCCCAGTACCCGGTAGCCGGTAGTGGCATCGGAGGTCATTTCATGGTACAGCTCGGCTATATTTTCGGTGCTTCCCAAATAGAGGACCGTACGGAAATTCCCTCCATGGCTTCTGTATAGCTGTATGCAGAAACGGAAAAGCAGGCGATAGACAGTGATACAGAGGATGAGCAGAATGAAATAATAGATAAAAAAGCGTTTGGAATATATCTCAAGTTCGGATAATACCATCAGTCCGGTCGATAAAAAAGAGAAATAGAACACGTTGCGGAGTACCCGGAATACAATTTGGTCGGCACGGGCTCCCCGACGATGCAGTATGACACCTCCTGAAATAGTGCATGCAAAATAACATACGCTGAACAGAGTTAGAATTTGGGGTAAAGTGCCGCTACAGGCTCTTTCCCCAAACAACTCGTTCCATATTGAATTAAATGAGATGAAAAGTACATTCAGAATGACTAAATCTCCTAGAATGACTGCTAATTTAAGTACTTTATTAAATCTCTGGACTTGTATCATAGGTAAAACTTTTTATATGTCAGATCTATATGATGTTTTTTTCAACTATGTTTCAACTATGTCGCTTTTTTTCTTTTTTCTGCTCTTCTGTTACTTTGTAAGTAACAGAAAATTTATCAATAAACATATTGTATAATTTATATCTCACTATTTTATAACGGATAAAATATAATATTCTGAAATATAATATTTTAATGCATTGCGTTGACTGTGTAAAACGTGATGTGTGTTACTATATTTTTTCTTTTTTATATAATTAAAAACGTTCATTTCATTATTACTTTTTATCTATTAGACCTTCTTTTTTATTAATTTTTAAAAAAGAAGCGGGTTGTTTCTTGTTTGCTATCGATTTATTGTCTATTTTTGCTGCCGAATAAATTCTGTTACTTACAAAGTAACGGAATTTAAATAGTTTGATAATCAACTGTTTATCTATTTATGCCCTTTTCTTTCCATTTTTTGAAACGTATAGAATTATTGCATCATTAGCTTTCTTTATCTCTTCATATTTGAAGTTTTTCAAATATGTTTCTGTAACTTTCACTGACGAATGTCCAAAAGCCTCACAGATTAATTGTTCAGAGAAATTACAATATTTGGCAAGGGTGGCCCAGGTATGGCGCGTGGTGTATGAACTGACCTTGGTTATCACTCCACATCGTCTTGCCAGTCTGCCCAGGTTATAGTTCATGATCCGTAGCGCCTGCTGATACTCTATATACAGCTCTTCTCCGGTTTTGGTGCCGCTCAGGATAGGGAAAAGATAGGGAGAGTTGCAGTCGGTATTCTGATATTGTCTGATCAGTTCCATTGCTGTTGGCGGAATATCCACTATCATTTGGCCGCCCGTTTTATGCCGGCGGTAAGAAAGCGTGTTACCTTTCAAGTCACTTTTGTGAAGAAAGGCCAGATCAACAAAAGGCATCCCGCGCAGTTGGAACATCAGGTTTGCCCAAACCCTGCATCGCACCAGGTCTTCCGGTAGTCTTTTCAGAGGAACTTCGTTCAGCAGCTTGTTTATCTCCTCCACTTCCAGCGCACGCTTGACATCGTTTTTCACTCCGGTATAGACGTGATTGAATAGGCGAGGTTTTCCAGTGGTTATTTTCTGGTCCACCGCTTTGTTGTAGGCGCCGCGCAGTGTCCGCATATAGGTGGAAACGGTGTTCCAGCTCAGCTGCTTGTCGCGCAGGTGGGTCTCAAATTCTTTCAGTGTGGCTCTGTTGAGCTGGTGGAAGTAAACAATCTTGCATCCGCAGAATTCGCAGAAAGCGTTCAAGGTACTTTGATAGACATGTGCCGTGCCATATCGTTTCTCGTCTTTCAGTTCTTCAATCGTTTTGTTCATAAACTCGTTGAATTTTTTTTTATTTCTCATAAGGTTCCGTATTATAGATTTTACATAATAAGTAATTTTCATTACGGAATCGAATATAGACTGAAATGTTCAAAACAGAAAGATTATTTATCTAATTCTGCATCATTTATACGTATTATCCAGCCGTTTACTTGCATTTGTAAACATATGTAAGGTTTCTGCGGATCCTCTGTCGGGCTCAGGAAAAATATCAGGTTATAGCGGTCTTGCCTGTCAAGATATTCTTGTGGAGGCATGTAGGTTGTTTCGACATTACGCGACAGAAGCAGATAGGGTGTCAGCGGAATATCGAAAATCTCTTTTCCACTAGGTTGATAGATTAACCGTAGGCGGGTGTCGTCATTCTCCATCAGTCTCAATGTATTCATTCCGGCATGTACTACCTGTATGTCTTCCAGATTGGCGCTTTCCTGCATGAAGGGGAGATAGCAGGTGAAAACGGAGTCTGTCGGAGTATTCCGATGATCCATGCATCCGTTGCGGGCTGTCAGCTCCAGACGGAAATCATCTGTATCCAGAGGGGCGGCCGACTGGCTTTGCAATATGCAGCTCAGAATATTCGTGTTTTTAGTAAGAGAGAGAGCCAAAACCTGATATTCGCCGCTGATATGCACGTTGTCCAGCCGCCCGTGGAATAGAGATGAAAGTTTTTCGGATTGTTCTCCCGCCTCATTGCGTAACAGTGTCAGTGAGGTGGGAGTATGCCGGTAAAGTGAGTCCGCCAATCCTGCCCAGACCAGAAAGGTGTAATCTCCCTGAGGCAGGGAGGGGACTTGGATTGTACATTCATTTTGATGGAATGTAAGACTGTCTACTTCCTCCCGGACTATATAGTTGCCTTCCTGATCGAGAATAAATAGCGTGACATCTTTTACCTGAGTGGTCACGGCATCTACGTTCAGCATATTATAGGTATAGGATAACTTTAGCCAACAGCCTGTGGGACAATCGGATCGGTCATCGTCTACCCAGGAACATGCACTACAGAAAAGAGTACATAGGGCGAAGAGGATAGTAGCAGTTTTACTCATTGCTTTTCTATTTTGAGACTGTTTTATTCAAGGTCGGCATCTTGGTCACGGACAATCCACGGATATACTCCGAATTCTACGTCCAGGAATGCTTTGTTTTCATCCGGATCGGGTTTGGTGTCCGGAGTGCCGGGACCCAGGTTCTTGATGCTGGTGATGTTGACAGAGTAGATGTTGTTACGTACAATACCGAACTCCATGACGCCCATGACGGTGGGGTTGTTGTTGTCAAGATGTTTGATCCAGTAATTGTAGAAAGTGGAGAAATTGCCTCCGTTCTTGGTGAAACGGGTAATCTGCTTGGCAGCCAGTTCTGCATCACTGGATTCTTCTGTCAAACCATCAATATTGGCATCGCCATATTTGCCTACAGCTGCCAGTGTGGTGTAGAACTTATAGTTGAAATAATACAGTGTGTTGAATACAAGCGGGTCTTCTACCGGATTACCGTTGTTACCGATGGTCTGTGAAGCTTCGGGGGTGAATGTACCTTTCAGCATGATGCCGGTGGTGTACACCGTGTTCTGTGCCGGACGGAACATACAGTTTTCAAGACAGTACATGGAAACGTACTTTCCTGCATCGGCCAGGCCCGACCAGTTGCTGTCTGTCTGTTTTGACAGGTGGTTGGTGTAGAATGAACCGCCTGTGAAATTGGTAGTGGCTCCGGCTACGGTCTTGTCGAAGAAATAGGGGTCGATAAGGTAACCGTTGTTGTCGGCGATGTTACCGAAGTTTCCTGCTTCCACGCTGTAAGACGACGGAGCCGACGGAGTCTCAGGGGCGTTATCCAGTGTAGCGACATGGCGGAAGGTGTAGAACTTGTTTGCCAGGTTGATGAATTTGTAGTTGTTCAGACGGACTGTGGCGTAAGTCACTCCGGCAGGGTTCTTCAGCGTGTAGATTTCCTTGCTGTCATTTCTGACCATCAGTTTGGCAACGGCACGTTCCAGATTGATTCTGACCTGTGCTTTGGTGTCGCTTTCTTCGGGAGACTCCACGGTGATGTTCATATTGGCCGAGCCGCGGTTGGACATGATGAAACCGCTTCCGGGTACGCTGGTTATCATGCCGTTTCCATAGGTGGAGGCGTCAATCTGTCCCAATAATGTGGATTCCTGACCTATTTCGAAGGTCTGTGAACCGTTGGCTACGGCAAGGATGTCATAGTTGCCCGGTTTTACTGTGATTTCCTTGTTGCAAGGATAGACAATGGTTTGTCCTTCTTTGCTGCTCTCTCCGCTGGAAGTGCCTGCACCCAGATCGCTTTGAGTTACATTGATGGTAGTAACCAGATTCTTGCTGGAAGAGTCAAACAGATAGAGGGTCACATTGCTCACCTTGTATTCTTCGGCGGTTCCGTCTTCGTAAACTCCGGAGTCTTCGGCGGAAGCGGCACGGCTGCCGTTGGAAGAGTTGGGAACTACAAATGAAATCTCCATGTTCCCTCCTCTGGCTCCGGGAGCCGGATTGTCTCCGTTTCCTGAGGGAACATCTGCATCATTGATACATCCTGTCATTGCGGCTGCAAGAGCGAAGGATAATAATAATTTTTTGTTCATAATGTAAAATAGTTTTAGTTAAAAATGTGATTAGTAAATCTCATGTAATATCTTCAGGTTTTCACCTGCTTGGGGCAGTCCTGCCTCTTCCGCTTTGTGCAGCAGGTTCTCCGCTTCGGTATAGTTCCCGCTCAGCATTTGCATGATACCTTGCAAAAGGGTCTTTTCGGGAGTTTCACCGGCTTTGTCCAGATAGAGTGAGGCGCCTTTGGTATCTCCCTGCGAGAGCAGGATGCAGGCTGCATTGAGATTGGCAACGGGGTGTTCCGGATTTAGCAGAACCGCCGTCATGAAAATCTTATTGTATTCCGGACTGCCGGCAGGGTAGGTCTGGGCTATGCGGAACATCTCTTCAATACTCAGATTCTTGGGGTTGCTTTGGAATACCTGCTTGGCCTGCTCTACCGTAAACGGACGTACCACATAGTGGATGGTGTAGTCTGAATGGCGGAGGCCGGGGAACCAATGTTGCAGGATGAAACGGAACTCTTCGGGATAACGTTTCCGTATTTTCCGTTCTTTCTCGTCGGGGCTGCTTTTGCTTTCTGCAATATGTAGCAGTTCCTCGCGATGGGTGATAACGGTGTCGGTCAGCAACTTGACAAATCCGTCCCAGTCTTCGGGGGTGTAATGGGTGGTGAACAATGTATCATTGAAAGCATATTGGCTGCATACATAGTCTTTCAAGGTACGGGTCCGTTCCCGCGCCAGGCGCTCGTTGTTGGAGTAGGGGCCTTCGGGAGAGGCGTATCCGTGAATGTCAATATGCGAAATGACTACATTGGTATCGTTTTTTATCAGGTCGATACTGCGCTTTATCTTTGCCAGTTCGGCCGGATTGTTTCTGTATTCGGGATAGATGGTTGTTTCGTTGAGCGGGAAGTCCAGATAGGCACGTCCGCTTTCTTCGCGCACTTTCCTTTCTTCCATCTGCGGAGTGATGAACGCTACGTGCGGATGGATATCGGGAAGGATGTTCAGGCAGGTCAGATAGGTGGAGTCTGTATGGCGGGGAACTCCGCATCCGCATTCTTTTTCGATGAGATGCAAGGAGGCATGCTTCATCCAGTGGGTGAAGGGGATGCTGCGCAAGTAGTGTACGCTTTGTTTGCGGTCATTGCGGCGGCGTAACTCTTCATAGTCTTTTTCCTGTCTGCCGGTTTCACGCTGGAAGAAAATATGCTGTTTACGACCGTTTACATAGATGGCGGGAAGCTGGATGAAGTTGTCCAGGCTGTCGCTGAGCCGGGGAACCAGTATGACTGATTCGTTGGAGGGAATCTGCCTGGTAATGTCTACTTGCATGGACACTACCAGACTTTCTCCCATCCGGTAGAGCCGGGAGGAGGCGATGTAAATCGAACTGTCCCGTTCTGCCGGCTGCGCCGATGAGCAAAGCGCAGGAAAAATAAATGATATAAAATAGAATAAGTATTTCATGGCTCTTTAGTTAAATATGTAAACTATACTCAGGGATGCTTTGGAAGGGCCGAAATAGTGATAATGGCCTTTTTCCAGTAGCTCGGCACACACGTCGGGGCATTTATATTTCTTATAGTCGATATATTCATACCCTACACCGACGGAAACTTCTATATTCCAGTGGCGGTTGAGCATGATGTGATATCCGTAGCTTATGCCTCCACCTGCCAGCCAGCCTGCATACCGGTGCTCTTTCAGCCAGGGGAAGAGTCCGAAAGGCATCTTTTTCCCTCCTACGTTGAACTGCGCTCCGTTGAGATAGGCTCCCCAAAAACTGCCGTTGAATTTCTGGCAAGTCCAGTAGCGGTATTCCGGTTGTATGAGCCAATATTTGTTGACATATCCTTCCGTGCGTTTCCACGGGCGTATGCTGCCGGACAAATCGAATGTGGATTTGAGGCCGAAGGCATATTCCACACCGGCATTCAGCGCACCGTTGGCGGCGGAAAGCAGGTTGCTTTTGACAGCCATTTTCTGTGCGGAAACGGAAAGGGCGCTGCCGAGCAGAAGACAAGAAAGGACATACCGGGTTTTCATGTTTTATTGTATATTGGTTTGATTGGATTCAAAGAATATTTTCAGGTTATAGGTGGCTTCTTCCGAGCCTTCGGCTTTGGCGGCTTTCAGCAGGCGGATGCCTTCGTAGGTGTTGTTGCACAACAGCTCGTAGGCTCCACGGCAATTCTTGTAGGCAAGCGTTTCATGGGAAGCCATTTGCAGATAGCGGCCGGCTGCCTGTGTGTTGCCCCGTTCGATGGCGGCGGCAGCGGCGTTGAGGTTGGCAACGGGGCTTGCCGGATATATCTTGACACTGATGTCTATGATTTTGTAGAACTGTTCCGGAGTGTTCTTGTAGCTGATGGCTACGGTGTAAAGCTCGCGTAACGAAAGCATCTGCGGATTGATTTCGGCTATGACACGCGCTTCGTCCAGACTGAAGTTCAACTCTTTCTGGTTGCGCTCATCGGTGGCATCGCTTTCGGGAGATACGTAGCTTCCCTTGAAATACGGTTTGGCAGAGGGTGCGGACGGAGCAGGGGAAACAGGACGGTGTTCCGGAACAACGGGGGCAGAGGGTGAGGCTGCTGCCATAGGAGCTTCCCGGTTCCTGTCCTGTTGGGGAACGAAATGATCTGTTGCTGTTGCTATATGGGGTGCTGTGTCCGGAATGGGGATATTTTCGCTTTGTACTTTCTCTCCGCTGCCGTTGATGACTTCCTTCTTGAGGTTCAGTGTGGCGAACTGTATCCAGTCGGCTGCCGGAAGGGAAGCACGGTAGTGGATAGTCTGATCGCTGTCTGTCAGGGGGATAGCGGTAAATACGGGAGTTACATCTGCCTTGCCTCTTCGTTTGTTGAGCGCCAGGGTGCGGCGGTATAGCCGGTGTGCACGTTCTCCGTTCAGCAGGATTTGAGGGAGTTCTGCCGTGCGGGTTCCGTCTGTGAGGACAGGAGTGAGGCGGATATGGCTTTTGGTGTCCATCTGGGGAACATTGAAGGTCATTTTCATGGACACTGTGGCAGAGTCCTGTCCGAGAGTAACGGAAGGAGGCAGGATATCGAGTTTCAGGTTTTGTGCAGTGGCAAAGGTGCCGCATAATAAAAGACTGAATAGTATGTTTGTCTTGAGTTTCATGACTGATAGGGTATATTTGCTTTTATATTTATTGAATGAAATAAATGAATGATATGCCTAGCTGGGTAGGTCCGACATAGTTGGAGTGGGATTTCTCAATGAGTGCGTCTCCTTTGGCGGGACCGTATTTATCATAGGTGAGATGGGCGTATCCGACAGATATGCTTGCTTCAAGACTCCAGAATGTGCTGAGCAGCCATTGGTGTCCATAGGTAATGCCGCAACCTATCAGATTACCCTGATAACGGTTGTTCTTGACTGTGGTGAAAGGAGTGGTTCCACCGAAATTGTATTGGGCGAAATGGGCTTGCACCCCGAAAAAACTTCCTATGAATGTTTCATTGAGCCACCAACGGTATTCGGGCTGGATCAGAATGTGCTTCATTTTTTTGTTTTCTCCCAGATTCCAGGGATTATAGTTGACACTCAGATTGAATGAATGGGTGTCGTCACACCTTATTTCTCCTCCCAGGTTGAGAGTGCCGGTAAGGTCATAAAGAACATTGCTTTTTACAGCGATACTTTGAGCCGGGGCTATACGCGGAGTCATAACTGCTAGCATGATTGCTATTATAAATAAGTAAGAATGTCGCATTGTCAATATTTTTGTTTTGTTTTTTTTCTGTTACTTTAGAAGTAACGGAAGGGGAGGAGGGAGGCGAAAAAACATGAAAACAGCAGTAAGATAAAGATTTAGTGGCTGTTAGAGAAGATAAAAGACCGGAAATGTGGCTTCACTCATATTGACAATCGGAGTATGGGTAGGGAGAGGTATATGCGGAATAAAAAAAATTTTTAAAATAAAAACGAAAAAAAAGTGTAGAAATCTTGCATTGTATTTAAAGTTTGTATACTTTTGCTTCCAAAATCTGTTCCGTTACTTCTAAAGTAACAGTCTTGTAATTTGTTGTTTTATAATGTAATGTGAAGTTTTAAAATTGATTATATAGAAATGCTAATGTGATTAATTATTACTTTATTTGCTCTGTCTAATTCATCGTTTTTAAAGCTTTTCAAATAGGTTTCGGTCACCTTTGTGGAGGAGTGCCCCAGGGCATCACAAATCAATTGTTCCGAAAAGTGACAGTATTTAGCCAAAGTGGCCCAAGTGTGGCGGCTGGTGTAGGAACTGACGTTGAGTTTGATTCCGCAGTATACCGCCAGTTGTTTCAGGTCATAGTTCAGTTTCCGCAAGGCATGTTGGTATTCTGCATACTCTTCTTCGCTTTTCCGGTTTCCACTGAGAATGGGAAGCAGGTAGGGGGAGGCGGAGTCTGTATTTTGATGCCGTTTGATAAGGTTCATGGCAGCGGGAGGAATCTCGACGGTGAGCAGGGTTCCTGTTTTGTGGCGGCGGTAGGAGATAACGGAATCTTGCAGGTCTGTTTTGCGCAGGTGTGCCAGATCCACAAAGGGCATTCCGCGTAACAGGAACATCAGGGTAATCCATGCCCGGCTCTCTTCCATGCTTTGCGGCAGGGGGCGTGGAAGGGAGGCGCTTAATAATTTGCTCATGTCTTTGGCATCGAGGGCACGTTTGGTATTGGCTTTTACGCCGGTATATACGTGACGGAAAAGACGGGGCTTTTCTTCCGCCAGACCATCGTCCACGGCTTTGTTGTAGATGCTTCGCAAGGTACGCATATAAGTGGATACAGTGTTCCTGGTGCATCCCTTGTTGCGCAGGTGGTTCTCAAATTGTTTCAGGCGTGAACGTTCCATCTGGTTGAACCGGATGGCATCGGTCTTGCAGAAGAGCATGAAGGCATTCAGGGTGCTTTGGTAGATGTGGGCGGTACTGAAACGCTCTTCTTCTTTTAGTGACCGGATAAGTTGTTTCATAAATAAGGTCAGGTTAGATTTCTTTTTCATTGTTCTTTTCGTTTTTAATGTTAGGTAATTCTGTTCCACAATACATTTCCTTTTAAAAGTTGAGTTTGCCCCCGTTTGTTCATCAGCTTTTTTTCTTTTTGTGATAGCTTGTGCTTTTTCTTCGCTTTTTGACGATTGGCGGAGGTCTTGTGAGTACGTCTTGTTGTTTTTTTCGTCTAACTGTAAATAATTTATATGAAAAGAATGAAAAATATCAGGCTAGGAACACTTGTCGCATGTATGTGCGTGTTATGGGGGTGCGAGAAACCCAATGTGAATATTGTGATGCCGCAGGAGGCGTCGAACCGGGTGCTGTTTGCAGGAGAACATTTGAAGAAAGCGCTGGAAGATGCGGGGTATTCATCTGTTATGTTGTCGGATACTGCCGGTATGGATAAAGATGAGGTATGTATCCGTCTGGAACAGGCTGCTGATACAGCCGGACTGAAAAAGGAGGGGTTTACCATTTCTACCCGTGGAAACATGACTACGGTGACAGGAAACGACGGAAGCGGTGTGATTTACGGCTGTCGGGAATTGATAGATCATGTAGGGCAATACAAGGATTTGAAGTTTCCGGCACAGCTGACGGATGCTCCGGAAATGGTGCTTCGCGGAGGTTGTGTAGGGATTCAGAAAATGGAATACCTGCCCGGAAGAGGGGTGTATGAGTATCCTTATACGCCGGAGAGCTTCCCTTGGTTTTATGACAAGGAGCAATGGATAAAGTATCTGGATATGCTGGTGGAGAACCGCATGAACTCCTTGTATCTATGGAACGGGCATCCGTTTGCTTCCTTGGTGAAGCTGGAAGAGTATCCTTTTGCCGTAGAGGTGGATGAGGAAACTTTCAAGAAAAATGAGGAAATGTTCTCGTTCCTGACTGCCGAAGCGGACAAACGCGGTATCTTTGTGATCCAGATGTTTTATAATATATTGTTAAGCAAGCCTTTTGCCGAGCATTACGGGTTGAAAACACAGGATCGTAACCGTCCCATTACTCCGCTGATCAGTGATTATACACGTAAGTCGGTGGCCGCGTTTATAGAAAAATATCCCAATGTAGGTCTGCTGGTATGTTTGGGGGAAGCGATGGATACCTACGAGGATGATGTGGAGTGGTTTACCAAAACCATTATTCCGGGAGTGAAGGACGGACTGAAGGCACTGGGACGTACGGACGAACCGCCCATTTTGCTGCGTGCGCATGATACGGACTGCAAGATGGTGATGGATGCGGCACTGCCGTTATACAAGAACCTCTATACCATGCATAAATACAATGGTGAGTCACTGACTACTTACGAACCGCGCGGACCTTGGTCCAAGATACACTCGGACTTGAGTGCCTTGGGAAGTATTCATATCAGTAATGTGCATATTCTGGCAAACTTGGAACCGTGGCGTTGGGGATCTCCCGACTTTGTACAGAAGGCGGTGAATGCCATGCACAATGTACATGGAGCCAATGCCCTGCATCTGTATCCGCAGGCTTCTTATTGGGACTGGCCGTACACGGCGGACAAGTTGCCGGATGGCAAACGGGAGTATCAGCTGGACCGTGACTGGATATGGTACAAGACGTGGGGACGCTATGCATGGAACTGTCATCGGGACCGTTCATCCGAAGTGGAATATTGGGACAAGCAGTTGGGCGATTATTATGGTACGACTCCTGCCGAAGCCGGAGATATTCTGGAGGCATACGAGCAGAGTGGAGAGATTGCTCCGAAGTTGCTCCGCCGTTTCGGCATCACGGAAGGGAACCGGCAGACTTTGTTGCTGGGTATGTTTATGAGCCAGTTGGTGAATCCTTATAAATATACCATCTATCCGGGATTTTATGAGAGTTGTGGGCCGGAGGGCGAGAAGCTGATAGAATATGTGGAGAAGGAATGGAAGAAACAGCCGCATGTGGGCGAATTGCCGCTGGATATTGTGGCGCAGGTGGTGGAACACGGTGACAAGGCGGTGGCGGCTATTGACAAGGCTGCCGCAGCGGTGACTCGTAATAAAGAGGAGTTCGGACGTTTGCGGAATGACATGCATTGCTATCGTGAATTTGCTTATGCCTTTAACCTGAAAGTGAAAGCTGCTCAGCGTGTCTTGAACTATCAGTGGGGAAAGGATCTGAATGAACTGGATGCCGCTATTCCATTGATGGAACAAAGTCTGGATCATTACCGCAAGTTGGTGGCATTGACGGATAGTACTTATTATTATGCCAACAGTATGCAGACCGCGCAACGCCGTATTCCTATCGGTGGTGACGGTGGCAAGAACAAGACCTGGAAAGAGATGCTGGTTCATTATGAAAATGAGCTGGCTAATTTCAAGGCGAACTTGCAGTTGCTGAAAGATAGGGCGGCAGGTAAGGTGACGGAAAGTGCAGCTGAGATAAAAACTTTGTCCGCCGCAAATGTGAAGATTCTGAACGGACTGGCTCCGGTGAAACTGGCGACGGGGGCAAGCCTGTTCTCCAATGTACCGGGCAAGGTGGATGCGTTGGCCGCCGAGCTGGAAGGGCTGACTGCTTATAGAATGAACGGGGATGTACAGCGCAAGGAAGGTACGACAATAGAGTTTGAAGCGGCTGCTCCGGTGAATTTGTTGGTAGGTTATTTCCGTGATGACCAGAAGAAGTATGCGAAAGCCCCGAAACTGGAAACGGACGCTTCTGCCAATGATTACGGTCAGGCGGAACCGAAACTGACCAATGCCATACGCATAGCGGGTATGCCGCTGGCGAATGTACATGCTTATCATTTTGAGACCGGAAAGCATACCTTGTTGCTGCCGAAAGGATATACGATGGTGCTGGGATTTACAGACGCGCAGGTAACTCCGCGTAATGCGGGACTGGCAGGTGCGGAGGAGACGATGGACTGGATGTTCTATTAGTAGCCTTAATTCCAGAGGCCGGAATCGCAGTATGGCGTAAAATTTTCAAGTATATCTTGAGAATTTTACGCCATTTTTGTACATAGTTCTAAGATTTTTATAAGGAAAAGTTGCTTAACTGATAAACTTTTCCTATTTTTGTCGTATGAGCAGAAAGATAATAGCATACGAAAACTACTATAAAGATTTTTTTGATACTCTGGATAAAGGTACGCAAGAAAAAGTCCTATATGGATTACTCTTATTGAAGACTCAAGATAGACTACCGGCAAAGTATGTGAAGTTTCTTAAAGAGGGTCTGTATGAGTTAAGAATAGAGTGGCAAGGTAATATCTATAGGATTTTCTTCTGTTATGATGAAGGGCATATTGTTATATTGTTCAATGGCTTTCAAAAGAAGACGCAGAAAACACCAGATAGAGAAATTGATAAAGCATTAAAACTAAAGAAAGAATATTATGAGCGAAAAAGAACTAAAGATGTTTGATGTCGATGCACAGTTGGATGCTGTGTTTGGCAAAGAAGGGACTCCGGAGCGTAAGGCTGCCGAAGACAGGGCTAATGCTTTCTTTACCGGGCAAATAATTGAAGAGGCAAGGAAGAAAGCAAATATGACACAGGCGGAACTTGCCGAAAAGATAGGGACTAATAAGTCTTATATTTCCCGTGTGGAAACAGGAAAAACAGAGCCTAAGGTTTCTACCTTTTATCGTATTGCTTCTGCTTTGGGATTGAATGTTGAGCTGACCCCTGCTATGTGATGGTAAGAATAGAGAATGAGATAAAAGTTCTCTGAATGGGTACATTTTCTTCTTTTATCCGTCTTGCCAATAGATAAAAAAGATAATTATGAAGAAGATATTGATATTGGCATTTTTACTGTTGTCATTGGGAACATACGCCCAACGTGAAGTTCCGCAATCGCGCATGGAGCAGATTTATGAGGAAGCCAAGACTCCTTATAAATATGGGCTGGCTGTAGCTCCTGCCGACAACAAGCATAAAATAGACTGCCCTACCGTGTTCCGCGAAGGGGATAAGTGGTATATGACCTACGTGGTTTATAATGGTAAGAGCGGACTGGACGGGCGTGGATACGAGACATGGATAGCCGAAAGTGATAATCTGTTGGAATGGCGTACATTGGGACGTGTCTTGTCTTATCGTGACGGATTCTGGGATTGCAACCAGCGTGGTGGTTTCCCTGCATTGCCGGATATGGAGTGGGGAGGAAGCTATGCCCTGCAGACGTATAAAGGCAAGCATTGGATGACTTATCTGGGTGGGGAAGGGACCGGATATGAATCGGTGAACAAGCCGCTGTATATCGGTTTGGCCTGGACAGACCGGCCTTTGGGTTCCGCCCATGAGTGGCAGGCACAGGACAAGCCTGTGATGAGTATCCATGATAAAGACGCGCAATGGTGGGAAAAGCTGACCCAGTACAAAAGTGTGGTCTATTGGGATAAGGAGAAAACACTGGGCGCTCCTTTCGTCATGTTCTATAACGCGGCAGGACGGCATCCGGAAACCGATTTGAAAGCGGAACGGGTGGGTATCGCCTTGTCAAAGGATATGAAGAAGTGGAAACGCTATCCGGGCAATCCGGTCTTTGCACACGAGGCGGATGGAACCATCACGGGGGATGCGCATATCCAGAAAATGGGCGACGTGTATGTCATGTTCTACTTCTCGGCTTTTGAACCGAGCCGCAAATACAAGGCATTCAATACCTTTGCTGCCAGTTATGACCTGGTGCACTGGACCGATTGGAAAGGGGCGGATTTGATTATCCCTTCCAAAGACTATGATGAATTGTTCGCTCATAAAAGTTATGTGGTGAAACACAATGGGGTGGTGTATCATTTTTATTGTGCCGTGAATGACGCGGAACAACGTGGTATAGCCATTGCTACCAGCAAGCCGATGGGACGTTCGCAAGTGCATTTCCCGGAACGGGAGGTGAAGAACCGCCGGATGGTGATGGAACTGGATAAAGGATGGAAAACATGGCTTTGTGATAAAAGTGCATACGGGCAGGCGGACAATGCCCCTACAGTGGTGGATATCCCTCATAACTGGGACGATTATTACGGTTACCGCCAACTGACTCATGGCAATCTTCACGGTACTGCCATGTACGAAAAGATATTCACGCTGGATAATTCTCTATTTCCAATTTCCAATTCTTCATTCGGAAAACGTTATTTCCTTCGTTTTGAGGGAGTGGGAACGTATGCCACTGTTACATTGAATGGAAAGGATTTCGGCCGTCATCCCGTAGGGCGTACTACGTTGACACTGGATGTGACGGAGGCGTTGAAGCCGGGAGAGAACAGACTGGTGGTGAAAGCGGAGCATCCTGAAATGATAGCCGATATGCCTTGGGTATGCGGTGGGTGTTCTTCGGAATGGGGATTCAGTGAAGGTTCCCAGCCTTTGGGTATTTTCCGTCCCGTGGTGCTGGAGGCTACGGATGAAATACGCATCGAGCCTTTCGGAGTGCATATCTGGAATGATGATAAGGCGGGAACTGTCTTTGTAGAAACGGAAGTGAAAAATTACGGGAAGACTGCCGAAACGGTGGAAGTGGTTAATAAATTCAGTAATGCGGATGGCAAGCAGGTGTTCCGCCTGACGGAGAAGGTGACTTTGCAGCCGGGTGAAAGGAAGGTGGTGAAGCAACAATCGCCGGTGCAGAATCCTGTCTTATGGAGTACGGAGAATCCTTATTTGTATAAACTGGCCAGTATGATAAAGCGTGGCAAGAGTACGACGGATGAGATTAGTACGCCCTTTGGTATCCGTACCGTCAGTTGGCCGGTGAAACGGAAGGACGGTGACGGACGGTTCTATTTGAACGGACAGCCTGTCTTTATCAATGGGGTATGTGAATATGAACACCAGTTCGGACAAAGTCATGCTTTCAGCCGTGAGCAGGTGGCAGCCCGTGTGAAACAGATCCGTGCGGCGGGCTTCAACGCTTTCCGTGACGCTCACCAGCCCCATCACCTGGATTATCAGAAATATTGGGATAAGGAAGGGGTCTTGTGGTGGACTCAGTTTTCGGCCCACGTGTGGTATGACACTCCGGAGTTTCGTGAGAATTTCAAGAAACTGCTCCGCCAGTGGGTGAAGGAACGCCGCAACTCGCCCAGTGTGGTGATGTGGGGATTGCAGAACGAAAGCACGCTGCCTAAGGAGTTTGCCGAGGAGTGTAGTGAGATTATCCGTGAAATGGATCCTACGGCGCGTACCATGCGTGTGATTACCACGTGTAATGGTGGTGATGGAACAGATTGGAATGTTATTCAGAACTGGAGTGGAACCTATGGTGGTGATGTGAATAAGTATGGCCGTGAATTGTCACAGAAGAACCAACTGCTGAATGGTGAGTATGGCGCATGGCGCAGCATCGGGTTGCATACCGAACCGGCTGCCTTTGACGCGAACGGCGTATGGAGCGAGGAACGTATGTGCCGGCTGATGGAAACCAAGATCCGATTGGCGGAACAGGCAAAGGACAGTGTGTGCGGACAATTCCAATGGATATTCAGCAGTCATGATAATCCGGGACGCCGCCAGCCGGATGAAGCGTATCGCCGGATAGATAAGGTGGGACCGTTTAATTATAAAGGACTGGTTACTCCGTGGGAAGAACCGCTGGATGTATATTATATGTATCGGGCCAACTATGTGCCGGCTTCCGAAGATCCGATGGTCTATCTGGCATCCCACACGTGGGAAGACCGTTTTGCAACAGGCCGCAGACGGGCTACCATTGAGGCGTACAGCAATTGTGACAGTGTGTTGCTGTACAATGATGCGGTGGATGCTGAATACTTGGGACGGAAACTGAATCATGGGGTAGGTACTCATTTTATGTGGGAGAACCGTGATATCCGTTATAATGTGCTTCGTGCCGTGGGATACTTTAAAGGAAAACCGGCAGCGGAAGATGTGCTGGTGCTGGACGGTTTGGAGAAAGCTCCTCATTTTGAGGCTCTTTACCGTGGCTCTGTTATAGTGCCTGTTGCTGCCGACCGGTTGAACGGAACAGATTTGTTGAAAGGAGCTGAGGGATATACGTATCTTTATCGTTTGAATTGCGGGGGAGATGCTTATACGGATACGTATGGTCAGGTCTGGGCGCAGGATAACAGCCGTTATTCTCATTCGTGGGCGGAATCGTTTATCCATCCGTCGGACAGTGTGCAGTTATTGAGCCCTTATCAGGCGAGCCAGCGTACCACGAATGATCCCATTCATGGCACTAGGGATTGGGAGCTGTTCCAGACTTTCCGTTTCGGACGCCATAAACTGAATTTCCGCTTTCCCGTTCCGGATGGCGAGTATCGTGTGGAACTTTATTTTACAGAGCCCTGGCATGGTACGGGAGGCGGCGTACAGACGGATTGTGAAGGCTTGCGTATTTTTGATGTAGCGGTAAATGATAAAGTGCTTCTGGATGACTTGGATGTATGGGCTGAAGCGGGGCATGACGGCGCTTGCAAAAAGGTGGTGAATGCTGTTGTGAAAGGTGGGGGCTTGAAGATTGATTTTCCGGAGGTGAAAGCGGGGCAAGCTCTGATTTGTGGCATTGCGATAGCTTCGGCCGCTTCTGTGGAGCCTGTTGCTAATCAAGGGGCTGATGACCGGAATGTAAGTTTCAGCTGGGCTGCACAAGACAAGGATGTGATGGAAAAGACTCCCAAAGAATTATTGCCTGAAGATAAAAATGCCCGTGCCAATGTGACTTATCAAGCCGAGGACGCTATGTTGAAAGGCAAGTTTATAAAGAAAGAGGTCAAGAAACAAACCGGTGTCTTCTTTGGTAAAGGTGAGAAAAGCAGTATTACCTGGAATATCTCTACCGGTCTGGCACAGGTCTATGCCCTTCGTTTTAAATACATGAACGCTACGGGGAAGCCTATGAAGGTGCGTATGCAGTTCATCGACTCCAAAGGGGTGGTACTGAAGGAGGATCATCTGACTTTTGCCGAAACTCCCGGAAAGTGGCGTATGCTGAGTACAACGACGGGTACGTATATCAATGCAGGCTATTATAAGGTGGTGCTTTCCGCTCCGGATATGGAGGGGCTGGCACTGGATGCGCTGGATGTGCAATAGGAGGAATGGTTTCTGCAAATAGTAAGGGGAAAGTTTCAGCATTTGGCATTTTTACATATCTTTGTGCTCTGAAACTAACCTCTTAAAAATATGTTAATTGATTTACTGCATTCTTCTTATTTCTCGCTCTTCCTTATTGTAGCGTTGGGCTTTATGCTAGGGAGGATTAAGATAAAGGGCTTGTCGCTGGATGTGTCGGCCGTTATCTTCATTGCCTTGCTTTTCGGACATTTCGGTGTGATCATTCCTAAAGAATTGGGGAACTTCGGTCTGGTGCTTTTTATCTTTACCATCGGTATTCAGGCCGGTCCCGGATTTTTCGATTCTTTCAGAAGTAAAGGAAAGACACTGATTCTTATCACTATGCTTATTATTTGCTCTGCCTGTCTGACGGCGGTAGGACTGAAGTATGCTTTTGACATTGATACGCCCAGTGTGGTGGGATTGATAGCAGGGGCATTGACCAGTACGCCCGGTCTGGCGGTAGCTATAGACAGTACAAATTCACCGTTGGCTTCCATTGCATACGGTATTGCTTACCCGTTTGGAGTGATAGGGGTGATTTTGTTTGTGAAGCTGTTACCCAAGATTATGCGGGTGGATCTGGATAAAGAAGCGCGCAGGTTGGAACTGGAACGGCGCAGCGGTTTTCCGGAACTGACAACTTGCATTTTCAGAGTGACCAATCAAGCGGTATTCGGACGTACTTTGGCGCAAATAAATGCACGTGCCATGACGGGGGCCGTCATTTCACGGGTAAAGCATGGGGATTCTATATTGATGCCTAAAGCGAATACCATGTTGCTGGAAGGGGACTATGTGCAGGCGGTGGGAAGTGAGGAAGCGCTGAATCAGTTTGCCGTATTGGTTGGAGAACGGGAGGAAGGTGAATTGCCTCTGGATCAGACGCAGGAGATTGAATCTTTATTGCTGACAAAGAAAGATATGATAAACAAGCAATTGGGGGATCTGAATTTACAACGTAACTTTGGTTGTACGGTAACCCGTATCCGTCGAAGCGGCATAGACTTGTCACCTTCTCCGGATTTGGCCTTGAAATTCGGTGATAAGCTGATGGTGGTCGGTGAACGGGAAGGACTCAGAGGCGTTGCCCGTTTGTTGGGGAATAATGCCAAACAGTTGTCTGATACTGATTTCTTCCCGATAGCTATGGGGATTGTATTAGGTGTATTGTTCGGCAAAATAAATATTTCATTTTCAGACAGCGTTTCCTTTTCACCCGGATTGACCGGAGGAGTGCTGATGGTGGCATTGCTGCTGAGTGCCGTGGGAAAGACAGGACCTATATTGTGGTCTATGTCCGGTCCTGCCAATCAGTTGTTACGTCAGTTGGGCTTATTGCTGTTTTTGGCTGAGGTCGGTACTTCTGCCGGTAAGAATCTGGTGGCTACTTTTCAGGAGAGCGGATTGTTATTGTTCGGAGTGGGGGCGGCCATTACTGTCGTGCCTATGCTGGTTGCCGTTGTGGTTGGCAGGTTGGTCTTTAAAATCAGTTTGTTGGATTTGCTGGGCACCATCACCGGTGGTATGACCAGTACGCCCGGTCTTGCGGCAGCCGATTCCATGGTAGATAGTAATATTCCGAGTGTTGCATATGCTACGGTGTATCCGATTGCAATGGTGTTCCTTATTTTGTTTATACAAGTGATCGCTTCGGCGGTTTATTGATATATCAAACAGCCGGGTGGGTATGTGCCAAAGGTAGTAAATACTTTTGGCACATTTTTTATTTGGATGAATGTTGTATTTTTATTTATCGATATGAGGAGAAAAAAATATTCATTTTGTTTCTTTTATAGATTTTAATTTATATATTTGTCACAACCTTAATGTAATACGGAGAAAGATTAGGCTTATTCAGTGACAGAATGACGATTGGAATATGGTATGAATAAGCTGAACTCATATATGGTATTTATAAATATACTCAATTTTATGAGGAATAAAGACACACACTCTCGAATTACAGACAAATGCAGATGTTTGTTTGTAGTTGCCTATTCGGCAATGTCTATTACAGGATTGAGCTCCGTGCTCGCAGTGGAAAACCATGCACTATCTTCTCCGGTTTCAGATCGTGTGGAAAGCGTACAGCAGAAAAAACATGTTTCAGGTAATGTGCAGGATGCTAACGGAATGCCTTTAATCGGGGCGTCCGTAATCATCAAGGGAACCAATACCGGTATGATTACCGATATTGAAGGTAATTTCGCTCTTGATGCTAAACAGGGTGATATTATCGTAATCAGTTACATCGGTATGAAATCGGCGGAGGTGAAAGTGCCTGCTAACGGGCAAATAAGAGTGATGCTGAAAGAGGATTCGCAGTTGATGGATGAAGTGGTAGTGACCGGTTATGGTGATTTTAAGAAGGCTACTTATACGGGGTCTGCTTCTGTTTTGAATACGGATAAATTGGAGTCATTGCCTGTTGTGTCTGTAGCACAGATGATGGAGGCTAATATTCCGGGGTTAAGTTCAGTGGCCAGTTCTTCCCAGCCGGGTTCTAAAGCTACAGTGCGGGTGCGTGGAATTGCTTCTATGAATGCTTCTACAGAACCTCTTTATGTATTGGACGGCGTGCCGGTAGCGTCTAGGGATATGAGTGGTCTAAGTGCCAATGCCAGTGCGGGAGGACTTGGTTTGATCGAGACATTAAATCCTGCGGATATTGAAAGTATAACCGTATTGAAAGATGCCGCTTCTGCTTCATTATATGGAGCAAAAGGATCTAACGGTGTAATCCTTATTACTACTAAAAAAGGGAAGGAAGGTAAAATGAGGGTGAGTATGCAGGCTACTTACGGTATTACGGATATCGCTTACAATTATCGTCCGATAATGGGGGGTGAAGAGCGTAGGGAGTTGATTTATGAAGGATTTGTTAATTATCGTTTGAATCAGGGGGATTCGGAAGCCGAGGCAAAGGCTTATGCGGATGGACAAATTGACAATTATGCTGCACGCCCGGCCAACGGATATGCTGATTGGGAAGATGCTTTATTGAAAAAAGGACATCAGCAGGACTATAGTTTGTCTGTAAGCGGAGGTAATGAAAAATCGAATTTTATTGGTACGTTAGGATACACCAATCAGACAGGTATAAGCATAAATTCAGGAATGGAACGTTTTACCGGTCGTATTGATGCAAACAGTAAATGGAATAAATTTGAGTATGGAATGAATGCTACCTTTTCATGGACTCGTAATAAACATACGCCGGAGGGACAGTATTATGCCAGTGCGCTTTATTCTTCAAAATATCAATTGACCCCTTCCATACCTATTTATAATGAGGATGGCAGTTATCATACGGGTTTCCAGAATAATGGAGGTATTAACCCGCTGTATGAGAATTCTGTAGATTCAAATTATGCACGTCTGGCACGTACAATGGCATCCGCCAAGGCTGCTTATCATATCTTGGACGGGTTGAAGTTATCTACTATCTTTACAGTAGACTATTCTTTAAATAAAGACTTTTTCTTTTACTCGCCTGACGGTAAGGATGGGGAAGCTACACAGGGATCCGGACAGATGATGATGATTGAGAGAATGAGTTATACTTCACAAACGAATCTGGCATATAATAAAACGTTTGGCAAACATAATATTAATGCGGTTTTAGCGTATGAGGTTATGAAATACGATTATGAGGATATGTATGGTGAGAAACAGGTTTACGGGCAAACACTTAATCCGTCGTTGGATAATGGCGCCAAACCTGCTGATCTTACTAATACGAGGCAGGAAGATGCTATGGTGTCGTATGTAGGAAGCTTGAATTATGGATATAATGATAAATATTATGCAGGTTTCAGTTTCCGTCGTGATGGCTCTTCCCGATTGGCACCTGATACCCGTTGGGGGAACTTTTGGGCTGTTTCCGCTTCATGGAGACTCTCTCAGGAAAACTTTATGAAACCGTGGGAGAATGTGGTGTCGGATATGAAATTAAGAGCATCGTATGGTGTGAACGGTAATCTGCCGACCGGTTATTATGGTTATCATGGAACTTATACTACCGGAGCATTTTATAATGGAAAACCTGCTCCGTGGGAAGATGCTATTGCTAATCCTGATTTGACTTGGGAAAAGAACTATGCATTGAATCTGGGGGTTGATTTAAGTCTGTTCAGACGGGTTAATTTGACTTTCGATTGGTATACCAGAACGACTAAGGATTTATTGATGAGTAAGCAATTGAATTCTATCAGTGGTTTTGGCAGTATTCTTACGAATGTGGGCGAAATGAAGAATACCGGTTTTGAAATAGAGGTACGTTCAAGTAATATTCAAACCAAAGATTTTAGTTGGACAACTTCTTTAAACTTGTCACATAATAAAAATAAGATTGTAAAACTGGCGGATCTTCCGGAATTTATAGATGGAAATTATATCAGAAAGGAAGGTTGTTCGTATGCGACACTTTATTTGAGAGAGTATGCCGGAGTGGATCCTAATGACGGACGCCCGATGTACTATGACAATAAAGAAGACGAAAATGGCAATAGAAGCAGGAATATTGTGTATGACCCCAATGATGCCGACCGTGTGGAGTTGAAAGATATATATCCTAAATTGACCGGTGGATTGATGAATACGTTTAATTATAAGTTTATTGATTTATCTTTTAATTTGTCGTTTCATTTAGGTGGATATTCTTACGATGGTGCCATGTATGCTTTGCAGGATGACGGTTATACGGCACAATACAATAAGAGTACAGAGTTACGCCGCCGTTGGAAACAGCCGGGAGATATAACAGATGTTCCCCGATATGTGTATGGACAAGAGTATGGTGGCTGGTGGAACTCGTCACGTGGTGTTCATAGCACAGATCATTTGCGCTTGAAAAGTTTGATTGTTGGCGTTTCTGCTCCTCAGTCTTGGTTGAGAACCATAGGTATTAATTCTGCCCGTATTTATTTTTCGGGTACCAACTTGTTGACGTGGGCTGCATACGATCAATATGATCCGGAGTTGAATGGAATTGTAAGTTATTTTACTCCTCCTCTTAAAACATTCGCATTTGGACTTGAACTTAAATTCTAATCAATTAACACCGAACTGTTTATGAAAAAAAATATAATTATATTAGGCTTGATTTCTTTATTGGCCGTATCGTGCGGGGATGATTTTTTAACTACTCATCCTGGTGATAGCGTTTCTACGGATTTGGCACTGAGTACAGAGCAGGATATAGATAATGCTGTGAATGGATTGTATGATTTGATGTCCAGCTATGGCTATTATGGCGGAACCATGTTTTTTTATGGGGATATGAAAGGGGATGATATGCAGAGTTCTTATAATAGCGGGAGAACTTGTAACCGGTGTTACTTATATGATCATCGCTCTACAAGCTTAAATGCCGGATATTTATGGGGACGTCCTTTTTATATTATCCGTAATGCATGGAATGTGATCAATGCGATTGATGATGGAAAAGTGCAAGGTTCAGAGCAAAGATTAAAGGAATTGAAAGGTGAGGCGATGACTATCATGGCACTTTGCCAGTTTGACTTGACCCGTTGTTTCGGTTATCCTTATACTAAGGATAAAGGGGCCGGTTGGGGAGCTCCAATTGTAGATCATGCAATTACATTAGATGAAAATCCGCCACGCAGCACTGTTGCAAAGGATTATGAGTTCATAATCAGTACATTGGAGGAGGCTATACCTTTAATGAGTACTTCTAAAAATAACAGCCGGATGAATGCGTATGCTGCAAGAGCATTGCTGTCTCGTATTTATCTGTATCATGATGATAACGAGAAAGCGTTTCAAATGGCAAGCAACTTGATTGAAGAAGTGGAAGGAAATGGAATGTACCGTCTTTATACACGTGATGAATATGTTCCGGCATGGGATTTGAAAAATACGTTTGGTACGGAATCATTATTTGAAATTGCTAATAGTACAGATGATAATGGAGGACGAAGTTCATTGGCATATCTGATGCATTGGAATGGGTATCGTGAGATTTTTGCCACTCAGAAATTTGTGGATGAGTTATTGAGTGACCCGGATGATATTCGCTGTCTGTTGCTGGAAAAGAATGTTTATAATAAAAATGATGTATGGTGGTTGAAGAAATGGCCGGGAACAGATGCTACGACTCCATCTTTTGAAAATAATTATGTTATTTTCCGTTTGTCTGAAGTCTATTTGAATGCGGCGGAAGCCGGAGTGAAAATAGGTGGGGCATCTGCCGTAAAGGGTTTGAATTATCTGAATGCAATTGTGCAGCGTGCTAATCCTGCAAAGGAAGTAACGGCGGCTGAATATACATTGGATAGGGTGTTGGAAGAAAGAAGTAAAGAATTGATAGGTGAGGGGCATCGTTTCTTTGATATGTTGAGAAATGGAAAGACCATTGTTCGTAAGGGAGGATATCATTTACCGGGTATCGTGGAGGAAATAGACTGGGATTATTATAAATGTGTTTTACCGATTCCAACAGACCAGTTTACATTTAGTCCTGATATGGAGCAGAATCCGGGATATACTAAAAATTAATTTTAAATAATTATTAAATGAGAGGGTGTGGTATCACACCCTTTTTTTGTGTGGACAAATTCTACATTCATGTGGATTTATTCTACAATTTTACAGACGTTCTGTTTTCTTATTTAGTTAATATACAGTGATTTGACGGATGCTTCTTGTTGTTGGCATATCTTTTGACCGGAACATGATAAATTATTATATAATTATATAAATATAAATCATGAATAAATCTAGGTATGTTTTTTTTATTTTGGCTTGTTTATTCGGTTTGTACGTGCAAGCTCAAAATAGAACAGTGAAAGGACGCGTTCTCTCAGCGGAGGATAAAGAACCATTAATTGGAGCTACTGTCAAAATACCCGGTACATCTATCGGTGTGGTGACAGATATAGATGGCAATTTCTCTCTGGAAGTTCCCGACAAAGACAAAACATTAGTGATTGAGTTTTTAGGTATGAGTACACTAACGGCGAAGATACCTGCCAATGGGGTGCTGAATGTATCTTTGCATCCGGATACACAACGATTGGATGAGGTTGTGGTGACAGGCTATGGTAATTTTTCCAAATCTTCATTTACCGGTTCGGCAAATACATTACGGGGGGACTTGTTGAAGAACGTTCCGGTTGTATCGGTAGAACAGAAGTTGCAGGGTATGACTCCGGGCGTATCCATTTCGGGAAATTCCGGTCAGCCGGGTGCTAATCAAAGTATACGTATCCGCGGTATGGGGTCATTCAATGCATCGAAAGAACCTTTGTTTGTCATTGACGGAGTACCGGTGACTTCCGGAAGCTTGAGTGGTGGCTCGGCAGATGCCGCTTACATGAATAATTCTAAAACGAATATAATGAGTACGCTGAACCCTTCGGATATTGAAAATATAACAGTCATAAAAGATGCGGCAGCGGCTTCTTTATATGGTTCACGTGCGGCAAACGGTGTGATTCTGATAACCACTAAAAAAGGTACAAAAGGACGTGCTAAGGCTACATTAAAAATGGATGGAGGCTTTTCTAATGCTGCTGTGGAATTCCGCCCGACGTTGAATGGGGAGCAGCGTAGAGAGCTAATTTATGAAGGTTTGATGAACTTTCAACAAGATGAAATAGCCAAGAATCCGGAGGCGGGATTGGCATCGCCCACCGAATATGCCGATTTACATATCAATGATTATGCCTCCATTCCGGAACTGGGATATACTGACTGGAGAAAGGAATTAATGCGTACGGCACATCATCAAAGTTATGAAGCGTCCGTATCGGGAGGCAATGACAAGACTACGTTCTATTCTTCATTGGGTTTTAACCGTCAGGAGGGTTTGGTGGAAAATTCTAATCTGGACAGATATACAGCTCGTTTGAATGTAACCCAGAAGGTAGGTTCCCGTGGGGAAGTGGGCGCCAATGTGATGTTCTCTCAATTGAATCAGGAAATGAATGAGGAGCGTGGATCATCTATTAATCCTTTCCTTTGTGTGGCTTTGAATACCACTCCGTCTTTTCCGGTACGTGACGCTGAAGGGAATTATGTAGGATCATATCCCAGTAGCAATGTGAATCCGTTGCGTGATATCCGTACAGATTATAACCGTACCCGCATGACACGTATGTTTTCTACAGGCTATGCTTCGATAGATATTATCAAAGGGTTGAAATTGAAAGAAACGCTTAGCTATGATTATAATATTCAGAAAGATTCCCGTTATTGGAATCCGTTGAGTGGAGCCGGAGCTAAAAGTGGTAGTGATGCACAGACGGCAAAGGGATTTATAGAATATAGTAAATTGATTTCTTCCACTTCATTGGGATATAATACGACTATAGCACAATTACACCATGTGGATGCGTTGGTAGCTTATGAAATTGAAAATTATCAGACTGACAAAGCAATGGGGGATAAATCCAAACTTCCTTCAGATTATTTGGTGGAACCGGATAATGCAGCATCATTGAACAGCTTTGTGTCTTCTACTCAGGATTCAAGAATGATTTCTTATGTATCCCGTATCAACTATGATTATGATGACCGTTACTATATTGCCGGTAGCTTCCGTCGTGACGGCAGTTCGCGCCTGTCACCCGAGAACCGTTGGGGAAATTTTTGGTCTGTATCCGGTATGTGGAATGTAGGTGCGGAAAAATTTATGCAATCTATAAAGAGTGTGCTGAGTGATTTAAAGATACGTGCCTCGTATGGTGTGAATGGTAATCAGCCGGGTGCTCTTTACGGATATATGGGACTTTATTCCTACGGGCAGAATTATATGGGAGGTGGTGGATCTTATGAATCGGCATTACCGAACCCGAACCTTAAGTGGGAAAAGAACTATAACTTGAATTTGGGACTCGACCTGGCATTTATCAATCGTATTTTTGTCAGCTTGGAATATTATAATCGCGATACGAAAGATTTGCTTTACAATCGTCCTATCAGTAGCACTACCGGTTTCCAAAATTATTTGGGGAACTTGGGACAACTGAATAATAGAGGTTGGGAACTGGAACTGCGTACCATAAACTTTGCCGGTAACAACTTTAATTGGACTTCTGTTTTGAATATGACCCACAATAAAAATAAGATTGTATCATTGGATGGTAAATTGGACCAGTCTATCGAGGGAAGCTGGTTTATTCATAAAGTGGGGTTGCCGTATTCTACCTTCTATGTGAAAGAATATGCGGGGGTTGATCCTCAGACAGGAAAAGCTTTGTACTATATGAATACACAGGATGCAAATGGCAATTATGACAAAACAGTTACTACTGACGCTTCTGCAGCACAGGCAATTCCTTATAAGTCTGTGGATCCGAAAATTTCAGGAGGTTTTACCAATATCGTGAATTACAAATGGTTTGATCTGGCATTGACGTTGACTTATTCTTTAGGAGGATATTCTTTTGACAAAACCGGAACTTATAATGAAACCGACGGTGCAAAAGAGCAGAACTATAACTTGCCCATTTATGAATTGGATCGTTGGCAAAAGCCGGGTGATGTGACGGATGTACCCCGATTTGTACTTGGCCAGGCGGCAGGACCGCAGAATTCATCCCGTTATGTACATAGCACGGATCATTTACGTGTAAAGAACTTGACTTTGGGCTTTACATTGCCGGATCAGTGGTTGACCAAACTGGGTGTCAGTAAAGCAAGATTGTACTTCTCAGGCAGTAACTTGTTGACGTGGGCAAAGTGGGACCAGTATGATCCGGAAGTACCTGTTTCCGGTGAAGTATTTTGTGAAACACCTCCTATGCGTACTTACAGTTTTGGAATAGAAGTCTCATTTTAATGAATCTCCTTTAAATTAGAACGAAATGAAAAAAATATATTTATCGATTGTTGCGGCTGTATCATTGATGTTTGTTTCGTGTACTGCTGATTGGCTGAATACAGATCCTTCTACGGCAGTTCCCAGTGATGATGCCATTAAAAATATAGATGATGCACAGGTGGCATTGAATGGTATATACCGATTAGCATCCGCACATAGTTATTATGGTGATAATTATCTTTATTATGCTGATTGTCGTGGAGAAGATGTGCAGGCACGTATTAATAAAGGAGCAGGCCGCAGGGTTTCTCCTTACTATTTCTTTGATGTTACGGCGGATGATAATTTTAATATAACCCTTGTCTGGAACCAACCCTATAAAGTGATCCATCAGGCTAACAGTCTGATAGAAAAGTTGGATGCCGGAAATGCGGGAAATGCCAAGCCGGAAGAAGTGGCACGGATTAAATCGGAGGCACTGGCAATGAGAGGACTGGCTTTATTTGATCTGACCCGTTTGTTCGGTATGCCTTATACTTTGGATAATGGGGCTTCTTTAGGAGTTCCTATTGAGATTCAGACTACCTTGGAAGATCATGCTCCGGAACGTAACACAGTGGCACAATGTTACGAACAAGTGCTAAAGGACTTGAACGATGCGTTGGGAGGACTGACAAAGGAAAAACATGATGCCTATATGAATTATTGGAGTGTGAAAGCTTTGCTTTCCCGGGTGTATCTGTATATGAATGACAATGAAAATGCATTGAAATGTGCAGAAGAAGTAATCAATGACAATGGGGGAATTTACCGGCTTTTTACTCATGACGAATATCCTTCTGTATGGGGAAAAGACTTTAACTCTGAGTCTTTGTTTGAATTCTATTTTACGATGTCTGAACCTTCAGGCGGTTCGGGAGGAGAAGGGGCGCCGATGGTGTATGCCGATAATGTGAAAGATTGGAATAACCTGATTCTGACAAAGGCTTATTTGGATTTGCTGAATGAAGACCCTGAAGATGTGCGCCATGTATTTCCTCATTTGCCGGAAAATGCCGTTGCGGATACATTGCCTGTAGCTGCCAAAGGTCAACCGAAATATCTGATTAAATATCCGGGGAAATCGGGCAGTGTGACCGATGCTGTTTCTACAGTCAATCCACAGGATAATGATCTTTGTATTCTCCGTTTATCCGAGGTCTATTTGAATGCTGCGGAAGCTGCTTTTAAAATCGGCAATACGGAAAAAGCATTGACATATCTGAATGCGATAGTTACCCGTGCCAATCCGGCGAAATCCGTAACATCTGCTGATCTCAGCCTGGAGCGCATTCTGAAAGAAAGACGTAAAGAACTGGTAGGTGAAGGTCATGCTTTCTTTGATTATATGCGTAATGGCAAGTCGGTGGACCGTTCGGGAGGCTGGCATCTGACTATGCCTGAAGATGCCCGTGTCATTGCTCCTTCAGACCCTAGGGTGGCACTTCCTATTCCACAAACAGAAATTGATGCTAATCCGAATATAGTTCAAAATCCTAGATAATTGTTTTGTCCATGTTAAGTTTGCCCTTCTTTTCGATGATGATATCGGAGAGAAGGGTTTTCTTTTTACAATTTATATGGTACAAAATCATATTTCGTCCGTCTTCATTTGAAAAGAAAGACCAAAAATATGAGATTATATGGATTGTTACTGTGCGGATGGATGACGGTATCCTTACAGGCCCAACAAATACATGATTGGGAGAATCATCATGTATTACAGATTAATAGGGAACCGGCAAGGGCTGCTTTTGTGCCTTTTGCCAAGCAGAAGGGGGATTGTTCGATGAGTCTGGACGGGATGTGGAAATTCCGGTGGACTCCTGTGCCTTCCGAACGGATAACGGATTTTTACCGCACGGACTTTAATGACAAGGATTGGAAAGATTTTCCGGTTCCTGCCAATTGGGAAATCAACGGATACGGAACGCCTATTTATGTATCGGCAGGATATCCGTTTAAAATAGATCCTCCACGGGTGATGGGGGAGCCTAAAGCTTCGTATACCACCTACAAGGAGCGTAATCCGGTGGGGCAATACCGGCGTACTTTCACGCTGCCCGCCGGGTGGAAGGCAAATGGGCAGACTTTTCTTCGCTTTGAAGGAGTGATGAGTGCTTTTTATGTGTGGATAAACGGTGAACGTATAGGTTATAGCCAGGGAAGTATGGAACCTAGTGAGTTCAATATCACCCGCTGGTTGAAACCGGGAGAGAACCAAATCGCTCTGGAAGTTTATCGGTATAGTGACGGATCTTATCTGGAAGATCAGGATTTTTGGCGTTTTGGAGGTGTTCATCGCAGTATTCATTTGGTGCATACTCCGGATATCCGTATCCGTGACTATGTAGTGCGCACTCTGCCTGCTGTTCAGGGGAATTATCAAGATTTCCGACTGCTGATTGATCCGCAGCTCAGCGTTTACCGGGGAATGGACGGTAAAGGTTATACGTTGCAGGCGGTGCTGAAGGATGCGGATGGAAGGGAAGTAGTGAATATGGTTGGCAATGTGGAAGATATCTTGGATTTGGAGCATAAGGCGGCACGGATGAATGAATGGTATCCGCAACGTGGTCCACGTAAGATGGGACGTATGTCCGCCGTTATAAAATCTCCGCAACGTTGGACAGCCGAAACTCCTTATTTATATAAGTTGGAACTTCGTTTACAGAATGCAAACGGACAGACCATAGAGCAAGTGGAACAGCCGGTAGGTTTTCGTTGTATTGAAATAAAGGACGGACAAATGTTGGTTAACGGTAATTCGGTCCGTTTTCGTGGGGTAAACCGTCATGAACACGATCCGTATACGGCACGCGTGATGAGTGAGGAGAGGATGTTGCAGGATATATTGCTGATGAAACAAGCCAATGTGAATGCAGTCCGTACCAGTCACTATCCCAATGTGAGCCGTTGGTATGAACTGTGCGACAGCTTGGGACTGTATGTGATGGATGAGGCGGATATAGAAGAGCACGGATTACGTGGAACATTGGCTAGTACACCCGATTGGCACGCCGCCTTTCTGGATCGTGCGGTACGTATGGCGGAACGCGATAAAAATCATCCTTCGGTAGTGATGTGGAGCATGGGAAATGAAAGTGGTTACGGACCTAATTTTGCTGCTATTTCGGCTTGGCTACATGATTTTGATCCTACACGTCCCGTACACTATGAAGGAGCTCAGGGAGTAAACGGAGAACCCGACCCGAAAACAGTGGATGTAATCAGCCGTTTTTATACCCGTGTGAAACAGGAGTATCTGAATCCCGGCATTCCCGAAGGGGAGGACAAGGAACGGGCGGAGAACGCACGTTGGGAACGCTTGTTGGAAATAGCGGAACGCACGAATGATAACCGTCCTGTGATGACCAGCGAATATGCACATTGCATGGGGAATGCTTTAGGTAATTTCAAGGAATATTGGGATGAGATTTATAGTAACCCACGTATGCTGGGCGGCTTTATATGGGACTGGGTGGATCAAGGTATTTATAAGATATTGCCGGATGGCCGCCGGATGGTGGCGTATGGCGGTGACTTTGGTGATCGGCCTAATTTAAAGGCTTTCTGTTTTAATGGTGTGGTGATGAGTGACCGCGAAACTACGCCCAAATATTGGGAGGTGAAGAAAGTATATGCTCCGGTTAAATTGGAAATGGAAAAAGATCTTCAGGTTTTTCCAAAAGAACAAGATGTTTTTTTAAAAGAACAAGATGTTTTGCCCAAAGGATTAAGAGTTACGAACCGTAATCATCACATTGGTCTGGAAGGATATCGCTGTCTGTGGACTTTGATAGAGAACGGGAAGAAGATAAAACAAGGGGAACTGGCGCTTCCATCGGTGGAACCCGGTGAAACAGGAACGATGGCTTTGCCCGATGTTAAGATTAATAAACAGGCTGATGTTCGATTGAATGTAAGTATAGTATTGAAAGAAGATGCTTTATGGGCGAAGGCCGGGCATGAAATTTTAAAGGAACAGTTTGCCTTGAATGATCATTTGATGGCGGTGGCTGACGGTGTACAACCGGGTAGACGTAAAAGTAAGTTTTCTGTTTTGGATTTATGGGAAGATAGTTATTTTCAAGCTTTCCGTGCTCCGACGGATAATGATAAAAGTTTCGGTAACTGGTTGGCCAAGGATTGGAAGAATCAGGGATTGGATGCTCCTCAAGTAGAGGTAATTACTCCCGAAACGGAAACTCAGGAAACAGATGGAACCGTATCGAAGAAATCGGTTGTGGAATATCGTTATGCCAAGGGTAGCATCCGTGTTTCTTCCCATTATAAGATATATGTGGATGGAACGGTGGATCTGGAACAGACTTATCTGCCACAAGGAGAATTGCCGGAATTGCCTCGTCTGGGCAGTGCATTTGTACTGGGAGAAGAATACGAGAACCTTTCCTGGTACGGTCGTGGCCCGTGGGAAAACTATCCCGACCGTAAGACGTCCTGTCTGATAGGTAGATGGAACAGCAAGGTGAGTGAACAGTACACACATTACCCCCGTCCGCAGGACAGTGGCAATCACGAGGATGTTACCGAGGTGATTCTAACCAATAAACAGGGTAAAGGCGTCCGTGTGACAGCCATAGACCGGCCATTTTCATTTTCGGCCTTACATTATACCGTGGATGATATTTATAAAACAACTCATGATTGTGACTTGAAACCACGAAAGGAGGTTATTCTCAGCCTGGATGCTGCGGTCTTAGGTTTAGGAAACAGTAGTTGTGGTCCGGGAGTGCTGAAGAAATACGCCATTGATAAGCAGAAACCTCATACTTTGCGGGTACGCTTCAGTCTTATAAAGTGATGTATGGCAAAAGGTTTGAATAGGCGACATATCTTTCCGGTGGCAGACAGAAATATAGAATTAAATTAAAAATCAAATATCAAAATGAAAAGAGCAACAACTTTTTTATCACTCCTTGCTTTATCGGCAGGTTTGTTGGCGCAATCTTCCGTAAAAACAGAACGCCAATACTTGTCAGGACGTGGCTGTGATGATATGGTACAATGGGATTTCATGTGTACCGGTGGTAATAATTCCGGAAAATGGACGAAAATCGGAGTACCTTCCTGTTGGGAACTGCAAGGATTCGGTACTTATCAATATGGCATGAAATTCTATGGTAAGGCTTTTCCTGAAGGAGTAGCTGACGAACAAGGTTTGTATAAATATGAATTTGAGTTGCCTGCCGAATGGAATGGTAAACAGATAGAGCTGGTATTTGAAGGCTCTATGACTGATACGCAGGTAAAGATAAACGGTCGTAAAGCCGGCTCCATGCATCAGGGAGCTTTTTACCGCTTTATTTATAATGTGAGTGACCGGGTATTTTTCGGATCGAAAAAAAAGAATGTACTTGAAGTAACTGTAAGCAAGGAAAGTGCGAATGCTGGGGTTAATTTGGCAGAACGTCGTGCTGATTATTGGAATTTCGGAGGTATTTTCCGTCCTGTGTTTATCGTGGCGAAACCGGCTCAAAATATAGATCGTCTGGTAATAGATGCGAAGGCGGATGGGAATTTCTATGCCGATTGTTTTCTGAATATGGCAGTAGAAGGTGCTAGGGTACATACTGTCATAACAGATGCTAAAGAGAAAAAAGTGGCCGAAAATACTTCGGATGTCCGTACGGGCAGCGACCATGCTTCGATTAATTTCGCAGTAAAATCTCCTGAATTATGGACGGCTGAAACTCCGGCCATGTATCAGGCTACCTTTACACTGCTTGATAAAGCAGGCAAAACATTGCATGTTGAAAATCAGAAATTTGGTTTCCGTACCATTGAAACACGTGAAAGTGACGGATTGTATATCAACGGTCGGCGTGTGATGATTAAAGGAGTGAACCGTCATAGTTTCCGTCCTGAAAGCGGACGTACACTGAGCAAGGCAAAGAACATTGAAGATGTATTGCTGATCAAGAGCATGAACATGAATGCCGTCCGCCTGAGTCATTATCCTGCCGATCCCGAATTTTTTGAAGCTTGTGACTCGCTGGGGCTTTATGTAATGGATGAGTTAAGCGGCTGGCATGGCAAGCACGAAACTATCAACGGGCAGAAGCTGGTAAAAGAAATGATTACCCGTGATGTGAACCATCCGTGTATTATCTGGTGGAGCAATGGTAATGAAAAAGGCTGGAATACTGAACTGGATGGTGAATTCCATAAATATGATCCTCAGAAACGTCCGGTGCTTCATCCGCAAGGCAACTTCAGTGGATATGAAACCATGCACTATCGTTCTTACGGAGAAAGCCAGAACTATATGCGTCTGCCGGAAATATTTATGCCGACCGAGTTTCTGCATGGATTGTACGATGGAGGACACGGAGCCGGACTGTATGATTATTGGGAAATGATGCGTAAGCATCCCCGTTGTGCCGGAGGTTTCCTTTGGGTACTGGCCGATGAGGGCGTGAAGCGTGTGGATATGAATGGATTCATTGACAACTGCGGCAATTATGGAGCCGATGGCATTGTAGGTCCGCATCACGAAAAAGAGGGCAGTTACTTTACCATCAAGCAGGTGTGGTGTCCTATTCAAATCAGGGTTGATAGCCTTGACAGTCAGTTTGACGGCAAACTGAAAATAGAGAACCGTTACGATTTCCTGAATGCGAATACATGCCGTTTCACTTATAAATATGTGCAATTGCCTTCTGTAACCGATAAGGGGGGAATGAAAGTGATGAAACAGGGAGAGGTGAACTGTCCCGACATTCCTGCTCACGGTGCGGGTACACTGACTATTCCTGCGGCTGTCAAGGGGGCCCATGCTTTGATGCTGACAGTAACGGATAAGCAGGGGAATGATCTCTTTACGTGGAGTTATAAACTGGACGACGTTGCCGGATTGCAGCAGGCTTCTGCCGGAAACAAGCCTTCTTATAAAGAAACTGCCGATGCATTGACGGTGGATGCCGGAGGACGTACATTTACTTTTTCTCAGAAAGACGGACAACTGAAGGGGGTAAAGGTTGGAAGCCGTATCATCAGTCTGGCAAATGGTCCTCGTTTTATTGCCGCCAAGCGTTCGGACCGTTCTATGGACCAGTTTTATAACCATGATGACAAAGAGGCTGAAAAGAAGAAAACCCAATATACTACATTTGATGATGCCGGTCGTTTTACAGGTTTTACCGTGCGTGAAGAAGGCAATAACGTAGTGGTTACCGCTAACTACAAACTGGGATGTTTTGATCAGGCTGTATGGACTATCGCTCCTGACGGTACCGCTGCTATAGACTTTACATACAACTTCAGCGGTGTAGTGGATTTGATGGGGGTGATGTTTGATTATCCGGAAGATAAAGTGTTGAGCAAGCGTTGGGTAGGTGACGGTCCTTACCGTGTATGGCAGAACCGTCTGCATGGTCCGCAGTTGGGCGTATGGGAAAATGAGTATAATGATCCCATTCCTGCCGAAAGCTTTACTTATCCCGAATTTAAAGGGTACTTTGCTAATGTGCAATGGATGACTTTGAAAACACAGGAAGGAACGATAAGTATCTGTAACCGTACTCCTCAGAATTATGTAGGGGTTTATCAGCCTCGCGACGGTCGTGACGGCTTGCTTTATACTTTCCCGGCTACCGGCATCAGTCTGATGAAAGTAATTCCTCCGGTTCGTAATAAAGTGAATACGACAGATTTGATAGGTCCGTCTTCACAAGCTTTTTGGGCTGATGGAGCATATGGGGGAAGTATCACGTTAAAATTTGAATAACAGTGAAAAAATAGATTGTAAAGGGAAGAGGAACTTTGTTTATTCTTCCCTTTTCTTTTTTTATTTGGCTTGAACTCTCTATATTTGAAAAATTGAGTACAAATTACAACTTTATTCGTTTATCATTAAATATAGAATAAATAGCTTATGAAGATAAAACATCTGTTTGTATCCATATTGCTGGCAACCGGATTCCAACCGATGATAGCACAATCCGCTTTACGGCAACAGTTTGTAAATTCATCCGTACAGGAAGCTCGTCCCTGGACTTTCTGGTATTGGATGTTTGGTGCTGTAACTCCCGAAGGGATTACCGCTGATCTGGAAGCCATGCACCGTGTAGGTTTGGGTGGAGCCTATCTGATGCCCATCAAGGGAGTGGAGCAAGGACCTCAATACGAAGGAAAAGCTCAACAACTTACCCCCGAATGGTGGCGTATGGTCACTCATAGTATGAAAGAGGCCGACAGGCTGGGAATGCAACTGGGAATGCATATCTGTGACGGCTTTGCCTTGGCGGGAGGTCCCTGGATAACTCCCGAAGAGTCGATGCAAAAAGTGGTATGGAGTGATACTATAGTGAACGGTGGGAATATTCGTAATTTGACTTTGCCCATGCCCGAAGCACTGGATGGCTATTATGAAGATATCGTTACCTACGCCATTCCATTGGAGCGTCAGCCTGAGGATACTTCATTGAAGCCGAAGGTAACTTTCGGTAATTTGAAATCGGCTGTTATCAAAGATGAATCCAAAGCTGTGAACAGAGATGAGAAAGGAGTTTTCCGTTCCTCTTATCCTTGTTGGATTCAGTATGAATATGCAGAACCTGTGACTTGCAGCAATGTGGAAATTATTTTAGGAGGAAATAACTACCAGGCACATCGCCTGAAAGTATTGGCCAGTGAGGACGGACGGACGTTCAAAACAGTGAAGCAACTGGTCCCTGCCCGGCAGGGATGGCAGAATACGGATTTCCAGTCTACTCATGCCATCCCTCCTGTTACCGCCCGTTACTTCCGTTTTGAGTGGACTCCAGTGGGAAGCGAACCGGGTAGTGAGGATCTGGATGCAGCCAAATGGAAACCGAATTTGAAAATCAATGATATAGTTCTTCATACGGCTCCGCGTATTCATCAGTGGGAGGGAAAAGCAGGACTGGTGTGGCGTGTGGCTACTGCTACTACTTCGACGGAAATACCCGATGCGGCTTGTGTGCAGCCGGATGAGTTGATCAATCTCCCTTTGTATCAGGGCAGGCTGACCGCCCGTTTACCCGAAGGTAAATGGCGTATTCTCCGCATGGGACATACGGCAACCGGACATGTGAATGCTACTGCCGGAGGTGGTAAAGGATTGGAATGCGACAAGTTCAGCACCAAGGCTGTTCAGAAACAGTTCTCGAACTGGTTTGCGGAAATGTTCAAAAAGACGGATGAAGCCGTGGCACGCCGTGTATTGAAATATATGCACGTAGACAGTTGGGAGTGTGGCAGTCAGAACTGGAGTGATAACTTCGCGGCGGAATTTAAGAAACGCCGTGGATATGATTTGATGCCTTATCTTCCTTTGCTGGCAGGCATTCCGATGGAAAGCGCCGCCCGCAGTGAACAGATATTGCGGGATGTCCGTACCACCATCGGAGAACTGGTGACTGATGTGTTCTACACTGTATTGGCAGACTGTGCCCGTCAATACGATTGCCGGTTCTCTGCCGAGTGCGTAGCTCCTACTATGGTCAGTGACGGATTGATGCATTATCAGAAAGTGGATCTGCCTATGGGGGAATTTTGGCTGAACAGTCCTACGCACGATAAACCCAATGATATGCTGGATGCCATCAGTGGCGCGCATATTTATGGAAAGAATATTATCCAGGCCGAAGGCTTTACTGAAATTCGTGGCGTATGGGATGAAGACCCTGCCATGCTGAAACCTTTGCTGGACCGTAACTATGCACTGGGTATCAATAAACTCTTCTTTCATGTCTATACCCATAATCCTTGGATGAACCGCCGTCCCGGTATGACCTTGGACGGCATCGGACTCTTCTTCCAGCGCGACCAGACCTGGTGGGAGGAAGGGAAATCTTTTGTAGATTACATCACCCGTTGCCAGACTTTGTTGCAATACGGTCATCCGGTGGTTGATATCGCCGTCTTTACCGGTGAAGAGATGCCGCGACGTTCCATTTTGCCCGAACGGTTAGTTTCGATGCTTCCCGGTATCTATGGAGCCGAACGGGTGGAAAGCGAACGGATTCGGCTGGCTAATGAAGGTCAACCCACCCGTGTGCGTCCTGTCGGTGTTACCCATTCGGCAAACATGGCCGATCCCGAAGACTGGGTGAACCCGATGCGTGGTTATGCCTACGATTCTTTTAACAAAGACGCTCTGTTACGTTTGGCAAAAGCGGAGAATGGAAGAATGGTACTTCCGGGAGGAGCTTCTTATAAAGTATTGGTGCTTCCTACAGCCCGTCCTATGAATCCTGATAACCTGCCGTTGTCTCCTGAGGCACAGGCAAAAGTAGAGGAACTCCGCGCGGCAGGTGTCATTATTCCGCAATTGCCTTATCGGGAAGATGATTTTTCTTCTTTCGGTGTGGAACGGGATGTACTTCTTCCTGCTGATGTGGCATATACTCATCGGAGCGGGGAAGAGTATGAGATTTATTTTGTGGCTAATCAGGTGGACAGTTTGCGTACATTCAACGCTTCTTTCCGCATTGCAGGGCGCACGCCTGAATTGTGGAATGCGGTAACAGGAACCATTACCCGTCCGGCACAATGGAAAGAAGCGGACGGCCGTACCGAAGTCGCTTTGTCTTTGCCAGCCAATGGCTCTGTATTTGTCGTATTCCCCAAAGAATCTTCAGAAGTTTCTCCGGAACGGATCGAAAGGGAACCTGTATCCATATCGATCAAGGAATGGACAGTAACATTCCCTTCCGTGCGCAAAACTGTCACTCGTCCGGTATTATTTGACTGGAGTAAGGAAGAGGATGAAAAAATAAAATATTATTCCGGACATGCCACTTACAGAGGGCTATTCAGATGGAAGAATGAACAGGACGGAAGAATTATTCTTCGGTTGGGTAAAGTAGCCAATGTAGCGACTGTACGTGTCAACAGCATTGCATGCGGTACGGCTTGGACAGCTCCATACGAAGTGGACATTACCGATGCGCTTCGTAACGGAACCAATGTCTTGGAAGTGGAGGTGGTGAATACCTGGGCGAATGCGCTCCGTGGGGCAGATCAGGATAAAGCGCCTTTTGAGGGGATATGGACGAATGCAAAATTCCGTCTGCCTGGAGATGGTTTGTTACCTGCCGGATGGATGGGACCTTGCGAGTTTTTTAAAACTAAAGAATAATGCTAATCACACATAACATGAAAAATAAGAAACTACTACTGGGCATTGCTTGGGCATGGTTGACTTGCCTGTCGGCAAATGCGGAAGTGAAATTGCCCGCTTTCTTTTCAGACGGCATGGTGATGCAACAGCAGACTCGTGCCAATTTATGGGGAACTGCTACTCCCAATGCACCGGTGAAAATTACAACAAGTTGGGATAAACAAACCTATAAAACGACTGCCGATGCAAAAGGCGCGTGGAAACTTGCTTTATCCACCCCCTCTGCCGGAGGCCCTTACACGATCACTTTTGATGATGGAAAGCTGACCGAAATACGTGATATCCTGATGGGGGAATTATGGTTATGCTCCGGTCAGAGTAATATGGAAATGCCCATGAAAGGTTTTAAAAACCAGCCGGTGGAGAATAGCAATACAGATGTGATGAACAGCCGTAATCCGCAACTCCGCCTGTTCACCGTAAAGCGCTCTTCCTCTTTTACTCCGAAAACAGATGTGGTGGGAACCTGGCAGGAAGCTGTTCCGGCAACTGTGCGTGAGTTTAGTGCTACTGCTTATTACTTCGGTCGGATGATACAACAGCAGTTGAATATACCTGTGGGTTTGATTGTGGCTTCTTGGGGAGGTTCTGCCTGTGAAGCCTGGATGCATCCGGATTGGTTGAAGGCATTTCCCGAAGCAAAGATTCCCCAATCGGAAGCCGATATCAAGTCAAAGAACCGTACTCCGACTGTACTCTATAACGGTATGCTTCATCCGCTCATCGGATTAGCCATGCGTGGAGTTATCTGGTATCAGGGGGAAGATAACTATAACCGGGCTTCTACTTATGCCGATATGTTCAGTGCACTGATACGCGGGTGGCGCGAAGAATGGCAGCAAGGGGAATTTCCCTTCTATTATTGTCAAATTGCACCTTATGATTATGGAATTATTACTGAGCCTGGCAAGAATGTGATAAATTCTGCTTATCTTCGCGAACAACAAGCTATGGTAGAACACCGGGTGGGCAATAGTGGTATGGCTGTATTGTTGGACGCAGGAATGAAAACGGGGATTCATCCGGGTAAAAAGAAGGTGGCAGGAGAACGTCTGGCGCGTTTGGCATTGGTAAAAACTTACGGAATGAAAGGTGTTACGGCCGAAAGTCCTTACTATACAGGAATGGAAGTAAAGAATGATACGGTAATAGTCAGTTTTGATCGGGCACCGATGTGGATAAATTGTAAAGACCGTTTTGAATCATATAACTTTCAGGTTGCAGGTAAAGATCGGGTTTTTTATTCTGCTAAAGCGTGGATACAGAGAAGTAAAATGCTTGTAAAGAGCGAGAGAGTACCTCATCCGGTGGCAGTTCGTTATGGCTTTGAGAATTATGTGGAGGGAGATTTGTTTGGTGAAGATTTACCTGTATCGTCTTTCCGTTCCGATGACTGGTAAAAACAGAAAAAAATGAAGAATATCTTTACGTTTTTATTATTAGTGTTTATTGGCGGGCAGTTTCTGTGGGGACAGCCTGCCAATTTGGTTTGGAATACTCAAAGCCGGAATGCTTCGGAGTCCATGCCTTGCGGGGGTGGTGATATCGGCATGAATGTATGGGTAGAGAATGACGATGTTCTGTTCTACCTTAGTCGTAGTGGTTCTTTTGACGAGAATAACTGTCTGCTGAAGCAGGGTCGGTTTCGTGTGAGGCTCACTCCGAACCCTTTTGCCGGAACGGCTTCTTTTCGGCAGACTCTGCATCTTAATGATGGCTATGTCAGCGTAAGTAGTGATAATGCCACTCTAATTATTTGGGTGGATGTGTTTCATCCTGTGGTACATGTTGAGGTGAAAACGAAGGAACTGACTTCCATGCGTGTGAATTTTGAAAGCTGGCGTTATGAAGATCGTCCGGTGCGTAAAGGGGAAGGGCAGCAATGCTCTTACAAATGGGCCATTCCTGATGGATTGATGACTAGGCGTGACTCTGTCTGTGTGGAAGAAGATAATTTTACTTTTTTCCATCGCAATCCTGAACGTACTATTTTTGATGTGGTAGTGGACCAGCAGGGAATGAATGAAGTGAAGGAACAACTGTATAATCCTTTGAAGAATTTGATTTTTGGGGGGCGTTTATCAGGTGATAATCTGGTTTATAACGGTACACGCCGTGGACATTATGCAGGTACCGAGTATCTGGCATGGATGTACAAAAGCAAGAAACCTACTTATAAGCAGTCTGCACGGATTGTTCTGAATACGGAACAAAGTACGGTTCCTGCATGGGAAGCATCCTTGGCCCGCACTGAGAAGGAAATAAATGTATCCAAAGACAAACAGGCTACCCGCCGTTGGTGGAATGATTTTTGGAAACGTAGCTTTATTGAGGGGGAAGGTGAAGCGGGAGATGCTATCCGTAACTATACACTGTTCCGCTATATGTTGGGATGTAACGCCTATAGTCAGTGGCCTACCAAGTTTAACGGGGGACTGTTTACTTTTGATCCTATGTATGTAGATCAGAAAATGGAATTTACCCCTGATTTCCGGAAATGGGGAGGAGGAACCATGACTGCACAGAATCAGCGTCTGGTTTATTGGCCTATGTTGAAAAGCGGTGACTTTGACTTGATGAAATCACAATTTGACTTTTATCTGCGTTTGTTGCCGACAGCCGAAGCACGTACCCGTACCTATTGGGGACATGCCGGTGCCTGTTTCACCGAACAAATGGAGAACTTCGGTCTGCCCAATCCTGCCGAGTATGGCTTTAAACGTCCTGAAAGCTATGACAGGGGGTTGGAATATAATGCATGGCTGGAATACGAATGGGATACGGTTCTTGAATTTTGTCAGATGATACTGGAAACGGCACGTTATAATGAGGCTGATATCAGCCGTTATATCCCTTTGATAGAAAGCTCACTTAATTTCTTTGATGAGCATTATCGTCAACTGGCATTACAGCGTGGACGTAAGGATTTAGATGGTAACGGCAAACTGGTGATTTATCCGGGATCGGCTTGTGAAACTTATAAGATGGCTTATAATCCATCCTCAACCATTGCCGCGCTGCGCTCTGTTTTACAAACCTACGGACGTAAACCGGACATGCTGGCACGTATTCCTGAGATCCCTTTGCGCATAGTGGATGGGAAGGAAATGATTGCTCCGGCACAGGCTTGGGAACGGGTGAACAATATAGAAACTCCCCAGCTTTATGCTGTATTTCCCTGGCGTATGTATGGAGTGGGGAAGGAAGGTCTGGAAATAGCCCGTAATACCTATCTATATGATCCCGATGCACAGAAATTCCGTTCACATACCGGATGGAAACAAGATAATATCTGGGCTGCCTGTCTGGGTATGACCGAGGAGGCTGCACAACTTGCCTTAGAGAAAATGGCAAATGGGCCTCATCGTTTCCCTGCTTTTTGGGGACCGGGCTATGACTGGACGCCTGATCATAACTGGGGAGGCAGCGGTATGATAGGTATGCAGGAAATGCTGTTGCAGGAAGCCGATGGAAAGATTTTATTGTTTCCTGCTTGGCCCAAAGATTGGGATGTGCATTTCAAATTGCATGCTACAGGACAGACTACTGTAGAGGCTGTTCTAAAAGGGGGGATGGTGGTTGGCTTGACCGTACATCCTAAAGGACGGGAGAAAGATGTAGTAAATTGTTTGCTGAATAAATAATTTAAGGGTAAGGAGGTGTGTTTTGTAAATTCACCTCCTACTTCTTTGTATATACTCGATTGGGAACTTGTCACTCCTTTTGTTTTTCTATTCTTATCTATTTGTATGGCAATCAGTGCCGGAACATTGTTTGATGGCTTTGGTTATCTTTGTTGCGTAAACAAGAACTAAAATGTCCGATGCTTTGTTCTTACTATCATAAATAGATTTAAAATGGTTATGAAAAAGATTTTGATAGCTTTGGCCTTATTGCTGACAGGCATTGCAAGCGGATCGGCATGTACCGGTATTTCATTCCTCGCTGAAGATGGCGGATATGTGCAGGCACGTACTATAGAGTGGGGGGACAGTTATCTTCCGAGTGAATATGTTATTGTTCCCAGAGGACAGGATTTGGTATCTTATACTCCAACGGGTGTAAATGGCTTGAGATTTCGGGCTAAATATGGTTTGGTAGGACTGGCTATCATTCAGAAAGAGTTTGTAGCTGAAGGACTGAATGAAGTAGGGCTTTCGGCTGGATTGTTTTATTTTCCCCATTATGGGAAGTATGAAGAATATGATGAGGCTCAAAATGCAATTACTTTGTCGGATTTGCAGGTGGTGAACTGGATGCTTTCCCAATTTGCTACTATAGAAGAAGTGAGAGAAGCTATAGAAGGGGTGAAGGTGGTGTCTCTTGATAAACCTAGTAAAAGTTCTACGGTACATTGGCGCATTGGCGATGCTAAAGGAAATCAAATGGTGTTGGAATTTGTAGGTGGTGTTCCTTATTTTTATGAAAATAAAGTAGGAGTACTCACCAATTCTCCCGATTTTCCATGGCAGGTGACTAACTTGAATAATTATGTAAATCTATATCCGGGAGCTGTCACTCCACAGCAATGGGGTGGGGTGACTATTTTCCCTTTTGGCGCAGGTGCCGGATTTCATGGCATTCCGGGGGATGTAACTCCTCCATCCCGTTTTGTTCGTGTAGCGTTTTATAAGGCAACAGCTCCGGTGTGTCCTACAGCGTATGACGCTATATTACAAAGCTTTCATATCCTGAATAATTTTGATATTCCTATCGGTATAGAACATGCGTTAGGGAAAGCACCTGATATTCCTAGTGCCACACAATGGACTTCGGCTATTGATTTGACAAACAGGAAAGTGTATTATAAAACAGCATACAATAACAATATTCGTTGTATTAGTATGAAGAAGATTGATTTTGATAAAGTGAAGTATCAGTCGTATCCATTGGATAAGGAGTTGAAACAGCCTATAGAAGAGATTATTGTGAAATAGTGTAAGGGCTTGGAAACTGTTGGCGGAAGTACATGGAAGTTTTAATTGCAATGAATGAATAATGGATAAAATGCATTTTTTTTAGAAAAAAGTTCTAGAAATGTTTGCAGATACAAAAATAAACTGTACCTTTGCACTCGCAATTCGGAAGAATAGCAATAACAAAGGATTGATTCGCTAGCTCAGCAGGTAGAGCACAACACTTTTAATGTTGGGGTCTTGGGTTCGAGCCCCAAGCGGATCACTCAAACGAAAAGCAATTTAACGTAAACCGCTGATAATCAAACATTATCAGCGGTTTTTCTTTTCTTACAAAACGGCAAATTGAGGCACTTTACAGCATTTACGAGGTGGACGAAAAGGTGGACTTGATTTCCGGTCTGAAAAAGTCCACCTTTTGAGGTTCTATTTCATTGAATATCTGCATTTTGCACAAATCCAACTCGCGTTAAAAACAGTAATTTTACAACGTCAAAAACAAAGAGTATGGCCATGCAAAACAACTCATTTTCGGTGCTGTTCTTCATCAAGAAATCCAAGCTTCTAAAAAATGGAGAGGCACCCATCTGTATGCGTATTACAGTGAACAGCAAACGCGCTGAAGTACAAGTCAAACGGAGTGTGGAACCGGACAAATGGAACCACCTAAAAGGATGTGCTGTCGGAAAGGACAGGAAACACCAGGAAATCAACCTCTATCTTGAAACGGTTAGAAACAGGGTTTTCCAGATACACCGGCAACTGGAGGCGGACAGCAAGCCCATTACCGCCGTGACCATCAAGAACATCTTCTATGGAGGGTATGACTCACCCAAAATGCTGATTGAAACATTCAATGAGCATAATCAGGAGTACCGGGAACTGATGGACAAGGAATATGCAAAAGGGACGGTACTGCGTTATGAACGGACGGTCCGTTACCTGGTAGAATTCATGCGCGAACAGTACAACTGCGCCGACATTCCTCTCAAATCCATCAATTATGAGTTCATCACCAAATTCGAACATTTCATCAAGACCCAAAAGGGATGTGCCCAAAATGCTACGGTCAAATACCTGAAGAATCTGAAAAAGATTACCAAGACCGCCATTCTGAAAAAGTGGATCAATGAAGACCCGTTTGCCGACATCCATTTCAAGCAGACCAAGACCAACCGGGACTTTCTGAATGAATCTGAACTTCGCCGCATTATTGCCAAAGACATCGACATCGAGCGTCTGCAAACCGTACGGGACATTTTCATCTTCTGCTCTTTCACCGGACTTGCCTTTACGGATGTAAAGCACCTGAAGGCTGAACACATCGTGCAGGCTGACGACGGACGCTGGTGGATCCGCAAGGCCAGGGAAAAAACGGACAACATGTGCGACATTCCCCTTCTGGATATCCCCCGACTGATTCTGGAAAAATACAAGTCGAGACCGGGCTACTCTGAAAGGGGATTCCTGCTGCCGGTCCCTTCCAACCAGCGCATGAACGGGTATCTGAAAGAAATAGCCGACATCTGTCACATCAAGAAGAAGCTGTCCACACATGTGGCGAAACATAGTAAAATCTATATCTAACTGATAAACAATTATTTATAATATGTCATTCTATTTATAGGTAACGATTTAGAAACGAGCGAATTACTATATTCTGTTTTCTTTTGCATTAATCAAAGAACGATTTTAACGCTGCAAATATACATTTAGCCAGCGATAAAAGCAAGTGTTTCCTGCCGCATAAACATCTCAAAACCAGCTATGGACGAAGGAGGGCTGATTCCACGCCTCCCCCTATCCAATGAGTAAAGCATTTTCCTTCCAGCAAAAAGCGGCATTACATTCTCCTTTTTTTATATTTAGTCATTACAAGATTCTTATTCTCTGAAATACAATATTTTGCGTAAACAGGCAAGTGATTGTATCTGATAATTTTGCATCCTGTAAAATTTTAAATCAGAGAGTTTATGGCTACAGTAAAAGTCAAGTTCAGACCCTCCTCCGTGGACGGCAGAGAGGGTACGGTTTATTATCAAGTGATTCACGGACGTGTGGCAAGGCAGATCAACACTTCCTACAAGTTGTTTCCAGCCGAGTGGAGCAAGCGGCATTCCCGGATTGTCATCACGCCATCCGATGAGGACAGGCGACAATATCTATTGCTATTGGATAAAAGAATAGCGGAGGATACCGACCGGCTGGAGAATGTTATCACGGCCCTGAGACGGAAGGGAGGCACTTTCACCGCCGATGACGTAACCTCCGCTTTTCACGGAGAGCATCGCGGGCTTTTCTTTCTCGTTTTTATGCGGGAGGTCATAAACGGCCTGAGACGTATGGGAAAGGTACGTACCGTTGAGACCTATACGTCCACGCTCAACAGTTTCATACGGTTCATGGATGGAAAGGACGTAGCATTAGGAGATATGGATTCCGACCTGATGACCGCATACGAGGCATGGCTGAGGTCTAAAGAAATCTCCATGAACACGATATCCTTTTACATGCGTATTTTGCGTGCCACCTACAACCGTGCCGTGGAGAAGGGACTCGTCACCCAGCGCTTCCCCTTCAAACATGTCTATACGGGAGTCGAGAGGACAACGAAGCGGGCCGTCCCCCTGCGTGTGATAAAACAGCTCAGGACGTTGGACCTGTCACTGCATCCGGCCAAAAGATTTGCGAGGGACATGCTGCTTTTCAGTTTTTATACGAGGGGGATGTCCATGGTCGATATGGCATTCTTAAGGAAGAAGGATCTTGCTAACGGTATCCTCACGTACCGGCGGAAGAAAACCGGTCAACAACTTTTTGTAAAATGGGAGCCGTGCATGCAGGAGATCGTGAGCCGTTACAATGTTTCCGAGTCCCCGTACCTTCTTCCCATCATCGTCAGGCCGGGTATGGATGAGAGGAAGCAATATATCAATGCCTCCCATCGTATCAACAGATATTTGAAGGCCATTGGGAAAGAGTTGGGCTTGTCCGTTCCCCTGACCCATTACGTCGCGCGCCATTCCTGGGCCAGCGCAGCCCGGAGTAAGAATATTCCGATCTCTGTAATCAGCGAAGGTATGGGACATGATTCGGAAAACACTACAAGGATCTATCTGGCCTCATTGGACACAACCACTATAGATAAAGCGAATAGTCTGATTCTAAAGTCCTTATGCAGGGAGTAGCATGTTGAGCGAATGGACGCTCTCTTTTCAAGAGATGAATTTCTTGATGCAAAATTACATAAAATATAGAAAAACACCCCATTAATGATAAAAAATATGTTCCATACCCCAAAAAACGGTTAAGTGAAAAGAGGCATTTGTTGAGCAAAAGCAGATTGTATAAAGCAGAACAGTATAAAAATCGCTTGATATTTAAATAATTAGATTAATAATTACAAGGTAACCCATCTCTTGAAAAGAGAAGTGCAAAAAAGGAACTTTCTAAACAAGGAATACTTGTTCAGGGAATAGTCATGGAGCGGGAATGTTCAAGGATGATAATTAATGTTGAGCAAGAATTATGGTCTCTCCGTAAGAGATGAATAACACGGTGCAAAATTACATAAAATATTGAAAACGACTACAAAAATGAGCAAAAAAAGATAATACGGAATGGTATGATTCCTGAAGCTGCAAAACGATTTGTTGAGCAGATAGGATTTGATGAGAAATCAAAGTCTTTATTATCAGGCTGTTTTGTTCATAGATGTCATGTTATTCATCTCTTACGGAGAGAAGTGCAACAAGAACAGGCGCAAACTCGCCTGAAAGTCTGCCCGATGTAAGGGCGGACAGACGTCAGTTTCTGATGAGAACGAAACAATGGAACAAGAACGGGAAGAAATCCCGAACTTTTACGAACTATATTTGTAACTGCTTGATTGGTAGAGAAATTTACAATCGTGCAGGATTGATAATATTGTCCTGAAGCGAAATAATGGCATTCCAAGAGAATGAGGAAGAGGTACGGTGGTTCGTGATGCGCGACCTGAAAAGGACGAACGCAAAACTGCCCGCCTACAAACTGCTTGATGGGAAGAAGATGGAAGTCTTCGTCCCCATGAAATGGCACTTGGTCACCCGCAAGGGTGTGCGTATTCGTGAGGAGGTGCCGTTCATACAAGACTTGCTCTTCGTGCATGAGACACGGAAGAACCTTGACGCAGTTGTGAAAAAGACCCCGACCCTTCAGTTCCGTTGGTTACGCAACACTTGGCGGGAGCCGATGGTTGTCACCGATGCGGACATGGAACGTTTCATCCGTGCCGTGAATGCCACCGAATCCCCCCAATATTACCTGTCGGAAGAGATTACCCCTGCCATGTACGGACGTAGGATCCGCATCGTGGGCGGGCCGCTCAACGGATACGAGGGAAGCCTGCTCACGATGCGGGGGTCCAAGGTCAAACGCCTGCTCGTCGAACTGAGAGGATTTCTTGCCGTAGGGGTGGAGGTCGCTCCCGAGTATATACAGCTTATCTAACAGAACTGCCTATGGTTTTCATTTCCAATCTTTCCGCTCCTTCTTTATTCTGGACGGTCAATTCAATCCTGGTATTTATTGTGTGTGTGCTTTCTGCAGGGGTACTTATTCTACAGATTCTTTTGATTTCCTTCCGCAGGAACCTGTTCGACATGCTCGACGAGCGCAAGATCCACCAGGATTACGGTGACATGCTGGGGGGAATTGTCTCGGAAAACCGCTCTTTGACTTTCGGTTTCTATTCCATCATGGTACTCTATCAGGTTGGTATGGTCGATGACCTGTGTTTCTCACCTTGTGCAACACCATCTTGTCAACCTGTATTAGTGTGACACTGCTCCTGCTTGTAGACATCTTGGTATGACAATGGTGAATATAATTTGCTTAAAATTAACAAAAAATCAAAAACTATAATTTTTATCAAATACAATGAGATTTTGTGAAATCATCCTCGTGGCAGCATCTGTCCTAGTCTTAGACTCATGCTCCACACCCAAACAGATATCCTATTTTCAGGACCTGCGTCCCGGAGAGAGTGAGCTGACGCTTACCACACCGACGGAAATCAAGATCCAACCGAAAGACAAGTTATCAATACTGATTAATAGTCAGGATTTAAGGCTGACTAATTTGTTCAACCTACCTATTGTTTCTCAACAAGTTGGCCAAGAGTATTCACAGAATACAACCCGGGGACTGTCCGGCTATACAGTGGATTCCAAGGGAAATATCGATTTCCCCGTATTGGGCGCGCTCCATGTTCAGGGTATGACTCGAGAAGAAGTAGCCGTTTATATCAAAAAGGAGTTGCGGTCACACGACCTTATCAAAGATCCCGTGGTGACGGTGGAGTTCATGAATCTCAGCATTGATGTCATAGGCGAAGTAAACAATCCCGGACGCTATAGCATCGATAAAGACCACCTCACCATCCTCGACGCATTGAGCCGGGCAGGAGACCTTACTATTTACGGTAAACGTGAGAAGGTATTGGTGCTACGCAACGAGAACGGTACCCAGCGTGTCTATGGTGTCAACCTCTGTTCTGCCGACCATCTGTATTCCTCACCGGCCTATTACCTGCAACAGAACGATGTGGTATATGTCGAACCTAATGATACCAAGGCACGGCAGTCCACCGTCAACGGTAACAACGTGCGTAGTACCTCGTTCTGGATTTCCTTGGCATCCTTACTGACATCCATCGCCGTATTAATCGTTAAATAAATCCGACAATGACAACCGTACAAAGAAATACTCCTGGGCAAAGTCCGCAGGACTTTATCTGCATACAAGATTTGTTTTATCTCTGCCTTGGCAAGTGGCACTGGTTCGTAATCTCCTTAGCTGCCTGTCTCGGTATTGGTGTCTGCTATTTGCTCACCACTGAACCGATATACATCCGTTCCGCATCCATCCTTATCAAGGATGATTCCAAGGGAAAGTCCACTGCTGCTGATATGGAGACTTTCACCGATTTCGGACTGTTCACATCAAACACCAACGTGAACAACGAGATGGGTACGCTGCAGTCGCCTGACCTCATGCGTGAAGTAGTCTCACGCCTTCATCTAGACACGGACTATAAGATTCCCGGACATTTCCACCGTCAGACAGTCTATGGAGATGCACTCCCTATCAGCGTCAGCATAGATGGACTGCCTGAAAACGAGTCCGCCGCGTTTACCTTACAACTCTCCCCAAACGGCAATGTAACATTGTACGACATCGAACTCAACGGAGAAACTTCTGAAGACAAAGAACTGAAGGGGAATCTTTGTGACACCATCCAAAGCGGATTTGGAAAAGTCATCGTATCGCCTACGCCTTTTTATAAAGAAGGTATGGAGGCACTTATCTACGTATCACACAAGCCGTTGTGGAATGTTACAGAAGCCTATATTTCCGCTCTGTCCGTCTCGCAGAACGATGAAAAGTCCAATATCATCGTACTCTCGTTCAAGGATGTCTCTACCCGGCGCGCGGAAGACGTGCTGAACACCCTGATAGCTGTCTACAACGAGAACTGGGTGAGAGACAAGAACCAGATAGCCGTCAGCACTTCGCAGTTTATTGACGGACGGTTGGGAGTAATTGAAGGCGAACTGGGCAATGTGGATAACGACATCTCCTCTTATAAGAGCGAGCATCTACTGCCTGACGTGCAAGCAGCTGCCGGCATGTACATGGCGCAGGCAAACGAGGCCAACGCTGCTATCAAGGAACTGAACAACCAGGTCTATATGGCACGTTACATACGGAACTACCTGACGAACAAGAGCAATAACTCCCAGTTGCTTCCCGCCAATTCCGGCATAGATAATTCCGGCATCGCCACACAAATCAACGAGTACAACAGCAAACTGCTGGAGCGCAACAGCCTAGTGTCTCACAGTAGTGAGAAGAACCCGTTGGTAGTGGAGATGGACGCTTCCTTAACTGCTATGCGGAGCGCATTACTCACCTCCATAGATAACCTGCTTGTCACCCTAAACGCCCAGATAAAGAGCCAACGTGATTACAGCGGACAAGCAACCTCTCAGATCGCTTCTAATCCGCAACAAGCCAAGTACTTGCTTTCGGTAGAACGGCAGCAGAAGGTGAAAGAATCGCTTTACCTTTACCTGTTGCAGAAGCGTGAGGAGAACGAACTATCACAGGCATTCACCGCCTATAACACTCGCATTATCACCATGCCGGGTGGCAGCATGATACCCACCGCACCGGTAAAGAAAAATATCCTGCTGGTGGCTTTCACCTTGGGACTGCTCATCCCCGTGGTCGTCATCTTCATTCGTGAGAACATGAACACCGTTGTCCGTGGCCGTAAGGATTTGGAAAACATGACCGTACCTTTCGTGGGCGAGATTCCGCTAGCCTTCCATAAGAGAAACAAATGGTACAGTTGCAAAGCGAAAGCCCGAGAAGAGAAGGGCGCAATCGTAGTCAAGGAGAAGAGCCGCAATGTCATCAACGAGGCATTCCGTGTGGTACGCACCAATCTGGAATTTGTTGTGGGTAAGGAACGGGAGTCGAATATCATCATGCTCACTTCAGCCAATCCGGGCAGTGGCAAGACATTTATCACGTTCAACCTCGCCACCAGCCTTGCCATCAAGGGCAAGCGGGTGATAGCCATCGACCTCGATTTGCGTAAAGCTTCGCTCAGTGAGTATATCGGTAGACCGAAAGAAGGCATCTCCAATTACCTTATCGGAGAGACGAAGACCTGGCGGGAAATCGTCCGCAAACCTGTAAAAGATGCCAAACTGGACATCATCCCCGTAGGCATGATACCCCCCAACCCCACTGAACTGCTGTTCGTAGAACGGTTGGAGCAACTGATAAACGACTTACGCAAGGAATATGACTACATTTTCATTGATTGCCCGCCAGTGGAAATTGTGGCCGATACTGCCATCATCAACAAACTGGTGGACATCACCCTGTTCATTGTCCGTGCAGGACTGCTCGACCGCAGCATATTGCCGGAGATAGAGAAGTTCTACACTGACAAGAAATACCGGAATATGTCGCTCATACTGAACGGTACAGATGGTGGTAGCGGACGATACAGTTACAAGTACGGATATAAATATGGATATAAGTACGGTTACCACTACGGATATGCCGGATATACCAAAGAGGAATAATCATAAAGATGTGGCCTTTCAGAAAGCATATTAACCTTGCCAACAGCGGAATTTTCCGAGAATTCATCGACTGGCACTGTCACCTGCTCCCTGGAGTAGATGACGGTGTGCAGACGATGGAGGAAACCCTACAAATTCTCTCCCTTTATGAGAAGCTGGAAGTAAAGGAGATTTGGCTGACACCACACGTTATGGAGGATATACCCAATACGACAGCCTCTTTGAAAGCATGTTTTGAGAAGCTAAAAGCCACTTATCGGGGAAATATCGCTCTGCACCTTTCTGCAGAGAACATGCTCGACAATCTGTTTGAGGAACGGCTGGAGAAGAATGACTTCTTACCATTAGGCAAGGGAAGAAAACACCTGTTAGTGGAGACCTCTTACTTCAATCCCCCGATGGAACTTAGCAATATTCTGCTCCGCATTAAGTCAAAAGGATATGTTCCCATCCTGGCGCATCCCGAACGGTACAACTATATGGACGAGAACGATTACCGACAACTGAAAGGGTTAAACGTGAAGTTCCAACTCAACCTTTTCTCGTTAGTCGGTGCATACGGTACAGGGGTAAGGAAGAAAGCTGAATGGCTGATGAAAAACAATTTCTATGAATTGGCAGGCAGCGACACACACAGTTTTACTATTTTGGAAACAAACCTATATAAACGAAAATTATACAAACCGGTCGTGAACAGGTATTCAAAGCTGATCTGTGATAATTGAATTTGGTGTGCATTTATGTCAAATACTCTGAGGAACTTGTCCGCATCCAAACTTGCGGAAATCATGTGGTTGGGAAAAGAGCTGTCGGAAGCCGCCTGCGAACTGCTTTGAAAAAATATATTACGATGAGGAAAGTAGAAACATGTCGATTTATTAACCGACAAAATTTGAAAAACTACCACTGTTAGCAGTATGATAGATTATTTAGTTAGAAACAAAAGAATTTTGAAATAAAGAATAGAATCTAAACTACCAATTTTTTTTTGGGGGGGAAGGAATACAACTTTTAACAAATATAATATTATGATTTCTGACAATTTTACTTAGAATCATAAAAAGAAAATTAGACATAAATTAACTTTTCTAAAAAACATTGTGACTCTCTTAATATGTGTTTGTCATAAACTATATGATTATTAATTGTTTATAAAATAATAATTGCTTTATGTCTTAAAAATTAGAACAAGAAACTCCTAGTAAATAACCCAAGTGCTGAACGGATAACGATATTAGCACCTCGATATACATAAGATTCATACAATGAACGTAAAAAAAATCTCTTGTCAAGATGGAATTGTATTTTAAATACCTGATTTATTTTTTCTGTTTTTTCCCTTTTATCTTTCCTATAAATACGTTGGGAACAGATATACAATTTTATGCTTTTATTGTATCGATAGCATATTTAGTCAGCTTGTCAGAATACCATTATTCTATCGAAATCAAAATATTCTGTTTTGTTTTTTTAATAGCCGCTATAATTGGAGTATTATCTGCATCAAATATAATGATATTGATCAAATGTCTATTTCAATATGCGTCATTGTTCATAATCAGTCTTGCCGTATATAATCTTTTGATAAGAGAAGGAGGACTTGATGAGTCATTATGTAAGAAACTAATATTGTGCTGGTTTTTTGTTGGTGCTGTACAGACATTTATATATCCTAAATTTTTTATGTCAATAGTAGCGAATGCCCGTACTACTCTTGACAGAGGTGTCTGTGCATTGGCATCTGAGCCCTCATTTTTTGGCTTACAGTGCTTTTATTTCATCTTTATAGCCGCTATTTTTGATAAATGTCGAAATTTATATTGGCTAATGATTTCCATAATGGCTTTGCTATTTGCTCAAAGTTTTACCGGTTTGGCATTCGTGTTTTTTATGCTGCTTTGTTTTGCGTCTGACCATATTTCATTTAGACGTATTTCATTGAAATGGATATTTATCTCACTTACTGTCATTGCTACATCTTCCTATTTCGTAGTAGACTTTTTTAGAAATTCAAGATTAGGAAAAATTATATCCGTGCTTGTTTCAAACCAAAATCTTGTCAGCAAGGATGAAAGTTCTTCTGTTAGATTTCGTGCTATCACGGAATCCTTGCAAACAAGTTTAGATAATGTTTTTATGCCTAATGGGTTTACAGAAAGAATAGGAAGTATGTTTGGTGGCATATTACAAGAGTTAGGTGTTCTTGGACTTCCTCTTATGGGTATGATTACCTATTTATTTGCATCATATTTTAGCAAATATAGTGTCAAATATGTGGCATTTGTAATCTGTTTCCTTTTGTTATTCACCAATATGCAAATGGCGAATCCCACTTTGGCTTTTGTATTAGCTATTGGTATTTATAGAAAGAATCATTGTAAGCAACAATATTTGATAAAGCCTTCTTGCCTATAATGAGTACATGTGTTCATTAAAGCTGCATAACTTGTGTTCAGATGAAATATACCTCAAACTTTAGTAAGAAATGACCTATGCAATGACAGAGGATAAATATCCAGTAAAATATGAAAAACAAGGTAGCTATGTAGCAGGATTATTCCTTTGTGAAAGCAGGTTTAAGGAAGAGTTTAGGACTCGTTATGAGAATAAAATTGCAACGATGTTTCAATCGATTGGCATAAAAGAAGGAACGATATGGATAGAGATATTCCATGAAAATGATGATTATTATTTCAATGAGGTTGGCTATAGATACGGAGGTTCATTCTCTTTCTACTCAGTAGATTATATCAGAGGAATAAATCAAATATATGCTGACCTGTACTATGCCACTACCGGAAGGAGTATGTTGGATGGATTTAGTTCGCTTATTCCAAGTTCTATTGAAAGAGGAAAACATTATTGCATATATCCTGTACATTGTTTACCTGGAACTATTAAAGAATATAAGGGACTTGATGAGATAAGGAGTTGGCCTAATGTTGTTATTGTTCCATTACAGCATGAAATCGGTGATACTATTGAAGATACCGGCTCGTTTGGACAGGTAGTTGGTTTGGTACACTTTACTTATGATACTTTGGCTGACTGTCAAAAAACTATCATCCAAATACATCAAACATTTCTTGCTCTTGACGAACATGGGCATAATCTGTTAACCATGAAATTAGATTGGGATAATAGCAATATTGCAGATTAACACTAACATAATTTCAAAAAATCATATAAACAGCCTATTGAAACAACGATGCTTGTTTTGTTCTTCTTAAGATGTAAAGAGCTTGTAATTAACATCTTTAATGGTTATGTGTATTTATAAACAGGCGATTATGGACATGGTGGTGAGGTTTCGTTCTCTCCGAGAGCGGTTGGACTTTGATAAAAGGAATTTGAGGATAGTTCCTCAGTCAATATGTTGATAAAGAAAGGAAGATTTTTTAAGTATATGTAGCATGAACAGTATTCAAATTAAACTCATTTCTCAAAAACACGTCGCGGAAATTTTTAGAAACAAAGCTGATTCCATATTTAAAGTAATAGAAGATGCTCTGATGAAATATCTGAAAGGTGATGTGCTGTTTCCTGATAAGATATCTCAAATTTTTGACAAGGATACACAAAACAGGATCAATTGTATGCCTGCTTCTATGATTGGTAATGATAAGGTAAGTGGAATGAAATGGGTCTCAGTATTTCCTACAAATGCTTCCAAAGGAGTTCAGAATGTTACAGGGATTATGATACTTTCAGAACTAAATCAAGGTTTTCCTATTGCCGTTATTGATGGAACTCTTACAACAAAGATGAGAACCTCAGCAGTTGGTTGTGTGGCCGCAAAGTATCTAGCTCCTTCTACCGTGGAGACAATAGGGATAATTGGAAGTGGAGAAGAAGCTCGGATGCATTTTGCATTGTTAAAACATATATTTCCAACAATAAAGGAATGTAGAGTATCATCCCGATCATCAACAAGTGAAGAAACATTCATTTCGATATTTGAAAATATAACAAAAGATGTTCATTTTATTGCTTGTGGTAATGATTCATATAAATGTGCATCAGATGCAGATATCATAGTAACCGCAATAAGTGGGCAAGCTCCAGTATTAAAGTCTAAAGATATTACAAAAGGAGGATTGTATATACATGTTGGAGGTTGGGAGGATGAATATGGTGTTGCTCTTAAAGCCAATAAAATTGTATGTGATGATTGGGAAGCAAGTAAGCATCGTACACAAACTATCTGCAGAATGTATAAATCCGGTGTTTTAACAGATTCTGATATTTATGCAAATTTGCCTGATCTAATCTCAGGAAGGAAAAAAGGACGAGAGGATGACAATGAATTTATATACTTTAACTCTGTTGGGTTATCGTATATTGACGTGGCACTTGCAAATTTCATCTATAAGGAAGCGTCTCAAAGAGGACTATACGAAGATTTTATTTTAGCTGATAATAATATCGATTATTCTGCATTTATTTTTTAAGGATAATTACAATGAAGTTACTAGTTTTAACACCGTATTGTAGTCCAGAACATGCCGCAAGTTCGTATCTAGGGGCAAATAGGAATGAAGCATTTATCGCTCATGGATTTGATATCTTAGTTTATACCCCAACGCCATGTAGAGGTATAGATAATGAAACAATAAAAGAATATACAAAAGTCAAACATAGACGTGAATTCTATCTTGATGGGCATAGAGAGGTTAGGAGATTCTTAATGTTTCGGGAAAGGCGGAATGTATTCCAAAGAACCATTAGATATTTTCTCATTGCTTGTTGTCATTTCTATTATGGCTTGAAGAATGATGCTAGAAATTGTGATGTAATGTTCATCGCAAGCACTCCACCATTTCAAGGAGCACTAGCTTCACTAATAAAGTTGTTTACTCATCAACCTCTCATCTACAATCTTCAAGACGTATTTCCTGACTCTTTGGTCAGCACAGGGCTCACCCGGAAAGGCTCGTTCCTATGGAAAGTGGGTCGAGCGATTGAAAATTTCACCTATCGTCATGCAGATAAAATCATTGTCATATCGGAGGACTTCAAGCGGAACATCATGGCAAAGGGAGTTCCAGAGGAGAAGATAGAGGTTATTTATAACTGGGTGGACGAGCAGGCTGTGAAAGAGGTGAAACGTGAGGACAACGTGCTGTTTGACCGATATGGTTTGGACCGGGACAAGTTTTACGTGACCTATTGCGGCAATGTCGGACTAACGCAGAATATGGACATGCTCCTGGAAGTGGCAAAGGCATTGGAAGCCAACGATGACATTCATTTCGTGCTGGTGGGCAATGGAGCCTATAAAGAGCAGTTGGAGAAGAACATCCGTGACAAACGAATTAGAAACGTTACATTATTGCCATTCCAGCCCTACGAGGAAATCTCACATGTGTTCAGTTTGGGGGATGTCGGACTTGTCATATCCAAGCCCGGTGTCGGAGAGAACAGCGTACCCAGCAAGACATGGAGCATCATGTCGGCTTCACGACCGGTATTGGCCAGTTTTGACGAGAATGAATTGAAGACCATCATAGAAAATCATCGTTGCGGAATCTTCACAAAATCCGGGGACAAGGTCGCTTTATGCGACGCGATCATATCCTTGTACTGTGACAGGGAACTCAGCAAGGCATACGGGAGGAACGGCAGGCAATTCATCATGGACAATCTTACCAAAGAGGCAGGTACAGCCAAATATGTGAAAGTGATACGGGATGTCGTGAGTTCTCACGGCAAAGGTGATGACACGGAAAAACACAACGGTTTGCGGTTATAAAAAAGAAATAGAATGAATTCTTTATTTAAATTATTCCACTGGTATTTCTCACGTAAGGCGTTGCCTTACTGGGGTATTTTCTTATTCGATTGCCTGATTGTTTTTTTGTCGGGCTTGTTGATCTATGCGCTGAATAACGGAGTTTACAATACGTTATCGAATTTCTGGCTGTTGGCAGGAAGCTGGGGCATATACACACTGTTTTACATTGTCGGCTTCCGCATGTTCCGGACTTATTCCGGTATCCTCCGTTACTCCTCGTTTGTAGACCTGCAACGGATAGGGTTTGCCGTGCTGGCAGGTCTGATATTGATATACATCGGTAGACAGCTTGGTTTGAATGAGTATTTGGTGGAGGTGCGTATGCGCGATATCGTGCTGGCCGCCCTGTTGGCTGTCTCGCTGATGTGGATGATCCGTGTAATCGTAAAATACCTGTACGATTTGACTTACCACCAGGAGCAGGCGGAGCGTGTCTTCATCTATGGCGTAAAACAGGGCGGGATAAGTCTTGCCAAAAGCATACGGAATCAGGATCCGGCCAAGTATATCCTTTCCGGTTTTGTTTCCGATGTGAACGATATTCAAGACCGTTTGCTGATGGGGGTACGGGTGTATGCCAACGATAAGAGGTTAGTATCCGAGATGAGAAAGAAACATACAAACATCTTATTCGTGTCGCCTCTGAAGAGTGAGGATTTACGTGAGAACACGGAAATGGTGAACCGTCTGACAGAAAACGGTATCCGCATCTTTATGGTGCCTGACGTGCAAGAATGGAACGGGAAAAGCGAGATTAACCATGCGCAACTGAAAGAGGTGGAAATAGAGGATTTGCTGCCGCGTGAGAAAATAGAAGTGGACATGGAGGCGATAGGCAGGCTGTTGAACGGGAAAAAAATACTGATTACTGGAGCTGCCGGAAGTATCGGAAGCGAGATGGTACGTCAGGTGTCCGCCTTTGCTCCCGCTGAACTAATATTGATAGATCAGGCGGAGAGCCCCATGCATGACATTCGTCTGATGATGGCAAGGCAATGGTCTGACATCAAGGCTTTCACCATTGTGGCGGACATCACGAACAAGGCTCGTATGCGCGAGTTATTCAGTGAGCACCGACCCGACTATGTGTTTCATGCCGCAGCCTACAAGCATGTGCCCATGATGGAGGACAATCCGTCGGAAAGCATCGTGAACAACGTGGAGGGAACACGTGTCGTGGCCGACCTGGCGGTGGAATTCGGCACAAGGAAATTCGTGATGATCTCTACCGACAAGGCGGTGAATCCCACCAATGTGATGGGGTGCTCAAAACGTATCTGTGAAATCTACGTACAAAGCTTTGACAAAGCAATCAAAGACGGACAGGTGAAGGGCGTGACTCGGTTTGTCACGACCCGGTTCGGCAATGTACTTGGGTCAAACGGTTCTGTCATACCGTTGTTTAAGGAACAGATAAAGAACGGAGGTCCCATTACCGTGACCCATCCCGATATCATCCGTTACTTCATGCTTATTCCCGAAGCCTGCAGGCTGGTGCTTGAGGCCGGAACGATGGGGAACGGAGGAGAGATATTCGTGTTTGACATGGGAAATCCCGTGAAGATCGTGGACTTGGCCAGACGGATGATCAGGCTGAGTGGGGCGCGGCATGTGGATATAAAATTCACAGGACTACGCGATGGGGAAAAGCTTTATGAAGAAGTGCTGAACGATGCGGAAATAACGATGCCCACCATTCATCCCAAAGTCAAAATTGCGAAAGTGCGCGAATATGATTATGCGAATGTTTGCAAACGCATTGAGGAATTGGTCAGAAAGAGCTACACAGACGATGACATGCAGATTGTCAAGGCTATGAAAGAAATTGTTCCTGAATTTAAAAGCCAACATTCTAAATATGAAATTTTGGATAAGACTACGATATAGGCAACATATACTAACGGTTTCGCTCATCAGTGTTTTGCTGGGGTGTTGCAACCAGACGAAAGGGCAAGATAAGATAGACATGTTCGCCGGAGTGGACTTTAATTACAAGGATCTTACGGCCAGGAGGATGTACGACTTTCTCATAAATATAACTCCGGGAGTGAAATGGGACATGGGGAAAGGCTGGAGAACAGCTGCGCAAGTCTTGATTCCGGTATACAATGATTTTGGAGAACGGTACAAGAAGATCCGTTTGAATATGGCCGTGTTGTCGAAGGAAATGGATTTCGGCTCCCACTGGTATTTGAAAGCAAGCGGAGGCCTGTTCGGATCTGAACGTTACGGGCTGGATTTGAAAAGCGTATATGTTGTGAACAGATGGCTGATGCTGGAAGCGCAAGCCGGATGGACCGGATATTGTTCCATGGCCGTAGACTGGGAAGCAAGTACTCCCAAGCGTTGGACGGCATTGGGAGGTGCGGATGTATATTTGAACGGATGGAACACACAATTCAGGGTAAGAGGAGGACGGTTCATCTATGGTGATTATGGAGGAATAGCCGAGGCCATGCGCCATTTCAGACATTGTACGGTAGGCGTATATGCACAATACAGCAACAAGGGCGGACGTGACGGAGGTTTTAAGATCATAATGATGATTCCTCCTTACAACCGTAAACGCAGGAAAGTCAACTTCCGTCCAGCCTCGAATTTCCGCCACGTATACAGCATAGAGGCAGACGGTTATGCCAACAGGATGTATATGACCGACCCAGAGGAAAATGAGCGTGAGGGGTGGTTTGACAGAGACAAGCTACATTGGGGAAGTAATAACATGAATGCAGACTTCACTTATTAAAAGCTATGAATTTATTACGATGTATTCTTGTGTCAATGGGAATAACTTGCAATATCTTGACTTTGTCTGCACAGCAATATACAGGAATGAGTGGTCTTATCCATGTTCCCACGGCAGAGATGGACAAAGAAGGGGATGCCCGCATCGGGGTACATTTTCTAAACAGGGAAATGACCCCAAATGAAAGCTTTTTCTACAACAATGGGAAAAAGTATCACACCTTCAGTCATTATCTGAGCTTTACTCCTTTTTCATGGATGGAATTAGGATACACTTGCACGTTGCTACGCAAGAAAAGTAAACCAAGCGACAGTTCCATTGGACATTATGGCCTGAAAGACCGTTATTTTTCATTGAAATTACGTCCACTCAAAGAGGGAAAGTGGTGGCCGGCAATAGCGGTAGGATGCAATGATTTTTGGGATTCACGAGCATCAGTGTCCGGAGAAGGAGGCGAACTATATTTTGGTAATCTATATGCGGCAGCCAGCAAACACTTTGATATCGGATTACACGAAGTGGGTGTGCATGTGGCCTATCGCCATTATAGGCGTAAGTATAATAAAAAATGGGATGGGCCGACAGGTGGCATTACCTACTGTCCCTCATTTGCCCGAAATTTGCGTGTCATAGCGGAATATACAGGAAACGAGATAAATGTAGGTGCGGACTGTCTGTTGTGGAGGCATTTGTTATTGCAAGTTTCTTTACAAGACGGGAAATATTTTTCCGGCGGCGTATGTTTCTGTATCAATCTGCTGTAAAAGAGACAATTTGAAAAAAAGCAAGGATGCCCACAGCCTTTGCACGTTTTGAGCCCTGTAAGAAATCTCCCGAGCGTGGTACTGTTTATTACCGTATTTATAAAGGGCATAATCGGCGCATGGAATTTTCTTCTCGCCTTCGTTTGCCAGCTTCTTCCTGGGATGAAACCGCAAGGACAGTCCGGGGAGATCATCCAGAGTCCTGTCGTTTCCATGTCCAGATTGAGGCGGATCTTCGGCTTTTGAACCAAGATATTACCGGTCAGTTGACGATGGGCGATATGATAGTCCTCTTTAAACAGCAAGGACGATAATCAAATGAACCTTTTGATTTGTAAGCAAATAGGATGGTTCCGTCTTTGACAGATTGTTATCTCCGTCTAGGCTTCCAGGTAACAGAATCAGAGGACGGACTACAGATAGGCTTCAAACCGGGAATGGTACATGCCATCGTGAAAGAGGTCTGGAATGAACGTCCTTTGACCCGTTCGGATGCTGAACTGTTTTACGAGAAGTTCTCTCCACTAAACAATGGGCATCGAAATCTCTATTTCAGGATCGTGGCGCACGGCGGATTTCTGCCGGAGGCATTGAACTTTGAACTGCACGGGCTGACCGTTTCGGATGAAAGCTATATTGAAAGCCTCTTGTCCGGGAGACATGTAGAGCTTTATCCGCACAACGAAACGGCTTACAGGGCGGTCACACGGGGATTCAAACAGCACCGTATCGGTGCTGTCGTGCAGGCTACCGGAACAGGGAAATCCTATTTGCTGGCACGCTATATCGCGGATCATGCGAAGGAGAAGATACTGGTCTTTGCTCCGAACATCACGATTCTGGATGAGATCCGGAAAGCCGTCGGATTCTTTGCTCCGCAAGTGACGTTCCGGACATTCCAGTCACTGATCTGTAACCGAAAGGATAATGGGCTGTTACGGGCGGAGCATATCCTGATTGATGAATTCCACCATTTCGGGGCGGAAATTTGGGGAAGCGCCTTGCAGGAAGTGATAGAAAACAATCCCTGTGCCTATGTCCTGGGAACATCGGCAACGCCGATCCGTCCGGAGGGAATGATCGATACGGTGGATCTTTATTTCGAAGGAAATTTGTTTTATGAGCTTACCTTGCCGCAGGCTTGGTATTACAATATCTTACCGGTTCCGGTTCTGGTACAGAGTGCTTACGGGCTGGACAACGAACTGGACCGGCTGCAAAGAAAGCTGGAACGCAGCGGTTGTTCGAAAGGACGAAAAGAAAAGGTACAGAGGAAACTGGATTTGGCACGTGTGGACTTCAAAGAGGCTTTGGGTGCACCGGAGGTCATCCGGAAGTTCCTGCCAACAAGCGTACGTAAGCTGCTGGTCTTTTGTCGCGATCTCACTGATTTGAAACAGATGGTACCGGAAGTATGCGGATGGCTCACACGAGCGGGACGTGCCATCACTCCGTTCGAAATCCATCATGCCCAAGGTGAACGACAGAACGGTCGGATACTGGATGCATTCCGGGAGGAATCAGACCGGCTGCACGTATTGTTTTCCGTCAATATGCTGATTGAAGGACTACATGTGGAGGGTGTGGATGCCGTCTTATTCCTTAGACGGACGGAATCATATATCGTTACCTTGCAACAATTGGGCCGTTGCCTGGATGCCGGGGCAGGAAAACAGCCGGTCGTCTTGGATTTTGTCAACAATCTTTCAGGGAAATCGGTCTATGACGTGATGGCTCCCCACTTGGAGCGTCTATCTCTCCTTCCGTCACCCAAAGGATTCGAAGGAAACACCTCTTTTCTGACGACAGGTTTTCTGTCGGACATACGGCTGCGCATAGAGGAGATATTGGCAGAACTGGAGCCCTGGCAGATTATGTATGAGAGGCTTATTGAATTCCGTCGGGAAGAAAACGACTGGCCGTCAGTTACGGAAGGAAAACTCGGTTTGTGGTGCAACACCCAACGCATTGCCTATAAACGGGGAAAATTACAGGAGGAACGTCGCCGCCAGCTGGAATCAATCGGTTTCGAATGGAATCTGCTTGACTCCAAATGGATGAAAGAGTACCGTGCGTTGAAGGTTTTCTTTGATACCTGCGGACGCTGGCCCAAACGTGAAGACGGTCCGCTTGCGACCTGGTGTTATACCCAGCGGGAAAGGCGGAAAGAAGGACGCCTGAGCAAAGAGCGCATCCGGGTTTTGGATGAGATCGGCTTTGTCTGGAATCAGGACCTCCAAGGGGAATGGATGAAGAACTACGAGGAACTGAAGTCTTTTATCGGAAAATATCAGCGTTTTCCTAAATCAACGGAAGGGAACTTGGGCGGATGGTGTCATACACAACGGAAAATGCGTAAACTGGGTAAATTATCCCATAATCGCCTGATCTTGTTGGATAAAATAGGATTTGTCTGGTCAGCGGAACAAGCCTGGAAAAACAACTTCGAACAATTGTGCCTGTTTCATAGCCGACAAGGACGATGGCCGGGATGTCGTGAAGGATCATTGGGGCGCTGGTGCACCATCCAGAGACGGGATTACCGCCAGGGAAAAATGTCGGATGAACGGAAAGCGCAATTGGAACGGATCGGTTTCCCTCTTGTCTGATATGGTATATATTCGATTCTATCTATTACGAAAGTTATTTATTCATTTATAATTAACATTTTAATTCATTTTATTTATGTACGAATTTGTTAAAAAGGGAGCATTCATGCTTCTCGTAGCCGGCCTAGCATGGGGTACGGCCAGTTGTGATGACGATGATCCGGATTACAGCAATGTCACACCTCCAGAAGTGGCTGTGACGCATAGCATCAGCGGACGTGTCACGGGTATTGACGGTGAAGGTCTTTCTGCGACCGTTTCCATGAACGGAACTTCCGCAACGACCGGTTCGGACGGTACATTCGTTTTCGAGAATGTAGCCGCAGGCACTTATACCTTGAAGGCAGAAGCGGATGGCAAGACTTCCAAAGAAACTTCCGTTACAGTGAGCGACAGTAACAATCCGGTGTGGAACGTGACACTGAGCAATGAGGGAACAACGGTTACCGCGAACGCCGACGGTTCGGCAAACGCTGATGTCACATCCGAAACATTGAAGGGAAATGAAAAGGGGGAGATAGCAATGAGCCTGACCGCTCCGGCAGGTGCTGTGGAAGCGGGGGAACAAATCATTGTCACTCCCATCTATTCAACGGATGAAGTTGAGCAAGCTGCGCTTCGTTCTGTCAGCACGAAAGTTGTCGGAAGCACTCTGCTGATCGGTACGAGAATCAGCAGTTCCAACGCATCGGCCACCTTGCAGAAACCGGTAACGCTCGAATATGACGTGGATCCGGAAATCGCCGGAACTATCACAGCACAAAAGTATGTGAACGGCACATGGGTGGATGCGGAATATACGGTAGGAACGGACGGGAAAGTTACAGTTGTGGCTGACCAGTTTACTTCCTACTCGTTATTGTGCGGCGCAACCATCACTTCTTCGACAACTTCTGAAGCCCTCAGTTTCTCTCCCGACGAATGGGATAACCTGTATGGGAGCGGTGACATGTCGGTTCCATCGGCTTCGTATTCTTACAAAATCGGTACGGATATCTCTTCATCAGGCACGAATAAGATTACCGCTTACTTGATTGAGATTGTGGCACGTGCAGCAGGCGCAGGCGTGACAACGGCAACAGGCACTTATCCCATTAATGTAATACTGCCTGTCGGCACAGCCATGAGTATCAGCGGTCAGCAAAAAGTGACCACGCTTACCGCATCTGCCTTGGGACGTAGTGTTTCCGGCAAGCAGTATGGAACGGTTTCTGTCGTTACAAGTACTTGGAACCGTAGACATACAGGCGGTAGTGGTGGAAGTGGAACTATCTGATAGATGCCATTGAAAATGTTCTCTTTACTGAAAAATTGACTTAATAACTGATATTGTTGGAGGATACCGTGTAATCGTGTATTTCGGTATCCTCCTATTTATATGCACATGAATAAAACAGCATTAATCACAGGCATCACCGGTCAGGACGGCTCGTTCCTCGCCGAGTTCCTGTTGGAGAAAGGATATGACGTACACGGCACCATCCGCCGTTCGTCGGTTGATTTCAGGGAACGTATCGCCCACCTGGAGGGGCATCCCCATTTCCATCTGCATTACGCGGACCTTGGCGATTCAATGAGTCTCTTGCAAGTAGTGAAGAAAGTAAAGCCCACGGAAATATATAATCTCGCCGCACAGAGCCATGTACAGGTATCGTTCGACTCGCCCGAGTTCACGGCCGACGTGGATGCGACCGGCGTGTTGCGTGTTCTGGAAGCCGTGCGTCAGTGTGACCTCACAGATACCTGCCGTATTTATCAGGCCTCCACTTCCGAGCTTTACGGCAAGGTGGAGGAGGTACCGCAGAACGAGAACACGCCCTTTCATCCCTACAGCCCCTATGCCGTGGCCAAGCTCTACGGCTACTGGATCGTGAAAGAGTACCGAGAGGCTTACAATATGTTCTGCTGCTCGGGCATCCTGTTCAACCATGAATCGGAACGTCGGGGCGAGACATTTGTCACGCGCAAGATCACCCTTGCCGCCGCACGTATCGCGCAAGGCAAGCAGGACTGCCTTTATCTGGGGAATCTGGATTCCTTGCGTGACTGGGGCTATGCCAAGGACTATGTGGAATGCATGTGGCTGATCCTCCAGCAAGACATGCCACAGGACTTTGTGATCGCCACCGGTGTACAGCACACGGTACGCGAGTTCGCCACGCTGGCTTTCCATTACGCTGGCATCGAACTTCGCTGGGAAGGCGAGGGCATCCATGAAAAAGGCATTGACGTGAGAACCGGAAAAGTAGTGGTGGCCGTGAGTGAGGACTTCTATCGTCCCACGGACGTTGTCAACCTTTGGGGAGATCCTACCAAGGCAAAGAATGAGCTGGGCTGGAATCCTCAGAGTACCTCTTTCGAGGAGCTTGTGAAAATCATGGTGACGCATGACATGCAGAAAGTGGCCGCCGATCATGTGGCCGGCGTGATGAGAACCAATCTGGCCGAATATCTGGAGAAAGGGATCGTGAAATGATGGAGAAGGGAGCAAAAATATATGTGGCGGGCCACCGGGGAATGGTGGGTTCCGCCATTGTCCGCGAACTGCGACGGCAGGGATACACGGATATCGTTACTCGTACCCATTCGGATCTGGACCTGACACGGCAGGACGCCGTCGAGAAATTCTTTGCGGATGAGAAACCGGAATATGTCTTTCTGGCGGCGGCCAAAGTGGGCGGCATCGTGGCGAACCAGTCCGCTTTGGCGGACTTCATGTACGAAAACATGATACTGGAGATGAACGTGATCCACGCGGCATGGAAGAACGGCTGCAAGAAATTGGAGTTTCTCGGCTCCTCGTGTATCTATCCGCGCCTGGCGCCGCAGCCGATGCCGGAATCCTGCCTGCTGACCTCCGAACTGGAGAAGACCAACGAGGCCTACGCGCTTGCCAAGATCTCCGGCCTGAAATATTGCGAGTTCCTGAACCGCCAGTACGGTACGGACTATATCAGCGTCATGCCTACCAACCTTTACGGACCGAACGACAACTACCATCCGGAACATTCACATGTATTGCCGGCCCTGATCCGCCGGTTCCATGAGGCAAAGGAACAGGACCTGCCCTTCGTGACCTGTTGGGGTGACGGCAGCCCTTTGAGGGAGTTTCTCTATGTGGACGACCTTGCCAACCTGTGCGTGTTCCTGATGAACAACTACTCCGGCAACGAAACGGTGAACGCCGGAACGGGCAAGGAGCTGACCATAAAGGAACTCACAGAATTAGCGGCAAAGATAATCGGCTACACCGGCGGGATACGCTGGGACACCTCACGGCCGAACGGTACGCCCCGCAAGCTGCTGGACGTATCCAAGGCGAGAGCTTTAGGGTGGTCGTACCGCACGGAGCTGGAAGACGGCATCCGTCTTGCCTACGAGGATTTCCTGCATAACCCGACGCGGGCGGAAAGATAAATCAAAAGCATGTCTATGAGAATCATATTATTGTCAGGAGGTTCAGGAAAACGCTTGTGGCCGTTATCCAACAGCACACGTTCCAAGCAGTTCATCAAGCTGCTCTCCTCCCCGGACGGAAGCCGGGAATCCATGGTACAGCGTGTGGTGCGCCAACTCGGGGAATGCGGCCTGGACGGTTCGATAACCGTAGCCACGGGCGCGTCACAATGCGATATCATAACCAACCAGCTCGGGGACAGGATATCGGTGGTTACGGAACCGGAACGGCGTGACACCTTTCCGGCGATAGCGCTGGCCTGCTCGTATCTGGCATATGAGCAGCACTGTCCCAAGGAGGAGGTTGTCGTGGTGATGCCCTGTGACCCCTATACGGAGCTCGGGTATTTTGAGACGATAAGGCATATGGCGGACGCAGTCAGGAATGATGCGGCCGAACTGGTGCTGATGGGGATAAGACCGACCAGTCCGTCATCCAAATACGGATACGTGGTACCGGTGGCAAGCGATAGGGAAACCGGAATATACAAGGTCTCCCGCTTCACGGAGAAACCGAATGCGCCGGCAGCCGGGAGGTTGATTTCCGAGGGCGCGTTCTGGAACGGCGGCGTGTTCGCTTTCCGCCTGGGGTACATGACGGATATTGTGAGCCGGTATGTCAATGCCGGCACTTTCGCGGAAATCCGTACCCGGTACGGCGAACTCCCGAAAATCAGTTTTGACTACGAGGTGGCGGAAAAAGCCGGGTCGGTGGCCGTGATACCGTTTGCCGGGGAATGGAAAGACCTGGGGACGTGGAACACGCTGACGGATGAACTGAAGGACAATGCCATCGGCAATGTCATATTGGACGGAGAGTCCGGGAATACCCATGTTATCAATGAGCTGGATCTGCCCGTCATGTGTGTCGGCGCGAGGAATCTCGTCGTCGCCGCGTCCAGTGACGGCATCTTGGTTTCAGAGAAAAGCAGGAGCGAGCACATTAAGACGTATGCGGACCGCCTGCAATATCGCCCGATGTACGGGGAATGTCGTTGGGGTGAATACAAGGTTATCGATACGGTGAGTTTCCCTGACGGATACGAGACCCTTACCAGGCAGTTAAAGGTAAAAGCCGGTAAAAGCATAAGCTACCAGGCTCACCGCCACCGCGATGAAGTCTGGACATTCATTGACGGCGAGGGCACGCTGGCTCTTGACGGGAAAGTGACGCGAATCGGCCGTGGCGACACCGTCTGTATCAGGAAAGGCATAAGGCATGCCGTCAAGGCCATGACCGATCTGCTTTTCATTGAGGTACAGTCGGGAGCTCCGCTCGTGGAGGAGGATGTCGAACGGTTCGACTGGAACTGGAAACCATAAAAACAGGATCAACAGGCCATGGTGAAAAAATGGTATGCCTTGAAGGTTTTCTATAACCGCTTTTCGGAAATCGAGGCCACATTGTCACGTGACGGGATAGAGAGCTATATCCCGATGAAAACCAGAAGCTATCCGCAATCGAACGGGGAGGTCGTGACCAGACGGGTCCCGCTTGTCGCCATGCTGATGTTCCTGCGTTGCGATGACGACTACATCTCTTCCTTGAATTCGATTCTCGATGGGAAAGCCATGGTATACCATCACCCCGGCACCCAGATCCCAGCCCCCATTCCGGATGAAGAGATGGACATGTTCATCATGCTCACTTCTTCCATGGAGGACGGGTTCGAGCAGATACCGTATGATGGCAATCTCGTGAAGAACGCCGAAAAATACAGGGTGACAGGTGGGGAATATGCCGGGGTCGTAGGATATTACAGACGCATCAAAAAGAACAAGCGGCTGGTCATTCCTTTTGAAGGCTTGTTGATGTTGGTTGCCACCAATTATATTCCCAAATGCTATTTACAGGAAGTCGTATAGTGATAACCGGTGTGGACAGACATACGCATAGAATCAGAATTCGGGCATGTACATGACCGGCGGCAATTCCAGAGATGCCTTTTGACATATGACGGCTTGAATTTATGAGGTATGCAAAACGGATAACAACAATTCAAATAACCTTTATACCCCGACTGGGAAGCGTAAAAGACTTCTTGATCGGGGTATTTTTTGGGGGCATGCGATCGTCAGTAGAAGAAATTCAAAGGGATTCCGAGATGTCCCTTTTTCGGTAATAGCGAATTGATTACGCGATTCTCCCCGACTTAACTCCAGACACTTTTCTTGTCTTATTTCTTTCCCCGAACATCTCTCTCTTGATTTTTCCCAATCCTCACCTTAAACCCTCCCAAAATCCCATAAGCACTTGTTTTTCAAATTAATTTATCAATCCAGCAAGAATTTAAAGTACGAGCTGAACGGATCCTCAATCTCTAGACTGCCGGTGATTTTATTTATTCAGCCTTTTATTGTGTGTCCTAAGCGGAAAAGTCCTTCATCTGCTTGACGGTCAGCTCCGCTGTCTTTATGTCTTCCTTATTCCGGAACCGTGTGAAATGTTTCATGGCACACGAATAATCGTTCGCAGTTTCTCTTTACCCAAGTCCTTGAAATGCCGGATACCTGATTCCAACAATAAAAAATGGCATTCTACCTGCTGTCTTCCTCGTTTTCACTTTTATATTCATTAACGAACAAATAAGATTAAACTGTCTATGTAAAATAAGGAGACAGGCAAGTATGGAGCGAATGGATGGTCATAAAAAAGCGACTTTGGAGCTTTTTTTGAGGAAGGGCGGTTTGGCGGCATGATTGCCGTTAAACCGCTTGGTTTTCGTTTAACGAAAACACAACTTGCTGTCCGCAGGAGCGGACCATGTTTCTCCAATAATTAT
>ERZ832973.24-NODE-24-length-187393-cov-35.554586_pt1 | contig 187393 bp, 189 predicted proteins | sample MGYA00519950_ERZ832973 | MGnify/ENA primary metagenome ERZ832973 (study PRJEB31850, sample SAMEA3708734) | human gut metagenome | biome: human gut; feature: human-associated habitat; material: faeces | place: China | collected 2014 ... | reverse complement strand
TTGATCTGCTGAAGAAGCTTGGACGTGTAACCGTTTCATGGTCGATCAACACACTAGATGAAAATTTCAAGAACGATATGGACTCTGCTTCGAGCATTGAGCGCCGTATCGCTGCTATGAAGCAGGTATATGAAGCAGGTATCCGTACAGTCTGTTTCGTATCCCCGGTATTCCCCGGTATCACGGATTTTGAAGCAATCTTTGAGCGGGTAAAGGATCAGTGCGATCTGTTCTGGCTCGAAAATCTCAATCTTCGAGGCGGTTTCAAAAAGACAATTATGGATTATATCGCCGGAAAATATCCTGATCTTGTACCACTTTACGACGAGATCTATAACAAGCATAACCGCAGCTACTTTGAAGCACTTGAAGTAAAAGCTGAGAAAATGGCTAAGAAGTATGATTGTGCCTTTGTGGATAATGAAATGCCTTATGGCAGAGTCCCGCAGGGACATCCGGTGATCGTAGATTATTTCTATCATGAGGAAATCCGTGGGACAGAGAATACCGGAAAAAGAAATCGCTAAATTCCAGTTTGTCAATTACAGGTGACATTGAAAGAGCCAGCCCATTCAAGGTGCTGGCTCTTTCAAAAATTCCATTCTAATAAATCGCATGACAACTTAGCGAAAAATAAGCTCTCCATTAGCAAAAAATGAATAGAAAATGTATAAAAGTGGCAAAAACGAATAATTATAAGGGCTTATGCATTAGACACACATTTGTAAAAAAGGAGTAATTATAAATAGTGGGCAACGATATCAAAATGAGATTTGTTGCCCACTTAATTTTTTATAAAATCGGCTCAATAACAGAACGAAAATAGTAATCTAATTCTTCTGGTGTATGTTTTTTTTTATCTTTCAACCACCATAAAACCATTTCTACAAAGCTTCCTGAAATATGATTAACAAGAAATTCTTGGGGTAAGTCTTGATTTCGCTTGCGGTTGTGATTTATAAATTGTGTTTGTACCAATTCATTTAAGCTATCCTTAAAGTAACGAAGAAAAATTTCGCTACTTTCACAAGATAGTAATCCTAAAATATTGTTATCATTTTCTTGCAAATGCTGTAAAAGATGGCAAAAAACAGATTGTGGCATTTCTTCATTTGAGTAAAGCCCGTGTATATGAGTTTTATCCATAGCACTGTCGATGATATGTCCGAACAGTTCCTTACAGACTGCATTTAATAATTCGTCTTTCGTTTCAAAATGGGCATAAAAGGTACTTCTGCCGATGTTTGCGGTATCAAGTATTTCTTGTACTGTGATATGATTGTAGCTTTTCTTTTCAAGCAATGTGCTGAATGCATGAAAAATTGCTTCTCGTGTCTTTTGCTGTCGTCTATCCATTATCTTCCTCCGTACAAATTTGAAGAAATGTTCAATAACGTACATTTCTTTTGATTTAATTATGTTCGCCCAAATATGCTAATGATATAATCGAACAAGATGTTAGATAACATACAAATTATATCGTAGTACTTTGGAGGTGTCAAGAAAATGGAAACTGAACAGAAAATCAAGAAAGGGATAGCATTTGCGATACTTGCAGCAGCACTGTATGCCATAAATGCTCCTTTTTCAAAGATATTGCTTGAATTTATGCCGCCTACTTTAATGGCTGGTTTTCTTTATGTTGGTGCAGGAATAGGAATGATATTTATTGCTCTTATGCGGAAAATAAAGAAATATGAAGCAAAAGAATTGAAATTAACAAAATCAGAATTACCATACACCATTGCAATGATAGTTTTAGATATTGCTGCTCCTATTTGTTTGCTGTTTGGTCTAAACTCTACAACTGCCGCAAATGCGTCGTTACTTAATAACTTTGAAATTGTAGCAACAGCGATAATTGCCCTTATGGTATTCAAAGAAAAAATCAGCACAAGATTGTGGTTTGGGATATTTTTTGTAACGTTATCCTGTGGAATACTGTCTTTTGAAGATATATCAAGTCTGCGTTTCTCATATGGTTCTTTATTTGTTTTACTTGCCACCATTTGTTGGGGATTTGAGAATAATTGCACTCGAAAAATATCGTCAAAAGATCCATTGCAGATTGTTCTGCTAAAAGGAATATTTTCGGGTATCGGTTCCCTCATTATCGGCTTGTTTATTGGAGAACGGATAGAGGCACTTTGGAGTATCGTTGCTGTTCTTTGTGTAGGATTTGTAGCATACGGATTGAGTATTTACTTTTATGTATATGCACAAAGATTACTTGGTGCAGCACGAACAAGTGCTTATTATGCCGTTGCTCCATTTATAGCGGCAATTCTTTCGTTGATTATCTTTAGAGAAATACCTGATGTTACTTACTTTGTCGCACTTGTGTTAATGATTGTAGGTGCTTGGCTTTCTTCGCAAGATAAGCCGCTAATCAGAAAAGTTAAAAATGAGTAAAGGAAATGCTAAACGGCATTACTGTTAAACATGGGTGAATCTTACTCTTATTTGTATCCCTCTATATAACGAAACGCTCAGAGGCTGTTTTACAGTGGGGTAAAAGAAAAAATATCAAAAAATTGATGATTAATGGTGAACTTGTGATAGAATGGAAAAAAGAGAAAAGCATAAAGGATGTAGTTGTGGAGAATATTTGTTATGATTAGAAAGTTGCTGAACGGAGATATCGATAGAGTCGCTGACATATGGTTAAAGACAAATCTGAAAGCACATTATTTTATTTCCAATCAATACTGGAAAAGTAATTATGAATTAGTAAAAGAAATGATGTCACAATACGAAGTTTATGTGTTTGAAGCAGATAAAATGATACAAGGATTTGTAGGACTAAATGATGAATATATCGAAGGTATTTTTGTCTCTGATGAAATGCAGTCATGTGGCATAGGTAAGCTTTTATTAGATTATGTTAAGGATAAAAAAGTTAGCTTACGATTAAATGTATACCAGAAGAATGCCAGAGCAATTTCTTTTTACCAAAGAGAAGGGTTCATTATTCAATGTGAAGGCTTGGATGAAGCTACTGGTGAAAAAGAGTACACTATGCTATGGAAACGAAAATAGAAATCGAAATTTGGAGGATTGAATTATGTGGAATGAATTAGGTATAAGTGGAGGAACCGCAATTGTTATTTTGATTGCGCTGTATTTCGTTATCAAATGGGCAGTGAAAAATGGCATCAAAGAAGCCTACAGTGCTATCACTGGAAAGAAAACTGTTGAAGATATCCAAAACGAAAAAGAGCTGAAAGAACTTGGATTGGATTCAGAAGATCAATAACTTCCAGTTTTTGAAACTGAGAAATTGGTATTTTAAGAGGAGGTATGTATTATGAATATAGGATTTTGGTCATGTATAATTTTGGTTATACCATTTGTAATTATAGGTGTGTTATTTGCGATTTTTAAGGAAAAAGCAACTAAATTTGTTTCAGGATTTAATTCATTTTCTAAAGAAGAACAAGCAATGTATGATAAAGCTCAGATCTCTCGTGATATAAGAAATCAGTGCTTCATATGGACTGTTATAATGTTAGCAGGAGCGACATTATCCTGCCTTTTAACCCCATATATGGCTATACCAACCTATATTATTTGGTTAGTTCTGTTTTTTAGAGAAGTCCACTTTGATAATCATAAAGCGTTTGAAAAATATTTATTAAAGTAAATTCCAGTTTGTCGAAGTAATCCAAATACGGATTGGGCAAAAACGGTTTAGCAGTCACAGGTTCTAACCCTGTGGCTGCCTTTTCTTTTTCATGATACATAAATTTATACTTAAACCAGCGTAATCATCTACACCGATAATATTTCAAATAAATGACCACATATTACTCCAATGGCATATTCGATGATATCCCACAATTTCAATATCATACAGCTTACAGCAAGAACAAACACTGCTATTCCAAAATTTTGCCACTGTTGCAATGACAAAGCAATCACTGCGCACATTATGAAAATTGCATTAACCAGAACCGCTACCAGATAATGTATTTTCGATAAGATACTGACTGTAAAAGATAAAGCAATCAAAATCACCATCACTGGCAATACAATCAATTTTGTAAATATTTTTAACATTTTATGCATCCTCCTCTTTTCTGACTTATTTCCCAGATGCTGATCAAACAGCCAATTATTATTTATCATTTGCGGCGTACTGCGGTAGGTCATGATTTACTTCTGCCTGATAATAACCGCTGATGGTACTCGGTGCATTAAACAGTGCCGCCAGCAGATATTTTTTGATATTATGTATTTTTGAGGTATTCTTTCTCATACAGTCCATCGCATATTCTACGTGGAACATATTCAGTTTCAAAAATTTACTTCTGACCAGTTCCGCCGGATATTCGCTAGATGCAACAATGATAGACTTATTCTTACAAAGAACAGTTTCCAGAATCAGATCAAAGATACCTATCAGCAGTTCCCTGTCATAAGGGTACCGCTCTAAGAGAATGTCCAGTTCAATATTCTCTTTGATTATTTCCGTGTATGCTTCCATATCGAATCCCATCCCATCATTTCCCGATATGATATGATTAGATTCAGTATTACTTAACTCAGTATTATTTATATTATTCTTATTAGTGTGTAATTTTTTCACTTCTGGATGTGTAATTTCTTCACTTCTGGACATGACATTTTTACACTTCAAGACATGTAAATTCTTCACTTCTGAAATTGCTGATTTTTCTCCAGAAATGTAATTATTACACTTCTGAGCATCCTGGATCATAAACTGTTTCAGATAGATCATGGTTGGTTTTCCCTGTCCCTGGCGCTTCTTTTCAATGAGTCCAATTCCAGATTCTATATCCAGTTCTTTCATTATGGAAATGGCTTTTTTATTACTACATCCCATAGCATCCATGATATCCTCCAGCGAATAATATATGTAGGCACGTCCTTCTGTGTCAAACCACTGATTTTTCATGGATAATGACATACGATCCAGCATAAGACCATATAACACTTTTGCCTCCACGGATATCTTCTTGAAATATTCTTCAGTAAATAGCAATTTTGGTATTCTATAAAACGAATATTGATCCGCTTCCCTTCCATAAAAATAAGAGAGCTTTATTCTATCTTCCATTTATCTTTCCTCCTGTTCCAGAAGTGCTATTTTTACACTTCTGGAATCCTGTTCTCTTTATTGAATTGCTTTCTGTGCTTCACTCCACTGTTCCAATAATTGTATAATCACGGTTTCCCTATCCTTTGCTGAATAGTGAGATGGAAAATATTTATCCAGCTTCTTTTCTGAAAATGATACCTTAGCTTCTGTGTTCTTCTTTGGAAGTGCATCGTTCATTATTGAAATTACACTCATCTGGTTTGCATTAGATATATTGGGATAATTTTTTAAAGCAGTTATCTGAACTGTTTTGATAAATCCATTATCTTTGATATATTCAAAAACCCACTTTTGTATCTGTTCTTCTAAATAAGATAAATCTACTGCTGATACAAATTGTATTTTTTTCTGATCTACCATATCAAGAATCTCTGGTATCAAATAGGTCAGTCTAATATAATTTCTCACCTGCCTTCCTTTCAATCCAACAGTTTCTCCAATTTCATCAGAGGACCACTTCTGGCAATCATTGCCAGAAGTTAAATCTGATCTACTGCCTTGTCTCCTCATTGCATCCATCTTCATCTTCAAGCTAAATGCTCTCTCGCTTGGAAGAATTTCTTCCCTCTGAATATTGGCATCCACCATTTTTATAATGGCTTCATCATCGGACATTTCCTTTACAATAGCAGGTATCTTTTGAAGTCCAGCAATTCCAGCCGCATGTAATCTGCGATGGCCGGAAATCATTTCATAATCACCATTCTGATCAGGTCTTACAATCACTGGATTCAGAATGCCATTTTCCCGGATACTGTCTACCAGCAAATCCATTCTTTCATCATCCAGAACCTTAAATGGATGATTTGGAAACTCATGGATTCTTGCAATTTCTATTTCCTGAGTACCTGAAATCTCCGGTACTCCCAATAATTCATCTACGGACTGTAATTTAATTTTTCCAGCAACTCTGTTTGTCATCATCTATCCTCCTTCAAAACTTCTTCGGTTAAGCTCTTGTATGCACATGCTACTTTTCCTTTTGGATCATAGGAATAGATACTTTTTCCTTCCACACTGACTTCCGCAGCTCTGACTGACATCGGAATTTCAGAACCAAATACCTTGATGGATGCAGAATATGTATCGTACACCATCAGTGAAATATCCCTTGCATAATTTGTCCTGTAATCTACCATTGTCAACAAAATTCCCTCTACCTTGAGCTTTGGATTCAGCTGTTTTTTCACCCTGCCAATAGTCTTGATCAGCTGTTGTAACCCTTTGACTGGAAGATAAGCCGCCTGTACCGGAATCAGCACTGAATCTGCACATGCTAATGCGTTGATTGTCATCATTCCCAGCGACGGCATACAGTCTATAAGGATGAAATCATAAAACTCTCGCAGCTTATCAACCAGTGATCTGAGAATCAGTTCCCTGCTCATAGCATTTACCAAAGATACCTCGATAGCTGATAATTCAATGTTGGCTGGGATCAGATCCACACCCTCTCCGTGATGCAGGATTGTTTTTTCCATATTCAGTTTTTCATCATTCACAACATTCAGCATCAATGTAGCCAGTGAATACTCCATCTCATCCGGTTCCTCATATCCTAAGCTGATAGTAAGGCTGCCCTGTGGATCAGCATCGATCAGCAACACCTTTTTCCCTTCCTGTGCCAGCCCTATTCCAAGATTCACACATGATACCGTTTTACCAACTCCACCTTTTTGATTAGATACTGCAATTACTCTACACATATGTTTTTCCTCCCGTTATTCAAATGTCATATTGATTTTTAATAGTGTCAGTATTTCTCTTTTCATCTGTTCAGCAGTGTAATAGGATGGGAAATACCTGTATAACTGCTCATTTTTAAAAACCACCCGGTCAATGTCTTTCTGCTTGATCTCACTTAAAAGCTCCTCTATCTTTTCCTTACTAAAGACCCCGTTTTCCTGTAATTTTTTGATTCTGATTGCCTGGGACAGATTAGGAGTTCCCAATGTACTTTCCATTGCATCCAGTACAGTCTTCTGATTTTTTTCAGTTAATGATGCCAGTTCCACAGCTATCGTAAATCCCATTATTTCGTCATCCACTTTTTCAAGCAGCTCTGGAATCAGTTTGGTAAGTTTTAAATATCTCTGTACCTGCTTGGGACTGTCCCCACATTCTTCGCTTATGACCTCCACACTCTTTTTTCCGGTCAGATAGTCAACCTGGCTACATTTTCTTCTGCCGGCCTTTCTCTTGAGCACATCATATTTCATCTTATAAGCAAATGCTTTTTCGCTCGGTGAGATCCGCTCCCTCTGTAAATTGGCATCTACCATTGAAATAATGGCATCCTCTTCAAGCATGTATCTAATAATGACCGGAACCTTCGTATATTTCAGTTGCTGTGCTGCATACTTCCTTCTGTGACCTGAAATGATTTCATAAAATCCTTCCGGCCTCGGTCTCACAATCAGAGGATTAAGAATCCCATATTTCTTGATGGATTCCTGTAACTCTTTCATCTGACTGTCTGCCTGTACCTTGAATGGATGATTTTTAAAGTCCCTGAGCCGTTCAATCTCTATCTCAACGACTTTCTCATCTGGATCTCTTTGATCTTCTTTTCGTACTTCCATGTAATCCTCCTTTTCTTCTGGACGAAAAAATGCCCAAACTAGACTTGTTACATCTAATCTGAGCATCTATCTTTCTCAGGTCTGAATCGTACAGACAAGAAAACCAAATTTGCATCCATTGACAACCCTTTTTCTTCCCTACACCATATGCCACACATCCGGGTGGAAAATCATAATTTTCAAATGGGTGGCAAAATCTTATTTTGGGTGGATGAAATCCTTCTGTTTTTTCAATTCCGGGTGGAAATTTCCACCCAAGATACAAAAAAAGCAGCAATGACTTTTTCAATCATTACTGCTTAAAATGAGCGTCTCCTATAGGAATCGAACCTACAATAGAGTCTTAGGAGGACCCCGTTATATCCATTTAACTAAGGGAACAAATACTTGTTTATTATATTCCAACTATCAGAGAAGTTCAATCTTTTTCTTTCATCAGATTAGTGATTTTTTTAAAATCACTAATCTCTGTAATTAATACTTCCCTGTAACCAGATGTTTCCTTTGAATCTTCTTCCAACTGCTGGTTCACCAATCAGATCTTTCTGATTGATGCAGATTGGAAATTCTACATCATTACATTTGATATCTATCGCATAAACATTTTCTTCTGTATACGAATTTTGCAATAGCCTGCAATCCATGATTTCACCCAAAATGGAATACTGATCACTTTCAATTCCATAAGGCATAAAGTAAGAATCCACAATACTCAAAATGTCTTCATGCTGTACATGTCTTGAAAGAAGGGAATAAGTGTCGATATCTTCCAAAGTCAGATTCTCGATAGCATCTTCATCTCCCTTTCTGGCTGCAGCGATCAATCCATTTCTTTCGTTCATAGTCTGTTCTGTCAGCTTCTGCTTATGTTCATCTTTATTAATAGGAAGTAAAATTTTTCCTTCTGTAGAAAGCGCAGCAAGCACTGTTCCATTTGCCTGACTCATGTAAAATTTATTATTTTTCACAGCCAGATAATCCGCCACATTCTGTAAATAAAAAATCAATGTAACGCCAAGTCTTACCTCATCACAGATTCCTGCATAAGACTCTTTTTCCGCATGTTTTTCAATATCAATCTGTTCCGTCGTTGAAATTTTATTACCACAAAAATAAGGATAGTAGTAGCTCATCTCAAAAGAATCATTCTCATTAAATGTTCCTCTCAAAGACAGTCCAAAGAAATCACCAAACTCGATAGAGAGTTCTGCAAACTCATTACCTTCGGAATCCTCTGCCACTTTCTGCAGCATTGGTCTCTCTATTATTTTTTGAAAAATATCATTCAGCTCTTCTTTTGTGATTTTTGAAAAACCGACTGCTCTTAAAAATTTGTGCATACTACTATCCTCCTTTCCGATTTTTTAAAATTATGTAAACCAATTTTACTATTTACAAGACGGACTTTATTATATAATATGTCTTTCTATTTTGCAATGTTATTTTCCCCCATTGCGTTGTTTAATGCTTCCTGCTCTTCACCAGATAAAACAATCACTGAATTTCCATCTATGATTTCTTTAATATAAGTATAACAGCCCTCTCTTGTGTGCATTGCATTAATGATAAATCCATTATTTTTCACATCAAGCATTGCCAGAGAAAAACTCAGCTTGCCACCCATCTCATTAAATGCATCATATTTTACAAGTCCCATTTTCTGATATGTTCTCTGCATGTTCTGGAATAAGGTTTTTATATTTTTTTCGTTTGCGGAATTTGCATTTATCAGATCATCTACCTGATTTAACCTTTTAATAAGTGTATCCTCTAAGTTTTTTGCATTTTTTCCTTTCATAAAAATCTTATAGCTCTTTTTCAATTTACTCATTTGAACTACATTTATAATCATTAAAATAATAAGTATTAAAACAAGTGCTGCTAGTCCAATGATAATATAATCTGAATCAAATCCTAAATACTGTGAAATCATTTTTTCTCCTTCTGCTGTTTCATATAACGAACTTATTTTTATTGAATCGATTTTTATAAAAATACTCTATTATTTTTCTATAGTTCTGAATAAATCCATAATGCGATCCAGTTCATCCATGGAATAATATTCGATTTCGATTTTTCCTTTTTTGTTATCTTTCTGATTAATAGCAACCTTTGTTCCTAAAATTCCTTTCATCTTCTCTTCCAGGTCATGGCAGATTGCTTCTAATTTCGGATCTATTTTTTTATTTTTTTCCGTATCTTTCTGATTTTTTTCCTGCTGGATTTTTTTTACTAATTTTTCTGTTTCACGAACGCTTAGCTTTTCGTCAAATATCTGCTGAGCTACCGTGTATTGTTTTTCCAGATCATTAAGACCTAGCAGTGCTCTGGCATGGCCGGTAGAAATCATATCATCAATAACCATCTGTTGAACTTTTTCATTTAATTTCAGCAAACGCATTGAATTTGTTACTGCTGTTCTGCTTTTTGATACACGTTCCGCTACTTCATCCTGTTTTAAATTGAATTCTGTTAAAAGTCTTTTATATGCAATTGCCTCTTCAATTGGATTTAAGTTTTCACGCTGGATATTTTCAATAAGTGAAATTTCTACAACTTCCTGTTCTGTTAATTTTTTGATAATAACAGGAACCTCTTTTAAATTAGCAAGCTTGGCAGCTCTCCATCTTCTTTCGCCAGCAATGATCTCATAGTAATCATCTTTCTGTTGTACAAGTAATGGTTGTAAAACACCAAACTGTTTGATGGACTCTGCCAATTCCAAAAGTGCATCCTCATCAAAATTTTTTCTTGGCTGTTCTCTGTTTGGTTCTACTTTATTAATGTTAACGAGTATACCTTCCACTACTTTTTCATCTTTTTTAACGGCTGGTTTTGTTGTTGCTGTTGTTGTTTTTGCAGTATTTACTTTATTAGTAATAAGTGAATCAAGTCCCTTGCCTAATCCATTTTTCTTTGCGGTTGCCATATTTTAAATATCCTTTCTATCTATTACTTCTTTTGCAAGTAAACGGTAACTTTCTGCTCCGGCAGATTTGGAATCATATAAGTTAATTGGCAATCCATAAGATGGTGCCTCTGCCAGACGAATATTTCTTGGTATCAATGTATCATATATTTTTGCATCTAAATTATTTCTCACATTTTCAACTACCTGATTAGAAAGATTTGTGCGCACGTCATACATTGTAAAGACAACCCCTTCAATTAAAAGATTTGGATTTAATCTTTGTTGTACAAGATCGATAGTATGTATTAACTGGCTCAATCCTTCCAGCGCATAATATTCACATTGAATTGGAACCAGGACAGAGTTTGCAGTTGTCATTGCGTTAATTGTCAGCATATTTAAAGATGGCGGACAATCAATTACAATAAAATCATAATCTTCTTTGATATAATCAACAGCATTTCTTAATATGTATTCCTTTTCTGGAATACCTAATAATTCAATTTCAGCTCCGGCAAGATTTACATTTGATGGAATTACTTTCATTCCATCTACAACCGTATCCGTCATACTTTCTTTAATGGAACATTCATCAAGCATTAACTCATAAACTGTATTTTCCACTTCATTTTTATCTACTCCAAGTCCACTTGTCATATTTCCCTGTGGATCAAGATCAATTGTTAATACTTTTTTTCCTGCTTCCGCAAGACAAGCAGCCAGATTAATTGCTGTTGTTGTCTTACCAACACCACCTTTTTGGTTTGCTACTGCTATAATTCTACCCATTATATTTTCCTTTCCCATAGTTCTGTTATTAGCTATTATATTTCTTTATAATAATATAAATAAAGACTGCTCTGTGAATCATGTGTTTTTTTTGTATGATATAATCTACCGAGCAAAGCGGGTATAGATAACGATCATAGATTTGTGCTTCATGATATAATCAATTTTCATTCCATAATAGCTGGATATTTTTACTATTTTATAAGCAGATATTTTTGTTGTTTTTTTCTACGTTGTATATTATAACACTTCTATATTTCAAATGCTATGATTAATTATCCAAAAATGTTTCACGTGAAACATTCATATTTTTATTGTGTCACTTCAAACTATAGTATTTAATATTATAAGAGCCTACTAAATATTGTTAAAATATAAAATAGACCGTAAAATGTTTCACGTGAAACATTTTACGGTCTTGACTATTTATTGTTTGTCTTTTTTCCTAAATTATCAATCCATTTATATATAAGCAGTAATAGTATTAGGCAACCGATTGTTACGATACCGGCTTTACTTAATTCATTGTTTTTATACTCAGTTTTTGGCAAAACCGAATTAATTGTTGAACCATAATAATAATGATCCTTTGTATAAGCTGGAAACATATCTCCTACATTATATTGAGAATACACTTTTTGATTTACTTGCATCCGCTTATTAGTATCATGTCCATAGTGAAAGAAATAATTCGTTGCACCTGATTCTGAACCATTATAGTCCTCTACAGTTTCTTTATCTGTTATTACTATATCTTCAATGTAATAATCAATCCCCTCAACCATTTCCGCAATCATTTTATGAAATGATATTTCTGTTACTATTATTTTCAAAAATAATAACACAAAGATAATTGATAATGCGATTAATGATATATTCACAAATTTTCCAAGTAATCTATTTTCATCTTTCATCTTACTCTTATATATTTTGTTACTCATATGTGTTTTTCCTTTATATATAATTTATCTACCTAATAGATTTATGAATTTATTTTAATTGGGAAAAGTGTCTCTTTTAGAAATATATATTTCAAAAATCCGATTCATCTTTTTCTTCAATCAGATCAGTAAGAATTTTCATAACAGAACTTAATTCCAATCTGCATCGAACTGGATCAATATCAATCAACCGGCTGCATAACTCCACTCGATTCAAAATATTCTTCATACCATCAAGTAAATTATCTTCCGATGATTCTATCTTTTCATCTTCACTTACTATATTCTGTTGTGACATTGTCTCCGTATATTCTTGAACAATTTCAATTTCTCGATTTTCTTCTTCCACTATCTGATCTAATTGTTCGATCTTACTAGAATATTCTTTGATAGAATTTTTCAAATTTTCTATAGACTCATTGATACTTTTCTGTTCTTCCATCAGTTCATTAATTTTAGCTTTATTCTTTGAATTAACATTTCTAGGTGTAAACAGTTCATAGCACGAATCATTTGTTTCCTCCAACATTTTTATCATTCCGGTATTTTCTTTTAATTGAATTTCCAATAAATTTAACTGTTTTTCTAATGCATGTTTTTGTTCGAAATAAGAATCTTTTATTTGCTGTAAATATTCTATAACCATAATCACTTGTTCCTTTACTTCTGAGTAATCATTAATAAAGCTGCTATCCTGGCTGACGGGCATTCGCCGCTCGGCAGTCTTTATTATATCATGAAGCGCAGTCCGCCGTGCACGCCAGAAAAATCAAAGATTTTCCTGGCTGTCGGGCATTCGCCCTATCATAGACAAATAAAATAGTTTTTTGCCTGCAAGCAGTCACAAACTATTTTCTCTGTCTATGGCACTGCTCATTGCATACGCACATTATACCATATCATTATTTTAAAAACAATTATACTACATTTATAGTTATCTTATTTTTCTAAGTAAAATAAAATTTTCAAAATATGTAAAAGAAATGAATGATTTTTCAAAAATTAATTTGTATATGTTATAAAAAGCGGATATAATATTATTAAATAAAGATTTATGATTATGAAATGGTGAAACGATTTTTCAATTATATGAAATGCATTTTTTAATGATCATAAAATAAATGAGGAGGTTTTTATGAAAAAGAATATTAAACATTTTTTTCTGCTGACAGCTCTTGCCGCTGGAACAATCCATTTTGTTAACAGATTTATTAATATGACAGCCGATATCAAGAATATTTTAAAATGCGAAAACGGCAATTTTTATGATTGGAAAAATGGACAGATTTATTATACCAGACGCGGATCAGGCAGTCCGTTATTGCTGATTCATGATCTGGATCCGGTCAGTTCTTCTTATGAATGGTGCAAAGTGATCCGTAAACTGGAAAAGAAACATACTGTCTACACATTAGACTTACTTGGATGTGGACGCTCTGCAAAACCATACTTAACTTACACCAATTATTTATATGTTCAGCTTATAACTGATTTTATCAAAAATGTGATTGGAGAAAAACCAGATATTGTTGCATCGAATGAATCTATTTCATTTGTAACATTAGCTTGCAATATGAATAAAGATCTTGCAAATTCTATTATTGCGATCAATCCGACTTCTTTGAAAGAGCTTCATATTACAACCGATAAATATGCATCTGTGAAAAAAACTTTATTGGAACTCCCTGTGATTGGAACCTTCCTTTACAATATCAAAGTGAGCAATACCAACATCACCAAATATTTCCGTGAAGAATATTATGCAAGACCACAGCTGGTTTCTTCCAAATTGATCGACGCATATTACGAAGCAGCCCACATGAATTTCAGTCATGGTAAATATTTAATGGCAAGCATGGAAGCAAATTACACAAAGAACAGTATCGAACATGCGCTGAAAAAATTAGAAAAACCAATTTATGTGATTGAAAGTCGAAACATGAAAGATGCTATCGCAATTGCTGATTCTTATAAAAAGACAAACACCGGAAATGAAATCGTATACTTATCCAACTGTAAAAAATATCCTCAGTTGGAAGTTGCCGATAAAGTTGTGGAAACAATTGATATGTTTTTAAAATAAGATTATTTACAAAATAGATCATAAAAACTCCTGCCTTCCAAATGATGCATGATAAACACGTTTACGATAAACTGTGAAAACATTTATTGCATCATGAAAAGGCAGGAGTTTTTTCATCCAGTGATTTATTATCCAATGATGATATCAAAAACAGTAACCATCCATTTTACAACGGTGTCTTTGTCGGTGTTCCGGCTTTTCTCGGATAAGTTTTCGGTGTTCCCTTCACCTTATCGATCACGACAAACGATCTTTTCTGCTCATACAGATCAAATTTATAGACTTCTTTCATTTTTCCTCCAAGCAAAAATGTTGCATTTTTTGCATTAGCAACTTCCTCTTCAATTTCACCGGATTTGTAAGAAATAAAATTTCCACCTATTTTTACAAAAGGAACACAATACTCTTCTAAGGAAGAAAGGTTTGCGACTGCCCTTGAGACAACCAGATCAAACTTTTCACGGTATTCCTTATTTTTTCCAAGCTCCTCCGCTCTCGCATGAAGTGCTTCAATATCTTTTAATCCAAGTTTCTCTATCACTTCCTGTAAAAATAATATTCTTTTATTCAGAGAATCAGCAAGTGTCACCTTCAGATTCGGAAAAGCAATTTTCAAAGGAATTCCCGGAAATCCGGCGCCGGTTCCCATGTCCATCACTGAAACTTCTTTTTTGAGATCATACACTTTGATCAGGGAGAGACTGTCCAGAAAATGTTTTTCAATGACTTCATCAAATTCTGTGATCGCAGTCAGATTCATAACTTTATTTTTTTCCACCAGCATCTCATAATATCTGATAAACTGCTGTATCTGATTATCGCTTAATTCAATCTGAAGTTCTTCCAGACCTTTTAAAAATTTTTCTAAAATATATGTCATTTTATATTTCCTTTATGATATTTCATCTGCTCCATATAAACCAAAAGTACCGAAATGTCTGCCGGGGAGACTCCTGAAATTCTCGATGCCTGGCCAATTGATAACGGTCTGTAAAGTTTTAACTTCTGTCTGGCTTCAATACGGAGGCTTGGTACTTCATCATAATCAAAATCTTCTGCTATTTTTTTATTTTCCAGTTTTTTATAATGCTCTACCTGTTTGATCTGCCGCACAATATATCCATCATACTTGATATTGATATTAACCTGTTCAACTACATCATAAGGCAGCTCAGGTCTTTCCTTATCAATCACAGCTAATTTTTCATAATCAAGTTCAGGTCTGCGGATCAGTTCTGTTAAAGTTGTTCCGGTATTTAACGGAATACTTCCGTAACTTTCCAAAAGAGCCTGAACCTCTTTATTAGCACCGATCTTGACTCCGGCAACACGTTCAATCTCTTTCTGGATCAATACTTCCTTCTGGCAGACCCAGTCATATCGCTCCTGTGAAATTAAACCAATCTCATATCCTTTTTTTGATAAACGGAGATCAGCATTATCCTGACGAAGCAGCAAACGGTATTCCGCACGGGAAGTCATCATGCGATACGGCTCATGATTTTCTTTTGTCACAAGATCATCAATTAATACTCCTATATAAGCCTCGGAGCGATCTAATATCAGCGGTTCTTTTCCGAGAATGCTCATGGCTGCATTGATTCCGGCAACCAGTCCCTGACAGGCAGCCTCCTCATAACCACTGCTTCCATTAAACTGACCACCTGAAAACAGTCCTTTGATATTTTTAAATTCCAGAGTAGCATACAACTGATTTGGATTGATACAATCATACTCAATCGCATAAGCATTACGGACAATTTTCACATGTTCAAGTCCCGGCAGGGTGCGGTACATTTCATGCTGGACATCTTCCGGTAAAGAGGAAGACATTCCACCAACATACATCTCATTCGTATTTATTCCTTCCGGTTCAATAAAAATCTGATGTCTGTCCTTATCCGCAAATTTTACAACCTTATCTTCAATGGAAGGACAGTATCTTGGTCCTGTACCTTCAATAATTCCTGCATAAATCGGAGAGCGGTCCAGGTTATTCCTGATGATCTCATGTGTTTTCTCATTTGTATAAGTCAGCCAGCAGGAAACCTGATCGATCTGCACATCTTCAGGATTAGTTGTAAAGGAAAAAGGTACAACTCTCTCATCACCCTTTTGCTCCTGCATTTTTGAAAAATCAACAGACCTTTTGTCAATTCGTGCAGGCGTTCCTGTCTTAAAACGGAACATTTCAATTCCATGCGCTTTCAGGGAATCTGTCAGATGATTTGCTGCCTGCAGACCGTTTGGTCCGGTGTATGTGATCATCTCACCGGTCAGACATCTTGCACGAAGATAAGTTCCTGTGCACAATACGACTGCCTTACAATGATAAACCGCACCTGAAAACGTTTTCACGCCTTTCATTTTCTGAATTTCTTTTCCGTTTTCCAGCACTGTTGTTTCCGTGATAATTTCAGAAACTTCTGCCTGACGGATAGTAAGATGATCGGTATTCTGAAGCGTCTTACGCATCTCCATACTATAATTCATTTTATCTGCCTGCGCACGCAGTGAATGAACGGCCGGACCTTTGGATTTATTTAACATCTTGGACTGAATAAATGTCTTATCGATATTTTTTCCCATCTCACCACCGAGCGCATCGATCTCACGAACCAGATGTCCTTTGGAACTTCCTCCAATATTCGGATTACACGGCATCATCGCTATACTGTCTACACTCACGGTAAAAATAATTGTTTCCAGTCCGAGTCTTGCACACGCCAATGCTGCCTCGCATCCGGCATGTCCGGCTCCGACTACAACCACATCATATTCTTCCTCTACATACGGAATCTTCTTCTCTTCCATTTCTCTGTCCTCAACTCATATAAGATTTTGAATGATTCTCTTTCACATTACAATCTGCAAATTATTTTTTATTTACCCATACAGAATTTACTGAAGATTTCATTTACCAGATCATCTTCCACAGATTCTCCGATAATATTTCCAAGTTCCTCGTAAGCATTCATCAGATCAATGGAATAAAAATCTTCCGGCATATCATCTGCAATACTCTGCAATACTAAATGTAAACTTCGTAAAGCTTCCTGTAAAGATGTTTTATGTCTGATATTCGTAATATAAACTTCATCATTAAATGTAACTTCCCCGGAAAAGAACATTTCTTTGATCGTTTCTTCAAGATCATCCATTCCGGTCTGCTCTTTTGCAGAAATTGAGATCATTTTTTTGTCCAGATGTTTTCTGATATCTTCCACAGTTGTGACCGGACTTAAATCAGATTTATTTAACAAAACGATTGCATGTCTGTCTTTCAATAATTCCATGATCTCATGATCATTTTCATCTAACGCTGTGGATGTGTCAACTACATAAATAACAAGATCGGCATTATTCAAATATTTCTTTGCACGTTCCACACCGATTTTTTCCACGACATCTTCCGTGTCACGGATTCCGGCGGTATCAATGATATTCAATAAAATACCGTTTAAATTAATCTGTTCTTCCAGAACATCTCTTGTTGTTCCCGCAATATCTGTAACGATTGCCTTCTCTTCTCCAACCAGAAAATTTAAAAGAGAAGATTTTCCGGCATTCGGCTTCCCAACAATAACAGTTGAAATACCTTCTTTTAACATTTTTCCATTATCACTGTTTGCAAGCAGTTTATCAATTTTTTTTATCACATCCGATACTATACTGGATAGTTTTTCCGGATATCCATCCAGACTGATGTGCTCCGGATCATCTAATGCACTTTCGATAAATGCAATCTCATGTAAAACATTTCCGCGGATTTCTTTAATTTTTTCTGAAACAGAACCGGAAAGCTGGCTCAACGAACTTTTTAATGCAAATTCATTCTTGGAATTGATAACATCAATAACGGATTCTGCCTGTGAGAGATCAATTCTTCCATTTAAAAATGCACGTTTTGTAAATTCACCCGGCTCTGCAGGACGCGCACCATATTTGATAACTGTTTCTAAAATTCTCTTCATGACATAAACGCCGCCATGACAGTCTATCTCAACCGTATCTTCCCTGGTATAACTTTTCGGTCCTCTCATCAGAACAACCATAACTTCATCGATCACTTCATCTCCATCATGAATATGACCATAGTGAATTGTATGCGTTGGCATATCTTCTAACTTTTTCTGATTCTTCATTTCAAAAATACGGTCTGTGATAGAAACTGCCTCGTCTCCGCTGATTCTTACGATTCCGATTCCTGAACTTGTCATTGCAGTTGCAATTGCAGCAATGGTATCCGTTCCCATAGTGATATCCTTTCCATGTACAAAACTGCACGCCGCAAAACTTCATAAGAACCTGCCATATCATTTCCGGCATTTTCATAAAGCTTTGTAACGTGCAGCTTCTGGTCTTTTAAATTCTATACTTGAATTTATCTTTCTCTATCTCTTTTTAAAGTAACAACCACATGCCTGTATGGTTCTTCGCCCTCGCTGTGTGTTGTTACAAACTTGTCATTCTGCAATGCAGAATGGATAACTCTTCTCTCAAAAGGATTCATTGGTTCTAAAGAAACAGGACGTTTTGTTCTCTTTACTTTGTATGCAATGTTCTTTGCAAGATTCTCCAATGTCTCTTTTCTTCTCTTGCGGTAATCTTCTGTATCAATCTTAACTTTAATGTATTCCTCAGAATTTTTATTCACTGCAAGGTTTGCAAGATACTGCAGGGAGTCGAGAGTCTGTCCTCTTTTACCAATGAGGATACCCATGTCGTCTCCTTTCAGTTCTACGTTGTAAGTATTACCATCTTCTGCTTTTTCAATAATGATCTCAACTTTAAGATCCATAGCAGCAAATATTTTCTGTAAAAATTCTGTGATATCACCTTCTACAGAATATTTCTTACGAACTTTGATTACAGCATCTTTTCTTGCGATTCCTAAAAATCCTGTGCTTCCTTTTTCGATTACTTCATATTCAATCTGATCACTGGTAGCTCCAAGTTTTACAAGAGCTTCTGTGATAGCATCATCGACTGTTCTTGCTGATACTTCAATATACTCCATAACAATAACCTCCACATATACGTTATCTTACCAACACTTTTTTGAAAAATAATCTGTTAGTTTTTCTTATTATTTCTCTCGTTAAATTCACGGACCAGGTTTGCTTTTGCAGCCATACTTCCAGGTTTTGCATTCGCTTTCAATGCATTTGCCTTCTCAAGTTCAAGTTCCTTCTCTGCCGTTGTCTTAACGGAACTCTTGGAACTTGCTGTAACCTGTCTTGTGTTCATACGTGCAGCATTGGAAATCTGGTTTTCGGAAATTCCCATTTTCTCACGTTTTTTCTTTGCTTTTTCCTGATTCTTTGCAATAATATCATCCAGATCAATCTTATCAAAATGTTTATTTAAGAAGAACTGCTGGATACTTCTTACAACCGCACTTGCAATCCAGTAAATACCGAGACCGACCGGAACAGTAAAACACATTACCAGTGAGAATAATGGCATGGTGCGGTTCATCATCTTCATCTGCTGAGCCATCTGGTCATTATCTCCGCCTGCTGTTGCAGCCGTTGGCATTAACTTGATATTTAAAACCTGTGTCAAATAAGAAATCACAGGGATCAATAATGCAAGAACTGCCATCAGAATACTTCCACCTGCAAATGCAGCTTTGATGATCTGAAATGGAGTATCTGAAATATTTAATCCTATAAAGTTGTTTACATGAGAAACTACACCATATGTAGAATCAATGGAATCTGTGAGCGCCGGGAATGATTCTCTTAAGGAATCCCATCCGGTAGAACTCATTTTTGATAAAACATCTACTACATAATTCTGTAAGGTTGTTGTATCTGTTGCCGTAAAATCAACCTGTACTGTGTTCAATTTTAATGTGCTCATCAGGTTTGTCATAATATCCTGATAGCCGCTTGTTGCCATAATCTTATCAACCAGATCAAGATAAACATCCTTCACACTGCTGATATAGGCAGGAACATTCATAAACACACGGTACAAAGCTAACAGTAAAGGCATCTGGATTAACATCTGCACACAGCTGCCTGTCGGTGAAACACCATACTTCTCATAAATCTGCTGTGTCTCACTCTGCATATTCTGCATGGATACTGTATCTTTTTTATCCTTATACTTTTTCTGGACCGCCTGAAGCTCCGGGTTCATCTTCTGGGATAACTTCGAGAACTTCTGCTGTTTATAAGTCAATGGGAACATTAAAGCATAAATAACAATGGTAAATAAAATAATAGAAAGACCTACGTTAGAAATTCCAACTTTTTCCATTAAAATATACATGCCATTCATTATCCAGCCAAGTAATTTTGCAATTGGTCCAAGAATGGCACCATTGTATGCTGTTAATAACATCTCTGACACTGAAAATACCTCCAATTATGGAACGGGATCATATCCGCCTTTTGAAAAAGGATTACATCTTATAATTCTCCAAAGCGCTAACGCCCCACCTTTGACAGCTCCATACTTTTCGACAGCCTCTAACCCATAGGTGGAACAGGTCGGGTAGTATGGACATTTTGTTGTTTTCATCGGAGAAATATACTTTCTATAAAATTTAATCAAAGCAATCAATATTTTTTTCAAAATGATTCCATCTTCTTTTCTAAAATCTTTACTTCAAAATTTTATGAAGACCTCCAAGATGTAACAAAGCACTTTCCACTTCATGATATGAAATGTCTTTTGCTGTATTTCTTGCGATGACTACAATGTCTAAACCACTATTAAACATGTCTTCCTGTAGCCGGTAACTTTCTCTGATCAATCGGGTTACATGATGTCTTATAACACTATTTCCTACTTTTTTACTCACCGATATGCCTAACCGGTTTCTGTCTGTATCATTTTCCAGAACGTACATCACCAGATAACGGTTTGCATATGATTTTCCTTTTTTATATACGTTCTGAAAATCTCTGTTTTTCTTTAATGATTCTGAATATTTCATCTAATATTCCTTTGCCAAAAATTGATCATAAAAGAAGAAAAGACCACAAATATGTGGCCTATGCTGATAATTTTTTTCTACCTTTTAATCTTCTTGCAGCCAATACTTTTCTTCCGCCTGCAGTACTCATTCTGCTTCTGAATCCGTGAACTTTCGCTCTCTGTCTCTTCTTAGGTTGGAATGTCATCTTCATGTCACATACACCTCCTCTACAATTCAAACATATATTTTACTCAATGTTATGATAAGTCTACTTCAATAGCGACAAAACATCATTTTTATTTATATCAAAATAATCGGACAAAGTCAAGCAAAATCTCATAAAATAAGGCTTTTGCCAATATTTAGTTTTCCACTTTCTGTGATTTTCGTTTTTTTACCACTATATATATAAGGAAGAAATGCATTTTATCTATATATGGTATAATGTTATACACATAGAAAATCAAAAATTTTTCCACAGAAAACCCAGTATTTATGCCGTTTACATAAGTTATCCTCAATTTGTGGATAACTTGTGGACAATTTCTTGATAATATCATCATAACTTGTGTATAAATGTGTACAATCCTTATTTTTCCCGGTCTATAACTATTTTTCCATTATTAACAATAACTTCTAGTATATTCACATTAAGCGTTAAAACGCCCATATAGCCACTTTTTTTATCAACGCCCTATCCCCAGTCCTTCCACAATTAAACGTTGATAATTCCGCAAAAATAGTGTAGGATAGCATTATATAGAATTTTTTAGAGTTTTTTAAGCAGTTAAGATTAACTGCTATATTTTAGTGCTATCAGAAAACGGAGTTAGAAAATGGACAAGATTTTGGAAAAATGGGATGAAATTTTACAGACAGTAAAAACAGAGCATGATGTCAGCGATATTTCTTTTGATACCTGGATCAAACCTCTGGAAGTTTTTGGCGTTGAGGGAAATACCCTCTATATCCTTGTTCCATCTGAACAGATGACTTTAAGTTATATCTCAAAAAAATATTATCTTCCTTTAAAAGTAGCAATTGCTGAAATTATCGGAACCGAATATGAGATTCAGTTTATTTTACCGGAACAGACCAGGAATATCAGACCTTCCAATAATAAAGGAAAGAAAACACCTGAACCTGAAGCTTCCAAACGTTCCAACTTAAATCCAAATTACACATTTGATACTTTCGTTGTCGGCAGCAATAACCGTTTTGCACAGTCTGCCTCACTGGCAGTAGCGGAATCTCCGGGAGAAGCTTACAACCCTCTTTATATTTATGGTGGACCTGGACTTGGAAAAACCCACTTGATGCATTCCATTGGACATTTCATCCTGGAAAGAAATCCGGAAGCAAAAGTTTTGTATGTTACTTCCGAGGAATTTACCAACGAAGTTATCGAATCTATCCGTAGTGGTAACGCCTCTGCGATGAATAAATTCCGTGAAAAATACAGAACCATCGACGTTCTCATGATCGACGACGTTCAGTTTATTATAGGAAAAGAAAGTACACAGGAAGAATTTTTCCACACGTTCAACGCTCTCCACTCCGCAGGCAAACAGATCATTTTAACATCGGATAAACCGCCAAAGGATATGGAAACGTTAGAAGAACGAATCCGTTCCCGTTTCGAATGGGGACTTATGGCAGACATCGGAGCTCCTGATTACGAGACGCGAATGGCAATCCTTCGCCGAAAAGTGGAATCTGATGATATGTCCTTAAGCGATGACATTTTAAATTACATCGCAAATAATATTAAATCCAACATCCGTGAATTAGAGGGAGCTTTGAACAAACTCCTCGCTTACTCGAATCTGGAAAAAACAGAGATCACCATGGAGATTGCCAAGAAAGAACTTCAGAATATTATCACACCGGACAAGCCAAGAGAAATCACTCCTCAGCTTATCATTGAAGTTGTTTCGGAACATTTCCAGATTTCACTGGATCAGATGATCTCAAAAAACAGAAGTAATGAGATTGCAAGACCAAGACAGATTGCCATGTACCTCTGTAAAACCATGACGGATATTCCACTGGATTCCATCGGTTCCTTACTGGGCGGAAGAGATCACTCGACCATTATCCACGGCATCAAAAAAATTGCGGATGAGTACGATTCCAACGAACAGACACGCAATTTAATTGAAACTATCAAGAAAAAAATCAATCCAAACTAAAGTTATCAACTTTTTTTCGAGTTATTAACAAAATTTTGTGGATAACCTGTTCAAATCGTGTTTAATTTATGTTTAAAGTTTTGGATAACCTACTTTTCAAGATGAATTTCAAATTTTTTCTGAGGAGGCTTAAAATTTTAATTCACATTTTATCCAAGGTTAATCCTCATGCTTTTCACATAGTTATACAGTCGGATTTTTCGGACAAGCCCTTATGTTTTCAAGGGTTGCAGGGTTATTCACTTATTCACACACACTAATACGACTACTTTTAATATCTTTTATTAATTATATTTATTTTGGCTTTCGCCAAGCAGGAAGGAGTTATTCACATTATGAAATTAATCTGTTCTAAATCAAATCTGCTTCATGGAGTTAACATTGTGTCCAAAGCTGTTCCAACCAGAACCACAATGGCAATCCTTGAATGCATTTTAATTGATGCTTCTGCTAATGAAATCAAATTAACAGCAAACGATATGGAACTTGGAATTGAAACTAAGATTGAAGGAGAAATTGCAGAGAGGGGAATCATTGCATTAGATGCTAAGATTTTTTCTGAGATTGTCCGTAAATTACCGGACAGTGATGTTGTGATCGAAACAGATTCCAATTTTAAAACTACCATTACCTGTGAGAAAGCAAAGTTTAACATTGTTGGAAAATCAGGTGATGATTTTTCCTATATTCCATTTATTGAAAGAAATGAATGTATTTCAATCTCCCAGTTTACTTTAAAAGAAGTGATTCGTCAGACGATCTTCTCAATTGCTGACAATGATAATAATAAACTGATGACTGGTGAACTTTTTGAGATTGAGGAGAATCAGTTAAAAGTAGTTTCTCTGGATGGACACAGAATTTCCATCCGTAATATTGAATTAAAGAATAATTACGATCATAAGAAAGTAGTTGTTCCTGGTAAAACACTTCAGGAAGTAAGTAAGATTTTACCTGGAAGTGCAGAGGAAGAAGTCAATATTTTCCTTTCAGAGAATCATATTGTATTTGAATTTGATGATACTACAGTTGTATCCAGATTGATCGAAGGAGAGTATTTCAAGATTGAGCAGATGCTTTCCTCTGATTATGATACAAAAGTTAAGATTAATAAGCGTGAATTATTAGACTGTATCGACCGTGCAACACTTCTCGTAAAAGAGGGGGACAAGAAACCAATTATTATGAATATCACAGATGGAAATATGGAATTAAAGATCAATTCTTTTATTGGTTCCATGAATGAAGATATTGATATCACAAAAGAGGGAAAAGATATCCTCATTGGATTTAATCCGAAATTCTTTATCGATGCATTGAGAGTCATCGATGAGGAAGAGGTTTCTCTTTATATGGTAAACCCGAAGGCTCCATGTTTTATCAAGGATGATGAAGGAAAGTTCATTTATCTGATTCTTCCGGTAAACTTTAACGCAGCCACCAACTAAGAAAGGCAAAAAGATGATCACAGTAAATATCAGAGAGACGGATGAATTTATCAAACTGGGACAGGCTTTGAAAAAAGCAGGACTTGTAGAATCCGGAGTAGACGCTAAGTTTTTTATTCAGGATGGACAGGTAAAACTGAACGGAGAGACAGAACTTCAGCGTGGAAAAAAATTATACAATGGAGATGTTGTTTCCTTTAACGGCGAGACAATTCAGATTGTAAAATGATCATAAAATCAATTGAATTGCAGAATTTTCGAAATTATGAAGATTTAAATATTTCATTTGATGAGGGAACCAATATTTTTTACGGGGACAATGCGCAGGGAAAAACGAATATCCTTGAAGCTGCATACTTAAGTGGAACAACTAAGTCCCACAAATGTAGTAAGGACAAGGAAATGATCCGTTTCGGGGAGCAGGAGTCCCATATCAGAACGGTTGTTGTAAAAAAAGATAAAGAATATCAGATTGATATGCATTTAAAACACAATCGTTCCAAGGGAATAGCAATCAATAAAGTTCCGATCAAAAAAGCCAGCGAGCTTTTTGGAATTCTCAATATGGTATTTTTTTCGCCGGAGGATCTGAATATTATCAAAAATGGTCCGGCGGAGCGCCGCAGATTTCTGGATTCTGAATTATGCCAGTTGGATAAAATATATTTGTCAGATCTTACAACTTACAATAAAATTTTGAATCAGCGTAACAAATTATTAAAAGATATGGTTTACAGACCGGATTTAAAGGATACACTTCCGGTATGGGATATGCAACTGGTAGAAACTGGCAGGAAAATCATTCGGCGAAGAAAACAGTTTGTTGATGAGCTAAATGAGATCGTGCATGATATTCACTATCGGATTTCCGGTGAAAAAGAAGATCTGCTTTTGCAGTATGAACCAAGTATTGAAGATATTTTTTTCGAGGATGAACTTTCCAGAGTCAAAGAGAGGGATATGCGGCAGTGTATGACATCGGTGGGACCGCACCGGGATGATCTTCTTTTTTCCATCGGTGAGGTGGACATTCGGAAGTTCGGTTCGCAGGGACAGCAGAGAACTTCTGCGCTGTCCTTAAAATTGTCAGAGATCGAATTGGTCAAACGGTCCATTCATGATACACCGGTTTTGCTGCTCGATGATGTGTTGTCGGAACTTGACAGTAACCGGCAGAATTATCTGCTCAACAGTATTCATGATACACAGACGCTGATCACCTGTACAGGGCTAGATGAATTTGTAAAAAACAGATTTCAGATCAATAAGATATTTAAAGTTGTACAGGGGACTGTGGAAGAGAGAAAAGAAATATAATTGCATTGTACATATTTTTTTATGTGCAGAATGGAGGAATAAATGGGTACAGAAAACGAATATGGTGGAGACCAGATCCAGATTTTGGAAGGACTTGAGGCTGTTCGTAAAAGACCGGGTATGTACATCGGTAGTACATCAGCCAGAGGCTTACATCATCTGGTATATGAGATTGTAGATAACTCAGTAGATGAGGCACTTGCCGGATACTGCAAAAATATTGAAGTGACCATAAATGAAGATAACTCTATTACCGTAGAAGATGATGGACGTGGTATTCCGGTCGACATCAATCACAAAGCTGGAAAATCCGCATTGGAAGTCGTATACACTGTACTTCATGCCGGTGGAAAATTTGGCGGTGGAGGCTACAAAGTATCTGGTGGACTTCACGGCGTAGGTGCGTCAGTTGTAAATGCACTTTCCACAAAGTTAAAAGTTGAGGTTTACCGTGAAGGAAAGGTTTATTTCCAGAGTTACAAGATAGGTAAACCGGATGAACCGGTGAAAGTGATCGGAGAATGCGGCGAGGAGAAGCATGGAACAAAGGTTACTTTCTGGCCGGACGGATCGATTTTTGAAGAGACCGTTTTTGATTATGATACGTTAAAACAGCGTCTGCGTGAGACAGCCTTTTTGACAAAAGGTTTAAGAATAGTGCTGACAGATTTAAGAGAAAACCCGGCGAGAACTCATGATTTTCATTATGCCGGCGGTATCAAAGAATTTGTTACTTACTTAAACAAGAGCAAAGAAGCTTTATACCCGGAAGTCATTTACTGTGAGGGCAGTGGAAATGGTGTCTATGTGGAAGTTGCCATGCAGCATAATGATTCCTACAATGAGTTGACGTTAAGTTTTGTCAATAACATTATCACACCGGAAGGTGGTACACATCTTGCCGGATTCCGTAATGCATTGACGAAAACATTTAATGCTTATGCAAGAGCGAATAAATTATTAAAAGACAGTGAACCGGCATTGACGGGTGATGATATCCGTGAAGGACTGACCGCCATTATCAGTGTCAAGATTGAGGAACCTCAGTTTGAAGGACAGACCAAGCAGAAACTGGGTAACAGCGAAGCCCGCGGTGCGGTGGATTCCATTGTGAGCGAGCAGCTTACTTACTTTTTAGAGCAGAATCCGACGGTTGCCAAGACAATCTGTGAAAAGTCACTTCTTGCACAGCGCGCGAGAGAGGCAGCAAGAAAAGCGAGAGATTTAACCAGAAGAAAAACAGCACTGGAGGGAATGTCTCTTCCGGGAAAACTGGCAGACTGTTCTGACAAAGATCCAAAGAACTGTGAGATTTTCATCGTCGAGGGAGATTCCGCCGGCGGTTCCGCTAAGACTGCGAGAAGCCGTGCAACCCAGGCAATCCTCCCACTTCGTGGTAAGATTTTAAATGTCGAGAAGGCAAGACTGGATAAGATTTATGGAAATGCTGAGATCAAAGCTATGATCACTGCGTTTGGTACAGGTATTCATGAAGACTTTGATATCAGCAAACTTCGTTACAACAAGATTATCATTATGACGGATGCCGATGTCGATGGTGCCCATATCAGTACGTTAATGCTGACATTCCTTTATCGGTTCATGCCGGATCTGATCAAAGAAGGCCATGTATATCTGGCACAGCCGCCACTATACAAGATCGAGAAAAATAAAAATGTATGGTATGCCTACAGTGACGATGAGTTAAATGCAATCTTAACGGAGATCGGACGTGACGGAAATAATAAGATCCAGCGTTACAAAGGACTTGGTGAGATGGATGCGGAGCAGCTCTGGGAAACGACCATGGATCCGGAGAAACGAATTTTAAAACGTGTCATGATCGATGATGAGAGTACTTCTGAAATTGATATTACGTTTACAACTCTGATGGGAGATAAAGTAGAGCCGAGACGTGAGTTTATTGAAGAAAATGCGAAGTATGTGCAGAATCTCGATATCTAAGATTACATGTGTTAGAAATTATATATATTACTGCAAATGTAGTTCAATAAAAAATAGAAAGTTTATTTATAATATAATTGCAAATGTAGTTTAATTAGAGAAATGCAGATTTTTAACCAAAAAGAATTTGCAGGAATGAGGTAAATAGAATGGATGACAAAATTTTTGATCAAATCCATGATGTCGATCTGAAAAAAACAATGGAGACATCCTACATCGATTATGCGATGAGCGTTATCGCCCAGCGTGCATTGCCGGATGTAAGAGATGGTTTGAAACCGGTACAGCGTCGTGTACTCTACTCCATGATCGAATTAAATAATGGACCGGACAAGCCACACAGAAAATGTGCGCGTATTGTCGGTGATACCATGGGTAAATACCATCCACATGGAGACAGTTCCATCTACGGAGCATTGGTCAACATGGCACAGGACTGGTCTACAAGATATCCGCTTGTTGATGGTCATGGAAACTTTGGTTCCGTCGACGGTGACGGTGCCGCTGCAATGCGATATACAGAGGCAAGACTTAGTAAAATTTCCATGGAGATGCTCGCGGACATCAATAAAGATACCGTTGATTTTGTACCAAACTTCGATGAGACTGAGAAAGAGCCGACGGTGCTTCCTTCCCGCTATCCGAATCTTCTGGTAAACGGAACAACCGGTATTGCTGTTGGTATGGCAACAAACATTCCGCCTCACAATCTGCGAGAGGTGATTCATGCTGTTGTAAAAATTATCGACAACGAAGTAATAGAGGATCGTGGGACAGATATCGAAGAACTTTTGAGTATTGTAAAAGGTCCGGATTTTCCAACCGGAGCGATGATTCTTGGAACAACCGGAATTAACGAAGCTTACCGCACCGGACGTGGAAAAATCAGAGTTCGTGCGATCACCAATATCGAACCAATGCAAAACGGTAAAAACCGTATCGTTGTGACCGAACTTCCATACATGGTCAACAAAGCAAGACTGATCGAGAAAATCGCAGAGCTTGTAAGAGATAAAAAAATTGATGGAATCACGGATCTTCGTGATGAGTCTGACCGTCAGGGTATGCGTATATGTATCGAGCTGCGCCGTGATGTAAATCCGAATGTGGTTTTGAATCTGCTCTACAAACATACCCAGATGCAGGATACGTTTGGTGTTATCATGTTAGCCCTTGTGGACAATCAGCCGAAAGTATTAAATCTTCAGGAAATGTTAGGCTATTATCTGGATCACCAGAAAGATGTTGTGACCAGAAGAACAAAATATGACTTAAATAAAGCAGAAGAACGAGCCCACATTCTGGAGGGATTACTCATTGCGCTTGATAATATCGATGAAGTGATCAATATTATCCGAAGCAGTGCAAATACACCGGAAGCAAAAAATCGTTTGATCGAGAGATTTTCCCTGACAGATGTCCAGGCACAGGCGATCGTCGATATGCGTCTGCGCGCACTGACTGGTCTGGAACGCGAGAAAATCGAAGCTGAGTATGCAGAGTTGATGGATCGTATTGCAGAGTTAAAAGCAATTCTGGCAGATGAGAAAAAACTCCTTGGTGTTATCCGTGAGGAAATCCTTTTGATCGCAGAAAAATACGGTGATGAGCGAAGAACTTCCATCGGATTTGACGAGTATGATATTTCCATGGAGGATCTCATTCCGGTAACCAACACTGTGATCGCAATGACAAAACTTGGCTATATCAAGAGAATGAGCCTTGATAATTTCCGTGCCCAGAACCGTGGCGGCAAGGGAATCAAGGGAATGGAGACAATCGATGAAGATTACATCGAGGAACTTTTGATGACAACTTCCCATCATTACATGATGTTCTTTACCAATACCGGTCGTGTATACAGAATGAAAGCATACGAAATTCCGGAAGCGGGCAGAACCGCGAGAGGTACTGCGATCATTAACCTGTTGCAGCTTCAGCCGGGAGAGAAAATTACCGCAGTGATCCCAATCAAGGAATATACCGAAGGACACTATCTGTTTATGGCAACTAAGAATGGTATTGTGAAGAAAACACCGATCACCGATTATGCGAATGTCAGAAAAACAGGACTTGCAGCCATCACACTGCGTGAAGATGATGAATTGATCGAAGTGAAAAAGACCGATAACGAACAGGATATTTTCCTTGTGACAAAATACGGACAGTGTATCCGTTTCAATGAGAGAGATGTCAGAAGTACCGGAAGAACCTCTATGGGTGTGATCGGTATGAATTTGACGGATGGAGATAAAGTTGTCGGAATGCAGATGGAATCCCAGGGCGAATCACTGATGATCGTATCTGAAAAAGGTCTTGGAAAATGCACACTTGCATCTGAATTTACAGCCCAGAACCGTGGTGGTAAAGGTGTGAAATGCTATAAGATCACAGAGAAAACCGGAAATATCGTCGGTGTGAAAGCAGTCAATCAGGATGATGAGATGATGCTGATCACAACGGAGGGAATCATTATCCGTATCAAAGTCAGTGATACGGCATTACTCGGAAGAGTTACTTCCGGTGTAAAACTGATGAATCTTGCGGATGATGTCACAGTTGCAAGCATTGCAAAAGTACGTGAGGACAAATCCCTCATGGAAAATACAGATGAATCTGAACTTGTCACAGAGGAAGAGGAAGCCAAGAGTGCTGCGGCTGCAGCAGAGGCTGCGAAAAAAGCGGCAGGTCAGATGACAGAAACGGATGATGAATTAATGCAGGAATTATTAAGCCGTGCTGAGTCTGATTCGGAAGAGGAATAAAAAAATATTTTGACCGCAGTGATACAAAGACTTCACTGTGGTCTGGACAGTAGGCTGCCACATTTTTATGTAGCAGCCGATTTGTCTATCTAAAAACAAATTATTTTTCATGATAACAAGCCTGATTTGAAAAAAAGGATGTTCAATTTTGATTATTTGAAAAATGAATGATGTCAACACAAAAATGAAAAACAACATATGTTATCAAGAAATCCATAGTGCAAATGTGGATAACGTGTTGCGAAAATCCAACTTCCGTGGAAAAATTTCATTGTCATAGCAAAAACTTTCGTTTATACTTTTGCGTAAATATAGAATACATGAGTTTTAAAATTGTAGTAAAACTCCAATAGAAAGCAGAACAACAGGGGGAATGAAAAGTGCCGCAAAATTTTTATGAGTTAGTATGGATTTTTATTATTTATGCATTTATCGGATGGTGCACAGAAGTATCTTATGCAGCATTGGACCGGGGAATTTTTGTAAACCGGGGATTTTTAAATGGACCTTATTGTCCAATTTACGGATGTGGAGTGGTGATTGTTGTAGCTGCTTTGACTCCGCTAAAGGACAACCTGCTGATATTATTTGCGGGTTCTTTCTTACTGACTTCCATTTTGGAATACATTACAGGATTTATTCTGGAGAAAGTATTTCACAATAAATGGTGGGACTATAGCAATAAGCCGTTTAATCTTCACGGATATATATGTTTGAAATTTTCCATCTACTGGGGACTCGCATGTACATTTATTATGGATGTGATTCATCCAATCATTTACAAAGGAATCACTATGATTCCACATATTCTGGGTGTTGTGCTACTCTGTATTATCATGTCGGCTTTCGCTGTTGACTGCGGTGTTACTGTTACTACAATTTTGAAGTTTAACAAGCGATTAAAAGTTATGGATGAAATGGCTGCGAAAATACATAAATTATCCGATGAAATCGGTGAAAATATCTACGAAAATGTGACAACTGCAGTAGAAAAATCGGAGGAGTTCCAGGAAACACATGAGGAACTTCTCACAAAAATTTCAGACAAAAAAGAAAATATAAAAGAGATTCCAGCGAATGCGAAAGCAAGGATCGAAGAATCTGCTGAGTCAACAAGGATGAAACTGGCGGAGACAAAATCATCCACCAGAGAAAAAATAGTACTCTCTGCGGAGGAAAGAAAAGAAAGAATTGCAGAGTCTGCAGAAAATGCAAGAGAGAGATTTGCTGAATCGACCGAAGCAGCAAAAGAGAAAATTGCTGCATACAAAGAAAACAGAGAAGCAGCCCGACTTGCAAAACAGCATGAGAAAGAGGAACTTGAACGCAGATACAAAGAATTATTTGCAGAGAAGAATTTTGGTTTCAAGCGTCTGATGAAGGCGTTCCCGGATATGACTTCCCGTGAACAGAATGAATCTTTGCAGAAGTATAAGAAATATTTTAATATTAGGAGAAATAAAAATGATCAGAACAGTTAATACAGATGATATCGTAAAAAATATAAAAGAAATGTGTATCGAGGCAAATCATTATCTTTCCAAAGATATGGATAAAGCCCTGAAAGATGCCACCGCTTCTGAAAAATCAGAACTTGGTAAAAAAATATTAAATCAGCTTCAGGAGAACTTGAAAATTGCAGATGAAGAGATGATCCCAATCTGTCAGGATACCGGAATGGCAGTTATTTTTCTGGAAGTCGGACAGGATGTTCATTTTGAGGGAATGGCAATCGAAGATGCGGTAAACGAAGGTGTCCGTCAGGGATATACGGAAGGGTATTTAAGAAAATCAGTCGTTGGTGATCCGATCATCCGCGAAAATACGAAAGATAATACCCCAGCGGTGATCCACTACAGCATTGTTCCGGGAGATAAAGTGATAATTACAATGGCTCCAAAAGGTTTCGGAAGTGAAAATATGAGCCGTGTGTTCATGCTAAAACCAGCTGATGGAATTGAGGGTGTAAAAAATGCAATTCTTACAGCAGTGAAGGATGCAGGACCGAATGCCTGTCCGCCAATGGTTGTCGGAGTTGGTATTGGCGGTACTTTTGAAAAATGTGCGATTTTAGCAAAAAAGGCGTTGACCAGACCGGTGGGCGAACATTCTGCTATCCCATACGTGAAAGAGTTAGAGGAAGAAATGTTAGAAAAAATCAATCGGCTTGGAATCGGACCGGGTGGACTTGGCGGAACAACCACTGCTCTCGCAGTGAATGTGAATACTTACGCGACACATATTGCAGGACTTCCGGTGGCAGTCAATATCTGCTGTCATGTGAACCGGCATGTGGTGAGGGAAGTGTAAGAAAAAACATATCACTACAAATGTAGTTTTTTGAATTTTACAGTCATAAATGAAGAAAATATAAATTTAGAAATGGGAGCGCAGAATATGGACAAGCATATTACAACACCGATCACCGGGGAAGTGACAAAAAATTTAAAGTCCGGTGATTACGTTTACATAACAGGAACCATTTATGTGGCAAGAGATGCTGCACACAAAAGAATGATCGAGGCATTGGAGCGTGGCGAAGAACTCCCGATCGACATCAAAGATTCCACAATCTATTACATGGGACCATCCCCGGCAAGAGAGGGACGTCCAATAGGTTCTGCAGGACCGACAACTGCAACCAGAATGGATAAATATGCGCCAACTCTTTTAGATCTCGGAGAAAAGGCGATGATCGGAAAAGGAAAACGTTCGAAAGAAGTCATTGACGCGATTGTCAGAAACCATGCAGTTTACTTTGCAGCAGTCGGCGGAGCAGGGGCGCTTTTATCCAAATGTATCACAAAATCTGAGATCGTATGTTATGAAGATCTTGGAGCTGAGGCAATCCGTAAGCTTCAAGTGAAAGATTTTCCGGTGATCGTTGTCATTGACAGTGAGGGAAACAATCTGTATGAGACAGCAATCAAAAAATATTGCACGTTGGAGTAAAATGAGAACAAAAGAATAAAAAAATTGGAAGAAAATATAGCATTTCAAGTCACTGGATATGTGGATGGAAAAAGCAAAGGAATTCTGCGGTGCAGTAGAGGTTATGTACGAGAAATAACATTTGAAGCGTAATTTTTTATCATTTTTGGAGGTGTGTTCATGCAGACAGATCCATTTAAAGAATATCTAAAACAGCAGGAGCCAGATAAAAAGTATAAAGGTTATGCATGGCAGACTGCGATTGGATTGCAGGCAGTCGATGGATTGAAGCCGTCCGAATATCTCGTTGATGCAGCAATTCAGAATATTGAAGGTAAAATTACGCTGGATGAAGTAAAAAATTTATTAGATTCTTACTATGAAGAAAAACCACAGAAAAATCATGACAGGACAGAAGAGGCTGATAAAGTTTCCATACGCATTGCGAAAATACTTTCGGAACATGCATTTTCTTTTACACCAAATGAGTATATCTCAATTCACAGAAAATTATTTACCGGAATATATGACCACGCAGGAAAAATCCGTGATTATAATATTACAAAAAAAGAATGGGTGCTGAATGGAGCAACTGTTATTTACGGAAGTGCTTCTGAACTAAGGAAAACGTTAGAATATGATTTTATGAAGGAGAAACATTATAGTTACAAAGGATTATCCATGGATGAAATCATTCACCATCTGGCAGTATTTGTTGCAAATTTATGGCAGATCCATATATTTGGAGAAGGAAATACAAGAACGACAGCCGTATTTTTTATCAAGTATCTTCGAACACTTGGATTTGATGCAACGAATGATATATTTGCGGAAAATGCATGGTATTTCAGAAATGCATTGGTTCGGGCAAATTATAATGATCTGAAACATGAGATTCATGAAACAACAGAGTATCTGGAACTGTTTTTGCGAAATCTGTTGTTGGATGAAAAAAATTTATTACAGAATCGTCTTATGCATGTTGATTATAAGGAAATGCTTGTGAGAGAGCCAAAAATAGAATATAAAACATCAGAAGCGAACATTGAAAATAGAAAAGTGAACATTCAACTGGAAAAAGTGAATATTGGAATGTTTGGAGAGAAAATTTCCGGTATTTCAAAGAAAACAATACAGCATATGGAACAACTGTGTGATTCCTTTGATAAAAATGAAATATTTGGAAGAAGCAGGGTTGAAGAGGTAACCGGGTTAAAAAATACAAGAGCATCATTGTTCTTAAAAGAACTACTCGAGAGAAATATCATCCAAAAAGTAACCGGACATGGAAAAGGAAAATACACATTTTTTATAAAGGAATAGTGAAATCAGGGGGAGTAGAGGTTATGGGAACAGTGGTAGTACGTAATTCTGTGGCAAAGAGAGTGATTGTCACACTCATGCCAGCAATCAGTTTTTTGTGTATGTTTGGTTTGGCGGCAATCAGTGTGAACTTTCTGGAATATGGATCAACAGCAGATAGAATTGTGGGATATATCGGAGTGTCCTGTATCATTCCGATGATAGTTTCAATACCGTTTATTTTTAAAGTAAACAGGGAGAAAACCGTATTAGATATCAATACTTTCTATGTAACGCCATTTGTAGGAAGAACAAAAAATATCCCAGTTCAGGATGTAAAAGTATGCACCATTGGACGAAGAAAAAAGATCCGATTATTCGATGAAAAATCAAATCTGATCTGTAAATATAAAAGTACTCAGGATAAAGAGCAGATCATTTTAAAAACGTTGCAAAAGGCAGGAACTTGTACATTTACATTTTCCGTCAGAAACGGAAAACAGGTTGTCGTAAAAGGTAGTGACAGAATTTTTACCGATTATCTTGCAACGGGAGAAGTTTCCAAGACAATCAATAGCTATAAATCGTTATACTACGTGCCACAGATATCCTCTGTATCGGACAAAAAGCAGGAGCAGGACAGTCAGTTTGACCAGAATATAAAAAAGCAGATTGAAAAAAACAGAAAAATATTCCAGATAGCACAGATTGTGAGCCTGATTATTTTTTTAAGAGGAATGTTTATGCTGGCTTTTAACACTCCTGGTGGAACAAGTGGCAAATTGGCGGTCATTTTCTTTTTCGGTGGAGTTATTGGAATGTTACTGAGTAAATATCTTTGCCGCAGAAAAGAATTTGAAATCACAAAGCCGACGTTCTATCGTGTGGAAGGGACTGCTGTCAATGAAAAAGATTTTGCATTCAGATCTTCCGATTCGGATCGTCACCTGATTTATGAATTTCAGGATAAATATGGAGTGAAACATCAGCGGCCATCGGACAAAGTAAACGCTTCGGACACTGCATGGGGATTGGGTGTTGGCGAAAAGAAAATCTTATGGTACAGTCCGTTTGTTCCATACTTACTGGATCAGGAGCCGTTAAAGTTTAAAATGTTCATGGATAGACGAAGACTTACCCCGGGTGAATGGATCAAACGGCATCCTATCCTGACCGTGGGTTGTATCGCTTTCATTGTATGGATTGGTTTTCGTGGATATAAGTTTGGAAAAGCGCAGATTTTTATTTACACACATGACGGAAGAAACTTAAAAACAGAGTGGACAGCGCGTGATGCTGTCACAGATGAACAGACAAATACAGCGGTGGAGGCTGCAGGAATGGAGCGGGAAGAACTGGAAAAATGGCTGAAACAGTCCTTCTATCCATATTTTTATGTGAACAGTACCAGCTTTGGAGAGTTTGATGCATTTGATGTGGAAAATTATGCGGACGTCATGGGAGAGGATAAGGTGGAAGCTATCCGGGAAAATATCTCCGATTATTGGGGGATTCATGACAGAAAAAGCCTTATGAAAACAACCGATTCCCTGTTACAAAAAGGCGATAAATATACTTATGCACAGACTTTGGAAAAATTAGGGGAAGAGGCGCTGGCATTACCGGAGGACAGTATCTATTATACATACAAATTGTATGCCCCAGATGAAATGTGCAAATATCTGGGAACTTATTACGCATACAATAACATTGGGGATGCCGGAGTGGATGCGTGGGACTATTGCAGATGCATCCGGTTATTTGCATTTGGCTATATATGTGGTTATATTTCGTATGACGAATATCTGATTCATGCCGCACCGCTTGCAGTCTATCTGCAGAATGAATATGATTCCTGGGAAACAATGTATGAGAGTTATTACTACGGTTATCTTATTTTTGCAGGAAGAAATAAAAACTCAAGCAGCAGCGTCATCTATAGTGACTATAGATATTACGAGATCATGGCAGATAAGACAGAGATTCCGTTTCGGACAGAAGAGAGATAATCTCACAACGGGAATACAGGAGTATTATTATGAAAATCGGAATTATTTCAGACATACACAGCAACATTTACGCTTTTAAGGCATGCACAGAGTATATGGAAAAACAGAAATGTGACGAGTACTTCTTTCTCGGAGATTATATTTCCGATACACCTTACACAACAGAAACCATGGATTATCTGTATGAATTTATGGAAAACCATACCTGTCATCTGCTAAGGGGCAATCGTGAGGAGTACATGCTCACACAGCAGGAAGCCAGAAAAAAGAAATGCACAGAGCAGATGTGGATAAGTAACTCCGCAAGTGGAAACTTACTCTACACTTACGGGCAGCTTGTGGATAAAGATTTTGATTTCTTTCGAACTCTTCCAATTACATTTATTTATGAGAAAGCAGGTTATCCGTCCATTACCTGTTGTCATGGATCACCGGCGAGCAGCAGGGAACTTTTGCAGTTGAATGAAGATCCGGTAAAACAATGGTTAGAAAAGATTGACACTGATTACATGGTCTGTGCTCATACGCATTATCCGGGAGAGATGACATACAAAAACAAACATTACTTTAATTCAGGCAGTGTTGGAATATCCATTGATGATGCCGGATATGCACAGTGCATGTTGTTAGAGTCCGGTGTGGAAAATGGAACAACAATCTGGAAACCTCAATTTCTGAAAGTACCTTATGACAATCAGAAAGTTGCACAGGATATGATCACCGGCGGCCTGCTTTCCATAGCACCGTGGTTTGTGAACAGCAACATTCTGACAATTCTTACCGGAATCGACTGTTCAGCCAAAATGGTTGAGTTGGCAGAGAAACTTGCGTTAGAGGACAATGCTCAGACAAAGTGGCCGCACATTGATGAAAAATATTTTGAAGAGGCAGCCGCATATTATAAAATTCCGGATTACCGTGCCAGAAACAATGAAAAGGAACGTTAGAAAAAAGATAACATTTGCAGAACAAACACCATTAGATATAAATCCGGAAAAAAACAGGAGATGATGAAAATGAATATAAGAACTGCAACATTACAAGACATCGACCAGATTGCGGCAGTGGAAAAAGAATGCTTTCCGGCAGCAGAGGCGGCAACAAAAGAGGAATTTGAGCAGAGACTTTCACATTATGCAGATCATTTCTGGCTGATGTTCGAGGATGATAAATTAATCGCATTTGTTGATGGTATGGTGACAGATCAGGAAGACCTGACAGATGAAATGTATGAGAATGCATCCATGCATCATGAGGATGGAGCATGGCAGATGATATTTGGTGTCAATACGCTCCCGGCATACCGGAACCACGGCTATGCAGGAGAACTTTTAAAAAGAGCAATCGCAGATGCAAAAGACCAGGGAAGAAAAGGTCTTGTCCTTACGTGCAAAGACCGGTTGGTGCATTATTATGCAAAATTTGGTTTTGAAAATGAAGGAGTTTCAGAATCTGTGCACGGAAATGTCGTGTGGAATCAGATGAGACTGAAGTTTTAAAGTTCAGTATGAATTCATGTAGATATCAGGAAAGACAGCAGGAGCGGATCAGTATGTTTTGGGAAAAGAAAACAAAAATAAGAAAACATATCATTTTTTATGGCAGAGTTCAGGGAGTGGGATTCCGTTATTATGCAGTGCAGAAAGCAAACCAGCTTGGACTGACCGGCTGGGTGAAAAATCTGTATGACGGCAGCGTGGAAATGGAAGTAGAAGGCGAGGAACCGCTGATCGATGAGCTGATCATTTTTTTGCAAAACCGTACCTACGTCTGGATTGAAAATATGGATGCAAAAAGCATCCCACTGGAACATGATAACGGATTTTACGAGAGATAAAAGAAGATATAATATGCAGATGGCAGTTATGCGGATGCATGTTTGATGATAAAAAATTGAAAGAAAGTAAGGAGTGTGACAGATATGCCATGTACAACAATTTTAGTAGGAAAAAAAGCAAGTTATGACGGATCAACCATAATCGCAAGAAATGATGATTCGGGATCCGGACATTATACTTCAAAAAAACTTGCAGTGATCAACCCGGAAGAACAGCCGAAAATCTATAAATCGGTCATTTCGCATGTCGAAATCGAGCTTCCGAAAAATCCGATGCGTTATACTGCAATGCCAAATGCAGAAGAGGGCGAAGGTATCTGGGCAGCCTGCGGAGTGAATGAAGCCCATGTCGGAATGACAGCAACCGAAACAATCACATCCAATCCGAGGGTTCTTGGAGCTGATCCGCTTGTAAGATATCAGCCTGCAAAAGACGGAAAAGAAGAAATTCCTGGAGGAATCGGGGAAGAGGATATTGTATACATTGTACTTCCATACATACACAGTGCAAGGGAAGGTGTCAAACGTCTTGGCAGCCTGTTAGAACAGTATGGTACTTATGAAATGAATGGAATTGCATTCCAGGATGCAGATGAAATCTGGTGGCTTGAGACCATCGGTGGCCATCACTGGATCGCACGCAAAGTACCGGATGATGTTTATGTGATGATGCCAAATCAGTTAGGAATGGATCAGTTTGATCTTGAGGATGCATTTTCAAACCAGAAAGAATATATGTGTTCCGCCGATCTGAAGGAGTTTGTTGAAAAATATCATTTGAACCTTTCACAGGATGGAACATTTAATCCAAGAGATATTTTTGGCAGTCATGATGACTCCGATCATGTATACAATACACCGAGAGCATGGTATATGGCACGCTGCCTGAATCCGAGTACAATGAACTGGGATGGACCGGATGCGGATTTTACACCACTTTCTGATGATATCCCTTGGTGCATGGTTCCGGAGAAAAAGGTGACGATCGAAGATGTGAAATACGTTCTTTCTTCTCATTTTCAGGGAACACCGTATGATCCGTATGCATCTTATGGAGATAAATCCATGAAAGGTGCATATCGTGCAATTGGTGTAAACCGGACAGATTTCTTGGGAATCATTCAGATGAGACCGGATGCAGAAGAAGACAGCCGGGCAATCGAATGGGTGGCATTTGCTTCGAACGTATTTAATACAGCCGCACCATTCTACACAGATGTAGAGAAAGTACCGGAGTATTTTTCCAATACGACCGGAGATGCTTCAACAGATAATTTTTACTGGGCAAGCAGGATGATCGCAGCCATGGCAGATGCTTCTTATAGTAAATCCATTTTCCATATTGAACGTTATCAGGAAAGAGTCATGTCAAAAGGACATGAATATATCAACCAATATGATGAACTTCTTGCGAAGGAAAGCAACGCAGAAAAACGCATGCAGCTTCGTCAGGAGGCAAATGAAAAAATCGCTGACATGGTAAAAAAAGAAACGCAGGATACATTGAATAAAGTATTGTATGAACTTAGTAATCAGATGAAAAATGCATACTCCAGATCAGACGCATAAGGAACGATTATATTTGTTGGAGAGAGTGGTACACCTTCTAGTAAAATTGATTACAAAGAAGTATTCTTTAAGGAACATCCGGAATTAAGAGGTGAAGTATGGGTACACCATGGTGTTGAACAACAAGTATTAACAAAACCTCAAACAAAGGGACTTTTTTCTTATGAAGAGATGCATTCTTTAGACAATTTACGAGGAATTCCTAAAGAAATTAATTCAGATTTGCATTTATCCAAAATTAGGAAAGAGTGGAATAAGTTTTATAAGGAATTCCCTAATCCAACCAAAGAACAGTTGTTACAGAAGAGATTGGATATTGATAAAAAGTATGGTCACTTGTTTAAACCACCAATTGATGTTGAATAGGAGGATTATGTATGAAGTTATTTGTGATAGAACCAGAAGTGGCAGGGGAAATAGGAGAAAGAACCATTTATGAGAATTATGATGCTATCACAACTAAAGGAGAAAGACCTATTATTTCTCATTTGCATTTTGTTTTTATGGGATGGTTGGGAGATGATATTTTAGAAGTGACTCCTTGTTTTTTGATATCAGAAAAACTAAAGAAGGCAATTGAAAAGAGTGAGTTAAAAGGATACAAGTTTCAAAATATTGAAATATCTTTAAGTGAAGAATATGAAGAGATGTATCCTGATAGAGAAAAGCCTTGTTTTTATAGATTATTACCACAAGGAACAATAAGTGTACAGGATGAAATGTACTCAAATTGGGATAATATGGATTTTTGCGTTACTGAAAAATCATATTTGGTATTATCTGAAAAGGCTATAAATATACTCAATTGTTTTCGATTAGATAACGCTGATATTACTGAGATTTTTCCACGATAAGTAGCTTGGATATGTAAAAGAGGATGGATGCTAACAAGAAAAAATGTTGCTAATGGATTTAATCAATCTGGTAGTGGATATGGAGTTGTTAAAATAGATATGAATAAAGTTACCTCTGATTCGTATAAGGGATATGATATATATCCGCGAGTAAATGGTGTAGAAGGTTTACCATATCATTATTCTGTTTGGCAACAAGAAATATCAGTATATCAAATGAATAGTGCCGGAGGCAGATGTCATGATAATGCCAGATGCGAAAGTATGTGGGCACGCTTCAAAGCAGAATTACTTTATGGGCGTTACGATACCTCCTCGATGACCGTAGCACAGTTAAAAACCATTATCTGGAGATATTTTATCAGTTATTGGAATCATCGAAGAATTTGTTCTGCTAACGGTGGGTTGCCTCCAATGGCTAAGCGGCAGCAATACTATGCTTCCCTACAGGAGTCTGCATAAGGTCGAGTTTCTTGAGAAAAAAGTGTAAACCTATATTGACAATATCACGGGATTCGCTGACTGCGTTTGATTGAATCAAAGGTTTTTTTTATACCATAACGGGGAACTCCTCGCAGAGAGCAGTCCAGATGGCGATACCATAAGCCGTTACGGCAGAGGGAGGCATCCAAAAGAACTGTTATGATGCCGAGGGACTGCGGACAGAGATGGAAGAGAATGGCAGGTTAGTACAGTTCCTCTATAATGAGGACAGGGAAGTAGTCGCAGAGAAGGACTACAGCGGCAACATCATCCGCTATATCCGTGGACTGGGACTGATCAGCTCCGACAGCGAGAACGCCAAGACGTATTACCATTATGTATGCGATGGGCAGGGCAGTGTGAGCCATATCATCAGAGGCGAGGATAAGGAGAGCGGAGTATCAGAACAGGGCAGAGAGCAGGACAGAGAGCAGGACAGAATACTCAACCATTATGAGTATGATGCCTTTGGGAATACCATAAGCTGCAAGGAGCAGGTAGAGAACCGTTTCCGTTATCAGGGCGAGCAGTATGATCCCATTACCCGGCAGTATTATCTCAGGGCACGTTACTATAACCCTGTGATTGGACGTTTCATACAGGAAGATACTTATTACGGGGATGGACTGAACCTGTACGAATACTGCAGGAATAATACAATAACGTATAAAGATCCGACAGGACACAATATCTGTGCGACACAGAGGGACTTATACCACAAGTATAAAGAAGAGGGAATGAGTCCCCAGGAAGCCTACCAAAAGATGCGTAAGGACTTAGGACTGGACAGTAAGTCCGGATACAAAGACAGCGGGGTAGGTAATGGGAAAGATCCTTGGAGGAGTTATGAGAGTGGTAGTTCGTCTGTAAATGATATAGTCGATATTATGAAATCTGGTAATATGACCACTGATGGAAGAAATATAATTACACAATTAGATGAGAATACTAAAGTAATTTTTAGAATGGATGTGGGTGAAAATGCCCATAGTATGGAGATGTATGGATATAGTAATCCTGTAAATCATATTAATATTGAAATACAAGTAAAAGCATCTAGTGGAAAATATAAACCAAAGTGGAATTTTCATATGATTTTAGATAATTTAGGTGAAGTCAGTGATAGTTTTGCTACGGGAATATGGACTAAGAAGTAGGAGGATTTTGTATGATTCAGTTAAGTACATGCTTTTCGGATGAGGAAACTAATGTTTTATCAAAGTATACAGGTAATAATTTTGAAGTATTATCCTATATTGAAGGTGTAACGTATGTGTTAAGTGAGAACGGTGAATATTGTTATAACGATTGTTTTGATGCAACCGATAATGATTATTTTGCACAGCAAAAGTATGAAAAAGTAATTCCATACAGAATTATAAAATTTTATCAATATTATTTAATGAATACTAAGGAGGAAATTAATAGCTGGTATAGAGGACGGAAAGATAGTAATGGAAATTGGGAATATGATTGTGTTTCGGACAGTTTAGAAGAAGCATTTGAATGTTTGTAAATTGAGTAAAGATAATATTTTATTTAGGTATCTATATATGGATATCCGAAAATTGAATATCTTAAGATGGAAAACGCATTGTTTTCATAGCGCTTTGTGCTGTGGAGGCAATGCACAATTGTTAAGAGCACTTAGATATATAGCTGAGTATGAGGGAAGGTCCGCTAACCGGGAAATAGAAGTTCTCATTAAAAGGTATGTTGCTGAATTTGAAAAGAAGAACGGAAAGATAGAAGTTGATTGGGAAATTCCGAGGGAGAATGGACAATAATGTACGATATAGCCATTTGTGATGATTCAGCACAGGATAGAAGTACGATGAAGGATAAATAATGGCAGTGTATATGAAAATGATTAAAAAGTTTGATGATGACAGGAAGGTAATATATCAATTTGGTCCGAATGAAAATCAGATGGGGGAAATTGAGTTTGATAAGGAGAAAAAAATTTTTAATATTTTGAAGCAAGTAAATGATTTGCGAATTTCAAATCAAGCATATGAAAATTGGGCATCTGAACAAATTATAAAAGTGATGTTTAGAAATAATGGTCGATTTCCAGAGGTTACTTCAGTCGAGAAGTGATTTCGCAGAAAAAAGTCTGCAATAGGAGCACGGTAAGGGAATGAACCTGTATCCCCAGAGCATGGGAATGGACGGCGGGGAAGCGGGAAAGCTCATGATGGAGGACATGGGCGGGACGCTGCTGGAAAGCAGCGGCGGGCTGCTTTTGCTTGCAAAAGAGGGAATCCGTCTGGAGAGCATGACGGGAATCTCCGTGCAGGGCGTGTCGGACATCATGGCGCTTTACGGGGCAGGAACATCGAGCCTCTGTGTGAACGGCAGTGTGGACATGATGGGCGCTCTTACGGGACTGGGAGGCAGTACATACAGAAACTATGCGCCGTATGCAGGCGCCCCGGAGGAGGGGGAATTTGACTGGGGAGGTTTTGCGAGAAACCTTGTCATGGGACTTGCAGTCGGTGCGGCGTGCATCGCAATGAGCCTTCTGCTTCCGGGGATCGGAACCATAGCAGCGGGAGCGCTGATGGGGGCAGGGATCGGTGCAGTTTCCGCGAGTGTGGCAGGAGCGGTTGGCGATTACAGTAGCGGGAATGTGCGGAGTACAGAGTAAGTCATAAGGGATGTGGCAGTCTCGATGGTTTCAGGTGCACTGACCGGTGCAATCACCGGAGGTCTGGGAGCGAAGCTGACATCAGCTTTTCCAAAGGCTGCCGAGGCTGTAGGAAAAATCCCCCTGACAGACTGGGCGAAGGTGGGACTGTTCAATACGGGAGACGGAATACTGGGGCGCATGGTGTATGCAGTGGCTGACGGGAATATGTCAGTGGAGGAAAAATTTGCATATGCCTTTAGCCCTGAGCATATGGCAATGGATTTTCTGGGCGGGGCAGCAATGTATGGCATGTCAAAGGTTCTTCCAAAGATCAGGAAGAAGCTGCCGTGGAATAAGATATCAAATGAGAGTGGTACATCTTCTATAGGTAGAATGGATTTGGCAGGAAAAACTCATCCAGTTTCAGGTGTAAAATTTGATTCAAATGGTTTCCCGATATTTGAATAAAAATATAATACAAAACTTGACCCGCAAGATTATTTGAAGTCAAGAGGTACACATTTTGATAGGGCAAGTAAGGCACTCTATAATGATATTATGAATGATAGCAATCTAAGGAGTAAATTTACAGAGGCAGAAATTGCTATATTTAAAGAGGGAGGTGTTCCTAAAGCATATACATGGCATCATCATCAAGATGAAGGAGTAATGCAACTCGTTGATAGAAAGATACATAGACAAACAGGACACACAGGTGGATTTAGTATCTGGGGACCTGAAAATTAGGAGGTTAGTGTGAAAGAAAGTAGAGGGCAGCCAAAAAGTGACGCACTGAAACAAGTTACCTGTAAAGGCAACTTTTAGAAAGCAATATGTAGTAATCAAAAATCAAGAAGCTATTGGTTCGGTTGGAGGCAATAAACCTTCACGAATTAGCAGTTTCTGAGCTTGTTTGATTGCCTTTTGCTTCTGCTTTTCCAGTAAAGCTTCAGGCATATCAACTTTGTAAAGGTCGCTCGGATTCCACTGCTCGCCAGTAGACAGCATCTGATAGATAGCAGTAAGAATCATTCTTGCGATTGCAATGATAGCTCGTTTCTTACCACGACGTTTTACAAGAGATTCGTATTTCTTTTTGTAGTAAGGGGATTTGTCAGATTTCACGGCTGCATGGGCACATTGTACTAATGCAGGTTTGAGGTAGACACCGGCACGTGTAATCCGAACAGATTTCTTCTTACCCGCAGATTCGTTGCTGCCAGGAGTTAATCCAGCCCAGCAACATAAACGTTTAGAGGAACAGAATTGAGACATATCAATACCGATTTCGGAGATGATGGTGATTGCACTATCATATTTAACACCCGGAATGGTACAGAGTAACTCGACAGCATTTTCATAATCAGGATCAGAAGCGATTAAAGATTCAATTTCAGAATCTACATCATTGATCGCAGCTGTGATATAATCCATATGTGCACGGACGAGGTGCATACGATATTTTTGGGAATCAGTCATCTGATATCCTTCAATGGATTCAATAACAGCATCTTCTTTAGCTTTGAGGCGCTTAAGAAGTTTTGATGCAATCACTTCATGGTCAATAGAAGTTCCAGACTGCTCTAAAAGGTAGTCAATGATGGATGTGGATGACTTCCCAAAGATATCGGAAACAACAGAGTCTAATGCGACATTACAAACAGTAAGCGCATTCTGATACCGATTCTTTTCACTGGAACGGCAGGAAACAAGCTTGTAGCGATACCTTGTAAATTCACGTAAAATACGGATTTTTTTGCAAGGTATATAACTGCCCCTTACCAGTCCTAAACGGAACAAATCTCCAATCCATTTCGAATCCTTTGTGTCATCCTTGTTACCTTTAACAGCTTTAACCCACTTGGGATTAGCAATAGTAACATTGATTTCATCTTCAAGAATATTGAAGACAGGGATCCAGTACTTACCAGTGGATTCCATGCAGACATAGAGGCATTCATTTTCAAGCAACCACTTCTTGAATTCAAGAATAGAATTGTTGGTGCTAGAATATAAATAGTACAAGCCAAAATGAAAAATTCCAAATACACATAAGCATGGTACAATAGAAACATGCTGAAGGAGGATCTCATATGGCAAAGCAACATGACAAACAATTTAAACTTGATGCAATCCAGTACTATCAAGATCATAAAGATCTCGGAGTACGTGGATGTGCAGAAAATCTTGGCATCGGCTACAGTACATTAACAAAGTGGCTGAAAGACTTCCGAGAATCAGGTGATATTCCTGTTCGTGGTTCTGGTAATTATGCATCTGATGAGCAGAAGGAAATTGCCCGTCTCAGACGTGAATTACGTGATGCCCAAGATGCACTTGATGTGTTAAAAAAAGCAATCAACATTCTGGGAAAATGACGGAAGCCATTTATCTCGAAGTTACGGAGATGGCAGAAACTGCCCATAAGGCGAAACGCCGAGTTTCTGTCTCCGGAATGTTGAAACATCTTGGCGTTTCTCGTTCTGGTTATCATGCATGGCTAAAACGTGTTCCTTCCAATACAGAAAAAAGACGTGAAGCCGTAAAAGCTAAAATTCAGGATATTTACGATGAATCAAAACAGAATTATGGTGCCCCTAAAATCACCAAAGAATTACGTAAATCAGGAGAAATCATCTCTGAACGTACCGTTGGTAAGTATATGAAGCAAATGGGAATCAAAGCTCAATGGGTCAAGCCATGGACTATCACAACCAAAGATTCTGACTTCAGCAGCGAATTAAAAAATATCCTTGATGAACAGTTTAACCCAGAACGACCAAATGCTATTTGGTGTTCTGATATTACTTATATCTGGACGATAGACGGATTTGTTTATCTGACCAGTATTATGGACTTATATTCCAGAAAAATCATTGCCTGGACACTTTCTAAAACATTAGAAGTATCCTGCGTGGTTGAAACAATAAAAAAAGCAAAAGCAAGACGCAATATCGATGAGCCTTTGATTCTACATTCAGATCGTGGCAGCCAATACGTATCAAAAGAATATAAACGTGTAACCACAGCTATGCGGTGTAGTTATTCTAAAAAGGCATATCCATGGGATAATGCATGTATCGAATCATTCCATTCCCTGATTAAAAGAGAATGGTTGAATCGCTTTAAAATCAGAGATTATGATCATGCATATCGTTTGATTTTCGAGTATTTAGAAGCATTCTACAATACAAAACGAATTCATAGTCACTGTGATTATATGTCTCCAAACGATTATGAAGAGCTGTATCGTAGGCTTCAACAAGGCGAATTGCAGATGGCAGGTTAAGATGAGGAAAACCTCATTTTAACTTGTACTAAATCTTGACATAGGACCATAGTATGGATATTTATCATATCTTTCTTCTATCACCCCTTTTTTTACTGCACATGGAAATCCTTTTTTTAAGGTCACTACTGACATAGGGTTTTTAGGTCCATTTTTTACAACTGTATTTCGTATTTCAGGTTTAAAAATTTTACTTTTCTCTGAAACATTTGGTGCAATCCCATTAGGTAAACCTAATTTATCCGGTTTTTTTATGTAACATAGTATATATTCATGGCATACTTTTATCTTAGCCTGATTATCGAAATTACCATCTGACTTCCATACAAATTGTGTCAGGAAACTACTTTTACCAAAGATCTCATCACAAATAATTCTCAACAAATGCTGTTCATTATCATCAATACTTATAAAAATAATCCCATCATCTGCTAATAGTTTATATAGTAATTTTAATCGGGGATACATCATACATAACCACTTATCATGTCTAGATAAATCTTCGCCTTCATCCCCAACCACCTTATCCAACCATTCCTTAATTTTAGGGTCATCGACATTATCAGAATAAACCCACTGTTTGTTGGCTTCTGAGCTCTTCGCAGTATTATAAGGTGGATCAATATAAATACATTTTATTAATCCCTCATATTCAGGCAACAACGACTTTAATACTTCCAAGTTATCTCCATGGATAACCATATTTCTAGTCCCGTTGTCATCTTCATGTTGACCGTTTTCATCATAACTATATTTTCGTTCCAATACCCTGTAGGGAACATTCAAATGATGATTTATAACTTTCTCTTTTCCTATCCATTGCAATACAGGCATTATTTCTTCCTTCTTTCACTTTGCTTCTCATTCTTATCCTATATCTTAGTTGTTTCAAGTAATACTGTTCTTCTAACAAACTCACTATATGAAAAATACGACTCCAATTCAGACGCCTCTTGATTTTTCCAATTTGTCTTCACTAACTCTGATACTCATTTAATATGTTTTGTTCATATCTTTCCTCCAATGTTATAAATATCATACCATCCACGTGGAACATTTACAACATAAAGTCCCCTGCTTGCCAAGGCAAATGCATAAAAAATTAAGGATGACCATCAATGAATAGATTTCTGATATAAACCCACCAATTACAACCTACTTTTCCTATGCAAAAACAGGCCATAAAAGTGAATTTTCCTTCCATAGCCTACTTTTTCTTCCAGAAAAATAAGTAATTTCTTCAAAAGTGCCGTAAATACAGTAGTTACAAGCACTTTGGGATGTTGAAAATGGTTATTTTACTACCAATTTACTACTTTTGAGCCTTGCCATAAAAAAACGAGATACTCTGTATTTTTTCTGTACAGAGTATCTCATTTTTCTTAAAAAAGAGAAAAAACAAATGATTTATAGTAAAATTCCTTTAAAAGAAATTGTACTCTGGAATATCCCTTTCCACGGGGGTATTAAAACGCATTGCAATATCGTCAACGGTACGCTGGCGGTTGCGTTCTCTACGGATTTCATCTAATTCTTCACTCCACGGGGAGATTACAGTTCTACGTTCATCATCAAACATCTTATAGAGTTTTTCAACTGTAGACCGATACTGTTTATTATTTTTCTCTCCTAATCGGTCTAAGAAATCTAAGAAATCTTTATTGAGAGTATGCTCTTGAGCAAGAATGTGCTGGCAAATGTCCGAAACGCTATAAGCCTTTTCCAACATGCCATCCGCCTCCGCTTTCATCTTTTTGATGGCGTTTTTTTCTTCGATTAAGGATTTCATTTGAGTCTGTAAGTTTGCTTTTTCTTTCTGGAAATCTTCTTGCTGGCACTCAAAAATACGCATATTATTTTCCAGATTTTCTTGTGCGGCTTGAGCCTTTGCCTGTACGTCTGCCATAGCTTTTGACAGTACATCCAATTCTTCTCTATCTAACATAATTTTCTTCTCCTTTTCCTGTAATTGTGCTTTACGATTTGTTAATTCTTTTAATTGGTCGGGTGTCAAACCCTGTTGATGCCATACGCCTTGAGAATCATAGTAGCCTGCAAGGTGTTCCTCTATGGGTTTATTTTCCAAAGAAATCTCATAACCTCTGTTTATAAGTTCCTTACGGATTTGCTTGTGTATAGAAGAAAGCTGGCGAGGATTCTTAAAAAACATTGTCTGGGAGATAGTACACTTGACTTCCCCATTGCTTTTTTGCTTTTCATGGCATGGTACAAAGAGAATGTGAATGTGTACGTTAGTTTCATCTTTGTGGATGGAGAATCCAGTAATATTTTCTTTTCCGAACATTTCTTCAACAATGCTCATCACATCCCAAATCCATGTATCATTGTGCTGTACGATTACATCACTATCTAACTGCACAACAAGCGGTCTTGCAATTACAGTATCATTCTTTCCTTTACTTGCGATTCTTGCCCCATGCTGTCTTGCATAGTCAATACGCCTGTTCACAGCATTGAGCATATCCGTAGAGGTATTTGTTCGTTGCCATATCCCGTTGGAATCTCTGAAATAGGATTCATTTTCAAGGGTGGAATCAGAACGAATATCGGGATTGCTATGATTGACTTCACAGTTATTTCTACGGTCTGTTTCTCTATCTATGTGACGGATATATCCAGTAATGCCGCCAAACCCTGTCTTGCGTGTTTTAGTGCTTGTGTACACGCCCGACCTATGGATTTTAATAGAAGCGTCAAACGATAAATATCCCATTCGATTCCCCCCTTTTCTTAATGTTATATTTGTTCTATATCTTATGTATATATAATAACATATTGTTAAATATTTGTCAATCTCATCAAGTAAATTCTTACGGGACAATTTGTCACGTTGTCTGTCTTTTTCTGCTTTCCTAATAACAGAAGCGTTCCCCCAAGACAGTATCTATTTCCGTTTTTCATTTATGAAAATAATTCATGTTCCAATTTTCCCGATAGTGTATTTTCTTTGCGTCTTTGTATTTTCTCTGTCGGTCATGTTCCTGTTTCCCCAATAGTGTATTGATTTTTCCTTATTAGTCTATCTCTCCGCATGGTTGTAGCAAAATACAACGACCGCTAAAGCTCTTTTCGTTATATTTTGCAAAAGGGGCTTCGCCCCTCTTGACTCCCTTTTCTCACCTCTACGGTGAGAATCAATTTTCCATCTCCACGCTGTAAAATTGAAAAAAATCATGTTACATAATTGGGTCTATATCTTTCCCCTATCATGTCACATGATTTTCCCATGCTATGTTCCACGTTATGACCAAGCCATGTCACATAAATTTCCCATAATATGACCATATCATGTTTCGTAAAATGCACTTATTTGTTCCGAATTTTCTTACTGAAAGTTTGCACAAAATTGTATTTACCCATGATCGTGCCGACTTTCTGTAAAAGAAAAAAGGAACGGGTGCAACTACAAAAAAAGGAGAAATGCGATTATGAACAGAAGAATCTTATCAGCTTTTGTAACCAATCTAGGAAAATACACTGAGGGAGAGTTAGTCGGCAAGTGGGTAGACTTTCCTATTACAGATGGGGAACTAAAGACTGTCTTACAGGAAATCGGGATTGATGGTATTCGTTACGAAGAAATCTTTTTTACAGACTATGAATCGGATATTGCTGGACTGACCGCCTGTCTGGGAGAATATGAAAGTATTAGCTTATTAAATTGCCTTGCTATGAAGCTGGAAGAATCGGGATGTGATACAGAAGAACTGGCGGCAATGATTGAATCGGGGGAGTATACAGGAAGTATTGAGGAACTAATCACTTTAGCGGATAATACAGACTGTTATATGGTCTATCGGGATATACAGGATGATTCCGATTTAGGATATTATTTTATAGAAGAAACAGGTTTATTACAGGAATGGAAATCAAGTGGGAATCCGCTGGCACGTTACATAGATTATGAAGCCTATGGTCGGGATGTACGCTTAGAGCAAGGTGGTATCTTTACAGAGGGCGGCTGTTATGTGGCTCTGGTTGATACGCCCGTAGAGTATACAAGAGCGGATTTACAGGAGTTATACAGTAGTGGGCTTGCCGCATGATACAGAGTAGGTGATGGTGATACACAGGGGAACCTTACAGAGGGAAAGTCGGAGTTAGGGATATTCTTTACTTTGTCCGTTTGTCCGACTTTTTTTTAAGAAACTAATTTACTTTTATATTCTATATCAATAGTTCTTTAGATATATTGATTTATTTATATATGCTCCATATAGATATAGAAATAAAATAGTACATAGTAAATCAATAGAACTGTAAATGTATTGATTTAGAGTGTATAAATAAAATAGATTTCCAGAAAAAAGCCGGACAAGCAGACACACTATAACTATACTCTGTATGGGTATAGCCTATAAGGGTATATTCTGTAAATCAATATATTCTTAAAAGTATTGATATAGAATACATTTTTAAAACAGTTTTCCGAAAAAAAGTCGGACAATCGGACATACCGCCACCACCTCTCTCTGTATGGAATCCCACCACCAAGACTATCTTTCCTTTCCCAGAACTTCCACTCATGCTCATGTGTAAAAAAAATAAAAATACGGGTGCAAAAATGAAAAGGAGGTACACGATTATGTACAAAAAATCAGAATTTAAAAACTATGTAACAACTGCAATCACCTTCGCCCGTCTGTATGGAATTGCTGAAACGCTACACCCTTGGGATTATCTAAACAATGAGGAATTTGTTCAGAAAATCGAAACTTGGACAGAAGAATTTCTCAGGTTGGAAAATCAAGACCTTTTGAAGTTCTTTGAAGAAAAGATAAGTGACTAACCAAAAGAGCAGAACATTTCTATCAATCTGATAGTGTATGTTCTGCTCTAAATATCTTCTGGTGGGATGTATTTTAAAATATCTTCCACTTCACAATTCAAAATACTGCAAAGGGCGTCTAAAGTTGTTGTAGTTATCGGCTTTCCATGTTTCATTCGGTGGATAGTGTTGGCTGGTATGCCATGTTTGTATATTAAAGCATATTCGGTTATATCTTTTTTAAACAACGTGTCATAAAAGGGCTTATACGATATCATGAAATCATCACCTATACTTCTTTTCCCTCATAATACCATTCCTAATCCGTTGACTATACCTAATATATTGAGTATAATGGAATCAAAATATTTACTCATATATGAGGATTTTCACAAAACATGGAAAGGAGGAAAACAAGGTGAAAAAACGCTCTAAATTATGGGTTCTTTTCCATCATCCAATTCGCTGTATTCTTTGGTGGATTGCTCTATTTTACATTGAGGTGATAGTATCTTCGTTCCTATTGCCGGGGCTTTTGGATAGTATGTTTACGCTTGTACTTCTGTTTAATATTTATCTTTCGTTACACATAGTACAGAAAAAAGAGAATAAATACACCGCAGTACAAACAAAGAAGATAAAAAGACCAAGTCTGTTAGGGACACTTATATCTTCTTCTATCCAATCATCCAACCGCAGGTCAAAGGCAATGCAGAATGGCATACAAGACGCAATCATGGGTTCTTTTTCAAGCAAATCCGAAGATGCATGGCAGAAAGCACGAAGACAAGCGGATGCTGACGCTCGTGCAAGATGGGATGCTATTGACCGTCAAAAAAAAGCGGAATGGGATGCAAGAGATGCCGCTTTGCGTGGCAAAGATAAAGCAGCATATCAGTACCAAAATCAAGCGGATTACTGGTGGAAACAAAGTAAACGCTAAATCTATAAGTTTTAGAGGATAATGTTCTTTAAAATACTGTACTAATTATTACTTAGAATCAGAGAAAGGAAAAAATATGGGAATATTCGGCAGAGTAAAGGAAGTCATCACCGTTGATATATCCGAAAAAATCTCCTACGGAAATAGTATTCGGAAATTATCTGGGGAAATCACTTCTAATGAAACTACAATCAGAAGTCTTATCAATCAAGTAGGGATTCGTTGTGTGGAGAATCATATTAACGAAACGGATTCTGAATACGGAGATTTATTTAGTAAGATATTGGAGCTTCGGGAAAGCAATCAGAAGCTATCCGAGGAAATTCAAAGGCTAAAGGAACAACAGGCAGAGGAAGAAAAACAAAGACAGCAAATGCGTGAAGAAATGCAACTTGCCAAGCAGCAAAAAATACATGAGCAACAAACACAGGAAGCTGCAACTATATCTCCAATGGAAACAGGCGGTAAATTCTGTAAGAAGTGCGGAAAGCCAAATGACGTAGATGCGGCATTTTGTGTACATTGCGGAAATCCTTTTGTAACTGAAACTACAGAAGAAACAGAGAAAAAGGAGGAAACAGATGTTTTGTAAACATTGTGGAAAAGAAATTAAAGATGGGGTAAGTTTTTGCCCTATGTGCGGAAAACCTACTGGGGCAACAACAGAGCCAAAAGAAAAAACTAAAAAGCCAAATAACTATTTTCAAAATAAAAAGCCAAATCCTAAATTGCTACTTGCCATTTTAGGTGTAGTAGTATGCGTTCTTGTGATTGGTGGTATTGGAAAGAAAATTTCTTCTTCCAATCATACCAAGAATATTGCCAGCAATGGAACATCTTCTAAAGACTATACAGAAGAAAACTATACAAAAGAAATGTCTAATGCAGAGAATAGCAATAAAAGTGATGATGAAAATCTGAGTGATTATAAGGACAAAAAGTGGAAAAAGAAAAAATCCTATAAACAGGCTTATAAAGAAGAATACAATTCTTTTGAAGCAAGGATTAAAGAATATTGTGAACAAAAAAGTGTAGCTTACGCTGAAATGGTAGACGACGTTGCAGATGGTTTTAATGCAGCGTATGAAAGTCTTGAAAAGGAAGTTCCAGGTCTTTCAGAGTATATAGGGTTAGATATTGGTACTGCTGTTTCAGATTCCTTTACAGGAACAGGAATTGTGAGTGAATTAACTACAAAAGCACTAAACAATGAAACTGTTCGCAAGACTGGATTTAAAGCTGTAATATATGCTGGAACTGCTTTCTTTGATTGGGCTATGAATTCTACAACTACGGATTATCCTTTTGGATTTAGTCTTTATGAACTCAGAGGTGATTATGCTCTTTTAAGGTCTAACGGGACATATAAAGATATGGAAAAAATTATAAACAAGAACATGTCTTACGATACAAAGACAGAAATGCTCACAGAACGAATTAGTGAATTAGAAAAAGAATCTACAGATTTGCAAGATGATAAAAATGCCTATGCAGAATGTATGGGAAGACTTGCCGCCAATAAAGACCTAGAAAAAGAAGTCAAAGAGTTCTATAATAAATGTATGATAACAATTGCCTGTAGTGGCAGACAATATTGTAATGGAACAGAAATAAAACTTTACTGGGTAATTGGTAAAGATGGTACTGTTGAAAACACTTTTTGGGCACCAGCAGGAACCCATGCAGAAAATTGGAATTTTGATATTTCTTTATGTGAAAACGGAAGCTGTTTATTGCAAACAGAGGATTCCCTAAACGATGATGTAGAAAAGAAACGTTTTGTAATAGATAAAGCAGGAAAAATCATCTTTGAAGGCAATTCATTTGAAGCACGAGAAGAGGAAGCAGTAGGAGAATCTATCATTTGTGTTTATGGACCGAGCGGAAATGCACTTCGGGAAACAAAAGTCAAAGATTCTACATACGGAACTTATTATATCCTTGAACTTGTAGATACAAGTGGAAATGCAACAAAACTTCTGGAGGGAAGAGAGTTTGTATATGCCTCTGATGTTTACTATACTCCGTATGGCTTTGAGGGAAAAGGTACTTGTAGTGACTCCGCATTAGTTAAATATACATCTCTTGAAAACCAGTCAGAATCGGTTATAATTGATTTGAGTTCTGGAAAAATGTATTCTCAAGAAGAATTTGCAAAAGAAAAACAAATTCCAGAAGTTCAGGAGCAAGAATACGAAGAAAATATAAAGCTTGCTGAAAGTGGCACACCGAAAGATGGCTGGATAAAATTTTCGGATTCATTTATCAATGTATTTAGTGATGATATAGAAAAAATTCAAGTTGATTTATCATATCGACTATCCAATAATATTCGTTGCATTGAAACCGCAGATACAGAATTACACTTCAATACAGAAGCCTTACTGCAAAATATTGGTGAAACAAGAGAAATAAATGGATGGTACCGTCAAGATAATACCTTGTGGATTGTTACAAGAAGTGGATATTTTTACACCTATGATTTAAAAACGAAAAAAAGAACAGAAGACGTTGAAATTGGAGAAAATGCACCATATTCTTTCACCCCATATGGGTTATTGGTATATAACAAGAATGAAAAAGGAAAAGCTGAAACCGAATATGAAAGCTATTCTGGAAAAGAAACCGAAAACAGCGTATATCAATATGATGCTTCTGGAAAATGCATTGTAGAATATCCGGCTCATAACAGTCTAGGAGATAGCGTTTATGGATTCATCTATTGCAATGGCAAGGACACTTATAATCTAGCAACGCAAAAAATGTTTGGTATGTAATTGATGTTTAGTTTCAAAATTACCGCTGAAAATTGGATTGTTAAATCTCCGTTTCAGCGGTGATTTTTTAGAGGCTTTCCTGTATATCCGAAATACCAAAATAACAGGTGTATATTATACTGGAAGAATTTATAAAGAACATAATCTAGTCAGAGCCCTGTAAAATATTTCATTATACACAGGAAAGAATCTTCGCTTAGAAAACCGTTGAGAAATTCGCAGAAGAACTACAAACTACTTTTCTCTCTGCAAAATGTACAACGATCATAGTAAGCAGAATCTCTTTCCCGTCTACTGTTTTATAAAGAAAGGAAATCATAGTATGAACCATAAACTGCCATATCAAGAAGCCTTGAAAATCTACACAGCCATGACCGAAAATCTGAACCACAATGACACCGATATTCTTGACTTATATAATCGTCTGCTTGAAAAGGCTGTCCGCTATGCTCACATAAGAGCCGAATGGAATTTCTTGAATAGAGAAGAAAAACTGGAAAAGGACGAATCCCGTACAATGGCACATGATTCTTTTATTTCTTCTATAGATATTATTTCCAGAACAGAAGGTAAAATCGGTTCGCAATGGAGAGAAAAACTTGGAAATGACCGTAAACGTATCGGAGATTTTGCTTGCTACATTTCCCTGTTCCGTTCCTTAGAAGCACGATAACAGACGGTGGTCTGCTCATATGAGCAGACATCCTATTTTTTGTTAGTCAATCGTATAAAAGTCTTTTAACCTTGCCAGTTTATCAGAATAATAATTATATTCAATATATCGTTTTCGTAAATCTTCATACTCTTTTTCAATTTGAATTTTATCTTCTTCGGTATATTCATCCTCTCGTCCATAAGTAACCATTTTGTAATAATCATCGAAAATCAATGGGAACTCCTCATCCTCAAAGTCGCTTATACTCATTCCGTTGTTATCATCCTCTAAATGTATCAATTTATATAATGCTAACTCAATCTCATCATAGTTGATTTTCAGATTGAATTTTTCCCGAAGAATCTGTACAACGATTCTCAAAACAATAGTATCTATACTCTCTGGTGGAATATCAGAGGTTACTTTTGACATTTTATAATCATACACACTCATTCGAGGGTTCAATAAAAAATCATTATAGGTTGGCGGTTCTGTATGATAATAGTTTATAAAATGTTTGCAAAATTCTTCGTAAGCCTGTTTTTTCTCTTTCTCTCTTTTTTTCATAAAGTCATTTCCGTCTAAAGAATAATTTCGTGAATAAATATGTTCAAGAGAATGATTCCGTTCTTCGATAACCTGTATTCCTTCTGATATTTGGTTACGTTGGCATTCTTTTAATCTTTTCTCTATTCTATTTCGTTTGCTAATAGTTACATCTTTTAACATATCTTCTTTGATTACAGAATAGTAGAAGAAATCTTGGTCTTCTTTAGGTAAATCCAATATTGTCATATCTGATTCAGAGGGCTTTTCGATATTTCTATACTTTTTTAAATAGTCACCGCAAGCCGTCTGCAATCGCTTATATATTGTGCGAATGGATTTACTTTTTCTAGAGATTTCATACAGTTCAAAAATCCTGTCATAGTCCATCAGAGGATTATTTTTTCTGCTTTTTGCCATAGTTTGTTCACCTTGTTCCTAAAAAAATTTATTTTGTTCCTAAACAAAAATCCCTGTTTTCCCTTATTTTACGCTACTTACAGCGTAAAGTCAAAATTTAAAATTTTTTCGTTTTGTTCCCAAAAAGCATGGCATAATCAAGACAATGAAAACAGGTACTTGATTTCAGAAATAGTACATTGACAAGTAAATACTAGAAACATAGGTAGTGTGAAACAGATTAGATACAAAGATTTTCTTTGGTGTATAAGATTATATTTTACTTATAGAATGTCCGTCAAGGGTAAATATATGGTCTTAGCAGACCACCCTTGACAATCCATTCTATAAGTAAAAGATGTATCACACAAGCCAAAGAAAGGGAAAGTGTGTTGTTTCATATTACCTAAATACAAATTAAGAAAGAGGTAAATCAAAATGAAACAAAAAAATATTAGCAATCCTCAAGCATCAGTATTGCCCACATTATCACAGCAATATGTTCGAGACACAGAAGCATTTATCCAAAGTAATTCTTCTTATTTAATGGATGAAGCATTTTGTGCGTCTAGTTTGGTAGATAATATCAACGTAAATCTGTCATTACAAAATGCTGTCCGAGATAATAAACAAGCATTATTAAAGGATATTCCTATTGTATCAGTGGTCATGCTTATGGCTGTAAGAGGTGATGTGGCGTTGATTGCAGGGGGAGATAAAAGTCTTTCTAATCGCAAGAAAGCCCTTACAACAGAACAACGTTCAAATCTTCCTATTGGGATTTATCAAGAAGACGGGGACAATGAGGGCGTTTGGGAAATCACCAATCAGCCTTTAGGGGTATTCGGCAATTTACTGACCCGTTACAAACCTAATGCTACCATCAGAGAAAAACGGGAAGCATTTGCTCTGATTAAGACCATGTTACCTATACGGGAAAAATGTGTAGTTCCTTACTATGTTCCTGTAAACAATGGAATCATGGATGTTCTTAATAAGAAACTTCTCTCATTTTCACCTGATTTAGTCTTTACTGCAAAGATTCATACCAATCTGAACTTTGCCGCTACAAATCCCGTCATTCAGATTCCAGGAAAAGGTACATGGGATGTGGATAGTTGGTTGAACTCATTAGGTTCTCCCTCATTTGTATTTAGTATCAAAGAGGTGATTCAAGCAGCATGTTTACCGTTAGCACCTAGAAATAAGATGGCTATTTTTTATAGTGAGAACGGATGTTCTGGCAAAGGCACAATTTGTCAGACAATTCGTAATATTTTAGGAGAGGAATCCACAATTAGCATTCCGATTAATGAATTTTCAAGTAGATTTGCGTTAGCGAACCTTCCTAACGCATTAGCAATCGTAACAGATGAAAATGATGTTAATTCCTTTTCAAAGGGAATGGGGGTCTTAAAATCCGTAATTACATCTGATGTATGCTCAATCGAAAGAAAGGGATATGATAGCTACTCCTACCGCTTTAATGGTTTAGTATTACAATGCGTCAATGATAAGATTCGTTCAGATGATAAATCATTTTCATTCTTGCGGAGATTGCACGTCATTCCATTTGAACATTCTTTTGCTAAAGATGGAAACGAAAATAAACTGATTAAAGAATACTTCATTCACAGGACAGATGTTCTTGAATATATCCTCAAGATGGTTTTAGTTGATATGGCGTATCGTGATTCTTTTACAGAAACCGCAGAAACAAAGGCGGCACTGCAAGGATTCATTTCTGCAACAAACAATGTGGTTGCCTTTCTGGATGAAGTATTAGCAGAAGCACAGTGGGATTTACTTCCTGCCACAGACCTGTTATACGAATCTTACAAGCAGTATGCAAAAAAGGTTAGCCCGTCTGGAAATCTGATTGGAAGAAACGATTTCATTGCAAGTATTAAAGAGTATGTCGATACGAAAACGAGAGAAAATCCTAATTTTGAATGGGAGTGGACAGACAGTACACGAACAGACAATTATATTGACTTTTCTGTCCATGAACCATTGGTAGAAAACTATCCTGTTGAGCCATTCAACAGGGTAATGTATCAAGCAACGCATGGGTACGCTTGTGTTGATACGGATAAAGTAAAAGATAAATACAGTGGATTGAAGCGGCGAAAAGCCGCTTCCCCCTCACAGGGAACAAATAATTAGAAAAGCGGTACATAGGTATGAGATACGATAAACATGAAATTATGAAAAGTGCTCATTTCAAATACAAATATGGTCATTATTCTTCTTTTGGCGAAGCACTTACTCACACATGGCTTGAATACAAATTAGAAGCATGGCAAGAAGAACAATACGAAGAATATGAAGAAGAAAGGGCGTATAGACTTTATGCAAGATAGAAACATCACTAATAAAACAAATACATCAAAGAAAGGAAATAATAACATGAAATACAATGAATATATGATTTTACAGGCAAAAAAGAGATATGCGGCAGGAGTACCATTTGAGAAAGTAATTGAGGAAACTCTGAAACAGGCATTTGAGGATTACCGTTTCCTCATTTGCTACAATTTGACAAAAGAAATTATCGAACTGGAGAAAAAGGAAAAGGGGCGTGGTCGCAATGAGAGACAATAAGATTTCTCTTTCAGAAAAGTTTCTGTTGAGCTTTGAAGAAGCCGCACAGTATTTTGGTATCGGCGAGCAAAAGTTACGAAACATGGCTAGCCTTGAAGAAAATCCGAAATGGATTATTCAAAGCGGCTGTCGCCGCTTGATTAAGCGGGTGCTTTTTGAAGAAATTCTTTTGAAAGCTGAAACAATTTAATAGCGAAAGGGCTTTGCCTATGGTATGATAGATACTATATGGCAAGGCTCTTTTCATATCAATTTGAAAGGAGTTTTTGAGGTATGGCTAATAAACAATCTACAAAGAGAAAAGATAGTAAAGGAAGAATCCTCAAGATAGGAGAAAGTCAGCGAAAAGATGGAATGTATGCCTATAAATATCAAGGCACAGACGGAAAACCTAAATTCCTATACTCATGGCGTTTGACCGATACAGACCCACTTCCACGAGGGAAACGGGCTTGTAAGTCTTTACGGGAGAAAGAGGAAGAGGTATTAAGAGATTCTTTAGATGGGATTGATTCTATCGGAAAGAAAATGACGTTATGTGAACTCTATGAAAAACATAATAACATACATCCCAATGTGAAGAAATCTACTGAAAATGGTAGAAAAATACTTATGGATATTCTGAAAAATGATACATTGGGACATACAAGTATTGATAAGATTAAGCAGAGTGACGCTAAAGAATGGGCTATCCGCATGAGTGGCAAAGGTTACGCCTATCAGACGATTAGCAGTTATAAGCGTAGCCTTACAGCGGCTTTCCATACTGCAATCAATGATGATTTAGTCCGTAAGAATCCATTTAATTTTAAACTGGATGATGTAATTGAGAATGATACCATTCCTAAAACTGCATTGACAGATAAACAAGTCAATACACTATTATCCTTTGTACAATCAGATAGTGTCTATAGCCGCTACTACAGGGCTATTGTGGTACTGTTACATACAGGATTGAGGATTTCCGAATTATGCGGATTAACGGTACAGGATATTGATTTTGAAAAGGGATATATCAATATTACACATCAAGTACGGTATGATAACGAGGGGTATCATATTACATCTCCGAAAACAGAAAGCAGTGTTCGGAAAATCCCCATGATGAAAGTTGTCAGCGAAGCCGTACAAGAGGAAATCCAAAGCAGGAAAAAGGTGCAGTTCATAGGTGTTGATAGTTATACAGACTTTATTTTCTTAAATAAACAGGGATTGCCTATGTATGCAATTTTATATGCGGATGCTTTTGCAAAAATGGTAAAAAAATACAATAAATACCATATAGATAATCCATTGCCAACTATTACACCTCACACTCTTAGACATACATTCTGTACGAATATGGCGAGAAAGAAAATGACCCCGAACACATTGCAGTATATTATGGGTCATAAAAATATCACTATGACGTTGGGATATTACACACATGGTTCAGCAGAATCCGCAAAAGAAGAAATGGAAGAACTGGTGGCGTAGGATATGAATTGTACTACTCAATATACTACTTTTGAAAGATATTATTTGAGCCTGTTTGAGCCACTTTGTAAAAGTAGATACTTCTCAAAACGTCTTACAATCCGCATAAAATAAGGCTTTGAGACGTTTTGAGAAGATTTAAAAAGATATTAAAAAAAATGCTTAAATTTTAAAAGGAACTATAGGCCATAGTTATTAATTTCATAAATCCCACTTACTTTTTACCAGCTTTTTGTAAGTGTATTTACTAACTTTTATAACATCCACCTATTTTGTTTCTTTTTTTGTAAGTGGATATCTTCAAATTGATAATTTCCACTTATTTCTGCCCTTCTTTTATAGGTTGATATCCCCGATTTTATGATTTCCACCTATTTTAGCTCCTATATCGTGGCAAACACACAAAAAAGCTGACGCCTTCTGCATAAATCCCACTACAGAAGCCATCAGCTTTTTTTTTCTATCTCTTTTTAGTTTTTGGAAAATTCCGCCAGTTTTAGCCCTTCATTTCTGTCCAGAGTCATGCCAATGCTCCAGCTATTGATAAACAGCAGCAACGGATTTCCTTTCATATCCATAACCTTCTTCATGTCAGAAGTTCCGGTAAGTTTCTTCACATCTACCTCTTCCTTATTTTCAATCCAGCGGATATGCTCATAAGGCAGGGCTTCCAGACGGATATCTACATTGTATTCGTTTTCCAGACGGAATTTCAGCACGTCAAACTGCAGCACACCAACTACGCCTACAATGATTTCTTCCATACCGCCCATGATTTCCTGGAAAATCTGAATCGCACCTTCCTGGGCAATCTGATTAATACCCTTTACAAACTGCTTTCTCTTCATGCTGTCCAAGAGGCGTACTCTGGCAAAATGTTCCGGCGCAAAGGTAGGAATCCCTTCATACTGGAACTTTTTCCCTGGATTGCATACCGTATCTCCAATGGAGAAAATACCCGGGTCAAACACACCGATAATATCCCCTGCATAAGCCTCTTCCACCACATGACGGTCTTGTGCCATCATCTGCTGAGGCTGGGAAAGACGCATTTTCTTATTGCCCTGTACATGATACACTTCCCTGGATGCCTCAAATTTTCCGGAGCAGATACGCATGAAGGCAATACGGTCTCTGTGGTTCTTATTCATATTTGCCTGAATCTTAAACACAAAGGCGGAAAACTCTTCTTTCATTGGGTCAACCTCACCAATGTCCGCTTTTCTTGGAAGAGGAGAAGAGGTCATTTTCAGGAAATGTTTCAAAAAGGTTTCCACACCAAAGTTGGTAAGAGCGGAACCAAAGCATACTGGAGAGAGTTCTCCCTTATCTACCAGTTCCTGGTCAAACTCAGCGCTGGCTCCGTCTAAAAGTTCGATTTCTTCTAAAAGCTGCTCTTTTTGCTCTTCATCTAACACATCGTCCAGATGCGGGTCTTCCAAATCTATGATTTCTTCAATACCTTCCCTGGTACCTTTCATGGTATCTGAAAAGGTAAGGACTTTCCCGGTTTTTCTGTCATAAACCCCTCTGAATTTTTTTCCTGAGCCAATGGGCCAGTTGATGGGGCAGGTAGGGATTCCCAGTTCTTTCTCAATATCATCCAGCAAATCAAAAGTGTCATTTGCATCCCTATCCAGCTTGTTAATAAACGTAAAAATCGGAATATGACGCATAGCGCAGACCTTAAACAGTTTTCTGGTCTGGGCCTCCACACCTTTTGACGCATCAATGACCATGACCGCAGAATCTGCTGCCATCAGGGTACGGTAGGTATCCTCTGAGAAGTCCTGATGTCCGGGAGTATCCAATATGTTGATGCAATAGCCATCATAATTAAACTGCAATACAGAAGAGGTTACAGAAATACCTCTTTCCTTTTCTATTTCCATCCAGTCAGAAACTGCATGACGGGCAGTTGCCTTACCCTTAACACTTCCCGCCAGATTAATGGCGCCGCCGTAAAGCAGAAATTTTTCTGTAAGGGTGGTTTTACCCGCATCCGGGTGGGAAATAATTGCAAATGTACGTCTTTTTGTAATTTCTTTCGTATAATCAGCCACGTCAGGCCCTCCTTCTCTATCTAGCACACTGGTGCTATTTTAGTATACAGAAAATAGCATGTCAAGGGGAAGTTTTCTCTTCACTCTCTCCTTCCAGTGGTGTAATCACAATATTTTCTGCCGGCACACTGGTTTTGCGTTTTACAATATCCTCAATCTGAGCCCGTCTGGCATCTTCCATGTATTCTTTTGGCACGATTACATCTGCGCTGTCTCCGGTCAGGTTCACTACAATATTGCTAAAGCCCTGAGCCTCTAAGAGAAGCTCTGCTGCCTCTTCCTGTTCTGCCAGGTTTGTCATATTCACCATAGAATTTACTGCATCCTGTTTCTGTTCTTCTCCCAGATTTTCATTGTTAATAATCTCCAGTAGGGTTTCTTTATTTGCAGAACGTACCTGCTCTCTGTTTACCTTTGCCTGGGCTGCAAAATTGGAGGAGCCTGTGAGAACTGCCTCTCCCGGTGTCTCTGTTTCTGCTTCAGTCTCTGTTTCTCCTTCCTGTTCCTGGGCTTTCTGGTTTTCTTCCAGCATGGCTGTCTCATCTGTAATATCATAATCCAGGCTTTCGATCTCTTCTACGATTTCCTGAGTTTCAGAAGCTGTTTCTTTAGTGTCTTCTGTTTTCTTTTCCTTGCTGGTTCCGAACTGGCTGTCTGAATAGTTGATGTACCCGGCTACTGCAATCATAATTGCCAGCGCTGTAATGATAACCTGATTTTTTTTGAAGATTTTTTTCATGTGCTCTCTCCTTTAATTCATTTTCATTACTTTAATTTTATGGGGTTCCACCTGAAATAATGCCTCAACTGCTTCCTGGATATTCTGAATTACAATGGGATCATCCCCTCCCTTTGCCACCACCAGCACTCCTGTTACCTGCGGATACTGTTCCTGACTTACATAGGGAGACTGGTTTCCTCTGGCATCTTTTTTGTACACGGTTTCTGCTTCATCCTTTTCCACCACCTTTTTCTCCGTTCCGGCACAGGTGAGAAAAACCTGGGTCTCCCCAATGCCCTCCACCTGCTCCAACACCTGCATAAGACGCTTCTCCATTTTATTTTGCCACAATTCCCCCTCTCCTTCTATGGCCTCTTTCTCTAAGGGCAGTCCGCTTTCCTCCTGGTTTTTCTCTTTTTCTTTTACCGGCAGCGCAACAATAAGCAAAAGCAGCCCAACCAGAAGCAGCGCTACCAGCTTCTCCTTTTTCATCAGTTCCTGAACCAGCTTCATGGCTCCACCTCCTGCCCCTGTATTACAGTCTGCCAGTTTTCTTCAAAGCTCTCTGCTTTTTTCTCCCATGCCTCCCGATCCTGCAGATTCTCTTCCATTTCTTCTACACAGCGGTCTATCTCTTTTTGGATTCCGGTGACTTGAAACACAGGAGACAGCATCACCAAAATCAAAAGTAATCCCAGATAATACTGAATATATTTTTTAAAACTGTTATCCGGCAAAAAGTTTGTCACTGCTGAAAGCAGAATGTAGTAGCACACCAGGCTTTCTACCCAGGAATATAACGTTTCTGTCATGCCTTCTCCTTTTCTACTTAATTCCCTATAAATGAAACTGCCAGAATAGCAATGGTAATTAACAGCAACAATTCCACCATAAGAAGCACTTTCAGCAAAAGTCTGCAGCCCTCTCCTACCGCAGACAGACACCCTGACATGCGTTTATCAGAAACCGGCTGTAAAAATGCTGCCAGAAACTTATAAAGAAGGGTCATGATTCCAAGCCGGATAATGGGCGGCAGGCCAATGAGCAGCAAAATGAGAATCCCTAATACACCAAGACTGTTGCGAATGAGCACTGCTGTTGCAAGGGCTACTTCTGTAACACCATCAATGGCATTGCCCACTCCCGGAATGGCTGCTGCTGTTTTTCCGATTACATCCCGCTTCAGGGAATCTACTGCCGGAGTAATCATATTTTGCACCAACTGCATCCCTATCATAGCCGCTGTACAGGTTTTCAGAGTCCATTCTACGATAGTCTGCAAAAGCTCTGCCATACGGGAAAGCAATTCTTCCCTGTGAAGAAAATTTACAATCTGAATCAGAACATAAGCATGAATTCCCGGTATCACTGCTTTTAAAAGAATAACCTGTACCACATATGCTGCTCCCATAACCATTTCATAAAACACCATAGCTGTGGCAGAACCGGAAGCCGCTGTAACTGCCAGAAAATAAGAGGGCATCAAAGCTTTCATAAACACCATCAGTTCCTGTAATTTTCCGGAAACTTCCTGGCTGGCAGTGCCAAAGGAATGAATCAAAATTGCTGCCAGAAGCATGTACACCAGATAAAAACTGATTTCCCCTGTCTGTCCGTTCCCAAATACTTCTGTAAAATTAGAAAACAAGGCGGCAACCACTACCAGCAAAATAATCTGCACATAAATTTCCCTGTCCCAGACAAGATGAGACAGCAAAAACTCCTTCAACAGCTCCGCAGCCTGCCCTTTTGATAAACTCTTTTCTCCCCGCGCCAGTTCCCCCAGGGCTTTTTCCAGGGAAAAGGTCTCTTCTCCCAGAAGTTCATTTACCGCTTCCTGCATTTGCTGCAATTCCAAATCTTCTAAAAACGCCTCTTCCTGCTCTGCAGCGTTCACTGAAACAGGAAATAAAAAAAGCAAAATCCAAAATAGCAGAACTTTTCTCTTTTGCAGCTTTTGTCCCTTCATGCCAGAAAGCTGTGAATGGCTTCCATCAGCGCCAGGAGCACAGGAATGGACAACACCATAATATACAGCTTGGCAAAGATTTCAATCTGCCCTGCAATGGAAGAATACCCTGCATCCTTGCAGATGCCGGAAGAAAACTGGGCAAGATAGGTAACGCCAATCATTTTCAGCAGCACCGTAAGGTATTTTTCTTCCAAAGGCAGATACTCCCGCAGCTTTAAAATAGAGGAAAACAGATAGGCGATTTTCTCTGTCATATACGAAAAAATAAATACTCCCACTGCCAGGCTGATATAAACCGCATATTCCGGCTTAGTCTCTTTTAGAAGAAGTCCCAGACACACACCGGTCATTCCCAGCATGACGATTTTTACTACTTCCATGTCTCTCCTCCTACAGCGCAAACAAATCCTGAATGGTGGTAAATAAATCGTAAATATAAGGCAGGACCCAGAATAGTACCAGAAGCAGGCCTGTAAGACTTGTTAAAAAAGCCAGCTCTTCTCTTTGGCTGTGCTTCAGAATCTGGCACAGGACAGATACCAGAATGCCCACTGCCCCGATTTTAAATAACAAACTAACTTCCATCCTGTTTCCTCCCCTATTTTTCCAATAATGTTAAAGGCATAAAATGGACAAAAAAATCCCTGCTATCACTCCAAGGCTCTGGCACATTTTTTTCCTGCCTGGCAGTTCTCTTTCCAGATATTGAATTTCCTGTTTTAGCTGTTCCTGATATAATGTTATGGTATTTTTTTGCAGTGTAATGTCCATCCATCCCAGATATTCTCCAAGCTGTGAAAAAGCTTCCAGGTCTTTTTTATGCAAGGCACTGTCTTTTAGACATTGCTGTGCGGTTTCCCGGAAAATCTTAGAAAAACAGTCTCCCTGAAATAGGCTGGCCTGTCTGGACACTTCTCTTAGAAATTCCGAAAAGGGCGGTGCTGTTTTTTCGGATATCCGAAGCAGGGCTTCTGGCAGCGTTTCCTTGCGATAGGTAATTTCTCCCAGTATGAGATGAACCATTTTTTCCACTTCCCGCAGTTGTTCCAGACGTTTCTGCAATGCCATGCTTCTGCTCCACCCCAGAGCCGTACAAGAAAACAGTACCAGAACTGTGCCCATAAGCCTCAGCATAAAATTCCCTGCCTTCCCTTGCAGTCATAAAGACTGGTTCCCCTTTCATCAAAAATCGCACGGACTCTCCCTGCCCGCTCCTCCTTATGCAGCACAATGTAACGCTCAAAAATCTTTTCCTGAACCAGCCGCTGCATCAGTGGCTTCTCTTTAATATCCTCTACAGAACTTCCGTGAACCGTAGCAAAAAGTTTACAGCCGCAGTGTATCACTGATTCAATGGCATGAATGTCTTCATAATCTCCCAGCTCGTCTACTGCTACCACCTCCGGGGACATGGAACGAATGAGCATCATCATACCCTCTGCCTTTGGACAGCAGTCCAGAATATCTGTGCGGATTCCCAAATCATTTTGCGGGATTCCCTGAAAAGAACCTGCGATTTCTGACCGTTCATCCACAACCCCTACGGTAACGCCTTTCAAATAGGAGCTTCCGTTGCTTACCTGGCGGATTAAATCCCGAAGCAGTGTTGTTTTTCCACATCTGGGGGGTGAAATAATCAGGGTATGGCATAAATGATTCTGTTTTATAATATAGGGAAGTATAGGCGCTGCGCACCCTTTTATCTGATGTGATAATCGAAGATTTAAATAAGATATGTATTTTACACTTTTGATTTTATTCCCATCCAGAACCGTTTTTCCGGCAATTCCTACCCGGTGGCCACCCTGAATGGTAATAAATCCCTGCCGCAGTTCTTCTTCAAAGGCATACATGGAATAACGGCTGATATATTCCATTGTCTCTGTTACATCCTCTGCTTTTACAAGATAAGCCCTTGATTCATTTACGGAAAAGTCTCCCTGTCTGGAAAGGAAATACTCTTTTCCCTGATAAATAAGAATCAAGGGCCCATTTACACGAAGCCGTATTTCATAAACCTGTTCCATATCAAAGGCTGCCTTAGAAAGCGCCTTTCGGATATGCATGGGGAACAGTCTTGTAATCTCTTCCTGTCTCATAATCCCTCACCTCTTTACTCCTAATATATGAGGACAATCCTTAATTATGAACAGGTTTTTCAAAATTTCCGGAAACCATTTTTTCCAGTAAACTACGAAGCGGTCTAAACAGTATCAGACATAAGACAACATTGCCTATACAATGAGGAATGTCATAGGCAACTCCTGACACCCAGTAAGCAAAAGCCCCTGCAGGTCCGCTGATAAAAAAATAGGGAATGGTACACAGAGCGCCAAAAGAAATCCCATAAAATCCAGAAAGAACACTCCAGAATAAAACTGATTTCTGCTTTCTGCTCAGCCAGGTAATTACAGACTGAACACTCCATACATAAAGATAATTCAGCCACCAAAGCCCAAAACCATAAAAAATCCCTTCCAGGAAAACAAAGACATAAATCATCAGAAAGACTTTTTTTCCAAAAACCAGGGTATAAAGGATAAAGAGCAGGGTCACGATTTCTACATTAGGAAGAAATCCCATGAAAACCTGCCCCAGAAAAACAATCCCTGTAAGGACTCCCATAATGACTAATTCTCTGGTCTTTTGTATGTTCAATTAATAGCCTTCTTTCAGTGTCAGCTCAAACTGGTCCTGGTCTGCAATGGGAGTCTGGTCTGCAGATGTATTCACCTGTTCACCGCCTTTGGTAATACACCACCACTGCTGTTTTCCTTCATCTGCGGTCTCTTTGTCTACCGTCTGAATAAACAAACCATATTCACCTTCTTCACCATCCACCAGTTCATTTTCTTTCAATACTTCTACCAGATATTCTGCGTCTGTGCTGTATTGAAATTCTTTTTCTGTCTTGTCCCCATGTACTACCAGAATGGTAATTTCTTTCTCTCCCTTTTGGGCCTGGGGCTTAAACTTCAGGTACAATACACCTGCCAGAATGCACACCAGCACCAGGGCTGTTGCTGCAATAATTGTTCCTTTGTGCTTCATCATTTTTCCTCTTTCTTTCCTTTTTTGTTCTTTTTAACTATAGCATTTTCTCTGTTTTCTTGTCAATTTCAATTCCACACACATATTTTTTCAAAATTTCATAAGACGTCATCACTGCTTCCCGGGTGCTGCACTCAATGGTATAGGTACATTTTGGTATTTCTCTTAATTCTCTCATAACAGCGTTTATGTCCACGCTTCCTTCTCCCAGTGCCAGATGGCTGTCTTTGTTTCCCATGTTATCGTGGATGTGAACATGACGGATATAGGATTTCAGTTCTTTTGCCCACTGTGCACAGGAATCCTCCCCATAGCAATGAGCATGGCCAATATCCAGACACAGTCCAAAAGCCGGATGCTGTACCCGCTTTGCAGTTTCCTTTAAAGGCTCCCACTGTCTATCCAGTACGTTCTCCATCAGCACTTCTATGGAGTCATCCTTATCTGCCAGAAATTCTTCAAAAAAGGCTGCCATACGTTCTGCCCAGCCAATAAGCAGATAAAAATCCGGCACATAACAGGTATGATACACAATTTTTGCCGCTCCCAAAGTCTTTGCCGCAGCATAGGCTTCCTCATATCTCTGCCTGGTTACCGCCTGAATTTTGTCATCAAAGGTCATTGGGTTTAAATCCAGAAAAGGACCATGAAGAATCAGATTTTTACACTTCATGTCTTTTAATCTATTCTGATAGGAAAAAATTTTCTCATTGAGATGATTTAAGTTTTCCGAAATAGCAAACTCAATGGCTTCCACACCCATTCCGGTTTCTCTTATCACAGCTTTGGTATCTTCATCCTCCAGCAAATGACTGAAATACAACATGTTCTATCTTCCCTTCAAACTAAAAATCTTTGAAAAAACTTTTCCTGCGGTACCTGCTGAATACTCACCTGAAAGTGTTCTCCGGCACAAATACATCCCAGTACCTGGCTGTCCACCTGAAATTCCTGGTACCATCCAGGCTGCTCCAGGTCCCTCATAGACCTGGTAATCCCATCACCGGATAATTTCAAAAAGCTCTCTTTTCTGGCCCAAAACCTGCAAAATTCCACCTCTGGATTTTGCGCCTTCTGAACCAGTTCCTGTTCTTCCCGGCTTAAAACCCGTTCCAGCATTTTTCTGCTGCGGACTTTTCTTACTTCCTGGATATCCAGGCCGCAGGGTATGAAAGAAAGGGCACATGCCCCATATACCCCGGAATGGCTGATATTAAAGTGAATCCCCAGATTTTCCCGGAAATAAGGTTTTCCATGGTTTCCTTTCTCTATCATCCCTTCCAGATAAGCATACAGTTCATCTGCCCTGTGAATATTCTGAAATAAATCTCCTCTGCCCCAGTCCAAAAGTCCATAAGCTAAAAGTCTGCGCCCGCACAGAGATTCCCTGCTTTTACAGGACAATACGTCACTGGTCCAGTCCTGTATGTTCCCTGTGTAAATTCTGATTTTTGGCTGGTTCATTTTTTTCTCCTTTTAAAAGACCGCCCTCTGTGAGAAATCTGGAAGGTTCCAGTTGCTTTTCATGGCACTCTTTTACATAAAATAAATAAAGTTCTTTTCTGGCTCTTGTCATACCCACATAAAACAAGCGACGTTCTTCCTCAAGATCACTTTCTGTCAGCGCCTTTTTATAAGGCATAACCCCTTCATTGACATCCATGAGAAAAACTTTATCAAACTCCAGGCCTTTGACACTGTGAAGAGTAGAAATTACCACGCCTTTTTTCTCTGAAATCCTGGTTCTTGCCTGTTCTTTCAGCTTCCTGGTATATTCTTCAATATGGATAAACCATTCTCCAAAGGTCTGATATCCCTTTGCACTGTCTGCCAGTTCCTCCAGAACCTCATACAAATCTTCCAGTTTCAATTTTCGGAACATGGCATAAGTTTTCAGATATTCTTCATATCCGATTCCATGGCGGATATAGTTTACAGCCCCATAAGGCGTCATATTTTTTAACAGGTTTAAATCTTCCTCAAACTTATCAATACGATCCAGCATCCATTCCTTATCTTCATAATGCCAGCGCAGTGCCTCAAAGGATACCTGAGACTCTTCCAGCGCATCTCTGGAAATATACCGGTTTGGCCGGTTCATAACCTGCAGAAACTCCTTGCGACTTCTGTCTCCCATAGCCAGCTTCATATAAGAAATAAAATTTCTGGCAATCCAGTGTTCATAAAGGTTTGGAACCACATCTCGCATCTGAAAGGGAATCTGGTACTCCATAAGAAGTTCCACCAGAAATCTGGCACCGGAATTTGTCCGATAGAGAACTGCCATTTCTTCGTAAGGACAGCCCTGCTCATGTGCTTTTACAAGGCAGTCTTTTAAGTACAGCTCCTCTTCTTTTCCATTTTGAAACGATTTTACCACCAGAGGCTTTCCCTGTTCATTCTCCGTCTGTATTTTCTTCTGAAACCTTCCTTTATTCCATGCAATGACTCTTCCCGCAACATCCACAATCTCTTTGGTAGAGCGGTAATTCACTGAGAGAAGTTCTGTCTGTACTGAAGGGAAATCCTTGGGAAAATTCATCATAATCTCCGGCTTTGCTCCCCGAAAGGCATAGATAGACTGATCGTCATCTCCTACAATAAACAGATTATTCTCTGGAGCTGCCAGCATCTTTACAATATCATACTGAAGCTTATTAATATCCTGAAATTCATCTACCAGAATATACTGAAATTTCTTCTGCCACCCAGCCAGAATATCCTGACGCTGGGTCAGCAAATCATAGCAGTACAGCAGCATATCATCAAAATCCAGAAGTCTGGACTGTCTGCATGTAGTGACATAAGAAGTATAAAGGCTTCGGAACACCTCATCCGGACAGTTTTTGGAATAATAATGTTCCAGCGGAATCCGGCTGTTTTTCACTTCGCTGATTTCCTGAACCAAACCTTCAAAAAACTCCTTTTCATCCTCCACCTCTATTTTCTGACGATAAACCAGTTCCCGCAGCATATCATATCTGCGTTCCTCACTAATGATATTTTTTCCTGTAAGACCATAGGCATGCCTCAGAATTCCATAAAACACTCCATGAAAGGTTCCAAAGGTCACCTGCTTATAATTCTGGGTAATCCCGGACTCCTGACACAGCTTCTCAAAACGTTCCTTCATTTCCCTGGCAGCCGCCTTGGTAAAGGTTACCACCAGAATGCGGGCAGGATTCACCTGGTAATGCTCCAGAAGCGCTTTCACCCGCTTTGTCATGGTGGTAGTTTTTCCGGAACCGGGGCCTGCCAGCAACATCATGGGACCCTGATTATGCAGGATGGCTTTTTCCTGTGCTGAATTTTTCTTCATGTTTTATTTCAGCTTCTCCACAGCAGCCTCAATACGTTTCAGGCTTTCTTCTTTTCCAAGAACTTCCAAAATTTCCGTTGCCCCTGCAGGTGTCATCTGTTTTCCGGACAGTGCTGTACGGATTGGCCACAGAATCTGACCATTTTTGTAACCGTTTTCTTTTGCAAAACCACAAAGCAATTCATACAAAGCATCATTGGAGTAATCTTCCTGATTTTCCAAAACCGGAAGAATTTTTTCCAGAACTTCCAGAGAAATTTCCGGATTTGTTTTCATTTTTTTATGAGTGTACATGGACACATCATATTCCGGAACTGCCTCAAAGAAGTCAATAAGAGCAGGAATATCCGGTAACACTTCAATTCTGGTTTTTGCCATATGGGCGATTTTTTTCAAATCCAGGTCTTTTGTAATCACCTGTTTGATATATGGAAGAGCCATTTCATAGAATTTATCCTCATCCATGGCTTTCATATACTCCCCGTTCATCCATTTCAGTTTCTGGATATCAAAAACAGCCGGAGACTTGCTCATATGATGATAATCAAATACCTTCACTAATTCTTCCAGTGAAAAGATTTCCTGATTATCCTGAGGACACCATCCCAGAAGCGCCACATAGTTTACAATGGCTTCTGTCAAAAAGCCCTGTTCCAGCAAATCTTCATAGGAAGAATGTCCGGAACGCTTGCTCAGCTTCTGATGTTCCTCATTGGTAATCAGCGGACAGTGTACATAAGTAGGAATTTCCCATCCAAAAGCCTCATAAATACGGTTGTATTTCGGAGAAGAAGAAAGATATTCATTTCCTCTTACTACATGGGTAATTCCCATTAAATGGTCATCCACAACATTGGCAAAGTTGTAGGTCGGGAACCCATCGGATTTAATTAAAATCAAATCATCCAGCTCATTATTTGGTACCGTAATATCTCCATAAATGTCATCATGGAAAGTGGTTGTACCTTCTGTTGGCATATTAAAGCGGATAACATAAGGCTCTCCTGCCTCTAATTTTGCCTGAACCTCTTCTTTGCTTAAATGCAGACAATGCTTGTCATACACTGCGATTTCCTTTTCTCCCACACTGGCTTTTAAGGATTCCAGACGCTCCCTGGTACAAAAGCAGTAATAGGCATCGCCCTGTTCAATAAGCTGCTTTGCATATTTTAAATAAATTCCCTGAGCATTTCTTTCACTCTGTACATAAGGGCCATATCCCCCATCTTTATCCGGACCTTCATCGTGAATCAGCCCTGTTTTTTCCAGAGTTCTGTAAATAATTCCAAGAGCCTCATCCACAAAACGCTCCTGGTCTGTATCTTCTATACGAAGCATAAAACTTCCGTTTTCATGTTTTGCAATTAAATATGCATACAGCGCAGTTCTTAAATTTCCAACGTGCATTCTTCCTGTTGGGCTTGGCGCAAATCTTGTTCTTACCTGACTCATGAACAATCTCCTTCTTTCTGTTTTATCTTCAATTTTGTTTTTTCACCTAACAAGCACAGGACAGGAATTTTTTTCCTGATATCCTGGTGCCATGAAAATTATACAGGAAGCACTTTCTATTTTCAAGTAGATTTCCTGTATTCTTTTTACAGAAAAGGAGCTTTCATAAGAAACAGGCATTCGACATCTCTCTTGCAAACCTTGCTTCTCTATGACAGCTCCCACTTTTTTCTCTATAGGTTTCACCTTCCGGTAATCTAACGCTTTTTATTCCTCTACACCGATTTTTTTCAGATAATCCATAACAGCGCCTACGGTTGTAAGTTCCTGTAATTCTTCTGCAGGGATTTCTACGGAATATTCATCTTCTAAAGCCATAACCAGCTCAAATAAGTCTAAGGAATCTGCTCCTAAATCTTCCTTAAAAGAAGTCTCCGGCTGAATGCTTTCTGCATCACAATTTAACTGTTCTGCAATAATTTCTCTCATTTTTTCTAACATAATTCCTATCTCCTTTAAATCCATTACATATTTTCATTTTAATATTTTGATTCTCAAAGTATATCTTCTTTTCCTATATTTGTCAACCCTTTTATTCGTCAAATTTAATTCTCCTTGACACACTGAGGGCAATTCCCATTTCCGCCATAAGGAACAAAACAGAAGTACCTCCATAACTGACAAAGGGAAGGGTAATTCCTGTGGTGGGAATCCAGTTTAACACAACGCAGATATTTAAAATAACCTGGAGGGCAATATGAATCATAATACCGCTTACCATAAGAGACCCATAGAAATCCGGGGCATTCTGCGCAATAAAGAAAAGACGGTACAAAAGGTAACCAAACAATGCAATAATAATCAGACCGCCAAACACCCCTAATTCCTCACACACAATGGAGAAAATCATATCATTTTGGGCCTCCGGCACAGGTCCCAGCTTCTGTACACTGTTTCCCAGGCCTTTTCCGAAAAAGCCGCCGCTTCCAATAGCATACAGGGCCTGCATAATCTGATATCCACCTTCTGAAGAATACTGCTGGGGATTCAGCCATACCAGTACACGCTCCATACGGAAACTGTCTACATTATCCATGTTCAGAGTCATTTCCCCAAGGGTCATCTGGAGAATCACCCGAATCAAAATAATTCCAATCACACCTGCTATGGCAATCCTGATAAACAGTTTTTGATTGGGATGAGCCACAAAAATCATCAAAGCTGTGATACCGGCAATAATCACAGCGGTGCTTAAGTTATCTGTCAAATAAAATGCTGCAAAAGCCAATCCTCCTCCATAGGCTACCAATTTCCAAAATCCTGCCCTGGTCGCCACTTCCCTTCCCATTTTCATAATCAGACAGGGAATAAAGGTAATGGCCGCAATTTTCGCCACCTCCGCAGGCTGGAACTGCAATACTTCTGTTCCAAGTCTCAACCATCTCTTGGCACCGTTTACCTCAACTCCCAGTGGCGTATACTTTACCAGCGCCATCAGAAAAATGGAAAACCAGTAAATAAACCGGCTTACATAGTACAGCAAATGGTAATCAAACATAGAAAGACCAACTGCTATCATAATACTGGCTGCACTGATAATAGCCTGCTTTCTGAAAAAGCTCATATCATCATCAAATTTTATCTGTGCAGTATAGGCACTGGTGCTGTACAGCATAACCAGTCCGAAGCAAGTAAGCAAAATAACGGCTGCAATTAAATTATAATCGAAATATTCAGATTTTGCCCTTCCCTTTTTTTTCTTTTTTGCCATTTTTATCCTCCCGCTAAATTCCCAGTGCATAGCACAAAAGCTCCAGATATCCCACTGGACTGCCGCTTTCCTGGTTCTGCACCTTGCGGACCATCACCGGATCGTCCGTAATCACATTATCCACTCCCATATCCAGCATCCGCTTTACATCTCCCCTGTAGTTTACTGTCCAGGCATGCACCTCTTTTCCAAGAGCATGGGCCTCCCGGACAAACTTCTCATCCACATACGTATACTTCACACTGAAAAAATCTGCTGCTGACACTTTGGAAATACTTCCATAGGTCATTGTCATAATATAGCCAGTGCGGATCTCCGGTGCAATCTTTTTTATCTGTTCCAGGAACTGATAATTCATAGACGTAACCACACAATGTTCTTCAAAGCCAGCCTCCCTGATGGCACGGACTACCTTGTTTACAATCCCCTTATTTTTACCATTATACTTAATCTCTATGTTTAAGTCCAGCTTTCCTTTGCAAAAATCCAGAACTTCCTCTAACGTTGGAATCTTCTCTCCCCGATACCGCTCATGAAAACTGGTTCCTGCATCCAGCTTCTTTATTTCTGCCAGCTTCATCTCCCATACCTTCTTTTTCACACCTGCTGTCCGTTTCAAAGAATCATCATGAAGCAAAATCAGCTTTCCGTCCCCTGTCTCCTGCACATCAATTTCTGCCATATCCGCACCACATTCTATACTGGATTTCAAGGCGCTGACCGTATTCTCCGGCGCCATAAGAGCACCGCCTCTGTGAGCTGTAATCTTCATATCCCCCATCAACGTCTCCAGAGAATTGTCATAAGACGCTGCCAGCGCCACCAGATAACTGCCCTCAAACAAAAGAAACACTACAGAAAGAATGGCTGCCATGCGCCTTCTTCCTACTTTTTGATACCAGGTATATTGCTTCATCAGCTCATAAACCGGCACTTCTTTTTTCTGAGGTACCCGAAACCTTGAAAAAATCACAGAGACAAAAGCCAGACTCCCTGTTAGCTGCACGCCGCCTGCAGAAATTCCAAGGGCCATCTCCATATAGCCACTGTAAATCAGCACCCTGCTTACTGCTCCTGATTTTCCTGTTCCAAAAGCAACAAATCCGGTCATAAACGTCATAGCCAGAAGATACATGACAAAAATAAACCCCAGCATTACCAAATGCAAAATAAAAAATCCTGCAAGTACCTTTTTCCATTGTTTTCTAAGCAGTCTGATACCCGCCCAAATGCCTCCCAGGCTTCTCTGTTTTGCCAAAATACAATAAGGCAGCGCAAATACCAGCAAAAAAGATATCACTAAGATGACGCCTATAACCGTATACAAAAGTATATGCGGCGTGACTTCCTTATAAATCTGCCTGGCTGTAAATTCCAGAACCCGAATATAAGAAATCTCACGAATGATAAAATACGCTGTAAGAAATGGTGCAGACAGGGCCACACAAAAAATCCAGGAAATTTTACTATGACGCAAAAAAGAAATACTTTGTTTTATTCCTAAAATCAACATATCACTGGCATAAAGTTTTTTTCTCTGATAAGAATACTGGAATCCTAAAAGCAAGGCGGAAACCTCCACAAGAAACAAGAACAGCAAAAAAATTAAGATTCCAAAAAACAGCAAGATACACAGGGGGCTGGCCAGAAACTCTCCATAGTTCTCAGCAGTCAGATAACTGAAATTTTGCTTTTTTAAAACAAAGGTAACTGCTCCATGTACCATCTGCATGGTCAAAAAAAATACAGCAATCCTGTATCCTGTTTCAAACAACAGCAGGCTTCCCATATTATATTTTATGACTGCCCATGTTTTCTTCAAAATGTTTCTCATCTCTTAACCGCCCATCTTTCCCTACTATTTTCAGCAAGTTTTATTTTACAGAAAGATTTCGCCATCTGCAAGGGCAGTCTACAAAATCTTTTCCCGCTTTCACCTTTTACTGCTTTTTCCATAACATAATATTGTAATCAGGCAGTGATTCCAGACTGTCATACTTTTTTAAGAAAGGAAACCATTATGGACTACTACGGAATGAATCCAATGATGTCACGTTCCTGCCGCGTACAGCCTCGGGAGTATCATCCAAAGAGTGCCTGCCCTGCTCCGGCAATGGAGAAAAAACCGGAGAACCGCTGCGGCTGTTCTGATAGAATTGAAGATATGGATATTTACAAGCATGCAGATCATCTTCCCCTGACAATGGCTTATGTACCCATGCAGGGTTTTTCTAACACCTTTACCCTGTGCAAAGGCTTTCAAATGGGAACCATTTTCCCTGAACTGTGCAAACCATTCTGTGGAAAGAGAGGTGGATGTAAATGTTAAGTTCAAACCATCCTTCCTGTTCTCAAAAAGAACTGTTGAACCTGATTAATGAAGTGAGTTTTGCTGTGGTGGAACTGACCTTGTTCCTGGATACCCATCCGGACAATGAGCAGGCCATGGCCTGTCTGAAAGAACATTCTGAAACACGCAACCAGGCTTTGCAGGAATACGCAGCTCATTATGGCCCGCTCACTTTAGACACTGCTTCTGAAAACTGCAACCGCCGGTGGGAGTGGGTTATGCAGCCATGGCCATGGGAAGGAGGATGCTAAGATATGTGGAATTATGAAAAAAGACTTCAGTTTCCAGTAAATATTAAGAAGCCGGATGCCCGGGCAGCTCAGGTGATTATCAGTCAATATGGCGGCCCTGACGGTGAAATGGGCGCTTCTATGCGGTATCTGTCTCAGCGTTTTGCCATGACAAACCGAATTGCCATGGGAACGCTTACGGATATCGGTACTGAAGAACTTGCTCACCTTGAAATGGTAGCTGCTATTGTACACCAGCTCACCCGAAATTTATCTATGGAAGAAATTGAAAAATCTGGCTTTGCACCTTATTATGTAGACCATACCGTAGGTATCTGGCCTCAGGCAGCGGGCGGCATTCCTTTTAATGCCTGTGAGTTCCAATCCAAAGGTGACCCGATTACTGATTTATTTGAAGATATGGCAGCAGAGCAAAAAGCCCGCACCACCTATGACAACATCCTGCGGCTCATAGATGACCCGGATGTCATTGAACCTATTAAGTTCCTCCGTATGAGGGAAATTGTACACTTCCAGCGGTTCGGTGAAGTTTTAAGAGCTGTTCAGGAAGATTTAGATTCCAAGAACTTCTATGCTTTTAATCCTGGCTTCGACATGCCTTGTATGGCAACCTGCAAGGACTGTAACCGCAAATAATCAGAAGAAACCTGGGGCTGCTATAAAATCTGATGCAGCTCCGGGTTTTAACATTTAGCGCAAAAGAAAATATTGTTACTTTTTCAAATTAACACTGTAAGTTTTTCAAGAAGAATGATAAAATAGAAACAAAGTAATTTTAGATGTTTGTTAGGAGGATGAATTTATGGAATACCGTAACTTTGAAAAATTAGGGGTTTCCCCTTCTCTTCTTGGTTTTGGATGTATGCGCTTTCCTTTAAATGAGGATGGCTCCATCTGCGAACCAGAAGCAGAAAAAATGTTAGATACTGCTATTGGCGCAGGTGTTACCTATATTGACACTGCCTACCCTTATCACAATGGCGACAGCGAACCCTTTCTTGGTCATGTCTTGAAAAAATATAACCGGAAAGATTTTTTCCTGGCAACCAAGCTTCCTATCTGGAATGTAAAAACCCTGGAAGATGCCAAACGTCTGTTTCAGGAACAGCTTGACCGCCTTCAGGTAGACTATGTGGATTTCTATCTTCTCCACTGTCTGGATAAGGAAAAGTGGCAGACCGTACTGGATTTAGGTCTGATTCCTTATTTTGAAGAAATGAAACAGCAGGGCAAAATCCGTTTCTTTGGCTTTTCTTTCCATGATGACTATGAAGTATTTGAAACCATTGCCACCTATCGTCCGTGGGATTTCTGCCAGATTCAGTATAATTACATTGATACAGATATTCAGGCAGGTGATAAAGGCTACGCTCTTACAGAAAAACTGGGCATTCCTCTGGTTATTATGGAACCGGTAAAAGGTGGTTCTCTGGCACAGCTTCCGGAAGATGTTACCCTTCCTTTCAGGGAAGCCCGCCCAGACAGCAGCATTTCCTCCTGGGCTCTTCGCTGGGTAGCAAGCAAGCCAAATGTAAAAGTGGTTTTAAGCGGCATGTCTACCATGGAACAGGTAGAAGATAATCTACATACTTTTGGAAACTTTGAACCGCTCAGTCAGGAAGAAGCGGCTCTGGTATCTCAGGTTGCAGATGCCATTAAAAAGCGTACAAAAAATGGCTGTACCGGCTGCGCTTATTGTATGCCATGCCCTTTTGGTGTGGATATTCCCAGAAACTTCCGTATCTGGAATGATTTATCCATGTATGGAAATAAAGAAAAAGCAAAGCACTCCTTCTTCCAGGAATTGGATGTTTCTGCCAGAGCAGATCAGTGCCAGAAATGCGGCAAATGCGAAACTGTCTGTCCCCAATCCATTTCCATCCGGGAAAACCTTGAGACAGCAGCCAAAGAATTAAACGCCTTAAAAGAGGTGGCGCATTCGTGAGTACCAATTCTTCTGCAACCCTTATGACACAAGGGTCTATTTGGAAAAAAATTATTGCCTTTGCCATTCCTTTATTTCTGGGGAACTTATTCCAGCAGTTTTACAATACTGCTGACTCCTTAATCGTAGGCAACTTTTTAGGCAGCAGCGCGTTAGCTGCTGTCAGTTCCTCCGGAAATCTTATTTTTCTTATGGTTGGCTTTTTTAATGGTCTTGCTGTAGGAGCAGGAGTTGTAGTAGCCCGGTATTTTGGCGCGAAAAAATTTGATTTGGTTCAGAGAGCCATTCACACCATCATTACCCTGGGATTTTTCTGTGGCATTGCTTTAACCTTTATTGGAGTTGTGGCAGCGCCTCAGATTCTGGTACTGATGGGAACTCCGGCGGACGTTCTGCCTAATTCGGTAACTTATTTCCGTATTTATTTCTGTGGTTCTCTGGCTTTTGTTATGTACAACTTCCTGGTAGGAATTCTCCAGGCAGTGGGAGACAGCAGACATCCTCTGATGTATCTGATTTTCTCCTCTATTACCAATATTGTTCTGGATTTGGTTTTGGTTGCCGGCTTTCATTTCGGTGTGGGCGCTGCTGCACTGGCAACAGTAATTTCCCAGTTTTTAAGCGCACTGCTGTGCTTTCTGCATCTGCTAAAAGGGCCAAAGGAATACCGCATTTATCTGTCCAAACTCCGCATAGACACTTTAATGCTGAAACAGATTATTTCCAATGGTCTTCCGGCAGGTTTGCAAAATTCCATTATTTCTCTGGCAAATGTGGTAGTGCAGTCCAACATTAATAAATTTGGACAAATGGCAGTGGCAGGCTGCGGCTCTTACAGCAAGATTGAAGGCTTTGCTTTTCTTCCGATTACCTGTTTTGCCCTGGCGCTTACTACCTTTATCAGTCAGAACCTGGGTGCAAAAGAATACAAACGGGCAAAAAAAGGCGCTGTTTTCGGCGTTGTCTGTTCTGTTGTCACAGCAGAACTGGTAGGGGTGGTCATTTATACCCTTGCCCCCTGCTTTATTTCCGCCTTTAACAGCACCCCTGAGGTTTTATCCTATGGTGTTGCACAGGCCAGGACAGCCTCCCTGTTTTACTTCCTGCTGGCATTTTCTCACTGCATGGCAGGGATTTTAAGAGGCGCCGGAAAATCCACAGTGCCTATGTTTGTGATGCTGGTATGCTGGTGCATTATCCGCGTCACCTATATTACTACTGCTGTACACTTTATCCCTGATATCCGGGTGATTTTCTGGGCTTATCCCCTTACCTGGTGTTTAAGCTCTATTGTATTTCTCATTTATTTCCTTCGTTCAGACTGGCTTCATGGTCTGGAAAAACAGGGTAATTAAAACACTTTTGAAAAAATCTCCCGTCCGCAGATATATTTCGCTGTAATATGTCTGTCTTCAGCCAGATACAGAAGACGCTCGATTCGTTCCTTTACCGTAAGTCTTCGCGGGGAACGAATCTCGGCGTCATCCAGAACTACAGCATCAAATTCATATCCTTTTTCAAAGCTTCCTGCCTTTCCAAAAAAAGCTCCGCCACCTTTCGTAGCCAGATAAAACGCTTCGGAAACAGTAAGTGGTGCCAGACTTTGATCTGTCAGACGCCACCTCAACTTGGAGCATTGAATTGCCATGGCCATAGCACGAAACATAGACAGACTGGTTCCGGCAGCCACATCACTTCCAAGTCCTACCGAAATTCCCTGCTCCAGGTATCTGCGAACTGGTGCAATTCCCGAAGATAAATTGGTATTAGATTCCGGACAGTGGGCTATAAAAACCCCTTGTTCCTTCATCATCCTTTGCTCTTCTTCCGTGCTGTGTACACAATGTGCCATAATAGTGGGACATTCCCCTCCAAACATCTCATACTTCTGATAAGCGTCTCCGTAGCAGGAAGTATCCGGGCACAATTCTTTTACCCACTGGATTTCCCCCAGATTTTCAGACAAATGAGACTGTATTGGCAAATGATACTGTTTCTGCAATTTAGACAGCGCTTCCATCAATGCGTCAGAGCAACTGGGAATAAATCTGGGAGTCAGAATCGGCTTTACATGCTCTAATGTTTCACACTGTAAAATCCACTTCTCGGTATCTTCTGCTGCCTGTTTCCAGTCAGCTTCACACAAATCCTCTGGGCTGTTCCTGTCCATATTTACTTTTCCCACATAGGCAGACATGCCCGACTGTTCTAAAAGTTCCATTAAGCATAAGGTAGCCTCTGTATGAATGGTTCCAAAAATGCAGGCTCTTGTGGTAGCGCTTTGTACCAAATCTTCACAAAAAATCTCATAGGCATTTTTCGCATAGTCAAGGCTCTGGTACTTCTGTTCTTCTGCAAATGTGTGCGTGTTCAGCCAGTCAATGAGTTCCAAATCCATCCCGATTCCACGAAACGCATATTGTGGCGCATGTACATGCAAATCCACCAATCCTGGAAAAATTAATCTGTCACCATAATCCATACAGGGAAGGCTTTCATATTCCTGTGGTAACGTTTCATACACTCCTGCGCATCTTCCCTCTTTGCACACTACATATCCATTCTCTACAATACAAAATTTGTCCCTTGTGGGTGTATAACAGACATTTCCTTTCAAAACATAATTTTTTCTATCTTTGTTCTCCATAACTGCTTCCCTTCTACCTCCATTTTTTTGCACAAAAAAACCGCAATAGTCTCTCATCCGGCTATGATTTACCGGAACTTATAGAGAACTATTACGGTAGTTCGTAGATACTTCCAACCAATCTTGGAATTATATAAGTCTACATGATTATAACCCTATTCCTTCCTTTATACAAGGAGGATTGAAAGATTTCTTCTTTCCGTCACTCCACCAGCGAAAATGATTTCAAATAGTCATAAATTTCTCCAAAATCAATCTGGCATTCTCCCCCAAAGATTCCCACAGGAATCACATCGTGGATACCATAGATAACCGGATAATTTTCCCCTGCAAAGTCATACACAACCACTTTCATTTTGTCAAAATCCACCATCCAGTATTCCCGCACTCCTGCGTTCATATATTTGTTCAACTTCACAAACATATCCTTTTTCCTGGTAGATTTTGACAGCACCTCCACCACAAAATCCGGCGCACCCCAAATGGTATTTCCGGACAGTCTGCTGGTGTCACACAACACCAGAACATCCGGCTGTACAATCGTCTTATTATCACAGTCAAGCTGCACATCAATAGGCGAATACATAGGAAGACAGCGTCCCTTTTTACTTCTGATATATTCCCGTAACATAGCATGTATCTCTCCTCCTACCACCTGGTGAATCCCTGTGGGAGCTGCCATATCATAGAGTACCCCATCAATCAGTTCCACTCTCTGATCATCCGGCAGGGCACGATAATCCTCTACTGTATATTCTCCCTGCTTTTTCACTCCATAGGCTGTAGCAGCCTCTTTGACAAAACATTCTTCTTTCTTCTGAAAAACCTGTTCCAATGCACACAGGGTATCATAGCGCGGAGAGGCTGTTGCCCCGCAAAATACCTTTTGCACAGTTCCAAGGGGTACACCGGAAAGTTCTGCAATCTGCTCATAGGTATATCCCAGTTCTCGTTTTCGTTCTTTCATCTGTTCCAAATTCATATTCCCATCACCTTTCAAAACCTGCCGATTTATTGGATGAGGATATTATAGCACACCATCTTTCCGTTATCAATCCATTCCTCATTTATTTTTTCCATTTTATTTCCACTTTTTATCCGTATTTAGATACTTAGATGCACAGAAATTCAATTTCAATACCAAACCAGCCATCCTCTAATTCTGCCTTTATAGAACCTTTCATTTTCATTACCAATCCTTTGGCAATAGAAAGTCCCAGTCCTGTGGAATTTTTGCTTCTTGCCTGATCTGCCTTATAAAAACGGTCAAACACTCTGTTCACATCCAGTTTTTCTCCCTGTCTCATCTGATTGCGAAAAATAAGTTTCATATGCTTCCCTTGTTTTGTCAGGAAAATCTCTATTTCTTTGTTTCCATGGTCCAGGCCATTCTTTATAATATTCTGTATCACCCGGCGAAGCGCCTGATTATTTCCCTGGATAAACACAGGCTCTTCTGTAAGTTCAAACCTTGGTGTTATTCCATGACTCACCCAGTTATCATAATAGGAAAACAAGGTTTCTTTTAAAATCTGTGTCACATTGATCCCCTCTGTTTTCAGCTCATAGGTTTCGTTTTGAAGTTTTGTGTAAGTAAATAATTCTTCCAGCATTTCCTTCAGACTGACAATCCGTTCCTGGATAACATTCAGATAACGTTTTCTCTCTTCGTCCTCCCTGGCACATTCCAAAAGCTGAAAATATCCATCCAGAGAAGTCAGAGGTGTCCGAATATCATGGGAAAGATTGGTATAAGCATCTGCAATCATCTGTTCTTTCTGAAGATATTCTGCCCGTTCTTTCTTCCGTTCCTGAAGCAGCTCATTTAGAAGCTTTACAAGTTCCCCTATATGCCCCCAGTTCATTTCTTTTGTAATCAGCATATTGGTTTCCTGTTCTTTCAGAAAACGAAGCTGGCGGCAGATATCCCGTATCTGCCGCTGATAGCTTACCAATATACCCGTTAAAATTAAAATCAAAAAAATTAAAATTCCAATAATAACATACATGTTTAAATATCCCTTTTTTGAAATACAGTCATGCTGACAGCCAGCATAACCACAGTAAATACAATCCCTACCATTGCCGCCATTCCCATGGCATCTGGTTTAGGATTCATGCTAAGATTTACAATTTTCCCGCCTACCGTATAATCCATGACATGGAAGTCCTTGATTCCCATTTTTGTCACTGCTTTATCTATAACGCCATACAGCATAACCAGTATGTTCATACACAGACAGACACTAACCATCATGCTAATCACATTATTCCGAAGTACCACCGCAAGACACATAATGACCATAACAAGGGCAAAATGCAATAAAGTCTGTAACACCGCATATTGAAAAAATTCTTTTCCCGGTCCCATAACCAGCTTCTCATAGAATATAGCATTGCTGAATGTTTGAATTCCTGTAAAAAGCAGCATGGTAAGAACCGTATACAAAAACAACGCAACTGCTTTTGCCAGTATAAGATTTCCCCGGTTTCTTACCTGACCTGCAATATTTTTCACATAGCCACTGGTAATATCTGCGGTAGCGTACAACACTGTGAAAATTACCATAAACAATGCTATAAATTTTCCTTTCACATTGGCATAGAAGCCATCAAATACAGAGACTTCCTCACCTGGTTTCGTGGGTAAGGTTACGTACATACCAAACATAACCTCTTCCTCCTCATCACTCATAGCAGCTTCATACATCTCCTGCTTTTCTTCCATGGAATAATCTTGAATTTCCTCTGCAGAAAGACTATTGGCAAAAAGAACACAGACTGCCATTACCACCCAGATAATATACATACTTTTTGTTTTAAACATGCGGAAAACTTCCATACGAATCATATTAAGCATTTTGCACACCTCCTGTAAGATTTAAGAAATACTGTTCCAGTTCTTCGCTGGTAATACCGATTCCCTTCACCAAAATGCCGGCTTTGGAAAGCTCCATATTCACCTGCGCACTTTCATCCAATCTTTCATAAATTTGTATGGTGTGTTTATCTACCACCTGATAATTGGTAAATCCCATGCGATCCAGCACCGGCAAAGCCCGCTTGGGATCATCCAGTGAAATCTCCATACGTTCGCTGCACCGCAGAAGCAATTCTTCCCTGGGCAGTTCCTGAAGCAGACTACCATTATGAATAATCCCGTAATGGGTCGCAATCTTAGACAATTCCTCCAAAATATGGCTGGAAATCAAAATAGTCATGTTATGCTCTTCTTTCAATCTCAAAATGGTATCCCTGATTTCCGCAATTCCCTGTGGATCCAGCCCATTAATAGGCTCGTCTAACACCAGTAAATCCGGTTCTCCCACTAATGCCAGTCCTATGCCAAGACGCTGTTTCATGCCAAGAGAAAAATGCTTTACTTTTTTCTTTCCCACCTTGGAAAGTCCTACTGTATCCAGAATGTTCTCAATATATTTTTTCTCATCCATTCCAAACAGTTTACATTTCACTGCCAGATTATCATAGGCAGACATGCTCCCATATAGTCCTGGCGCTTCAATGAGACAGCTAATCCTGGAGCGGACTTTTTTCAAGTCCTGATTCTTATATCCAAACAGCTCTATCTCCCCGCTGGTAGGCTCTGCCAAACCACTAATCATCCTAAGACAGGTGGTTTTTCCTGCGCCGTTTCTGCCTATAAATCCGTAAATAGCGCCTTTCTTCACATGAAGATTTACTTTATTGACTGCTTTATGTCTGCCAAATTCCTTGGTCAGTCCATTGGTACACAATAAATACTTACTCATCTTTTTTCTCCTTTTCCTGATTTGCTTTCATTCTACAGAAGAAATCCTAAGCAATCGCAAATAAAAAGTAAAAAAAGAGTAAAGTTTAAGGATGCAGACGATAACCAATTCCCCATACGGTTTCTATGTATTCTTTTTTTGTTACTTCCTTGATTTTCTTCCTGATATTACTGATATGTACATCCAGAGTCTTGGTTTCCCCCATATAAGCCTCTTCCCAGGCATATTCAAAAATCTCCTCCTTGCTGAATACTTTTTTGGGGTGCCGTAAAAGCAGTTCCAAAATAGAAAACTCCTGTTTTGTGATTTTAGAAAGCTCTGTTCCTTCTACCCGTACACAAAAATTTGTTTTATCCAGTTCCATCCCCTGATAGCAGAGATTTTCCGTCTCCGCTTGGCCCTCATTTCTTCGAATCTGCACCAAAACCCTGGCTAACACTTCCTGAATGTCAAAGGGCTTGGTGATATAATCATCTGCGCCGCTTCTTAAATATTCCACCTTATCATCAATGGTGTCTCTGGCAGTAAGCACAATCACCGGTGTGCTTCCTTTTTTCCTGATTTCCTTTAGAACCTCTTCCCCTGGAATTCCGGGAAGCATCAGGTCTAACAGCACCACACTGTAGCTGTTCGTCTGCAGAAGCATCCTGGCTTCTGTTCCGGAAAAGGCCTGGGTGCACCTGTAATTTTCCTTTTCCAGCGCTTCTTTTAAAAGTTCATTAATACTTGTGTCATCCTCTACAATTAAAATTGAATGCATGTTGGTATCCACCTTTTGTCTATAACCCGTTTCTGTATATGTCATTTATCACAGCCTGCGCCTGCTCCATTTCCTTTTTCCGGATGATTTCATCCCGGTCACTTAAAATCGCAAGCATCTCATCCACCAAATCTTCTATTCTTGGGTCTGTCACCCGATACAAATATCCCAGCATCCTGGTGGCAGTGTAATCGGTATTCATATTTTTATAAGCAATTTCCGCACAAAATTCTTTTGGATATCCTTTGCTCAGTAAAAGTTTATATAATTCTTCGGTTCTCTCTAATGCCATAACTTCTCCTTTCTTTCTCATCATAGAAAAAATTATAACACAGTACAAATTTCATAGCCATACTATTACAAAAGATACTGCCCTTCCGGTAACAGTATCTTTTTCTTGTTTTTCCTTATGCACTTTCCTTATCATTGGTAAGGTTCAATTTGTCCAACACGTAAAAAATCAGGCTGAGAAGCATTCCCACAATACATGCCAGAACCATTCCTGTCAGTTCAATCTCTCCGAATTTTACAGAAATCCCAGACAAGCCTGTTACAAAAATCACAGAGGTCAGAGCCAGATTACGACTACGTCCGTAGTCTACCTTGCTGTCCACCAGAATACGGATACCGGAAGTTCCAATCATACCATACAGCAGGAAGGAAATACCTCCGATAACGGGACCCGGAATGGTATTAATTAACGCGGTCAGCTTACCGATAAAAGAACAGATAATAGACAGCACTGCTGCGCCTCCAATAACATACACGCTATATACCCTCGTCATGGCCATAACACCAATGTTTTCTCCATAAGTTGTAGTTGGCACAGAACCAATAAAACCGGAAATCATGGTAGAAAAATTGTCCGCAAACAGGGAGCGGTGCAGTCCTGGGTCTTTAATCAGATTTCTTCCAACAATCTTTCCTGTAACAATCTGATGTCCAATATGTTCAGATGCAATGACCAGGATAACCGGGAGAATAATCAGGATTGCCTGCACATTGAATTTCGGTGTTGAAAAATTAGGCAATGAGAAAAGCGGAGCCTCTGCTACTGCCTGAAAATCCACGATTCCACATGCAATGGCTGCAATATACCCACAGATAATAGCAATCAGAATGGGAATTACAGATAAAAACTTCCGAAATACCACGGAGCCAAACACTGCCACACCTAAGGTCACCATAAATACAATGACATTCTCAGGAACCAGCACTTCATCCAACATTCCTGCATTATTGGCTGCTGTACCAGACAGTTCCAGACCAATCAACGCTACCACAGGCCCCATAGCGGCCGGAGGAAGTACCACATCAATCCAGTCTGAACCAAACTTATAAATAAGCAAGGAAAGAATACATCCAAAGAATCCTACTGCTACAAAGCCTCCCAGGGCATATTCATACCCAAACTTGCTGATTACAATACTTGCCGGAGCAATAAATGCAAAGCTGGAACCAAGGTATGCCGGAGCTTTTCCCTTTGTAATCAGAATAAATAATATGGTTCCCACACCATTCATAAATAACACGATTGCCGGATTAATACCAAACAAAAAGGGCACCAGCACAGATGCGCCAAACATGGCAAACATATGCTGAATACTAAGGGGAATCAAAAGTTTCGGCGGTACTTTTTCTTCCACCTGGATAATTTTACGATTTTCCACTGTTTTTTCTCCTTTTCTTAAGTTTCTGGCCTTCTTCAAACCATTCGTCTTATAGTAGCACAAAAAACAGGAAAATGCTACGCATTTTTATTCTATCCTTGAAACTTTTTCTCCGTTGACCCCCTCGCCATTTTGTGTCACCACTTTACATCACCAAGTAATGTATCCAAGATTGCCGGATCTTTGCTCAGCTTCATTTCCTGTCCCTCTTGCACAGATTCTTCTGCCTCACACTCAAGTAAATACTTTCCTTCAATAGAAGTCCAGGTTATATATCTGATTTTCTGAAGATGATAGTTGGGATAAGTTTCATAAATCATCATATAATTTACTTCCAGATCACCTACCTGACGTGTCTGCACACCACTGCTTTCCATGGTTCCTCCTTGTTCCTGGGTCAGTTCTTTTGCTGTATTTTCTGACATCAGGGCAGACTCCTTCTTGGTTTCTGCCATGGTAGGATATTCTCTCAGAGACTCCATATCATAAAAAACAGTAATATCATCTGCCCCGGTTTCATCAAAGGTCTCAAACACGATTCTTCCTGTACTGGATTCATATTCCTCGTCCCACACAAATTCCTTTGGAAGACGTATCTTGAGTCCCTTTGGTTCCTCTTCACAGGTCAGCGGAACATATCCAGCCTTTAAATCCTCCTCTTCCTGCCTTGCCTTCTGTTGTATTCTCTCCTCTGCATTAGACCAGGTATCTTCCAGAACCGTATCATAAGCAAGCGTGTAAGGCCCCTGCTCCATGCTCTTTAGTTCATCATAGATATCCCATCTCTCCTGGCTGTCATAATCTGTTGGCAATTCTTTTGTCCAAAAAGAATATCCATATAAATAACTCTCTGCCACACCTTCCCAACTGTCATAGGTTTCCTGAAGCTTCCTGGCAATCGGCAGAGACATATCCAGACATTCCTGCAGATTAATATATTCTGCCTGATAACAGTCTCCTAAAATCTGCAGCGCCCTGCTATAATCCCAGCCATCAATTCCAGCTTCTCCATATTTTTCATAGGCTTCATACGCAGTTTCATATCTGGGCTGGTTTTCATCATCCGGAATCTTCTTCATTGCCTCTTCCTTTGACAATTCCAGAAGCTTTTTATCCTTCATTTCTTTTATTACCTTGCGGTATTCTTCTCTATGCCCATGATTCACCAGTTTTTCTACTGTTTTTTCCACTTCATCTCTTCCCATAATTCCCCAGCCCTCTGCCAGCGCAATCTTAACAGAGTCCTGATACCATTCCTTGTCTTCTCCTGACAGTCCTCCAACTACGTCCAGACGTTTATCATTATATTGGGAATAAATAGCATAAGCAGAACACATCCAGTAAATAGTATCACTTTCCACATCTGTTTCTTCAAAAGCAGACGGTTCATAATCTTCTTTCAGGTTTTCTACTTTTACCTCTTTCTCCTTACCTTCTTCCTTTTTTTCTTCTTTTTGTTTCTCCTGCTTCGAATCCTGTCCTTTTTGTGATGCCTGGCTATTTCCACAAGCGTTGAAGAACAGACTCCCTACCGTAACCACTGCTGCTGCACAGAAAATCTTCCCTCTTTTTTTATATTTTATAAGCTTTCCCACTTTCTGTACCTCCATCCTGTATTTTTTTGGTATTATACCACAATCCCGCCTCCCATACCACCTATTTTTCCTCAAAATTCCAACAAAAAAACCGCTGTAAAAACTACAATCTCATTCTCTTTTAACAGCAGTTTTTACAACAGTTTCTTTATGTTTCTTGCTTTTTCTATTTTGTCTCTAAATCAAATCCAAAGTAACGGACAGCATTGTTATAAGAAATTCCTTTCACAATTTTCTCCAGATTCTTCATATCCTTTGGATATTCTCCGTTTTCTACCCAGCCGCCAATAAGCTCACACAGGATTCTGCGGAAATATTCATGTCTTGGATAAGACAGAAAGCTTCTGGAATCTGTGAGCATACCAATAAAGTTTCCAAGAAGTCCCAGATTTGCCAGGGAAGTCATCTGTTTCATCATACCGGTTTTATTGTCATTAAACCACCATGCTGAGCCCTGCTGAATCTTTCCAATGGCGTCACTGTTCTGGAAGCAGCCTAAAACAGTTCCGATTAACTCATCATCTCCCGGATTTAAGCTGTAGAGAATGGTTTTCGGCAGATTTTTAGCTTCGTTGACTGCATTTAAGAAGTCAGCCAGCTCCGCTCCAGGAGTATAATTACTCATGCAATCAAAACCTGTGTCCGGACCAACTTTTGCATACATATCTTTATTATTATCTCTCTTACATCCGTAATGGAGCTGCATTACCCAGTTCATTTCTTCATATTTTCCTGCCACAAACAGCATAAACGCTGTTTTGAACTTTGCTGCTGCTTCTTTGGACACATCTTTTCCTGACAGACGATCTGCAAAAATAGCTTCCACCTCTTCTTCAGAAGCAGGCGCATACATCACATAGTCCAGACCGTGATCGGAAATACAACAGCCCATACTGTCAAAATATTCCATTCTCTTTGTAATTGCTTCTTTTAAATCTGCAAAGGTCTTGATTTCCACGCCAGATACCTGGGAAAGTTTTGCCAGATATTCCACATAATCTGGTTTTTCCAGGTTCATGGCTTTATCCGGTCTCCACGCCGGAAGTACCTGTACATCAAAGCTTTCATCTTCTTTGATAATTTTATGCCACTTCAAATCATCTACCGGGTCATCTGTAGTACACAGCAAGGTCACATTGGACTGCTTAATCAGATTTCTGGCGCTCATAGATGGCTCCTGCAGCTTTTTGTTACAGAGATTCCACACTTCTTCTGCTGTCTCACTGTTCAGTACACCATAATATCCGAAGTATCTCTGCAGCTCCAGATGGCTCCAGTGAAACAGCGGATTTCCAATGGCCTTTTCCAGTGTTTCAGCCCATTTCTGAAATTTTTCCCGATCCGGCGCATTTCCTGTAATATAGCATTCTTCAACACCATTGGAACGCATCTGACGCCATTTGTAATGGTCTCCCCCCAGCCAGACCTGAGTAATATTTTCAAACTGTCTGTCCTCTGCGATTTCCTGTGGGTTAATGTGGCAATGATAGTCCAGAACAGGAACCTGAGCTGCAAATTCATGGTATAATTCCTGTGCGGTCTGGGTGCTTAATAAAAAATCCTTGTCCATAAATGCTTTCATAATGAACAACCTCCTTATAAAAAATTAAAAATTTGTTGTTTTCCGTTTTACCAGGTGACATGGCACTACTGTTTTATGTTGTATGGTATGACCTTCTAAAACCTTCATCATATTATCCACTGTTTTTTTGCAAATCAATTCGCCCTGACTGTCAATAGAAGACAATTCCGGCTCACAGCAGACAGCCAGTTCAGAGTCATTAAAGCCTATGATATTCATTTCATCCGGCACAAAAATCCCCTTCATCGCAGCATATTTCAACGCCCCTGCTGCCAGCCCGTCATCTGTAGTCACTACAGCATCAAACTTCCTGGAAGTTTCCTGGAACAGTTTGTCCCTTACTTTTAAAATCTTATTCTCCACAAAAACTTCCAGTTCTTCACAAATCAAAAGCCCATGATCTCTTAACGCTTCTTCATATCCTCTTTTTTTCTCCCGGGCGCTGTAAGAATAAGAATTATAAAGAAATAAAATTTGTTTCCTTCCTGAGGCAATCAGCTTTGACACAGTATCATAAGTAATCTGGTAAACATCCGAAAGCACACAGTAAATAGTTGGACATTGGACATAACCATTAATCAAAAATACCGGAACCTGCTGCGCTGCTTCTTTTAAATAGGCTATATCACCAGGCGTTTCATTTCCAACATAATTAGATCCTACTAAAACCAGAGCGTCAATCCTCTTCTGCAAAATTCTCTGCACTGCACAAACCTTATCCTGAGGTTCATAACCACTGCAATATAGAATACAGTCATACCCATATTCTCCCAGACTTTTCTCCAGATATGCAACTGCACATGCCATATAGGTATCTGACACATCAGGACATACAATGCCTACTGTATTCATGGAATTTAACCCCAGTCCCCTGGCAAATACATTGGGAGTATAATTCTGTTCTTCCATAATAGCCCGTACCTTTGTTTTTGTCCGTTCACTCACCTTTGGGCTGTCATTGACAACCCTGGATACTGTGGCAATGGAAACACCTGCCAGTTTTGCAATATCATAAATATTCATAGGCATCTTTTCGCTTCCTCTCAAAATGTAAGCACTTACATTTTCATCTTTTATTATACACGCTTTTCAGGACTTTGCCAAATCCTTTTTTTACTTTTTTATACAGCAAAAAAACCCTTGAATCATCAAGGGTTTTTCCAGCAGCTGCCTAGCGGATTTGAACCGCCGACCTCCGCCTTACCAAGGCGACGCTCTACCAACTGAGCCAAGGCAGCAGATTTATTATTTCCGTCTCACAAGTATGTATTCTATCAAAGAATATTCCTAATGTCAACTGTTTTTTCAATTTTTTGTGATTCCTTTCTTCTCTGCCCTCTATTTCACCAGATTTCTCAGCCTTTCCCCTTTTGCATACCGCCTCACGTTCTCTACTGCAATGTTCACCACATTTTCCAGCGTCTCCGCCAAATGATAGCTGCCGGAAATGTGTGGTGTCACAAAAGCATTAGGAATATCCCAGATTCTATGATCTTTAGGAAGTGGTTCTGGCGCTGTTACATCCAGTGCAGCTCCTGCCAGATGCCCCTGTTCCAATGCATCACACAAATCTTCAGTACACACCACATCTCCACGTCCGCCATTTAACAAAAGGCTTCCCTCTTTCATCCTTCCTAAAAATTGCTTGTCTATCATTCCCCTGGTTTCCTCTGTGCTTGGCAGGAAGGATGCCACCACATCTGCCTTTGGAAGCAGCGTTTCCAGATCATCCATGTTGCGCAGCTCATCCATAGCCTCTGGACAAACTCCTGGACTGCGCTTCATTCCAATCACATAAGCTCCCAGAATATGTGCCATAGCTGCAAAATGCGCGCCAATGTCCCCTGCTCCCAGCACCAGAATCAGAGAATTTGTAATAGAGGTCACTTCTCCATGATCGCTCCAGATATGTTGCTTCTGATCATCCCTGTACAAGTGCAGTTTTTTCTGCATGGCCAGAAGCATGGCAAACATATGCTCAGATACTGCTTTTCCGTATGCCCCTGTACTGCAGGTAAGCAGCGTGTGCGGTTCCAAAATTCCCGGCACCATATAAGGATCTGAACCGGCAGAATTTAAATGTATCCATTCCAGATTCCTGGCTTCCTGAAGCCATGCAGGCGGTACATTTCCCAGAATCACATTAACTTCCTTTACCTGCTCTTTGCTAATCCGGGAGATTTCTTCATAAATAATTTCCATTCCCTGTGCTGCTTCTTCCAACCTTTCTTTCTGTTCGGATGTCATGGGAATCACTACCAGCATTTTTTTCTTCATTGCCATGCCTCCTATTCTATTATCTAGTGCAATTTCATTCCATGAATTTTATTTCGTATTCTCTGAAGCGCATTGTCAATGGACTTTGGTTCCCGCTCCATCTGTCTGGCAATCTGTACATAATCCGCCCCTGCCAGATAAGCCTCCAGCACCTGATTCTCAAAAGGGCTGAGTTTTCCCTGAATCTCCTCCAGCATATGGTTCGCGCTCTCCTGTCCGATTACAATGTCCTCCGGATTCTGCCACACCATATCCTCTGCATTTTTCAGTGGGCTGTCCTCCTCACTAAGAGAAATATAGGAATTTAAAGGTCTGTGTTTTTGTCTGCCTGAAATCTCAATGGCTTTATACATCTGCCGCTCCACGCACAGATTTGCAAAGGTGGAAAAAGAAGCGTTTTTATCCGGACGATATCCCCGCACTGCCTTAAACAGTCCAATCATACCCTCCTGAATCAAATCCTCCGGTTCTCCGCCCATTAAATACATGGCATGGGCTTTTTTCAGCACCATGCCTTTATATTTATCAATGAGATAGTCCTCCAGCCCTTCCCTGCCCTTATGACGCAATTCCAAAAGCTCCTCATCCGACAGTTGCTCATATTCTTCTACTTTCTGAATCTCCATTATTTCCCCATTCTCTGCCTTACAATCTCATAGGCCAAAACTCCTGCTGCCACAGAAGCATTTAAAGAATCAATGTCTCCCTGCATGGGAATGGATGCAATAAAATCGCATTTTTCCCGAACCAGCTTGGAAACCCCGTCTCCTTCATTTCCAATCACCAGCCCCATAGGTCCTTTTAAATCCAAATCATACATCTGGGTTCCCCCCATATCTGCACACACAAACCACATGCCCTGTTTTTTCAGGTCATCAATGGTTCTGGCAAGATTGGTTACCTTTGCCACCGGCGTATAATGCAAAGCCCCTGCAGAAGTTCTTGCCACTGTAGCAGTAAGTCCCACAGCACGGTTTTTCGGTATAATAACACCATGAGCCCCTGCCAAATTGGCAGTACGGATAATAGCTCCCAGATTGTGTGGGTCTTCGATATTGTCCAAAAGCAGAATAAACGGTGGTTCTCCCTTGGCTTTTGCCGCTTCCAGAATATCCTCCACCTCTGCATAATCATATGCTGCAGTCATGGCAATCACCCCCTGGTGTTTCCCTGTTTCGGAAAGCTGGTCCAGACGTTCCTTTTTCACAAACTTCACCATGGTGTCCCGTTTTTTTGCTTCTCTTAAAATAGTTCTCACAGGGCCGTCCTCACAATGCTCCTGCACAAATAATTTATCCACTGCTTTTCCGGAACGGAAGGCTTCCAGCACTGCATTTCTTCCCTCTACCTTTGTCTCCTGGAATTTATTTTCCATCCTGTTCTACCTCTCTTATTCCTATTTTCATCAGTTCCAGCATACGCTCCCACTGCTCTGTCAGATACAGATATCCCATCAGTGCCTCAAATCCTGTAGCCCTGCGGTAATCCGACATGGTCGCATTTTTTGCCATGGTGGCAGCTTTTGCATTTCTGCCACGTTTAAATACACTCATTTCTTCTTCTGTTAAATATGGTTTCAATGTTTCTATCATGGCAGACTGAGCAGATGCCTTTACCAGCCTGCTTGCTCTTTGATGCAGTTTCTTTACCTGGGTATTTCCACGTTCCACCAGAACCGTCCGAACCACCAGTTCATAAATGGCATCTCCAATATAAGCCAGTGTTAAAGGAGAGTAGGTTTTCATATCCTGGGTTTGTAAATCAAAGGTTTCTTTTAAAAATTCTAAGCCCTTTTCCATTGTACACCCTCTCTTGTATCTTTCAGAATAATACCCATGGCTGCCAGTTCATCACGAATCTCATCTGCCCGCTTAAAGTTTTTCTCTTTTCTGGCTACCTGGCGCTCTGCAATAAGCCTTTCAACCTCTTCATCCAGAACTTCTGCTTCTTTATTTACCAGAAGTCCCATGACGTCACTTAAATGCACAATGGTATCCAGCAGATACTTCACAAAGGCTTCTGTACTTTCCCCGTCTGCCTTTGTATTAGCAAATTTTACCAGTTCAAAAATAGCGGCAATGGCATCTGCAGTATTAAAATCATCCTCCATAGCCTCTTCGTATTTTTTCACCAGCGCCTGAACTTCTTTGGTAAGCTCCTGCTCATTCTCTGTCATTTCTGTTTTTGCCGCTGTTTCCAGGAGATGCTTCATCTGTTCCACACAGGTAATAATTCTCTCCAGGGCATTCTTGGAGGATTCCATAAGCTCTGCGCTGAAATTCAGGGGACTTCTATAATGAGCATTGAGCATAAAGAAACGGAGTACCTGAAGGTCATACTTTTCTCCGATTTCTCTTACTGTGAAGAAATTTCCCAGGGATTTGGACATTTTCCGGTTATCAATATTTAAGAACGCATTGTGCATCCAATATCTTGCAAACTGCTTTCCATTGCAGCACTCAGACTGTGCAATTTCATTTTCATGATGAGGGAACACTAAATCCTCTCCTCCAGCATGAATATCAATTTCTTCTCCCAGATATTTCTTGGACATCACAGAGCATTCAATGTGCCATCCCGGACGTCCCTCACTCCATGGAGATACCCAGAAAGGTTCCCCTTCTTTTTTCGGTTTCCAGAGAACGAAATCCAGCGGGTCTTCCTTCTGGTCCTCTCCAGACACCTGCAAAGACCTGAACCCAGACTGCAGGTCTTCCAGATTTTTATGAGACAGTTTTCCATATTCCTTGAAATTTTTTACCCGGAAATATACCGTTCCATTGACTTCATAAGCAAAGCCTTTGTCCATCAAAGTCTGAATCATATCAATCATGCCCTGGATTTCCTGGGTTGCCAGAGGATGGGTGGTGGCTTCCTTCACATTCATGTCTGCCATGTCTTTTTTGCATTCTTTAATATAACGGGTAGAAATTTCTTCTGCGCTTACCCCTTCCTCCACTGCTTTTGCAATAATTTTATCATCTACGTCAGTAAAGTTTGATACATAGTTCACTTCATAGCCTTTGTACTCCATGTATCTGCGGACAGTATCAAACACAATCATGGGTCTTGCATTTCCAATGTGGATAAAATTGTAGACCGTTGGTCCGCACACATACATTTTTACCTTTCCTTCTTCTAATGGAACAAATTCTTCTTTTCTTTTTGTTAAGGTGTTATAAATTTTCATTTGCGTTTACTCCTTTTTTCATATTTTGTTCTGCAAGTTCTCTTGCCCTGCGGCATTTTGCTTCTCTTTCCTGCATATCCTTCAGTTTATAGCTTACCTTTTGAAGTTCAGAACGAAGCTGTTCGTTTTCACGCTGGAGATAATGAATATCGTCCAGGGTTGGATCTGGCAGATGGATCTGATCCATATCCACTCTTGGCACTTTTTGATTCTCTTTTTTTACCACTCTTCCCGGAACGCCGACTACCGTACAGTTTGGAGGCACTTCCTCCAGAACCACGCTTCCAGCGCCGATTTTTGAGTTTTCTCCAATAGTAAAAGAACCCAGAATTTTTGCGCCTGCACTGACCATGACATTATTTTTTAAGGTTGGATGACGCTTTCCTGTTTCTTTTCCGGTTCCGCCTAAGGTGACGCCCTGATACAACGTAACATTGTCTCCGATAATGGTTGTCTCTCCAATGATTACTCCGGCGCCATGGTCAATAAAAAGTCCCTTTCCAATCTTCGCTCCCGGATGAATTTCAATTCCTGTCTTTCTGGCTGCCCTCTGAGAAATCCACCGCGCAAGAAAATAATGTCCTTTCTCATATAATTTGTGTGCTTTTCTGTATTGTATCATAACACGAAAGCTGGGGTACAGCAAAACTTCTAATGGAGTCTTAATTGCCGGATCGCGTTCCTGAATCACCTGAAACTCTTCCTTAATATGAGTAATAAATCCCATGTCACACTTCCTTTCCCTATATTTCAAAACCTCTGTACCAAATTTCCTATGCAATAAAAAAGCCCCTACACCGTATTTCTACAGTATAGAGGCGAATTACTCCGCGGTTCCACTCTATTTGAAGACACAACTTCTGTCTGCCACTCTTTTGTCTGTAACGCTGACTGGCGGATTCCGGCTGTATCTGATATCTGCATAAAAATCAGATAGTCACCGAATCAGCTCCCGGATGCACCTTCTCAGATTTCTTTTAAGACAGCTTTCAGCCGGTGACTGTCCCTCTCTGGAAAAGAAAAACCCTGATACTCTTTCCGTTCTTAGCCTTTTCTTATCTCTTCTTAGTTTATGCATAAATGGAGGATTTGTCAATGCGTAATTTTTACCTTCAATAAACTAAGCATTCATGGCTTTCCTCACTTCACTTCCATAAACACGCCACATCACTGTTGTAGAGAACAGTGCCACAACCAGCCGCCCCGCCATATTGCTGGCCCATATGGCATTGGTTCCCATATTTTCTGCCCATATCCACGCAAGTCCTACATTAAGTATCAGAAACACCAGAGTGCTCACAAGAAATAATTTCATCCGGCCGAACCCACGAAGCAGGCTTTCCATGAGATATTCTACTCCGGTAAGCAGATAAGCCAAAACAGAACAGGACAAGTAATGACAGGCAAAAAGAAAACCTTCCGGACATTCTGTTTCTTTGAGAAACAGGGATACCACACTCCCTGGCTTCCACAGAAAAACCGCATCCATAAACAAAATATAGCCAAGGGCCAGAACCATGGTAAACCTTGCAGCCTCTCTGATACGCTGATACTGCATGGCTCCACGATTGGAAGAGCCGAACATGGATAAGCTTTGGGAAAGCCCTACAACCGGCATCAAACCAAAAGAAGTAATCCGAAGTATCACTACATATCCGCTGGAAATCTCTGTACCAAAGGAATTAATCAATGTCTGCATCAAAACTCCGCCAAAGGTAATGGCAAACTGCTGGAACATAGAAGGAATAGAAATCCCCAGAATCCTCACTAGAAGCCCTTTTTTCACTGGTTCCCTGTCTTCTGGCAAAGCCCTCAGTCTTTTTCTTAAAATGTACCAGCTTCCCACCATTCCTGCCGCCTGGGCGATTACCGTTGCCAGGGCTGCCCCCTCTGTTCCCATTCCCAAAAACCGGATGAGACTGTAATCCAGAATAATATTTATTACGCTACTGACCGCGGAAAGAACCAGAATACTTTTAGAATCCCCAATAGCCAGAATTGCGGAATTGCTGATAGACTGAAGAAACAGAAACATAATCCCTGCCATATAAAGAACAAAATATTGCTCTGTTGCCGGATATAATTCTTCCGGAAGCCCAGTAGCAGCAAAAATTTCCTTTCGGAAAAAAATCACCCCAGCGCTGATTATCACTGCAGTAAAAGCGCTGAAAATCAACATCTGTCTCACACCTTTTTTAATCACACCATAAGTTTTCCTTCCCATGGCATCAGAAAAAAGCATCTGCCCTCCCAGTTCAAAACCGCCACATACAATGGTAGTAAGATTGATAATCGTACCTGCATTCCCCACTGCTGACAGCATATCTGCCCCCAGAAGCCTTCCAACAATCAACGTATCACACAGATTGTAAAGCTGCTGAGTCAGAAGACTGAGGATAATCGGTATAGCAAACACAACGAGACTTTTTTTGCAGGAATCCTTTAACATATCCATTTACAACCCCTCCTGATTCTTGTATAATCTGCATTATAAAGTATAACGCAACGTAATAGTCAAGAGGAAAATTTCTATGAATAAAGACGGGTTAATGACAACTGCAGAATTTGCAAATCTATGCCATGTAAAAAAGCGTGCACTGTTTCTTTACGATGAAATCGGTCTTCTGAAACCGGAACGCGTTTTAGAAAACAATTATCGGCTCTATGGAATGAACCAATACCGAAAAATGGATATGTTAAAGGCACTCCAGTCCACAGGAATGACCCTGGAAGAGATTAAATCTCTTATGAATTCCAATGACCAAAAGGAAACCTTACATGCATACCGCACGCAGACACAGCAATTAAAGGAAAAAATTGCGTCTATGCAAGACACCTTATCCTACCTGGAAGAAGTAACAGCATTAATGGAGGCCTGGAACACACATGGGGAACAGGTCTTATTCCAGCGGAAAGATAAGGGAAGCTGGCTTCATACGATTCCCATTGCCCAGCCAGGAACACCCCTGCAAGTAGATTACCTCACCTGTGGTTATGAGCTGGGTGTCATCAGCAATGATGCAGAACACATCCAGCCCGATTGCCTGTTTCGCAAAGTAAAAAAGCATGCAGGAAATGCCCGGATGGAAGCTGGAGTGTATGCTGTTATGTTTCAGCGTACACAGAACAATAAAATCGGTACATCTGCCCAGAACTTCACAGATGCTATAAAAGCTTCCGGTCTGCAATACAAACCACCTGTCTATATTTCACAGGTATGGCAGGATTGGAGTCTTCAGACAAAAGAAACGGTGTTGTGTTTTGAAATTCAAATTTCGTAAACTCAGACTTCCTGCACCATTTGATATGCTATGCCTTGAAAACAATTATATTAAAGTAAACACAAAAACTCCCACAGAAAACCACCCTGGTTTCCTGTGAGAGCCAATTTCTTTTCTCTATTTTCTGTTTTTTAGCAAACGCCCTGTGCCAGCATAGCTTCTGCTACTTTCTCAAATCCCGCAGCATTGGCTCCTACCACATAGTTGCCTTCAAATCCGTATTTCTTGGCAGCATCCACCATGTTGTGGCAGATATTTACCATGATGCCCTGGAGTTTTGCATCTACTTCCTCAAAGCTCCAGCTTAAACGCTCACTGTTCTGGGACATTTCCAGAGCAGATGTAGCCACACCGCCTGCATTGGCAGCTTTTCCCGGTGCGAAGATGATGCCGTTGTCCTGCAGATACTTGGTAGCTTCCAGAGTTGTAGGCATATTTGCACCTTCACATACTGCAAAGCAGCCATTCTCTACCAATAGTTTTGCATCATCCAGAGTAAGTTCATTCTGGGTAGCGCATGGCAGGGCAACATCACATTTGGTACTCCATACGCCTTTACCTTCATGATACTGTGCATTTGGTCTGTATTTGGTATACTCAGACAGACGGGCACGTTTCACCTCTTTAATTTCTTTCAGTGCTGCCAAATCAATGCCTTCCGGATCATATACCCAGCCTGTGGAATCTGTACAGGTCACTGGTTTTGCTCCTAACTGGTATGCTTTTTCAATGGCATAAATTGCCACATTTCCAGCTCCGGACACTGCAACCGTCTTACCTGCTAAGTCTTTTCCATTGAGTTTTAACAATTCTTCTGTTAAATATAAAAGTCCATATCCTGTAGCCTGTGTTCTTACCAGGGAACCACCGTAAGTCAGGCCTTTTCCTGTGAGCACGCCTTCGTAAACGTCACGAATTCTCTTATACTGTCCAAACAGGAATCCAATCTCTCTTGCGCCTACGCCAATATCTCCGGCTGGTACGTCTGTATCTGCCCCAATGTGACGATATAATTCTGTCATAAAGCTCTGGCAAAATGCCATAACTTCACGATCTGATTTTCCTTTCGGGTCAAAATCAGAACCGCCCTTGCCGCCTCCGATTGGAAGACCGGTCAGTGAGTTCTTGAAAATCTGCTCAAATCCCAGGAATTTGATGATGCTCAGATTTACAGAAGGATGAAGTCTTAAACCACCCTTATATGGTCCGATTGCACTGTTAAACTGCACACGGTAGCCTTTATTTACCTGCACTTTTCCTTCGTCATCTACCCACGGAACGCGGAACATAATAATGCGCTCCGGCTCAACCAGACGTTCTAAAAGAGCTTCCCTGCGGTATGTTTCTTCGTTTGCTTCAACAACTGGTCTTAAAGAATCCAGAACTTCTTTTACTGCCTGATGAAATTCAGCCTCTCCTGGATTTTTTTTCACTACTGCTTCAATAACCTCATCTACATATGACATGACCGTTCCTCCTGTTGAAAGATTTTTTACATGTTTTATTTTTTATGTTTTGTATTATAAAGCCATCTTTTCTATTTTGCAAGTTTATTTTTTATTTCTTGCATATTTTTTGATTATATCTCATATTACCCATTTTTATAAAATCTTTTTGAAACTTTTATTTTTATTCATTTCATTTACTATTCTGTACTAAAGCATTTTCTCAGATTTTGGTGCTCCATGTGGAACAATCCCATACCTGGGTTGCCAGTCCGTCATAAAATTCCGGCTCATGGCAGACCATGAGAATGGTACCTTTGTATTCCTGCAAGGCGCGCCTCAGTTCCTCTTTTGCCTCCACATCCAGATGGTTGGTGGGCTCATCCAAAATCAAAACATTGGTTTCCGTATTCAGAATCTTACACAGGCGAACCTTGGCCTGCTCACCACCGCTTAACACTCTTACCAGACTTTCTATGTGCTTGGTGGTCAGTCCGCATTTAGCCAGGGCTGCCCGCACCTCATACTGGGTATAAGAAGGAAAAACATCCCATATTTCCTGAATACAGGTATTTTTATTTCCCGGCGCCATTTCCTGCTCAAAATAACCGATTTCCAAATAATCTCCCAACTGCACCTTGCCGGAAATCGGCTGAATCAGACCCAGAATACTTTTCAGAAGGGTGGTTTTTCCAATTCCATTGGCGCCGGTAAGCACAATTTTATCTCCACGCTCCACCCGAAAAGCCAGAGGCTTGGATAAAGGCTCTTCATATCCAATAACCAAATCTTCTGTCTCCACCACAAAGCGGCTTGGGGTTCTGGCTGTTTTAAAATGAAACTCCGGCTTCGGTTTTTCTTTTGCCAGTTCTATTACATCCATTTTGTCCAGTTTTTTCTGTCTGGACATAGCCATATTTCTGGTGGCAACTCTTGCTTTATTTCTTGCTACAAAATCCTTCAGTTCACTGATTTCCTGCTGCTGCCTGTTATAAGCTGCCTCAAGCTGTGCTTTCTTCACTGCATAAACCTCCTGGAAGTGGTCATAATCTCCCACATACCGGTTTAATTCCTGGTTATCCATGTGATAAATCAGATTCACCACACTATTCAAAAACGGAATATCATGAGAAATCAGAATAAAGGCATTCTCATATTCCTGGAGATACCGTTTCAGCCATTCAATGTGCTCCACATCCAGATAGTTGGTAGGCTCATCCAAAAGCAGAATATCCGGCTTTTCCAAAAGCAGCTTGCCCAGAAGAATTTTCGTCCTCTGTCCACCGCTTAAATCGGTTACATCTTTATCCAGACCAATGGCAGTAAGGCCTAAGGCTCTTGCCACCTCTTCCACCTTGGAATCAATAATATAAAAATCATGCATGGTAAGCATATCCTGAATGGTTCCAAGCTCTTCCATCATGGATTCCAGTTCTTCCGGGGAAGCCTCCCCCATTTTGTCACAGATGCCATTCATCTGCTCCTCCATTTCAAACAGCCAGGCAAAAGCAGATTTCAGCACGTCACGAATAGTCATGCCCTTTTCCAGCACTGTATGCTGGTCCAGGTAGCCCACCCGCACATTTTTTGCCCACTCAATCTTTCCTTCATCAGGCATCAGTTTTCCGGTAATAATATTCATAAACGTGGATTTTCCTTCTCCGTTGGCTCCCACCAGCCCAATATGTTCTCCTTTCAGCAGACGGAAAGACACATCCTGGAAAATTGCCCGGTCTCCAAAACCATGGGAAAGGTTCTGCACATTTAATATACTCATGTTCTCTTCTCCTTATTCTCTTATGTGTTTCATAAATCTGTCTCTCATTATAGCCTTGCCGGAAAAGAAAAGCAAGATTTCATCTTGTACATTCTCTGCACAGCTTGTATAATAATGGACAAATCTTTACCTTTGGAGGGAATCGGAATCATGCTTGTATACGAAGATTATCATTTTGGAGAACCACAGGAAATGGCGCTGTATCATATTGAAGGCTTCTCTCATTTCGCCCACCTTCACAGAAGTTATGAATTGCTCTATGTGGTAAAAGGCAATTTGACTGCCTTTGTGGATAACCGACATTTTCCCATGAATCCAGGAGATTTCATCTTAATTCTGCCTTATGAAATCCATTCCTACAGAAACGAAAACCATGCAGAATGTTATATCAGCGTCTTTTCTCCGGATTATATCCAGGAATTTTATAAACGCACAGCAAAACAGGCATTAGAAAAACCGGTTTTCCGCCTGGAAGAACCGGTTTTCCATCATATGAAACAATATTTATTTCTGGACAATACCAGGCCCCTTTACAGCAAAGCTTATCTCTATTACATTGCTGCCCGTCTTCTTGAGGAATCTGTCCTGATTCCCCAGACAGCCCGGCGTTCGGATCTGCTGCACCAGATTTTAACTTACATCCAGGAGCACTATCTGGAATCCCTTACCCTTCAGGATCTGGCTTCTTTCCTTGGTTATAACCGCCTGTATCTGTCCCGGTATATCAACAGTACCCTGCACTTATCCTTTACAGACCTTTTAAACCAGCACCGCATTAACTATGCAGCCTATCTTCTGGGAAGCACCGGTGATTCCATTAGCAGCATTGCCTTTTCCTGCGGGTACAACAATCTGCGTACCTTTAACCGCTGTTTTCAGGAATTTGAACACTGCACTCCAAGGGAATACCGAAAATCCCGCCAGCACTGACAGAACCGCTTTACTTCTGTCCGCAGCATCCCGGGCAGCCTCTCCCGCTTCTGTCATCTCCCATGAAATCCTGTACATGGGTCAGAGCGCAGATAGCCTGAGCGGAAATCCCTTCCATGCTTCCTGTAAAGCCCAGTCCTTCTTCTGTAGTTGCCTTGATATTCACTTGATCTACTTCCAGATGAAGGGCTTTTGCCACATTTTCAATCATGGTATCAATATAGGGAAGAAGTTTTGGTTTCTGGGCAATAATGGTAGCGTCAATGTTGTTAATCACATACATATGTTCCTCTAAAAGTTTTCCCACATGCTGCAGCAGCTTGATACTGGAGATGCCTTTGTACTGTGGGTCTGTATCTGGAAAATGTCTTCCAATATCCCGAAGGGCCGCTGCGCCAAGAAGGGCATCCATAATAGCGTGTACCACCACATCTGCATCGGAATGACCCAGAAGTCCTTTTTCCCAGGGAATCTTCACACCGCCTAAAATCAGGTCTCTGTCTTCTGTTAATTTGTGTACATCATATCCCATTCCTACCCGAATCATCTGCTTTTCTCCTTTTCCTTATTCTACAGAAAGGACTTCATATCCTGCTTCTGTTACTGCTTTAGCTAACTCTTCTTTTGAAACATTTGCCCCTGCTTCCACATAGGCTTCCTTCTTTTCCAGATTTACCTCTGCCTTTACACCTTCCAGGGCGTTAAGAGCTTTTGTTACTGCTGCCTGGCAGTGTGGGCACATCATTCCTTCAATTTTCATAGTATACATGTTCATTTCCTCCTTATTCACTACGTTTTTATCTGAAACAGCCTCTTCCCTTGTCATAACCTCCGGCTTTTTCAATACATGGAAAAACCTGAGCCGAAGGGCATTGCTTACCACAAAAAGACTGCTGAGACTCATGGCCGCTGCTCCAAACATGGGGCTTAATTTCAATCCAAACACAGGGTACAAAAGTCCTGCTGCAAGAGGAATACCACAGGCATTATAGAAAAATGCCCAAAACAGGTTTTCCTTGATATTCCGGATCACCGCCTTGCTAAGGCCCACTGCTGTCACCACATCCAGCAAATCGTTTTTCATTAACACAATATCAGCGCTTTCAATAGCCACATCGGTTCCTGCTCCAATAGCAATTCCCACATCTGCTCTTGCAAGAGCCGGGGCATCATTCACCCCATCTCCTACCATGGCAACGGTTTTTCCCTCTGCCTGAAGTTTTGCAACCTCCCGCTCTTTATCCTGGGGAAGCACCTCTGCAATGACGGTATCAAGGTCAAGCTGTTTCTGAATGGCTTTTGCAGTTCTTTCATTATCACCTGTAAGCATAATAACCTGTATTCCAAGTTTTTTCAACTCCCGGATTGCCTGGGCGCTGGTAGGTTTTACCAAATCCGCGGCTGCCAGAATTCCAAGAACCTGCTCCTCTGTGGCAAAAATCAGAGGTGTTTTTCCCTCTTCTGCCAGTCTCTCAACCTGTTTCTCTACCTTACTGGTGTCAATCTGCCGTTCTTCCATAAATTTCAAATTTCCGGCATAATACTGGATGCCCTGGATTTTTCCCTGGATTCCTTTTCCCGGCACTGCCTGAAACTCCTGTACCTCCGGCAGCAAAATCCCCTCTTCTTCTGCTTTTTTCAGCACTGCTTCTGCCAGGGGATGCTCACTTTTTTTCTCCAAAGCGCCTGCTATTTTTAAAAGTTCCTGTTTCTCCATACCAAAAGCCTGAATATCCGTAACTTCCGGAGTTCCCTGGGTAATGGTTCCGGTCTTATCCAGTACCACACTCTGAATATTATGGGTCACCTCCAGAGCTTCCCCTGATTTAATCAAAATTCCATTCTCCGCACCTTTGCCTGTTCCCACCATAATGGCAACCGGAGTAGCCAGCCCCAGAGCGCAGGGGCAGGAAATTACCAATACGGAAATGGCGCAGGATAAAGCAAATTCAAACTCAGCTCCGGCTATGACCCATGCAATTCCTGTTATCAGAGCAATGGCCATAACCACAGGCACAAAGACTCCTGCAATCTTATCCGCCATTTTGGCAATAGGCGCCTTGCTGGCGCTGGCATCCTCCACCAAACGGATAATCTGGGCAAAGGTGGTATCCTTTCCTACCTTCGTAGCTTTCATGCGGAAAAATCCTGCTTTATTCATAGTTGCCGCAATGACAGAATCTCCCGGATTTTTCTGAACCGGAATGCTCTCTCCTGTAATAGCAGCCTGATCCACACTGGTGCTTCCTTCCAGAATCACACCATCTGCCGGAACACTGCTTCCCGGTTTTACCTGCAGCACATCTCCCGGCAAAATTTCCTCTGCCGGAATCTCCAGCACCATGCCGTCCCGTTCCACAAAAGCTGTTTTGGGCGCCATATCCATTAGTTTTTCAATGGCCTGGCTGGTTTTCCCCTTTGACCGGGCTTCCAGATATTTTCCAATATTAATCAATGCCAGAATCATTACAGCAGATTCAAAATACAGATCATGGAGATACCGCTCCACCAGTTCCATATCCTGCACACCTAAGCCGTATCCCATACGGTAAATGGCAAAGATGCCATAAACCAGGGAAGCAGCTGACCCCACAGCGATGAGTGTATCCATATTTGGCGCTCCATGGAGGAGAGTACTGAAGCCTTTTGTAAAATACCCACGGTTAATATACAACACTGGAAGACACAGCAAAAACTGAGTCATAGCAAAAGCCACTGCATTTACCGTTCCATGCAAAAATCCGGGAAGTGGCGCGCCTATCATATGTCCCATGGACACATACATCAGGGGAATCAGAAACACAAAAGACCAGAAAGTCCGCTTCTTCATGTATTCCAGATGCTCCTGCACCGGATTTTTTCCGTTCTCTCCCTGTTGTCTCTGTGCCTGTCCAACAGCCGTTCCTTTCGAACCTCCGGCAAATCCACTGCTCTCCCTGGCAGGACTTGCTCCATAGCCCGCATGTACCACTGCATCTATGATTCCCTGTTCCTCTAAAACATTTTCATCATATTTCACCTGCATACTATTGGTGAGGAGATTCACCGTAACCTCTTCCACGCCTTCCAGCTTGCTCACGCATTTCTCCACTCTGGAGGAGCAGGCAGAACAGGTCATTCCTGTTACATCAAATTTTTCCTTCATCCACTTGCCTCCTGTTATAATATCTTGCCCAGCATGTCCACCAGTTCATCCACCTTTTCTTCCCTCTCTGCATCTGTCCTGGCATTGGTCACGCAACTTTTTAAATGCGCGGTCAAAATTTCCTTGTTCGCCTTGTTTAAAATAGCCTCTGTCGCCATAAGCTGCTGGGAAATTTCCATACAATAACGGTCTTCCTCTACCATTCTCAAAATCCCGTCTATTTGTCCTCTGGCTGTCTTTAAAAGCCTGTTCACTTTCTGTTTATCTGCTTTCATCTTATCTTCTCCCTACACCCCAGGGGGGTATTATTTTTATAAACTTACTGTAACACAAAAAAAAGAGAAAAGCAAGTGCTTTTCTCTCCTATTTTACTCCAATTTATCCCAGAGCCACATCCAAAATCATCATTAACACAAATCCTGCTGCAAACCCTATGGTTCCTATGTTGCTGTGTTCTCCCTGGCTGGCCTCCGGAATCAGTTCCTCCACTACCACATAAATCATGGCTCCCGCTGCAAATGCCAACAGATAAGGCAGCACAGGCTGAATCAGAGAAAATAATAAAATGGTCACAAAAGCGGCCACAGGTTCCACAATACCAGAGCCTACACCATAGAAAAATGCCCTTCCTTTTCCCATACCCTCTTCGCTTCTTAAAGGCAGGGAAATCACAGCTCCCTCCGGAAAATTCTGAATAGCAATTCCCAGGGACAGCGCCATGGCTGCTGCCAGGGTAATCTCCGTATTCTCTGCCATCATACCAGCAAACACCACACCAACTGCCATCCCTTCCGGAATGTTATGAAGGGTCACTGCCAGCACCAGCATGGTAGTTTTCTTCAGACTGCTTTTCTTTCCCTCTGGCTTATCCTCTCCCAGATGTAAATGGGGAACCAGACGGTCCATGCCAAGCAGAAATAAAATTCCCAGCACAAATCCCGCTGCTGCAGGTATAAAAGCAAACTTTCCCATAGTTTCAGACATATCCATAGCCGGTATAAGAAGTGACCACACCGAAGCAGCCACCATAACCCCGGAAGCAAAGCCCAAAAGCCCCTTCTGAACCAAAGGTTTTATTTCCCGTCTCAGGAAAAATACGCATCCTGCTCCAAGAGCAGTTCCCAAAAAAGGAAGCAGGATTCCAATCCATAATTCCATGAGCATTTCCTCACTTTCTTACTTGTTTTCCTCATTATACACAGAGAATGCTATAAATTGCAATTAATTCTGTACTTTTTTCATCCACTTTTCATTTCCATTTCTTTTATTCTTCATTTTCTGTCTTTTATCCATTTTTATAGAAGTATGCTCTTCCTGCTGTTATAATATGCTTAAAGAAAAACAAGTTGTAGAAAGGAGTGACCCCTATGTCACAAGAATGGAAACTGCCAAATACCAGATTTCATAAAATCATGAATCTTTTTTCTCTCCTTTTGCTCCTGGGAATGTTTCTCTACACTGCCATCAAATGGCCTTCTCTTCCCCAGACCATTGCCACGCATTTTAATTTCATGGGAGAGGCAGACGGATGGGGAGGCAAGGGAAACATCTGGCTTATGCCTGTTATGAGTCTTCTGCTCTATCTGCTTTTAACTGCAACCACCTATTTTCCCGGTATCTGGAATGTTCCGGGTCCGGTCACAGCCTATAACAAAAACTGGATCTACCGGAATGTGAAAAATCTTCTGGTATTCTCAAAATTTGTTATTCTGCTGAATTTTTCTTATATTAATTACTGTACCATACAGGAAAAATGTATGGGCTGGTTGTCCACCGTATGCTTTCTGGGACTGCTGTTTGGCTCTGTGATTTATTTCTTTATCAGATGCAAACGGGTTCCTCCACTTAATGAGGAACCCGAAGAATTTGATGGATTTTAATTTTCTTTACTCCACTTTCTGTCCATAATAAGCATTTGCCCCATGCTTCCGGAAATAATGCTTATCCTGTAATTCCTGGGGCGCTGGCTGCACCTGTGGGTTGATTTTCTCACAGCGGGCAGCCATTTTTGCCACCTCTTCTAATACCACAGCATTATGTACTGCCTCATGTCCGTCCTTACCCCAGGTAAATGGCCCATGATTTTTGCAAAGTACTGCCGGAACAGCCTCATAGTCTTTATCTTTAAAATATTCTGCAATGAGAAGTCCTGTATTCTTCTCATAAGCACCTTCAATTTCTTCCTTGGTCAGGCATCTCACGCAGGGAATTTCGCCATACATATAATCTGCATGGGTAGTTCCATAGCATGGAATTCCTCTTCCAGCCTGTGCCCAGCTTGTGGCCCAGGAAGAATGAGTATGTACTACGCCCCCAATATTAGGAAAAGCCTTGTACAACTCTATATGTGTAGGAGTATCAGAAGAAGGATTGTATTTCCCTTCAATTTTATTTCCTTCCAAATCCATAATAACCATATCTTCTGGTGTCAACTTATCATAATCTACACCACTTGGTTTAATAGCAAAATACCCTGTCTTCCTATCAATCTGACTTACATTTCCCCATGTAAAAGTGACCAATCCATATTTTGGCAAAAGCATGTTTGCCTCATACACTGCTTTTTTCAGTTCCTCTAACATTTCCTTTGTTCCTCCTGTTTTTATTCTTTGTTCATGGATTCCGTCTAATAACAGAATTCCCCTTTATGAATTCCGGCTGAATCAGTCTTGGTATCTGACTTTTCTCTTCCGGCACTTCCCTGATTTTTTCCAACAGCAGTTCTGCTGCCATTTCTCCCAGCTTTTCCTGGGGATGAGCAATAGTTGTAAGCTTCAAATCTCCCGCTGCCATAAAAGAATTGTCATACCCTGTAACAGAAATATCTTCGGGCACCCTTTTTCCCAATTCTTTTAAAGCCCGGATTACATCCACTGCAATCTGGTCATTATAACATACAATCCCATCCACTTTCATGCCCTGCTCCAAAATCTGCTTCACTGCCAACGCTGGCTTGCGCTTCCGGTCCTCTGTGTGAAACCACACCACCCGGTCCGGGTCATAAGAAAAACCGGCTTCCTGCAAGGCTTTCACATAGCCCTTGTGCCGCTCTTTCCCCTGGAAATCATCTGCCTTAAACATTCCTATAAGATTCTGGTGTCCCATGTCCAGAAGATAGCGTGTCACCAGGTAACCTCCCTGGCAGTCATCCATAAGAATATGGGGTTTCTCCTGCATCTGGGAATACACACCCTGAATAAACACATAAGGAATCTGGTACTCATCCAAAAGACCATACAAGTTCATATGTCTGCACAGAATCTGGCTTTTGCTTGGCTCAATAATCAGCCCGTCAATATCCTTAGTCAGAATATCTTCTAACACCTTTGCCTCCATGCTTCGGCTGTTGGCTGTATTTTTCAAAATAATGCTATATCCGTTGGCTGTGAGCACCTTATCCATTCCCTGTATGAGCCTGGGAAAAATATAATCTGAAATATAGGTGGTAATCACTGCAATATTTTTGGACTGCTTTAAATGGCACATGCGCTCTGAGCAAAAAGTTCCCCTGCCATGTTCAGCCACAATGTAGCCTTCCTGTGCCAGAATGGATAAGGCTTTGCGAACCGTATGTCTGCTAATCTGATATTTTGCAGAAAGCTCATTTTCCGAAGGCAGTTTTTCTCCTGCTTTTACTCTTCCGCTTAAAATAGAATCCTTGATTTCTTCCACGAGGATATAATACTTTGTTTTTCCGTTTTCCTGATTCATGTTATCCTCCTTGTACTTTCATTGTACAACTTGTACGCATGTATTCACAAGTTGTTCTTATTCTTTTTTTATACACCGGTCCTCCTGGATTTCCACCAGAATAATGTCCTCCCCAATTTGGCGAATACAGGAAAAGGGAATCACATATTCTGCTGCCGGGCCAAACAAGCCGCACACTTTTCCCGGAACCGGAACAATCAGGGCTTCCACACACCCTGTTTTGCAGTTAAATTCTATGTCCAGAGGACATCCCAAAGTCCTGCAGGAACAAATATTCACCACTTCCTTTTGCCGAAGCTCACAGACACGCATAAAAAATCCCCCTGGATTTCTGGTTTTATACTATCCTATGAATCCAGGGGGTATTGCAACACTATTTTCTTCTATTTCTAATTTGGAAGGAATGCGGGACTCAATCAATCTTGAGTCCCATGTATGAAAATGTTCCCTAATGGCAATAAGGGGCATTTACAAGAACTATCTCTGCACGCGGCCTGAACCGTCTCCGCCTGCCAGCTTGGAAACTTCGTCCATGGAAACCATGTTGAAGTCACCTTCAATAGAATGTTTCAGACAGGAAGCAGCTACTGCAAACTCAATAGTAGCCTGCGCGTCATAGCCATTTAAGCATGCGCAGATTAATCCGCCGCCAAAGGAGTCGCCGCCACCTACGCGGTCGACAATGTGCATTTTGTATTTTTTGCTGAAGTAGTAATCATTTCCGTCATATAACATAGCGGACCAGTTGTTGTCATTTGCAGATAAGGATTCACGAAGAGTAATAGCAACCTTCTGGAATCCGAAACGGTCAGCTAACTGTTTTGCAACATCTTTGTAACCTTCATGGTTTACGGTACCGGTTGTAACGTCTGTGTTTGCAGCTTTGATTCCAAATACGTCTGCAGCATCTTCTTCGTTTGCAATACATACGTCAACATATTTGCAGATTTCGCCCATAACCTGTCCGGCTTTTTCTTTTGACCACAGTTTGTTTCTGTAGTTTAAGTCACAGGAAATGGTAAGTCCTGCTTCTTTTGCAGCTTTACATGCATCCAGGCAGATGGCAGCTACTTCATCATTTAATGCCGGTGTAATACCTGTGAAATGGAACCACTCAGCACCGTCAAAAATATTTTTCCAGTCAAAGTCTTCTCTGGAAGCAGTTGCAATAGAAGAACCAGCGCGGTCATAGATAACCTTAGATGGTCTCTGGGAAGCGCCTTTTTCCAGGAAGTAGATACCTACTCTATCGCCGCCGCGAACGATATCTGTTGTATCAACACCGTATTTTCTCAGAGAGTTGATTGCAGCCTGTCCGATTTCGTGTTTTGGAAGCTTTGTAACAAATTTTGCATCAAAACCGTAGTTTGCTAAAGATACAGCTACGTTTGCTTCTCCGCCGCCGTAGGTTGCTCCAAAGGTATCAGCCTGCACGAAACGATAATATCCTTCCGGAGCCAGTCTTAACATAATTTCACCAAATGTAATAACTTTCTTTGCCATTGTTCTTTCTCCTCTTAATCTTTGTGTTTTCTTATTTATTTCTGATAGAAGCAGCTAATTTTACAGCTTCTTCTGTAAGAGTTTTGATTTCATCAAATTTTCCGGCTTTTACTAAATCGCCTTTTACCATCCAGCTTCCGCCGCAGGCAATGATTTTGTCGCAGCTTAAATAGCTTTCCAGATTTTTAGCGCTTACACCGCCTGTAGGCATGAACTTCAGCCCAACATAAGGTGCTGCCATAGCTTTAATAGTAGCTACGCCGCCGAACTGCTCTGCCGGGAAGAATTTTACTACTTTTAATCCTCTCTTAACAGCCTGTGCAACTTCGGATGGTGTAATGCATCCTGGGAATACCGGAATCTCTTTTTCCAGACAGTAATCTACGATTTCAGGGTCAAATCCAGGGCTTACAATGAATTTTGCTCCTGCTGCTACTGCGCGGTCAACCTGTTCAATAGTAAGAACGGTACCAGCGCCTACAAACATATCCGGATATTCTGTGGTCATTACACGAATGGATTCCTCAGCGGCTGCAGTACGGAAAGTTACTTCTGCACATGGAAGTCCTCCCTCTACTAATGCTTTTGCCAGAGGTGCTGCATCCTTAACATCCTCTAAAACAACAACCGGTACTACTCCAAATCCTGCAATTTTCTCTGCTACTGTACTCATTTGCTACGTCCTCCTTTATTTTATCTTCGTTTCACATTATGAAACGTTATTTCGCAATATGATATCCTTTATTTGCATTATACTACTGCATTCTTAAATGTCAAGAGAAAGTAAAAATTTTTCTGTTGAATTTTCTGTTCCATATTTCTGGTTGCCACCTTCTTTGGAACGTGCTACAATCATGCCTATATGAACGTGAAAGAAGGAGAAGTATTATGGAAAACAAAAATCCCATCCAGGTTGCAGACCGCCTGTTTCTTGTAATGGAACAACTGGCTGAAACCGGACCGGTAACTTTGGCCGAGCTGTGCAGCCATCTGGATTTAAACAAAAGTACGGTTCACCGGCTGCTAAGCTCTTTGATGTATATGGAATATGTGAAGCAGGACAGCGAAACCGGAAAATATTCTCTCTCCTTTAAGCTGCTTGGTCTTTCCAATAAACTTTTAAGCCACATTGATATTCTGGATACGGTTCGCCCCTGTCTGAAAAAGCTTTCTGAAGAAACCGGAGAAACGGTACATTTTGTCCAACTGGACGGGCTGGAAGCTGTGTACATTTATAAAGAGGAATCTCATCAGAATTCCATTCGCATGGTATCCAAGGTTGGAAGCCGCATTCCTCTTTACTGCTCCGGCGTTGGCAAAGCCATGATGGCAGACATGCCAGCCTCCCAGGTACAGGCAATCTGGGAAGATAGCTCCATTGAGAAATTAACGCCTCATACTATTGTAGATTATACCCAATTTTCAGAAAAAATAAAAGAGGTGCGTGCAAAAGGATATGCTTTAGATGATGAAGAAAATGAACTGGGTGTCCGCTGTATTGCAGTGAGTGTTCCTGACTACAAAGGACGCCCCAAATATGCATTCTCTATTTCGGCTCCCATAGCCAGAATGTCAGATGAGCGTATAGAAGAACTGGCACACATTGTACTCCAGGTCAAGGAAGAAATCTGCCAGTGTATGAAATAAAAACTTTAAAGTCTCCCATACAATTCTGTGTTTTCAACTTTTGAACTGTATAGGAGATTTTTATTTTCCAAATCTCTATGCAAAATCAAGAAAAAAAATCTTTCTTTTTCATAAATCCTGTGATAGAATAAAGAAAAAGCATTATTTTCTTATTATCTATTGGCTCAACCAATCTATTTTCAATTCTTATTTCGGAAAATTCAAGCCTTTCCCGTAAGAAGCTGGAGATTCCGAAAAACCGGAATCTCTGAAAACCAAATAAAGGAGGTTCTAAATGAATGAAAAACAGATAAAGAAAAAAAAGGACAACGCTGCCCTTTGCCAGAATGCCAAGACCAATCTACAGTGGCATCCAGCTTTTGTTGCAGGAATACAAATTGAATTCGGAGAAGAAGCGGATTATTTAACCTTTACTCCAGAGCATTTACTTGGAACAAAGCCCATGCAAATAGATGTTTTGATTAAAAAGGAGTCTTATCCCAGGAAATTAATCCGGCATCTGCAAAAAACACATAATTATCAGAGCAAAGAAATAGAATCAGGAATCTATTATATAATTGGGGCACCTCTCCCTATTCAGATTATCGTAACCTCAAAACTATCTAAAAAAGAAAATCTGTGGCTTGGAAATCTAACCAATCATTTAAAAAACATAGAAGAAGTGCAAGACCTGCTTAGTGAATATAAAAAACACAAAAAAGATACACTTTACGAATCCGTAATGGATATTATTGTAAAAGCAAATCAGAAACTATTTGAGAAGGAAGGTGATGCTATGTGTAAAGCATTAGAAGAGTTAATGAAAGATGAGCTGGAAGCCCAAATGTTAAAGGGAAAAGCAATCGGAGCTGTGCAAGGTGAAAACCGCGTAAATGAACTAAATCAGAAGCTTATCAATCTTGGACGAATAGATGACATTTTAAAATCAGTCACTGACAAACTTTATCAGCAAAAATTATTTAAAGAATTCAACCTTTAAAAAAGAGCTGCTGCCCAATGCAGCAACTCTCTTTTAACTTATTCTTCCTCCTTCTTCCTGTGCTTTTTCCGATATTTCACACATTCTGTCAGCAGATATTCAATCTGTCCGTTCATGGAACGGAAATCGTCCTCTGCCCACTGGGCAATTTCATTCCACAGGGCAGCCGACAGTCTCAACGGTACTTGCTTTTTTGCTTTTTCTTTTCCCTTATTCTTGCTTTCGTTTTCCAGAATGTGTCACCACCTTACCGTATTTTTTAATAGAGACTGCCGCTGTTTACAATAGGCTGTGCGTCTTTGTTTCCGCAGAGCACTACCAGCAGATTGCTGACCATGGCGGCCTTTCTCTCTTCATCCAATTCTACTATTTCGTTCTCACTTAATTTTTCCAGCGCCATTTCTACCATACCAACAGCACCTTCTACAATTTTCTGTCTTGCATCAATCAATGCCGCCGCCTGCTGTCTCTGAAGCATTGCAGATGCAATTTCCGGTGCATACGCCAGATGAGTAATGCGGACTTCCTGGATTTGAATTCCTGCATTTTTCACCTTTTCCTGAAGTTCTGCACACATAATATCTGCAATTTCCTGGCTGCTGCCTCTCAGTGTTTTCTCATCTCCACCGTCTGTAACATCATAAGGATATTTCCTGGCTGTATTTCGGATAATGGAATCACACTGAATGGAAAGATATTCCTTATAATTCTCCACATTAATAACTGCCTTGGTAGGATTTACCACCCTCCAGATAGCCACTGCACCAATTTCCACCGGATTTCCCATCTGGTCATTCACTTTCTGTTTCTTATTATCCAGTGTCATGGTCTTTAAAGAAACTTTCCGGTTTGTTCCTTTGCCATCTGCACTGATTTTGAAAACAGGATTAATAGCAGTTACAAAAGGATTTACCCAGAAAAATCCTTCTTTTTTCAAAGTTCCGTAATAATTACCAAACAGTGCCAGCACAATAGCTTCCTTGGGATTCAGCACTTTAAGACCGCAGCACAGAATACCGCCGACTATCACAAGAACAGTTCCGGCAAACAAAAGTATACCGCCTGAAAGGTTTCCCCCTTGGTCTATCTGATAGATGCCAAACCCAAAACCTGCCACACCTGCTGCCAGCAAAAGAAGCGATAAGACTAACATACCAAATCCTGACTTTGCCTGCAACACTTTTTCTTCCTGAATCTTGTTTTTTACTTCATTCTTTTCTTCCTGGTTCATAACATAACCTCCTCTTTTGTACCTTCTCATCAATTTGATATCATTTTGATATCACTATAATATACTCTGTTTTCTCATTTGTCAATGGATTATTCATATCTCACAATTTCTTTTTTTAAGCGTTTCATAATCCGTTTCTCCAGCCTGGATATGTAAGACTGGGAAATTCCTAAAAGGTCTGCCACTTCTTTTTGCGTTTTCTCTCTTCCATCCGGCATATTGATTCCAAACCGCAGTCTTACAATGGTCTGTTCCCGTTTTGTCAGTTTTTCTATAGCTTTTCCAAGAAGCGTCCGCTCTACCTGACTTTCAATATCTTTATAAATAACATCCTCATCTGTCCCCAAAATATCAGATAACAGCAATTCATTTCCATCCCAGTCCACATTTAACGGTTCATCAATAGAAACTTCCATTTTCGTTTTGCTGTTCCTTCTTAAATACATCAAAATCTCGTTTTCAATGCATCTGGAAGCATAGGTAGCCAGCTTGATTTTTTTCACAGGATTAAAGGTATTAATTGCCTTAATTAATCCAATGGTTCCAATGGAAATCAAGTCTTCCACCCCCACACCTGTATTATCAAACTTCTTCGCAATATACACAACCAGACGCAGATTATGTTCAATCAGACAGGATTTTGCCTGTTGACTCCCGTGTTCTGTCAGCTCCTGTAATTTTTCTGCCTCTTCTTCCTGGCTCAGCGGTGCTGGCAATACCTCCGCCCCTCCAATATAGTGAATTTCGTTTCCTCTTGGCAGCAAAATTCCTGTAAATCTTGAAAACTGCGATTCTTTTTTTACACAAACGTCCATATTCATAAAGCTCCTCCTTAATTGTCCAAAATGGAAGGACTAATGATCATTTCATAGCTTCCCCTGTTGGAAAGCACTTCCCTGGAAAGTCCAATAGCTGCATGTGTGATGTGCTTCCTGGCTCCATGTGCCAGCACAGTCAGACTGTCTGCGGTGACCACCGGCAAAAGTCCTGCCCGGCATCCCACACTGGTATAGAGCAAAAACCGGGGATGCAAAGCCTGTAAAAACTCCCACTCCCCTGATTCTTTTGTTTTCATAGAGCAAAACTGTTCTAATTCTCCACGCTGCTCAGTGCTCAGTAATCTGCAGAAACTGCTGTACTCCATAACCGATACTGCTTTCCCTGTCTCCTGATCCCTGAGACAGTTTCCCGTATCATAAAGTCCCCTTGCCATAATTTCTTTTCCCTGAAAGGTCACCCTGACCTCACAAATGGGAAGTTCTTTTCCTTTTAAGTATTTACAGAGTCTTATGCCTATGTATAACATCCAATAAGCGGTAATCGTGATTGCCAGAAAGGAAAATACACTCTTTCTGATTTGATGGGGCAGGACTGACAAAAGCCCGCCCATGAGAAAATTTCCTCCCAGAAACAAACTCATTGCTGTCAGAAATCTTCTTACTGTCTGTACTTTACAGCCAGTCCATACCATGATAGCTGCCAGAATCAGATAGAACAGGATTAGAAAAACCGTCTGACCGTTTAACGTAACCACTATTCCACACATGCCCGCTGCTCCAATGCCTGCCCCCAAAAATGCTCTCCCGGGGTTGGCAGTTCCCCGAAGCATCTGATTGGTAAGACAAAGCACCAGAAAGTCCAGAATCAGGTTGACTACGAAAAACACATCCAGGTAAAATTCGCAGTACACAAAACACCCCCTAAACCTCTGCATGACTCTCTTACTTATCTGGAATAAGTACTGTTCATTATAGAGGTTAGGGGGTGCTGATTTTGTCAAAACCACAGGTATGCTTTCAAAATCTTTTCGACAGTGAAAAGCCCTGTTTTTCACCTTATGTTACCTGTTTTATGTCAATTTTTCTCTCTTTGATTTGATGCAGCTTTTCCAGCACACTTCGCATCTCATCTGCTTTTATCTGTCCAGGTGCAGAGGCTTGTCTGCCTGCTGCAAAAGTAATACAGGAGCCTGTAAATTCGCCCCAGATTCTGCTTAATACGCCGGATGCGCCCATGGACATGGTTACTATGGGTTTCTCACATTCCTGGTGCATCTGAATGGTAGCCTCTAAAACCGGACACAGATCTAAACTGCCTTGAGGCATAACCGCCATTTTCAGGATGTCTGCTCCACACTCATCCATGTAGCGCATACGCTCCTGCAGTTCTCCTGCATCTGGTGTTCTCTGAAAATGATGATTCGAAGCTACCACAAAAACGCCGGATTCCTGAAGGCTTTTTATCAGCGCTTTTGTTTCCTCCGGCTGAAAGAATACTTCTACATCCATCAAATCTGCCAGCCCTGTTCTGGCTGCCTTTTCTAACAGCTTTACATAATCTTCGTATAAAATCTCCTTTTCTCCTCCCTCCTGTCTGGTGCGGAAGGTAAAAAGCAGCGGAATTTCACCTAATTTGTCACTTATTGTCCTTAACATTTCCCAGATTGTTTCACCATTTTTCCCGGCTTCATAACAATCTACACGCCATTCTGCCAGATCCGGTTTCATGGACCTGATGATTTCTAAATCCTGTTCAATCTCTGCCCTGTTTTTTCCTGTAATGGGAATACAGATTTTAGGCATTCCCTGCCCAATAACCAGATTTTTTACTGTTACTGTCCTCATATTTTCCTTCTTTCTCCCGATCTTATTGTCTTTTCAGATAAGTTCGTACCTGATCCACCGGCATCTCCTGCCCTGTCCAGATACGAAAGGCCTCAGCTCCTTGCCAGATAAGCATGGAATAACCATTAAACGCTTTACACCCTGCCTGTTCTGCCATACAAAGTAATTTTGTTTTCCATGGATTGTAAATAATGTCTGCCACAGCCAGCTCTTCGTATAAAAAGCTGTTATCCGGAATCAGACATTTCTCTGTATCCGGCGCCATCCCCACAGAAGTTGCATTTACCAAAAGCCTGCTCTTTGTCAGAGCCTCCCGAAGCTCTCTTGGTTCTTCCAAATCGTGAAATTCAATGGTACAGGCGGTTTCCTTTGCCAATGCCTTCTGAAGTCCTTCCATTCTCAGGCGGTGTCTGCTTCCTGACCGCGCAAACACATGAATGGTTCCCACCTGATCAAGCGCTGCCTGGGCGCAAATAGCAGTGGCAGCTCCTCCCATTCCCAGAAGCGTCATGGTTTCTCCCTCCATGCGGATTCCCTGCTCTCTTACAGACTGCATAAACCCAACACCATCTGTATTGTGTCCAATCAGTCTGCCATCCCGGTTTTCCACTGTATTCACAGCCCCTATGAGACGGGCAGCCGGAGAAAGTTCGTCTAAATACTCTAAAATCTTATTTTTATTCGGCATGGTAAGATTAAAGCCTTTTACCTGTAAGGCGCGAAGCCCCTGTACCGCTTCTTTTAATCCATCTTCCTTCACATCAAAACACAAATATACCCAGTTAATTCCCAGTTTTCCAAAACTGAAATTATGCATAAGAGGAGAAATGCTATGAGCCACCGGACTTCCAAGCAATCCTGTAAGACATGTTTTTCCCGTAATTTGCAGCATGATAAAGCCTCCTGTCCTGAAACATTCTTTCTTATCAGTTTAAAAGGAAACTTCATTACTGTCAAGTTGAAAAGCGCAGAAACAGAAACAAACGAAAAAACTCCCACAGTCAAACCGCTAACCGGTTTCTATGGGAGTTTTTATTTTACCTTTTTATCTTCTGTTTTTCAGGAAATCCGGAATCTGGATATCTCTCTTTGGTACATTACTGGTAAAAGTAGTCTGTGCAGACTGGAGATTCGGCTGCTGGAACGTAGGTTGCTGGAAGGTTGGCTGCTGAAAACCTGCAGACTGCTGTGGTTCCTGAACCGACTGCTGCTGTGGAGCTGCCTGAGTTCTTACTGTTCTTCCTGTTCCTGCTGCTTTTTTATCTTTTGATACGCTGGCTTTTCTGGTTGTTTCATCATCCAGACCAGTAGCAATAACTGTAATTCTTACGAAATCTGCTTCCTTATCATCATACAGAGCACCAAAGATAATATTGGTATCTTCTCCTGTTAAGTTCTGTACATAAGTAGCCGCATCGTTGGCATCCATAAGTGAAATATCACCGGATACGTTAATAATAACATGAGATGCACCTTCGATAGTAGTTTCCAGAAGTGGACTGGATACAGCCTGCTGTACAGCCTGCATTGCCTTGTCGTCGCCCTTTCCTTCACCAATACCAATATGTGCCACACCTTTATCAATCATAACAGTCTGAACATCTGCAAAGTCCAGATTAATCAGAGCCGGCAGATTAATCAGGTCTGTGATACCCTGTACTGCCTGCTGCAGAACTTCGTCTGCCTTCTTCAGCGCTTCCGGCATGGTTGTGCGGCGGTCTACGATTTCCAGAAGTTTATCATTCGGAATAATAATCAGAGTATCTACGCTGTCCTTTAATTTTTCAATTCCTGACAAAGCGTTGCTCATACGGGTTTTTGCTTCAAAACGGAAAGGTTTTGTCACAACACCTACGGTCAGAATTCCCATTTCCTTGGCAACTCCGGCAACTACAGGAGCAGCACCTGTTCCTGTTCCGCCTCCCATACCGCAGGTAACGAATACCATATCGGCACCCTGGATAGCCTGTCTGATTTCTTCGATACTTTCTTCCGCAGCTTTTTCACCGATTTCCGGTTTTGCACCTGCTCCTAATCCCTTGGTAAGCTTCTCACCAATCTGAATAACCGTAGGAGCCTTACACAAAGTAAGCGCCTGCTTATCTGTATTCACTCCGATGAATTCTACTCCGCTGATGGCTTCCTCCACCATTCTGTTTACTGCATTATTTCCAGCTCCGCCTACACCTACAACAATAATTTTTGCAGATGACTCCGCTTCGTTTGTCATGATTTCTAACACGGTATTTCCTCCTTTAGTTCCCTTGTATGCTTTCAAATGTATAATATCTTCAGATAATTTGCAGTTTCATATGTTTGCATATAGATATATAATAAATGCTTTTTTTAAATTTATCAACTGCTAAATTTACTTTTTAAGAATTTTTTCTCCATTTTTTAGATTTTCTTTCTCTATTCTTCCGGATTTGCCCCTGATTTGGACTCTGCTGCATCTGTTCCATCACTGTATTCCAGTTGAGAATCATCAAACTCCTCCTCTTCTCCTGTATTCTCCTCCGGTTCATCCTCATTGTTCTGCTCTTCACCTTCCTGATTTTCTTCCTGAGTTAAAATACCGGCAGGCGGAGTTGTCGTTTCGGACTGAGAAGAAGGATCCTGATTTTCTCCCTCCTGTTCTTCTTCCTCCTCTTCTGCTGCTGCATTATCAAACACTACACCCGTTGTATCTTCCGTAATATTCTCCAGGTGAAGAATACCTTCCATGCCCTCAAGCTGCGGCAAAATTCCAGATAAACGGTTCATCTTTTCATCCATATTTTCGTCATTTCCAAGACGTACTTCCACCTCTCCATAATAGAGTACCAACTGATTCATATTATTAAAAACCAGCCGGTCCGGTTTCTGCTCTGATTTTTCCAGCATTTTTCCAACACTCAAAATCGTATTCAGCTTCTTCGTATTAATTCCTTTTAGCTTTTGTCCTACTTTCACAGACTTCACGCTCAGGCCATCAATCAAGGGAACTCCTTCCATTTGCTCCTCTGTAATAATCTGGATTACACCCTGACGGTCAAAATTCACATACTGCCCCTGAAATTCCAGGCAGCCTACCATCTGTTTTTCCTTTACATTTACCACAATGGTATTTCTGTTCTTCCGCTTAATGGTCACATGGTCAATCATTTGTGCATCTTTTGTTTTTTCCTCTGTTTTGGTCATCATAACCAGAATAGAGTTTCCCGCGTTTGGCGCATCCAGCACCATCTTCTTAATTTCCTCATCTGTATAATACTGATTACCCTCAATTTGTACTTTCGTAACCCGAAATCCTACAAAAAACACCAGCGCCGCAAGAATCATCACTGCTGCCACTGCCTCTATCAGAATCCTGTATAGCTTTCTTTTACTCATAAATGTCCCCTTAATCTTTTAAAATCCTGGCTCCCATATGAGAAAGATCTCTGCAGATATCCTCATAGCCACGTTCAATAAAATGCCTGTTCTCCACATAAGTCTCCCCCCTGGCTGCCAGGCCTGCCAGAACCAGCGCTGCGCCGCCTCTTAATTCCTGAGCTTCTACCCTTGCACCTGTAAGACTGTTTCCCCGGATTTTGGCTTTGCTTTGACAAACCTCAATCAAAGCCCCCATTTTCTGTAATTGAGAAACCATTTTAAAGCGGTCTTCAAAAATGTTTTCCACAATACAGCTATCCCCTTCTGCCGTAGCTAAAACCGCCATAAATACCGATTGAAGATCCGTAGGAAAGCCGGGATATATCTGGGTTTCCAAAAGCCGGACAGGCTTCGTGGCATTTAAACTGTGTAACGTTAGTTTACCACTGTTATACCTGTATTGTCCACCTATTTTCCCGTAAGCCCAAAGAAGCGCTTCCATTTCCCCAATGGGAGCACCCAAAAGCACGCCTTCTCCCCTGGTAATGGCACTAGCACAAACATAAGTACCGGCGGCAATACGATCTGCCGGAATCTGAAATTCTACATCGTGCAGTTCCCTAACCCCTCTGATTCTCAAAGTATCTGTTCCTTCTCCCAAAATATGGGCTCCGGCCGCCTTTAGAAATCTGCATAGCCAGGTAACCTCCGGCTCTTTGGAACACCCCAGAAGCAGTGATTCTCCGCTGGCGCAGACAGCACCTAAAATAGCATTTTGCGTAGCCCCCACACTGGATTTCGGAAAAGAAATCACCGCCCCCTGAAGGCCACATGTTTCTGCTATAAGCATCCCATTCTCTTCCCGAAATACTGCTCCCAGACGCTTTAAGGCATCCAGATGTAAATCAATGGGCCTCTTTCCAATAACACACCCTCCCGGATAAGGAACTGCCGCACTTTGGCACCGTCCCAGAAGACTGCCAAGAAGCACCACGGAAGAACGCATCTGGCTTCCTGCCTCCTCATCTACCGTAAAAGTTGTAATGTCCCCTCCATGAATCTCCAGTGTATTGCCTTTCCAGCAGGTTTTTGCTCCCAGATGGTTTAAAATATGCTCCATAAGAAATACATCAGAGATTTTCGGACATCCCAAAAGCACAGTAGTTCCCCTATTTAAAAGCGCGGCAGCCATCATTGGCAATGCCGCGTTTTTAGATCCCTGTATCTGCACTTCACCCTGTAAAGGAATTCCTCCTGTAATCTTTATTCCATTCAAGCCATACACTCCTCTGCGCTCAGATTCAACCATACTATAGTGTATGCCCTTCTTCTTTTATGGTTCCTCATAACGGCTTACAGAAAGCGCAAGCCCCATTTCCCCCAGAAGAAATAACACAGAAGTTCCACCATAGCTTACAAAGGGAAGAGTAATTCCTGTATTGGGAATGGTGTTGGTTACAACTGAAATATTTAAAATCACCTGCATAGCCATATGCCCCATAATGCCTGCGCCAATAAGCGCCCCGCACAAATCTTTTGCATGAGTGGCAATCACCATAAGACGCCAGATAAGAAGGCCAAACAACAGAATTAAAAGACAGGCTCCTACAAGTCCGGTCTCTTCACATACAATGGAAAAAATCATATCATTCTGAGCCTCCGGTACAAAACCCAGCTTTTGCAGACTGTTTCCCAGGCCTTTCCCGAAAATCCCACCGCTTCCTATGGCATATAAGCCCTGTATGGTCTGGAACCCTTTTTCATAGGCTTCCGGATTCTGCCAGATTGCAAGACGTTCCAGACGGTAGCTGGCCATACTTAAAAAAATTCCAATAAACAAAATCCCGCTGACTCCGATTCCCACAAAGGGCAGATACCTGGGATTGGACACAAAAATAAGAATCACACCAATGCCCAGAATAATAATTGCTGTACTCAGGTTATTGGTTCCCACAAGCCCCACAATAGGAAGGAGCAAAGCCATGGTTCCTGCCATTTGCAGCATCCCCTGTTTCTGCTCCTTTCCTTTTTCAATCACACAGGTCAGAAGCAGAATCACTGCTACTTTGGCAAATTCCGATGGCTGAAAAGAGAAAGGTCCCAGGGACAGCCAGCGCCTGGAACCATTATATTCATCCCCAAACATCAAAACTGCCAGGGATAACAGCAATGAAACAACATAGAAAAAAGGCGCAAACCTTACCAGCATATGATAATCCATACAGGAAACCAGATACATTCCCACAAGTCCAAGGGAAGTGGCAAATAATTGTTTCTTAAAATAATACCCAGCATCATGAAATTTCACTCTTCCATTGTAAGCGCTGGTACTATATAGAAATAACAGCCCGAAAAGAACCAGAAGTATTACCAAACACAACAGCACATAATCAAAATGCCTTTCTTTCTTCTTTTCCCTGTCCAAAGCAGCTCTCCCCTTGTGCAACCAGTTCCTTTATTTATATGCTTTCAGTCTGCCTACATATTCTTTAAATTTATCTCCCCGCTGTTCATAGTTATCAAATTGTCCCCAGCTTGCACATGCGGGAGAAAGAAGCACTGCATCTCCTTTTTGTGCTTTTTGCGCACAGATATTCACTGCTTCTTCCAGATTATCTGCCAGAATGGTATTCATAAATCCGCAGGCATGGGCAGTTTCCTGAATTTTTTCTCTGGTCTGGCCTATGAGCACCAGATATTTCACCTTTCCGTCAAAAGCCTCAATCCACTCTTCATAGGAGGACTCCTTGTCATAGCCTCCCCCAATCAACAGCGTTGGACGGTTCATGGCCTGAATCCCCTTAATGGCTGCATCCGGATTCGTTCCCTTAGAATCATTGTAATAAGCCACACCCTGAATTTCATCCACAAACTCAATTCTGTGAGCCACAGCTTTAAATTCTGTCACTGCCCTTCGGATAATTTCCACTGGAACTCCTGCATAATATGCCATGGCTGAGGCTGCCATTACGTTTTCATAATTATGCTGTCCCAACAGCTTCAAATCCTTCGTATCTACAATTTCCAGCTCCTGGTCTTTGGTTCTTAAAAGGATTTTGCCATCTTCCAGAAAGATGCCCTGCTCAAGTCTTTGTACACTTGAGAAAAAGACTACGGTTGCCCCACAGCCGGCTGCAAATTCCCGTAATACCGGGTCTTCATAATTTAAAATGCAATAATCCTCTTTGGTCTGATTTGCTGCAATCAGCTCTTTTACCCGGATATATTCTTCCATGGTATGATGACGGTTTAAATGATCCTCTGTAATATTCAAAATTCCGGACACATCCGGTCTGAAGGTATCTGCGGTTTCCAACTGAAAACTGCTGATTTCTGCAACCGTACAACTGGTATCTTTCATGGAAAGAGCTTCTTTTGTATAAGCATTTCCAATGTTTCCTACCACATAAACCTCATCATAGGTATTTCTGGCTGCCCGGTCTGCTTTCATAATCTCACCCAACAGGGCTGTGGTTGTGGTTTTTCCATTGGTCCCTGTAATGGCAAGCACCTTTCCTGCTCCCATCTGATATGCCAGTTCCACCTCGCCCCAAATGGGAATTCCCGCTGTCCTTAACTGCTCTACAGCAGGGATGTCCAAAGGTACCCCCGGGCTCATAACCACCAGATCCAGGGTAGAAATCAGCTCTTTTGGAAGTTCTCCCAGTACAATGCTGCAGACAGAGCCAGTCCCCAGTTGTTTTCTGATTTGTTCCTCCTGAAGCTTTTCATTTCCATCATAAAGCACCACCCTGGCTTCTAAGGCTTCCAAAAGCTTCACAGCGCCGATACCGCTGATTCCGGAACCAAATACCAGCACCTTTTTATTCTCTACTTCACTTCTTAGCAATTTCATACTTCTTTTCCTCGTTTTCCAATCTTCTCTGCCTGTTAAACACCCATAAGAGCTATGAGGCATAATACTGCTGTTACAACGGAGAATACTGCCACGATTCTGGTTTCAGACCATCCGCACAGCTCAAAATGATGATGAATAGGAGCCATTTTGAAGAAACGCTTTCCATGGGTGGCCTTAAAATAAGTAACCTGAATCATAACAGAAAGCACTTCCACCACATAAACAAGACCAACCAGAATAATAAACAAAGGCATCTGCAGCATATAAGCTGTTCCCGCCACAAAGCCTCCTAAGGCCAGAGAACCTGTATCCCCCATGAAAATCTTGGCAGGATATACATTAAACAGTAAAAATCCCATAAGCGCCCCAACTACCGCGCAAGTAATGGGTTCAATGCCGCTTTTTGTTCCAATGGCCATAACAGAGAAAAAGGTTGCCACCATAATGGTCACAGAAGAAGCCAGCCCGTCCAGCCCGTCTGTAAAGTTCACACCATTTACCGTTCCAATTACTGCAATAAACAGAATGGGAATGGTAAGAATACCAAAATCAATCTCATGTCCCGGCATAAATGGAATTTTCATGGTCATAGGAACGTCTGTAAACTTCATGAGATAAAAAGCAAAAATTCCTGTCACCACAATCTGACATGCCATTTTCTGTCCAGGCATGAGACCATCTGAACGTTTCAGAACTACTTTTAAATAATCATCCAGAAATCCGATAATCCCAAAGCCCAGGGTAAGAAACAGGATTGGAATAATCTTTGGGTAATCCTTCACATAAATCAGGGAAGTCACTACCGTGGACAAAAGGAAAATAATACCGCCCATGGTAGGAGTTCCTGCCTTTTTCAGATGAGACTGCACGCCTTCTACACGCTCTGTCTGTCCCATTTTCAGTTTTCTCAGATAAGGAATCACAATCGGTCCTAATAATACACTGATTGCAAAGGCAATCAGCACTGGTAATGCCATAGTAAATTCTGTCATAGTACACCTCTTTTTTATGTATTTTACTCTTTTTCAGTATAATGCTTTTTCCCTCATTTATCAACCTTGAATCCCCATATACGGAAGAATGTTGTCAAAGATATCCCGGATAACAGGAGCCGCAATGGTTCCTCCATAGTACACACCCTGGGGATCATGAATCAGACACAGCCCCAATACCTGAGGTTCCTGTGCCGGAGTAAAGCCAAGAAACGAAGAAATATAGCGGTGAGCGCTTCTTGGCAGCGTCTGGGAGGTTGCAGTCTTTCCTCCAATGGTTCTTCCCTCTATGGCAGCATTTTTACCGGAGCCTTCTGACACCACCTTTTCCAGAATGTAACGCACCTGTTCTGAAATTTCCTCTGATACAATCCCCTCCTTCTCCGGATAGCGAAGGGTTTCCACCAGATTTCCTTCCCGGTCTGTCACTTTTACTCCAAAATGCGGCGTAATCCGTTTTCCCCCATTAATCAGGGAGCTTACAGTGGTTGCCAGTTGTATGGGGGTAATCTGAAAAGACTGGCCAAAAGAAATGGTAGCCAGCTCTACCTCTCCTACTTTTTCCTGTTTGTGCATAATCGTGGATGCTTCTCCCGGAAGATCGATTCCTGTCTTTTCCATCAAACCAAACTGCTTAAAATACCGGAAATAATTATCCACTCCAAGGCGCAGCCCCACCTCAATAAAAACAGGGTTACAGGAATTCATGGCTCCTTCTACAAAGCTCTCCGCTCCATGTCCTGTCCGCTTGTGGCAGTGAATTCTTCTATCTTCCACAATCTTAAAACCCGGACAGGAAAACCGATCCTCCATGTGCACCACTCCCTGGGAAAGTCCTGCTGCCATAGTAATAATTTTAAAGGTAGAGCCAGGTTCATAAGTGTCATTTATGGTAAGATTTCTCCACATTTTATTACAGGCATCCTGAAGTTCTTTTTCTGTCATGCCGGAAGTGTCCTCATCTGTATTCAGGGTAAAGGGCTCATTGAGATTAAACTCCGGCACATTGGCATTGGCATAAATTTCTCCGGTCTGAGGGTTCATAAGAAGAATGGACACCGCATCTGCCTGTTTTTCTTCCATAACCTTCCAGGCAGCCTGCTGAGCATACATCTGAATGTTTTTGTCCAGACTGACATGCAGGTCATATCCCGGCACAGGCTCCACCCTTTGTTCACCAAGTTCTGATAATTCAACCCCTCTGGCATCTGTTATGGTAAGAATCTTTCCATCAATTCCCCGAAGGGCTTCTTCATACATAACCTCCAGTCCAATGATTCCCTGATTATCCCCTCCGGTAAATCCAAGAACCTTGGACGCCAGCTCCTGATAGGGATACTCCCGCTTAAAATCCTCATCTACCTTTACTCCCTCCAGACCATAGCTCCGGATTTTGTCTCCCACGTCTTTCTCTACATTGGTTTTAACTCGTTCAATGGCTGATACAGTTTCCACCCTCTTTCTTGCTGTTTCCTCAGACAGCCCCAGTTCCTTACACAACATGGCAATGACTTTTTCCGGTTCTTTCACCTGGCTGTGAATCACAGAAATAGTGCACACTGCTTTATTATCCGCCAGCACCTCCCCATTTCTATCCAGAATCCTTCCTCTGGCAGCCTTAATATCACGCTCACGTTCATGCAGTTCCTCTGCTTTTTTTGCGTAATAATCGGAACGGATTACCATAAGATAAACCATACGCCCCATAAGCCCCAAAAGCATACACATACATCCTAAAAATACAATCACTGTTTTCTTCTTATGGTAAGTCCTGTTTTTTCTCATATTTGCCGCCTTGCAGGTTTATCCTTATACTATATGTCCAACACATGTTTCTATGACAAAAAGCTGTGACATGAAAATGCACCTTACGCTTTCATGCCACAGCTTCTCTTTTTATCTTCTGATATCATCTTCTAATTCGTCTAAATCATATTCATCCTCATATTCCGGGTCATCTGCCTCGATTCCCGCGTCTTCATTGGTAATTCCGTCTGTCTCCTGGTCATTAATATCCTCTTCGTCAATGGGGTCTCCATCTCCAAAGCCCTGATCCAGAATTGTTCCGTATGGATTGGAAACTCCGTCTTCCACAATATCTGTCATTTTAGGAACACCGTAGAAGCCCTGCCACAATACCGTTTCCTCCACTACAGGCTCATCCTGATAAATATTCATATATGGCAGCACCTCAGACATAATTGCCTGTGATAAATACTGGGCGTAGGTACTGGACGCCTGCTTTTCCACGTTTGGCGTATCTACAACTGTATAAATCACCATTTCCGGTTTATCAAGAGGCGCAAATCCAATGAAAGATACCAGATAATTTCCCTTTTCTTTCTCATTTAATTTTTCCGCTGTTCCCGTTTTACCACCCATGGAATATCCCTGCACCTTTGCAGAGCGGCTGGTACCATTGGTGACACTCAGTCCCATATACTCTCTGATTTTGGCAGATACTTCTTCAGAAACAGGCTGTTTTAATACATTAGGATTAATATTTTTTACGGTTTTTCCATCTTCGTCTGTAATTTCCTTTACCAAATGAGGCTGATAATAAGTACCACCATTAATTGCCGCAGAAATCGCCGAAATTTCCTGAATCATAGTACAGTTAAAGCCCTGTCCAAAAGCAGAGGTAGACAATTCCATCTCATACATATTATCTTCTGAGAACAAAAGTCCCGTCTCCTCACTCGGAAGGTCAATTCCTGTTCTGGTGCCAAAATTAAATTTCTTCTGGTATTCCAGAAATAACTTCGTACCCATTTTTCGTCCAATAGCCATCATTCCGTCATTACAGGAGTTCTGAATAACCTCCCCAAGGCTCTGAGAACCATGGCTATCCGGATAAACAGCGCAGCGGACATAATCTTCACCGATTTCCTCTCCACCGTCACAGATAAAACGGTTTGCCTCTGTAATTGCTCCTGATTCCAAAGCGCTTGCCACAACCACAGGCTTAAATGTGGAACCCGGTTCAAAGTTCTGGCTGACACAGTAGTTTTTCCACATATCAAACAAAGCTTCCTTTGTCTCTTCATCATCCATGTTTTCAATTTCATACTCTGTGTAGCTTCCGCTTAAATCACGGGGATTATTCAAATCATAGGTTCCTGAACTTGCCATAGCCAGAATCTCTCCATTATTAGGATTCTGAATAATAACAGCAATATTTTCCGCACCTTTTTTCTTCGCATTTTTCTTGTTATTAGGTCCCGCAGACAAAGCTCTGTCAAAGGCTGAAATATACTTCTCCACAATTTCCTGAATGGTGGCATCCAGGGTTGTGGTAAGATTCTTCCCATTGACCGGGTCAATAATGTTCTGCTCCAGAGAAGAATTATCCGAAAGATAACCAAAGGTTCGTCCATTGGTTCCGTTTAAGGTACTGTTATAATAGCCTTCCAGCCCCCAGGTAGCCGTATCTCCTGCATCTGTAAAGCCGATTACATCACAGGCCAGACTTCCAAGAGGATAAATCCGCTTATAAGTATCCTCAAAATAAACGCCCTTTACTCTCTGACGCCTGGTAATTTCTTCTTCCCCCAGAGCCTCTTGTTCTTCCTTGCTTTCCGGCACTTCCAAAGATTCCTCAAAAGCGCGGCGCTCATCCATGGTAACTTCTTTTTTCAGAATCTGGTATCTGCTGTCCTTTGTTTCCTCATTTGTCAGCAGACCATCCACCACATCCTGCTCAATATCAAAATATTCTTCCAAAGCAGCTTTGGTAGGATCCTTGTATTTATCGTTATTATTGATTTCCACACAGTCTAAAACCAGGTTGTAAACCTTCACACTATTTGCCAGCATGGTTCCGTTGCGGTCTGTGATACTGCCCCTTCGGAAAGGAACCGTAGTATCTGTGTACTGCTGCTGAGACTGTGTGAGAACCTGCTGGGTATATTTATTGCCTGACTTTGCATTAATCCAGGTAATTCCCACCAATAAACCGACTAAAGCCAGCAGAGAACATCCAAATACCCCCGCCAGCTTTATCTTCATCTTCTTCGTAAGTTTTCTTTGTTTTGATTCGTTTTTTCTCAATCTTCCACCTGCTTATTTTTCTGGTACGTCCTGATACTGTCTTACGTAGTTATTATTTCCCGGTGTATAATACTTAATCTGGTCTTCCTCCGCGTATTCCATTCCCAATTCATTAATGGCTCTGTCGCGGATTTCCTCCAAATCCACATTTGTCATAATCTCACTGTAATATGCGTCATTATCAGATTTCAGTTCATTAAGCTCCAGTTCCTTTGCATCTACTGCGCTCTTTTGCGCTGTTACAAGCGCGGTCAGTTTAATATAGTGTACGCAGGCTCCGGTTGCCAAAGCACAGACCAAAATCAGGAAAGCAATATAACCCTTTCCCATATTGGTGCTTTTCGCCCGGTTCTTCTGTGCAGTTTTGCTCAGTTTCTTCTTTGGCCGAACAGGTACCTCTTCCAAACGGCGCGCTGCATTCCCATCTTCATAGTATGCCTGACGCACCTGCGCTCTTCTGTTGTCATATCGGTTATGGTTCCTTGTACTTGCCATGAAGTTCTCCCTTACCAGGTTATTTTCCTGCTACTGCTTTTACTGCTTAACTTTCTCAAACACTCTTAGCTTTGCACTCTTTGAACGTGGATTTACCTCAAGCTCCTCTTCGCTTGGAAGAATTGGCTTTCTGGTAATCACTCTCCCTTTTGACACATTTCCACATACACACACCGGAAATCCCGGTGGACAGGTACATGGATTCTCATTTTGCTTAAAAATCGTCTTCACAATACGGTCTTCCAAAGAATGAAATGTAATAATACAAATCCTTCCCTTATCATTCAAAAGGTCAATCATATCATCCAGTGTATTTCTCAGCACATCCAGTTCCTGATTCAGTTCAATCCTGATAGCCTGAAATGTCTTCTTGGCCGGATGGCCTCCCACTGCACGCATTTTCATGGGAATTGCCCGTTTAATAATCTCAGACAATTCTCCTGTTGTTTCTATACTCTTCTCCTGTCTTGCCAGGCAGATGTGCTTTGCAATGTTTTTTGCAAACTTGTCTTCTCCGTAGTCCCTGATAATCCGGTACAGTTCCTGTTCTGTGTAAGTATTCACAATGTCTCTGGCTGTTCTTGGATTTCTCTGGTCCATACGCATGTCAAGAGGGACATCCTCCCTGTACGTAAATCCCCGCTGGCTGTTATCCAACTGGTAGGAAGATACCCCCAAATCCAAAATAATCCCATCTACAGATGTGATTCCTATCTTCTGTAATTCTTTTTTCATGTTGCAATAATTGCTGCGGATGATAGTTACCTGCTCCCTGAATTCCTGTAACCGTTCCCCCGCAGCTCTTATTGCAGCTTCATCTTGATCTATGCCTATCAAGCTCCCCTTGGCAGATAACTGCTGACATATCCTATAGGAATGTCCGCCGCCTCCCAGTGTTCCATCTACATAAATCCCGTCAGGTTTTACCTTCAAATTCCCAACAGTTTCTTCCAGTAATACGGATTTGTGTTTAAATTCCATGATTCTCTCCTAGCATTTTCTCAGATTACAATGCCCATACTCTGCATTCCTTCTGCAATAGCATCCATATCCTCATAATTGCTGTTCTCCAACCACTTTTCCTTACTCCAGACTTCAATTCTTGTAAGATTTCCCGTGAGTACCACATCCTTATTCAGACCTGCAAACTCCCGCAGCGTTGACGGTACGAGAATTCTCCCCTGCTTGTCCAGTTCACATAAGGTTGCACTGGCCACAAAGAAACGTAAGAAGGCTCTTGCATTTTTATCATTAAGTGGTAAAGCTTTCAGCTTTTCTTCGAAGTTCTTCCATTCTTCATTTGGATAAATGGAAAGACAGCCATCCAAGCCTTTTGTCAACACGAAATTCTCTCCAAGCTCTTCCCTGAACTTGGAGGGAATAATCATCCTGCCCTTGGCATCGATTGTATGACTATACTCTCCCATAAACATAATGAATGACCTCTTCTTTCGCAGATCAGGAATCTCCCCTTCCTAATCTTCATGGTCTGTGTGAGACACTTCTGCCACCAGTGCCCCATTTCCCACCACTTCTCACCACTTTCTACCACTTATGCATTCATTCTATACCAAGATAAGTAATTCTGCAAGGGGGAACATATGTTTTTCTGCAAAAATAAAAAAAGACGGAGCCCTGAAAACATCTATGGTTTCCAGGGTTTTCCATCTTTTTTCTTCTTCCGTCTGCTGTCCTTATGAACAGCTTTGCTGATTCATTATCATGTACTCTTCAATCAGGCAATCTAACATTCTGCTGATTTTTAAAATCTCAAGGAAGCAGTATTTTTGTTCAATCGCAGCATCTAATTGCTCTCTTGTGTGTTCGATTTCCCATTTCAGCTCTTTTCGGGTCATTTGCACTCTCCTGTTGTTTTCTGTCTGTCACAGGTTCTGACATTTCTCTTATACTTTGACAGTACCGAACTTTTTATGCATTTGTATAGTAATCTTTAAACATTAAAACGGAAAAGAATCACATCTCCGTCCTGAACTACATATTCCTTGCCTTCCATGCGAACCAGACCTTTTTCTCTGGCGCCTGCATAGGAACCGCAATCCAGTAAATCCTGATAGTTAACTACTTCTGCTTTAATAAATCCACGTTCAAAATCCGTATGAATTTTTCCTGCTGCCTGAGGCGCCTTTGTTCCCACCTTAATGGTCCATGCTCTTGTCTCATCCTCTCCTGATGTAAGGAAACTTAAAAGTCCTAACAAACGGTAGCTGGCAATAATTAATTTTTCCAGACCGGACTGCTGTATTCCCAAATCCTCCAGAAATTCTTTCTTCTCATCTTCTTCCAGTTCTGAGATTTCCTGTTCAATTTCTGCACACAGTGCAAACACTTCACTGTTTGTCTTAGAGGCATACTCACGAACCTGCTGTACATAAGGATTGGAGGCTCCGTCATCGGCAAGATCATCTTCGGATACATTTGCAGCATAGATAACTGGTTTCCAGGTAAGCAGGTTATAGCCCTTCATATATAATTCCTGGTCCTCATTTTCCAGTTCCATAGAAGAAGCCGGTTCTCCACCTTCCAGATGCGCTTTAATCTCTTTTAAAAATTCCAGCTCTTTTGCTGCTTCCTTGTCCATTCTGGCTGATTTTGTAGTTTTCGCAATTCTTCTCTCCAGGATTTCCAGATCAGAGAAAATCAGCTCCAGGTTAATAGTCTCAATATCACGAAGCGGATCAATACATCCGTCTACATGGATAACATTTTCATCTTCAAAGCATCTTACCACATGTACAATAGCATCTACCTCACGAATGTTTGCCAAAAACTGGTTTCCAAGACCTTCACCTTTGGATGCGCCTTTTACCAGGCCGGCAATATCTACAAATTCAATCACTGCCGGAGTCACCTTTTTGGACTGATAAAAATCTCCCAATAATTTCAATCTTTCATCCGGAACTGGAACAATTCCCACATTTGGGTCAATGGTGCAGAAGGGATAATTTGCAGACTCTGCTCCTGCTTTTGTCAGTGAATTAAACAATGTGCTTTTTCCTACGTTTGGGAGACCTACGATACCTAATTTCATTTTTATCTTTACCTGTCCGAAAACCCTTGATTTTACTTGGTTTTCGCCTTTCTCTATCTTTCTTTTACGCCTTTTTTACGCCATTTTATTTTATGGCGGCGTAGCGATTTCAAAGTCTAATGCAAGTATAAAGTATAGCATAAGGTTCTTTGTTTTTCAATCTTAACAGACAGATATTTTAGACTACCAAAGGTAGGCAGAATTTCGTGTTCTTACCCATTGCAACCTACTTTTCTGTGGCTCCAATAGGCTAGATTGTATGTTTTTCTCATGTAAGCCTACTTTTTTTCGTCCTAAATAGGCTAAATCTTATGTTTTCCTCTTCTAAGCTTACTTTCTATAAAGAAAAAATAAGTTGAATTTATAAAATCTTTCTTAGCAACCTATTCGGCTTTAGAATAAATAGATTAGATTTCAGAATTTCTTAAACGCCACCTATTCGTGCCTGAAAAATGTAGGCTAAAAATTATAAAACAATACTTTTAGCCTATATGCCTCAAGTTCCCGGTGATTCATTAACCTTCGCATCCATACGCACAAAGTAGTTCGTCTTAGGATTGACTGCAAAAAAGATATCCTTTAAATGCATAAAGCCAGATATATCTATTCTTTTCTAAACAAACTGATTACAACCCATGCCGTTGCTATGGCTTGCATAATAAAAAAGAAATTACAAACGAATCTCATACCAAAGGATAATGTTGAATCTCCCACAAAACCAACACCTATACAAGCCGCACCTATACTGGATAAAATACTATCACAGTAATAAAAATTTTATATCCTCTCTTCATCTCACATCTCACGTATCTCTCATATCTTCTATATAATTTTTACAAATCTCTTTCTTACCACATCTATTTTGGTATTTGAAACAATGGAGCGGTTACGCCCTTTGAGCTTAAAATTTTCTACTTATATGTCAACGCTTCTCCCGAAAATAGATTTCTATCTAATAATAACTTCATAACAGCAACAACTGCTTTTATGCGAATATCATGTTTTGTATAGAGTTTCCATAAAATCATCCAGAAATCCACCCCCTGTAATTAGATATATATATAATTAATTTGACTTTCATAAAATAGTATGTTACATTGTATTTATAAAATAATATCAACAGAAAGGAGATTATGATGTCTAACTTAGACCAAAAAATTGAAAATGTTGCAAACAAAATTGAATTTGCCGCAAATAAGGCATGGAAAAAACGTTCCTTTCGCATTGTATCTAAATCTATATCTGCTATAGTAGAAGTCGGATTGATGATTGGTGCTTTGCATTTTTCTGAAAAGGGTCATAAATCAATTGCTGCCTGTCTGTTTGGCTTAGGCGCTGTAGGACTTGTCTGTGATTTGTTATTGAACAGAAAATAGACAGTACGCTAACTATGTGGTACATTATAAGCAAATGATATAAACGGAGGCATGTACGTATATATGGAAAACAAAGGCGCAAAAACACTGCATCCTTTCCTGGAAACTCTGGGACTTATCTATATGACAAAAAACTTTGAAGCGGTAAAAACAGATCTGCTAAATTCTTTAAAAGAAATGAATATCGACGGAGCTCAGTTTTATAAGCAGTATCTTTCCTATTTAGATAATTATGTACAGGTGTTTGAAGATACTTATGCTTTAAAGCAAGAAGAAACCTTTTTCTTTGGATACAATACAGAATTTTTCCTCACTGTCCTGGCCATGGCAACCGAACTTTTTGAGTCTAACGCAGAACCCGACCAACTAACCCAATCCCATATTTTTTCTGTAATGAACTCATTTTTGAAACAAAAGAACTCCGAAAAGGCTTCTAATTCCAGTGACATGGAAAACTGGTTTTTATTGCTCCAGTCCTCAGAATACTCTGAGGATACCAAATGGCGGCTATTGGAATTAATCCATAATCCGGTAAGAAAATTCCAGGAACTCTTCCATATTTACGAAAACAACCGTACTGCTTTTGATGTCACCTTCCAAAAGAATAAAAAGCAGTTAGAAAAATTAGTGTCCCAGGCTCCGTCTGAGCCTTCGGATGTAATATGCAGCCTTATGTCAGAATTTCATCCAGAGTCCAAAAGATTCTACCTTACAGCAGTGCTTCCCCTCATGGAATGGATTACACCTACTATTATTTTTCAGGGAGTTCTGACAAATAAGCTGGATTTGTATCAGAAAAATTTAGAAAATGCCAAAGAAATGCTTCCACCGATTTTAAAGCTTCTGGGTGATAAAAGCAAATTTGAAATTTTGTGTCTTTTAAAATCCCATGGAAGATATAACCTGGAAATTGCAGAAGAACTACAGTTAACCCCTGCAACTGCCTCTCATCATATGAGTCTTCTGCTCTCTAATCATATGGTAACTGTTGAGAAAAAAGATGGGCGGGTGTATTACCAGCTAAACCAGGAAACCTTAAGAGAAATTATGAAATGCTTTAGGGAGATTTTTTTGTAAATCTCCCCATCCATGATATTTTTTACTCCAAATCCTCCCTGCTGATTGCAATGGACGGATAATGAGAAAGTTCTGTCAAATCCACATCCAGGGGTACACTGTAAACCATATAATACCGCTCTGGATGTGCCTTTGTCAGTTCTCTTATCTTTTGTTCTGCCCATTCTTTCTTTTCAGTGGCATACACCACTGAGACAACGCCAATCTTATCCTTCTCTGCTTCCTCTACATTCCCGCAGAGAATCACTTTTAACGGCGCCTCTCCACCTAAGCCCTGTTGTATATATTCCTCATAACTGCTCATCCCTTTGCCCTCCTCTTTTAATCTCTCGACATCACCATCAACACCATGCCCGTCCGAAATTCCACCCTTGCTGTTTCTTCCTGAATCTCATTGCTGACGCCAATTCCGTCATAATTCGTCATGGTGTACTCATGCAGTGGATATTTGAATCCTGTTAAAGTCATGCCTTCAACCTTATCACTCATGGAAAAAAAGGAAACATATTTACCGAATTGTTTTTCTTTTTGAATGGTAAAAGGCTTATCCAAAACTGTTAAGGCGTTGCGGCTGTCCAGAATCCACGCCTCCACGCCCTGGATTCTTGCCGCAGTCAGCGACTGCAGATTTCCCATATAATGGTCCAGTCTCCCCCCTGTGGCGCCCAGCAGGAATACCCGGCTGCTGCCCAGCTTTATGGCAAGCTCCAGGCCGATTCTGGTATCTGTGGCGTCTTTTTCCGGTTTATAGCGCTTCACCGGAATTTCAGACTGATGTTCATAATAATCCAGAACTTCCCGATCAATACTGTCAAAATCCCCTAAAATATAATCTGGATGTATGTTCTGCCTGTAGCAAAAATTCAGCCCTCTATCAATTCCAATAATACAGTCTGGTTTTAAATCTTCCAACACCGTTAAGGCGAAATCCTCTTCCAAAGGACCGCCACACAGCAGTAAAGTATCCATTATTCTTCCATCATTCCTTTCAGCTCTTTTATGTTTTCTTCAATATTGCCCTTAAACACAGCAGAGCCTGCCACAATAATGTTAGCCCCTGCTTCTAAAACTTCCGGAAGAGTGGTTTTATTAATTCCCCCGTCTACCTGAATGTCCAGTTCCAGCCTCTGCTCTTTTGCCATGGCGCGAAGTCTTCGGATTTTTTCTGTACAGTAGGGGATATATGCCTGTCCTCCAAAGCCAGGATTTACGGACATCACTAACGCCATATCCGCCAGCCCCAGCACATGCTCCAGCACGGAAACCGGAGTAGCCGGATTAATGGCAACGCCACATTTGCAGCCTAATTCCCGAATCAGGTGCAAGGTTCTATCCAGATGGGTACAAGCCTCTGCATGAACGGTAATCATATCCGCGCCTGCCTCAACCAGTTCTTCTATGAGATGGTCTGGTTCTTTTGCCATAATATGTACATCCAGAAACAGGTTGCTTACTTTTCTCACAGATGCAAGCACAGGAGTTCCCATAGAAATCGTCGGAACAAACTGCCCATCCATAATGTCAATATGCAGCCATTTCGCTCCTGCCTGCTCTGCCCGTCTGATGTTGTCTCCCAAATTGCAAAAATCCGCTGCCAAAATAGAAGGGGATAATTGATATTCCATGTACTAATACCTCCGTTTTTCCTCTAATTCTCGATACATGTCAACATAATTTTTATAACGTTCCTTACTGATTTTACCATTCTCCAGAGCTTCTTTTACACTGCAGCCAGGTTCATGGGTATGGGTACAGGGCAAAAATCTGCAAGTTCCTTCATATGGCGAAAACTCCGGGAAATAAAACCGCAATTCTTCCTTTTCCATATCTTCCACATAAAAGGAGGTAAATCCAGGGGTATCCATAAGATACGTGTTTTTCTCTAATTCAATAAGCTGGGTATGTCTGGTGGTATGGCGGCCTCTTCCCAGCTTCTTGCTGATTTCACCTGTCTCCATCTGGATTCCGGGAGCCAGCAGATTAGTAAGTGAAGATTTGCCCACACCGGAAGGGCCTGCCACTGCTGTGGTTTTATTTTGCAGCACTTCCCGCAGTTTCTGAATCCCCTGCTCTCTCTTTGCACTGGTAAACAAAACCTGGTAACCGCAGGGTTCATACATATCCTGAATTTTCTCTCTTTCCTCTTCCTGGAAAAGTTCCTCTTTATTGATACAGATTACCACAGGAATCTTTTGTCTCTCCATAGTAATCAAAAAACGGTCCAGCAAGGCAAAATTAGGATTTGGCTCCTTTGCCGCAAAAATCACCAGGGCTTGGTCAATATTTGCCACAGCCGGACGAATCAAGGTATTCTTCCGCTCCAAAACAGCTATTACATTTCCCTTTTTGTCTTCCTCATCCAGAATCTCCAGTTCTACAAAATCTCCCACCAGAGGCTTCAACTTCTCTTTTCTGAAAATCCCTTTTGCCTTACATTCATATACCTGCTGATTCTCCGCCGACACATAATAAAATCCGGCGATTCCCTTAATAATTCTTCCCTGCATAAAACCTACCTTTTCTTTCTTTTTTACACATTCCTCATTATATACTGTTTGGGGGATAATGGCAACCTGTGAAAAAAGCAGAATTATTCTTTGGACGCAATTAGGCATCTTAGTACTGTTTACGCTCAGTCTGCGCTCCCTTTGAGCCTGTAGTCTCAAAGAGTGCTCGACAGATTCGCTTGAACAGTACTAAGATGCCTAATTGCTGTTTAATGAAATATTTCTACTTTTTGTCTATTATTTAGTTTGTTTGTGAAACATACCCACTTTAACTCTACTGTACTTCTTTGAATTCCAGTGGATATTTATAAATGGTTTTGTAGGTTCCATCTGATTGCTTTTCTGCAAAATACAGGGTTCCGGTTTCTACACCATCTTCTCCTACAATATCACCAATTTGTTTGTTGAAGTCAATGTAATCCCCTTCTAATACTACCTTTCCACCACTTGTTTCATCACCGTTGTCATTCTGTACTAAACGAAGCTGTACAGCTCCACCTTCATAATTCGTAGGTTTTGTCAGTTTCACATTCTGAACAGCCCACTGTCCTGAAGTTGCTGTAACTCCTGTGGTAGCAGATGTTCCGTTGTTATTATTTCCTGTATTAGGTTCTTCTTCTGTGCCCTGGGACTCTTCCTCTTCCGGCTCCGCCTGTTTCTGTGCAAGAACACGAACTACTACGGAACTTCCGACTTCTACTCTTGTATTTGCTTTTGGCACAGTTTCAAAAATCTGTCCGATTCCAGCACCGGTATTTTCTTCCCAGACTTCTTCTACTTCTACAATTAAGCCCTGGTCTTCTACGATTTTTACGCCTGCATCTTTCATATAACCGCGAACATTAGGAACTTTTACCATTGTATCGCCTTCACCAGCGCTGACAACAATGGTCACCTCAGAATCTTTTGCTACTTTAGTGCCTTCACCTGGATTCAGAGAAATTACTTTTCCAACTGCTACTTCACTGCTTTTTTCTTTCTCTACCTTTGTTTTCAATCCTAATTCCTGTAAAGTACTCTCTACGGAACTCAGACTTTCGCCTACTAAACCGGAAGGAATGGTAACTTCTTCCACTGCTTTTCCTGTGCTGACGTAAAAGAGTATCTGGGTATTTTTATCTACCTGCTCTCCAGCTGCAGGTTCCTGACGGGTAATAAGACCTTCCTCTACAGTATCAGAGGATTCTTCTCCGCCTTTTCTTGCACCAAGTCCTAATGTATTTAACTCTTTTTTAGCTTCTTCCGGTGTTTTATTGCTAAGATCCGGTACTTTTATCTGTTCTTTATTTTTATCCTTGTCTTCTTCCTGCTGAGTCTCTGGTTTCTTGTCCTTGCCTCCGCTTCCGCCTACCAGCCCTGCTGCAGACGCTACCAGATAAATAAGAATACAGATAATAATACCGCCGATAATGAGTCCGCCAATGGTCATGGCTTTTTCTAATTTGGTGTTGATGCCGCCTCTTTCATCATCGTCGTCATCATCCTCATCGTCCTCGTCATCTTCTTCCTCTTCTTTTGCCTTTTTGCGGCGTCTTCTGGATGGCTTTTCGTAAATTTCATCTTCTTCGTCATCCTCATCATCCTCGTCGTCTTCATCATAACGTGGCTTCTGATTGTACGCGCTTTCCTGAATTTCCTTCATTTCTTCCGGAGTAATCATAATGGTCTGGGCATGATTACTCAGAGGTGTCAGATTTACGAAATTTCCATCCGGGTCAATAAGAGAATGTTTCAAATCATTAATCAACTCTGCCAGGGTACTGTATCTTCTGTCCGGGCTTTTCTGTGTACATTTTAAAATAATCTCTTCTAAACTGTGAGGAAGATTTCCCGCATATTGAGAAGGAGGAACCATTTCATCCTGAAGATGTTTAATGGCAATAGCCACTGTGGTATCTCCGTCAAAAGGAACTCTTCCGGTTACCATTTCATACATGGTAATACCAAGGGAATAGATATCACTCTTGAAATCACTGTAGCCCCCACGTACCTGTTCCGGTGAACTGTAATGAACAGATCCCATGGCATTGGTACTGATGGTATTGGAAGACGCTACTCTGGCAATACCAAAGTCTGTAACCTTCACCTTACCATCTGTTGAAATAATAATATTCTGCGGCTTAATATCCCGGTGTACAATGTTCCGGTTATGGGCTGCCTCCAGTCCCATGGAAACCTGAATGGCAATACTGGTTGCTTCCTTCACCGTCAGTTTTCCTTTTTTGGAAATATAATCTTTTAAGGTAATTCCCTCTACCAGTTCCATAACAATATAATTAATGCCCTGATCCTCCCCAACATCAAAGACATTGACTACATTTGGATGTGCCAGACCTGCTGCTGCCTGAGCCTCTCTTTGAAATTTTCTGATAAAATTTGTATCTGCGCTGAACTCTGCCTTCAGCACCTTCATGGCTACAAATCGGTTAAGCTTGTGATCCTTTGCCTTATATACATCCGCCATTCCGCCGGATCCAATGCATCCAACCACTTCATACCTTTCGCCAACAATTACTCCCACATTTAACATACTTGCACCTCTTTTGTGTCTGGCTGTACCAGCACTACTGCTATATTATCTTTACCACCGTTTTCATTTGCAAGAGAAACCAGACGCATTCCTGCCTCCTTCATTTCTCTGCTTGTACTGACAATCCTCCAGATGTCTTCATCTGCGACCATGTTGGAAAGTCCGTCTGAACAAAGAAGCAAAACACTGTTTTCCTTTAAATGAATATCAAAGAAATCCACTTCTATCTCAGGACCGATTCCAAGCACCCTGGTAATAATATTTTTATCCGGATGCTCCCTGGCCTCTTCTTTTGTAATTAACCCCCGTTTGACCATCTCCTGAACCAGAGAATGATCTTTTGTAATCTGAAGAATCTGATCTTCAATCAAATATAGTCTGCTGTCACCCACATTTGCTACATAGGCATAATCATCTATGATGGTAACAAGAACCATAGTGGTTCCCATTCCTGCCATTTCCGCATGAGATTTGGATTCTTCCAGCACCTTACGGTTGGCCTCCTCCACTGCATGACGGATAACTTTGATTGGATTTTGGTTTTCATCTTCTAAAATGGTGCGAACCAAGGTCTGCACGGCAAAGCTGGAAGCAAAATCTCCCGCATTGTGCCCTCCCATGCCATCTGCAACCACAAAAAGATTCGGCAGATTCCCCACTGGTTCCTCAGAAGCATAGACATAATCCTGATTCACCTGGCGTTTCTGCCCCACATCCGTTACAGAATATGACTTCATCCTACGAGTCCTCTCTCTTATCCTCTTTACTTTGCTTATGATCAATATAACTTTTTCTTAATTGTCCACAGGCCCCGTCAATATCGCGGCCCATTTCTCTTCTAATAGTAACATTAATTTGGTATTTTTCAAGTTTATTTTGAAATTTCTCTATAACTTTTTTCCCTGACTGTACAAAATCCCGCTCTTTAATGGGGTTTACCGGGATGAGATTCACATGGCAGCAAAGGCCCTGAATCAGTTCTGCCAGCTCCTTTGCATCCTCCTGGGAATCATTTTTTCCACCAACCAGACTGTATTCAAAGGTGATTCTTCTGCCTGTTTTTTCAAAATAATACTTACAGGCCTCCAGCACCTGAGTAATGGAATATGCATTGGCTATTGGCATAAGCTCTGCTCTCTTCTCCTGATTGGATGCATGAAGAGAAATAGCCAGTGTAATCTGCAGGTTTTCTTCTGCCAGGTCATAAATCCTTGGCACAATTCCACAGGTGGAAACCGTAATGTTTCGCTGACTGATATGTAATCCGTTTTCATCACTTAACATGTGAAGAAACCTCAGAAGATTCTCATAATTATCCAAAGGTTCCCCGGTTCCCATCACTACCACATTAGACACCCGTTCTCCGGAATGCTTCTGAATCTGGTACACCTGATCCAGCATTTCCGCTGCAGTGAGATTTCTGGTCCAGCCTCCAATGGTGGATGCGCAAAACCTGCACCCCATCTTACATCCCACCTGAGAAGAAATGCACACACTGTTGCCATGTTTGTACTTCATCAGTACACTTTCCACCACATTTCCATCTGCCAGAGCAAAGAGATATTTCTGGGTTCCGTCCAGCTTAGAGGTCTGCACTTCCAGGGCTTTTAAGCTGGTCAGCACACAATGTTTTTCTAATTTTTCCCTGAGAGCCACAGACAAATTTGTCATATCCTGAAACTCATCCGCCAGCTTCTGGTGCATCCACTGATAAAGCTGCTTTGCCCGGAAGGCTTTTTCTCCCAGCTGCTCCATGGTTTTCTTTAATTCCGAAAGGTTCTGGGATTTAATATCTATTTGTTCCATTCTGTTTTCCTCTTTAATCTGGCAATGAAAAATCCATCACATTTATGTACTCCTGGAAGAAGCTGTAGATATCCCTTCTTTGTGGTTTCACTTCTTAATTCTTCGCAAAGGTATGGATCCAGGCTTTCTAATTCATAAGGATAATGCTCTAAAAACCATTCTACATTGTCCTGATTTTCTTCTTTTCCTATGGTACAGGTACTGTAAATCAACGTACCTCCTGGCTTTACATAGGTGGATGCCTGTTCCAGTATTTCCCTTTGAAGTCCTGCTAATTCCTGGATTTTCGCCGGGTTTAATTTGTATTTGATATCCGTTTTTCTTCCCATGACACCAAGTCCGGAACAGGGTACATCCGCCAGCACAATATCTGCTTTTTCCAGAGAATCACTGTCTAACTGAGTGGCATCTTTTTCTGTTACCACTACGTTTAAGAAGTTCTGGCGTATGGCATTTTCCCGGATATAGTCTGTTTTTGTCCTGCTGATATCTCTGGCGTCCACTCTTCCTGTTCCCTTTAATTTATCTGCAATACACAGGGTTTTTCCACCTGGAGCTGCGCATAAATCTATGACATAATCCCCTTCTTTTGGAGCTGCAATGTCTCCCACCAGCATAGAACTTACATCCTGCACCTGAATACTTCCTACCCGGAACGCATCCAGCGCCGGAAGGTAATCATAATCTTTCACATAATAGGCATTTTCCACATAGGGCGCCTTTTCTACCGTAACCTTCTGGCTTTTCAGGCTTTCCAAAACCGCCTCTTTCTCCACCAGATATTCCCGGATACGGATGGTAGTTGGTTTCTCCTTTAGAAAAGCTTCCAGCATTTTTTCTGTTTTTTCAAAGCCATACTGTTCTAAGAAACGCTGTACCAGCCACTTTGGCATGGAATAAATCACAGAAAGATATTCCTCTGGTTCTTCTTTTCCAGGGAAGCGGATACTTCCATATTCTCTTGCGATTTTCCGTAAAACTCCGTTTACAAATCCGGTGAGATTATAAAAGCCTTTCTTTCTGGCAAGTTTCACAGCTTCATTACAAACAGCGCTATCCGGCACACTGTCCATATATAGAATCTGATACACACTGCTTCGCAAAAGTTCCCGGATAACCGGCTTCATTTTCTCTGCCGGAACCGTGGAAAACCGATTTAAAATATAGTCCAAACGCAGCTTATATTCCAAAGTTCCTTCACACACCCTGGTAATAAAAGCCCGCTCCTGTTTTTCCAGATACTGATATTTTTCCAGGGTACTTCTGATAACCAGGTGGCTGTACTGGCCTTCCTTGTTCACTTCCAGTAAAATTCCCAGAATCAATTCTCTTGTATTTACCTGTTGATTCATCTAAAGCTTTCCCCTTCCTTCAGGGCATAACCTCTTAAAAAAGATGCTGCATCCATACGTTTCTTTCCCTCTAGCTGGAGTTCCAAAATTTTTAATCTTCCCTGTCCTGTCTGAACCACAATACTGTCTTTTGTCACCTCTGTAATCTGTCCCGGCGCTTCCTGGGAATGCTCCAAAAGCACCTCTGCCTTCCAAATTTTCAAAGTTTTTCCCTGGAGTCTGGTATAAGCGCTTGGCCATGGATTCAGTCCCCGGATAAGCTGTTCAATTTCCTTTGCAGGTTTTTCCCAGTCAATGGACCCCATTTTCTTGTCAATCATTCTGGCATAAGGTGTGGTGCTTTCCTCCGGCTGTTTTTCTCTTACTGCCTTACCATCTTCTAAATCCTGAAGCACCTTCACGCATAATTTTGCCCCTGCCTGGCTTAATTTATCAAACAGGCTTCCACCTGTTTCATCCTCTGCAATGGGAACCACAACTTTTTCTATCATATCTCCCGTATCAATTCCCTCGTCCATCTGCATAATGGTAACGCCGGACTCTTTATCACCGTTTATGACAGCCCACTGAATAGGCGCTGCTCCCCGGTAGGCCGGAAGCAGGGATGCATGGACATTAATACATCCATATTTAGGCATTTCCAGAATTTCCTTACTGATAATCTGTCCAAAGGCAGCAACTACCATAACATCTGGTTTTAAACCTCTTAAAACCTCTACAAATTCCGGTTCCCGGACTTTCTTTGGCTGGTACACCGGAAGGTTATATTTCATAGCCACTTCTTTTACCGGCGTTGGCATGAGGGTTTTTCCTCTGCCCTTGGGCTTATCCGGCTGTGTTACCACACCCACTACTTCATGGCCTGCCAGAACGATTTCCTCCAAGGTTCCTGTAGCGAAATCCGGAGTTCCCATAAAAATTACTCTCATTGGTCATCCTCCTCATAATTGGTGCGATGCAAATCTCCCTCTACCAGTTCTGTATACAGTCTTCCGTGGAGATGATCCACTTCATGACAGATTGCTCTTGCCAGAAGTTCTTCCCCTTCCAGAATGTATTCTTCCATATTTTCATCCAAAGCTTTTACTTTCACATAGTTGGGTCTGGTAACGGTTCCTGACATGCCAGGCACGCTTAAGCAGCCCTCATCTCCTGTCTGGGAACCGGAGGTCTCCAGAATTTCAGGATTAATCAACACATAAGGATCATCTCCTGTGGTGTCAATCACAACAATCTGTTTCAGCATTCCCACCTGCGGGCCTGCCAGTCCCACACCAAATGCTTCATACATGGTATCAAACATATCATGAATTAATTCCTGAATTTTAGGTGTCATTTTTTCTACTTTTCTGCATTCTTTTGTTAAAATACTATCTCCCTGTGTACGAATCTGTCTTATTGCCATTCTTCTCTCTCCTTTATCCTTAAACGTTAAAATCAAATTGTATATATAATCTTCGAAATCCGTTGTTTACTGCAATATATTTTTCCAGGGCGTTTTTTAATTTCACTAAAATTTCCCTGTCCTGATGACGCATATAGAATACCTGACGGTACAAATCCTGTACCTTGGCCACTGCTTCCGGCGCCGGGCCTATGAGAATTAAATCCTGTTTTTTATAAATGGTTTCCACATATTTCCGCAGATATTCCATGGCTTTTGTCAGCAATTCTTCATCCTCACAGGCGCCTTTTATAGCAGCCATGGACGCGGCAGGAGGGTAATCCAGAAGCAGCCGGTAACTCATCTCTGCCTCATAAAACTGGTCATAGTCCTGGGCTGCTGCTGCCTGAATACTGTAGTGTTCCGGGTTATAGGTCTGAATCACAGCCTCACCGGGAAGTTCTCCCCTTCCCGCTCTTCCCACTGCCTGTAAAAGCAACTGGAAGGTTTTCTCTGCTGCCCGGTAATCCTCATTGTGCAAGGATAAATCTGCTGCCAGAACACCTACCAGAGTCACTTTTGGGAAATCATGCCCTTTTACAATCATCTGGGTTCCTATGAGAATGTCTGCCTCATGAGCTGCAAAAGCTGACAAAATCTTCTCATGGTCATCCTTTTTTCGGGTGGTATCTGCGTCCATACGAAGCACCCTTGCTCCCGGAAAGCTCTTCTGAACCAGGGTCTCTATCTGCTGTGTTCCTGCCTTAAATCCTCCGATATAAGGGGAGCCACAGGCAGGGCAGTGTTGTACCTGAGCCTGTTCGTAGCCACAGTAATGACAAATCAGCTTCCCATTTCTGTGGGAGGTCAGGGACACATCACAATGAGGACATTTCATCACATGTCCGCAGGAGCGGCAGCTTACAAAACCAGTATAGCCTCTCCTGTTTAAAAATAAAAGTACCTGTTGTTTTTTCTCCAGCCGGTCCCTGATTTTCTCTGTGAGGGCACTGCTGAAAATGGAGCGGTTTCCGGTCTTTAATTCCTCTCTCAAGTCCACAACCGACACTTTTGGAAGGCTTCTGCCACCATAGCGCTCCTCCAGATATACCAGCTTATAAGCTCCTGTTTTACCTCTGTAATAGCTGTCCACACTGGGAGAGGCAGAGCCAAGAACCACTCTTGCATGCTCCATACAGGCACGCTCTATGGCAGTCTCTCTGGCATGATAACAGGGTGTTTTTTCACTTTTATAGGAACCCTCATGTTCCTCATCTATAAGTATCAGTCCCAGATTTGGAAATGGGGTAAACAGAGCAGAGCGGGGACCAATCACAATGGAAATCTCCCCGTTTTTTGCCCGTTCAAACTGATCCCACCGCTCTCCCTTTGACAATCGTGAGTTCATCACTGACACACCGTCTCCAAACCGGCTGTAAAACCTGGATACATTCTGATAAGTCAGGGCAATCTCCGGTATCAGCACAATCACCTGTTCTCCCCTGGCTAACACTTTGTCAATCAATTCCATATAAACTGCTGTTTTCCCACTGCCGGTAACACCTTTTAGCAGGCATGGTCTTGGATTCTCTTCCTTCCATTCTTCCAGAATTTCCTCTACTGCCTTCTTCTGAGACAGGGTAAGCGGCGGGGGGTTTTCTTCTCTTTTTATGGAAGGCATACCGGTGCGGTAACAGCGCTCTGTTTCCACAGAAATAAGCTGCTCCTCCACAAATCCCCTGATTACCTGTGGGCTGATTTTCAGTTCTCCGGTTACTGTAGCATACTCCAGATTTTCTTTCTCCATCAATGCCTTTAAAAGTCTTTCTTTTGCCTTATAATGCTTTTTTTGAAACAGTTCCAAATGCTCCTGACACACATTTAAAGGCGCAGTAAGACAGAGATAGCGCTTTTCCCTGGCGGCTTGCTTTTCCTTTACCGGAAGTACTGTTTTCAGGGCCTGATTCATGGTGGAGCCATAGTTTCTGGCAATCCACCCTGCCAGGGCAATGAGCCTGGACTCAATTTCGGTTCCCTGCTCTTCCACACCGGAAATTGCCTTCATCTTTTCTACTGCAATCTTGGGTTCTCCTGAAATTCCTACCACATAGCCCGTAAGCTGGCGTCCTCCCTTTCCAAAGGGAATCCGCACCTTTTTTCCTACTTCCACTGCAAAAATCAGTTCTTCGGGAATCTCATACTGAAAACTTTTATCTAACTTTTCCTGGGAAATATCTACAATAATGTCTGCATAACGTTTGTTCATGCTTCCTCTTCCAAAATTTCCTGAATCAGTACCCGTTCATCCATAGGATATTTCTTTCCCCTGATTTCCTGGTAATCTTCATGTCCCTTGCCAGCCAGCACAATAATATCCCCAGGCTGTCCATGATGAATGGCATAGGCAATGGCTTCCTTGCGGTCTATGATTTCCACATACTTTCCTGCGGTCTTTCCAATTCCGATTTTGATATCATTGATAATCTCCTGAGGCTCCTCATTTCTGGGATTATCGGAAGTAATAATGGTTAAGTCTGCCAGCTTTCCGGACACCTCTCCCATCTCATAACGGCGCAGTTTGGAACGGTTCCCCCCACATCCAAAAAGGCACACCAGACGGTTGGGATGGTATTCTTTTAAGGTAGTAAGCAAACTTTCCAGACTCATGGCATTGTGAGCATAATCAATCATTAAAGTAAAGTCATCCGAAACCTTCACCATCTCAATTCTGCCCTTTACCTTAGCCTGTTTTAAGGCTTTTTGAATGTTCTCCTGCGTCACTCCAAAATGGCGGCACACTGCAATGGCTGTGAGGGAATTGTACACACTAAATTTGCCCGGCAGGTCAATTTCCACCGGAAAATCCAGTAAGCCCTTCACATCATACTGAATCCCAAGTGTTCCTTTGCCTGTTACTAATCTGGTGTTTTCTGCCCGCAAATCTGCCTTTTCTGAAAATCCAAAGGTCTCCACCTCACAGGTATGTCCCTCTAAAATTTCCTCTAAATGCTGGTCATCTGCATTAAAAATTCCGGTTTTGCACTGCTTGAATAACAAGGCTTTGCAGTGAAGATAATCTGCAAAATCTTTGTGCTCATTGGGTCCTATATGGTCTGGCTCCAGGTTTGTAAAGATACCGATATCAAACACAAAACCAGCGGTTCTGTGAAGCATCAGTCCCTGGGAAGAAACCTCCATAACCACACTGTCACATCCTGCTTCCACCATCTTTGCAAAGTATTCCTGCACCAGATAAGATTCCGGGGTCGTGTTGGCAGAAGGAATGTGCTCTTCTCCAATAATGGTCTCAATGGTTCCAATGAGTCCTGTTTTATGGCCTGCATTTTCCAAAATGGATTTCACCAGATAAGTGGTTGTTGTTTTTCCTTTGGTTCCTGTAATTCCAATGGTTTTTAATTTTTCTGCGGGATGGTCAAACCAGGCTGCTGAAATGCACGCCATGGCATAGCGGCTGTCCGGTACCTGAATCACTGTCACCTGTTTTGGAACCTCTACCAGGTCCTGCACAATCAGCACAGAGGCGCCCTTTTCTGCCACTTCTTTTGCATAGGTGTGTCCATCTGAAACAGCGCCTTTGATGCAGAAAAACAAAGAACCTGGTCCTGCTTTTCTGGAATCAGACACAATGCCTGAAATTTCTTTATCTGTAGTACCCTGGATACACTGATACTCCAGATGCTCCAGTAAGTCTGTTAATTTTTTCATAATTGGCATTCCCCTTTCTTTTCCTGGGTAAATCTACTCTTTAGCATAACATAAAAAGGGGAGAAGGGGCAAGCCCTTCTCCGACCTCTTTCAATCTCTTTCAAACAATTTTCCGGCTACATGGTCACCAAACCAGGAAACCACCGGACCAAGAGTCAGTACCATTAATACGGTAATCACACCTAATTTCATTCCCAGCAGCATACCAATCACAACTGCTGTGGTATCCCATAACATGCGTACCCAGCGAAAAGACAACTTTTTGGTTTTTTGCACAATGATAAATGGAATGGCATCATAAGGCGCTGTTCCCAACTGAGCTGTCATATAAACTGCTGCAGTAAGTACAAACACCGCCAATGCCCCTGCCAGAATGATCAGCCGCAATCCTATGGACATAGGCGTTTGAAAAATCTCCATCTCATTCCAAATACTGCCGAAAAAATCCGCCACATAGCCGATTACCGTCATATTTACCAGGGTTCCCAATCCAATGAGACTTTTCTGAAACAAAAACGTAACCAGAAATAATCCAATGTTTATGAGAAGCTGCCAGGTTCCAAATGACATATGTAAAGCCGCTGCAAATCCCCTGTTCATAAAGGAAAATGGGTCTGTCCCCATATCCACTAAAATCAAAAAGGACAATGACACACCCATGAGAAAAATAGCTGCCATCATACAGAAAATCCGCCACAGTCCCTTTGGTTCTGTATACTTTTTTAACAATTCTTTTATCTTATCCATCTTTTTCCTTTGCATTTACTCTGGAATACATATTTCCAAATCCTTAAACATCCCCTGTACCGCTTCTCTATATTCCGGTAAATGCTGTGCCTTTTTTATCTTCTTCAAATTTTTTTTACCCTCTGGAAACAAATTTCCCATATAGCACCAAAGCTCTTTCATCTTAAACAGCACTGCCCGGTCCCCATCCATAACTTCTTCATAACCAAGCAAGAGTTTATCATGAAAGTTTTTCAGTTCCTCTTTCTCAAGTTCTTTTCCACCCTGTAGCTGCCTTACCAGTGCCGGATTTACTAAAAGCCCTCTTCCTATCATAACTGCCCTGGTATCTGGAAATTCCTCTGTAAATCTCCTGAAATATCCTTCTGTAAACAAGTCTCCGTTATAACACAGAGGATTTTTACTGCCTGAAACTGCCTCTTTATAGACTTCCATTCTTGGTTTATTTTTGTAATAATCCTTCTGAACTCTGGGATGAATAATCAGCTCTTCTAAAGGGTATTCATTGTAAATCTTTAACAGCTCTGAAAACTCTTCTTCCTCTTCTTTTCCGATTCTGGTTTTAATGGAAATCTTCATATCCAGATTTTGAAAAACCTCTTCTAAAAACCGGTGAAGTTCTTCCGGAAATTCCAGAAAACCGGAGCCTTTTTTCTTAGACACCACGGTACCGGAGGGACAGCCCAGGTTTAGATTTACTTCTTCGTAACCATACTCCTGAAGATTTTTTGCTGTTTTGATAAAATCCTCTGCACAATTTGTAAGAATCTGTGGCACCAGAGGTACTTCCTGATTATTTTCCGGTAATACATCCCTGTTTTCTCTTGGCGTCATGGCTTTTTTCTGACTGGGCGTTAAAAACGGGGTGAAATATTTATCCATTCCCGGAAAGCATTCCCTGTGAATACGCCTGAATACATATCCTGTAATCCCCTCCATGGGGGCAAAATAATAGAGCATAATATTCCTACCTTAATTTTGTTTTCCGAAAATTTTATCCCGCACCTGGCTCCACATGCTCACCAGGAAATACTCATACGCCATATCATAGAGAAACAGCGCCACCTGGCCTCCCAGCAAAAAGACCAGAATCATTGTTTTGGGAATCTCTCCTGCAAATAAGAGTTTTGGAAACAAAAACAGCACCGGAAGATACATCACATTAAAAATCAGAAACTTTCCTGCTGTAAAGATTCCCTTTCTGTGATTCCAGTCCGGATGTTTTCCCAGCCATCTCCAGAGAAACTCTATGCCAAGAACATAAAGACTCATCATAACATAGGTCAGCACATATAACTTCTGGGGAGCCAGCAAAAAGCCCAGAACCGTGCAGCCCAGAAAAAAAGCTGTACCATATCCAAGCCCGTACTCTTTGATAATAATTCCTACAAAGAATGCTGCCGCTGCCAGAAAAAACAAGGTACTAAAATCTAAAATTCCACTTAACACAATCAACACCACAGACAGCGCCATCAAAAGCCCTGATACTGCTGTTTTTTTTGCATTTACATGCATGAGCACAAATCCCCTCCCATACATTCACAAAGGCTGTCTGCACACCACATATCGCAGCAGAAGTTGCCGGTTCCGCAGCCGCCTCCTCCATTGTTTGCATAAGGATAGCCTCCGCCTTGTTGATAGCGGTTGCTGTTCCACTGGAGCCGATTCACCAGATTTGCATACTCCGGATTTCCCGGTTCCATACTCTGGGCCTGTCTTGCCATGTTCAGGGCATTCACATTATTTCCCATTCCCATATTGGCGCAAGCGCTTAAATAATACCATCTGGCATTGCGGTTCTGCATTCTGGACAAAACATTTAATGCCTGCTGATACTGACGCCCATTAATATAATTATAGGCTGCCTGGAACTGTACATCATCCTGACTGGATGCTGTACTCTGGTAGCTTCCCGCTCCCGGATTTCCATATCCACTCTGATATCCTCCGTCCCGCTCTTTCATAATCTGGTCATAGGCTTCCTGTACCTCTTTAAATTTTTCTTCCGCCAGACCTGCCAGGGGATTATCCACATAGGAATCCGGATGGTATTTCCTGCTTAAATCCCGGTATGCCCGCTTAATTTCATCATTGGATGCGTTTGGTGATACGCCTAATACTTCATATGGATTACTTACCATGACTCTCTTCTTTCTCCTGTCTTTCTTTTTGTATTTTGTTATATTTTGCCCATACGCCGCTGTATAAAATATTGCGTAAAATCTCTGCTTCCTTCAAACATGGCAGTTTTTCAAAAGCTGCAGTGGCTTCTGCCATCATCATCACCAGAACCTGACGTATGGTTTCCTCATAGGTTTCCCTGTTCCGGCATTTTCTGCTTACTGCCTTTAAAGGATTATAGGAATTGGTTTTTAAGTCCTTTGGAAGGTCGTCATAGGCATCCATAATATAAATGAATTTTCCCAGATAAAACCCAAATTTTCTCAGTTCTTCTTCCCACTGATCTTCCTTCCACACAAACAGCTCTTCCATCAAAGTTCCGAAAGCCCCGGCTACCAGATCCAAATTTTCTTCTTCTGCCTGTTCATAATCTGCCAGAACCTTTAACTGCTTTTGAATGGCGTGAGCCTGACGTTTGTATTCTCTGCTAATAAGCTCTGCCTTTTTGCGGAACAGCCGCATACCTGCTGCCCCTGCAAGACTGTTATCATCCTTCCTGTCATCCTCAAATTTAAAATACGTAAGAAGAATATTCATCTTTGCCCCATATTCTGTAATCTCATTTTGCAGCATGGGGATTTTCTTCACAGGATGCAGGGGACAATGAGACGCCACCTCCCTGGTCTCTGATTCATACAGGGAAGTAAGAAACATTACCAGAAAGGTCATGTCATAGGTCAGCGTCATCCTTCCTCTGAATCCATACTCTTCCTTTAGTTCTCTGCACAGCCCACAATAATAAGCTTTATAACGGTAAAATTCCTTTACCTTAAGCTCCGGTTTATCAATCATTACATATCCAAACATATTTTTAACGCCTTTCTACACAATAAGATAGATAAAATCCGTATCATAGCATTATACTATACCTTTTTTTAAATTACCATCCCTTCTTTTTCATTTATAATATTTTCACAGAATCTTCACGATTTTTCCGGCTTTCTAATTTGACCTTTCCCCGCTTTTCCGTTATACTTGATACAGATTTATTTTTATACGAAAGAAGGATTTTCAGCTTGAACATTACACATAAAGATTTAGTACAAAAACAGGAAACTCAGGATAACAACATCATTCTATACCCTGAACGTTTTATTCAAAATACTGACAATTACAATGCCCTGATGATGATGTACCGCTGTGCCATTCGGGAAATCAGCACCAAATTAGAGGTTCTGGATGATGAATTCTCTGTAAAACACAAGAGAAATCCCATCTCTTCGATTAAGAGCCGTATCAAACAGCCGGATAGTATTTACCGGAAACTAAAGAAAAATGGATATGATTTTACAGAAAAAAATATCCGGGAGCAGCTAAATGACGTAGCCGGAATCCGGGTGACCTGTCCTTTTATTAATGATATCTACACTGTGGCAAAGCTCCTTGCTGATCAGGATGATATTACGGTTCTCAGGATTAAAGATTATATTCAGAATCCCAAAGAAAACGGATATCGCAGCTATCATATGATTGTGGAAATTCCTGTGTTTTTCGCTGAAGGAAAGACCCCTATGCGGGCAGAAGTGCAGATTCGTACCATTGGCATGGACTTCTGGGCCAGCCTGGAACACCAGCTCCGATACAAAAAAGACCTGGGCGACAATACCCAATACGATTTAATTACCAGAAAACTCTCCGAATGCGCCCACGCCATCACTGCCACAGACAACCAAATGCAGGACATCAAAAACCTAATCGGAGAATACACCGATTTCTAACCCTTAGAAATCTCTTTTCTTACTCTTAACCTAAAAGGCTAGAAAATTCTCACAGATGAAGCGATTACAAAAAACAGCCTTTCCGGCTATTGGTGCAATCCCGGCGAATCTGCTGCGTTCCCGTTGAGACTACAGACTCAACGGGAACGCAGGCTGAGCCGGAACCGTATCAATAGCCGGAAAGGCGTCCGTATGCTCCCTCCATCTGCCAAAGATTTCCTGCCTTTTTATTTTCCAAAACTACATGCCGGATAATGACAGGTATCGCAGCCCAGACAAAGTCCACCATGTCCAAGTCTAGTCAGATCCCGTCTTGTAACAGGCACTCCTGCTGCAACTCTTGGCAGTATTAAATCAAAAATCGTGGTTTTTGCATACATAACACAGCCAGGCAGTCCCATAATAGCAGTTCCATCTTCAAAATACGCCAGACAGAACATGGCTCCCGGCAGTACCGGCGCTCCATAGGCAATGACCTTGGCTCCTGTGGCTTTAATAGCTCCCGGTGTCTGGTCATCCGGGTCTACGCTCATGCCTCCTGTGGTGATAATTAAGTCGCAGCCCTTTTCCTTCATATCCAGAATAGCTTCTGTAATCTTTTCCTTATCATCCCCAAGAGTTACATGCTCTGTCACCTGGATTCCATAACTTTCCAGCTTCTTCACTACCACTGGTGTAAAGGTATCCTGGATTCTTCCATAGAAAACCTCATTTCCTGTGGTTACAATTCCTGCCTTTAAACTCCGGTATGGCAAAAGCTCACACAGAGGACGTTCCCCTGCCACCTCTTTTACCTGTTCCATTTTCGCTTTTTCAATTACCAGGGGAATGATTCTGGTTCCCAGTAATTTATCCCCTGCTTTTACCGGAGTATTGGTATGGCGGGTGGCTATCATGACCTGGTCAATATCATTAATAGCATTAAGACGTTCCACATCTACCCGAAATAAACCGTCGCACTGGGCTTTCAGTTCAATTTTTCCTTCTTTTACTGCTGAAGCTTCCATATGGGTATTCTGGCACACTTCTTTTAAAATCTCTGCTGCCTCATTTTCGTGGTACATGGTGTCATCCTTTTCCCACACATACAGGTTATCCTTTCCCAGACTTAGCAGTACCGGAATATCCTCTTTGGTCACCACATGCCCTTTCCGAAATCTGGCATCCTTGGTTACTCCTTTGATAATCTGTGTAATATCATGGCAAAGTACATGGCCTTCTGCCTCTTGTGTCTTAATTAATTTCATGTCCTTCTCCCTTTCCTTTATTGATACAATAATAATACATTTTGCGGCGCAATGCCAAGCTGTGCCGGCATCTGCCCTGCCCAGCGTTCTTTGGACAGCCGCCACCACAAATCCGGGGCTTTGGCATCCTGATTTTCATACCGGAACATAACTGCAGTTTCAAAGGGCTCTTCCATAACCTCTGAAAGCTGTACTGCATACACGTTTTCTCTTCCTTTGGGATTGAAATAATGAGCCCGAAGTCCCACTGCACAAAGTCCATCTTTCACCGGCTTTGCTGTTTTCAGGGAAATCCCCCACTCTGGAACCTGAACCTCATATTCTCCGGTCTTTACTGCTGCTGCAATGTTTTTACAACCAGTAAGTGCAGCTCCTGCCCGGCTTCCCGGATTTGCAAAAACTTCCTTTGTATTTCCTGTTTCTAAAATCTTACCCCTATGAATCAGGGCTACCCGGCTGCACAAATGATACACCTCATCCCTGCTGTGACTGACAAAAATCACATCCTTGTTAAATTTTTTTAAAAGATCCAGAATCTGAATCTGCAACTGATCTCTCAAATATGAATCCAGTGCGCTAAAAGGCTCATCCAGCAGCAAGAGTTCCGGCTCACTGACCAGGATTCTGGCAAGGGCAACTCTCTGCTGCTGGCCTCCGCTTAACTGTGCCGGATATTTTCCCAAAAGTTCCTGAATCTGAAAAAGTTCTGCGCTCTCCAGCATCTTTTCTTTTCTTTTTTTCTGATTCTTTTCCCAATGCAGTCCGCAGAGAATATTTTTTTCCACGGTCATATTGGGAAACAGCGCATAGTTCTGAAATAAATAGCCCACTCTTCTTTTCTGAGGGGGAAGATTGATACCCTTTTCACTGTCAAACAGTACCCTGTCATTTAGCACAATTCTGCCTTTATCCGGGGTAATAATGCCTGCAATCAGCTTCAAGGTCATACTTTTTCCACTGCCGGAAGCCCCCAGCATTCCCAGAATTCCCTGTTCATGTTCCAGATGCGCCTCTAAGCGAAAACTTCCGTAATCCTTGCTTACTTCTGCAAAAAGGCTCATGCTTTCACCGCCTTCCTGTTTCTGGTTTCCAGCAGATTCACAATCAAAAGAATCACTGTGGAAATCCCAAGATTTACCATGACCCACACAAAAGCACCTGCCTCATCATTGGTTCGCCAGAGCTGATAGACCGTTGTGGAAATGGTAGCTGTTTTTCCCGGAATATAGCCAATGAGCATACTGGTGGCTCCGTATTCTCCCAACGCCCTTGCAAACGCCAGAACAGTTCCCGCCAGAATTCCCTGACGACAGGCGGGCATCCGTATTTTCCAGAAAATATAGGTATTGGACAGCCCAAGGGTCTGCCCTGCATAAGCCAGTGTTTCATCAAAACTTTCAAAAGCGCCTCTGGCTGTGCGGTACATAAGTGGAAAAGCCACCACTGCGGAAGCAAGAATTCCGCCATACCAGGTCATAACCACCTGAACCCCCAGTTCTGATAAAAACATACCTATGGGACGTTTTACCCCAAAAATCAAAAGGAGAAAATAGCCGCAGACTGTAGGCGGCAAAACCATGGGTAAAGTAAAAACCACATCCAGAATCCCTTTCACCCATCTGGGAAGCTTCGCCACATAATACGCCGCAAAAATTCCTACAAAAAAAACAGTCACACAGCTTGCTGCTGCAATCCTAAGTGAATTCCAAAGGGGATACCAGTCCATCCTCTATCCCTCCTGATTCACCGGTGAAAAACCTACCTTCTCAAAAATTTCCATAGAAGTATCGGTCTGCAGATAATCTAAAAAGGCCTGAGCCTCCTCCTGGTGCGCGCTGGTTTTTAATACACTGGCCGGGTAAATTACCTGGCCGCACATTTCCGGTGTTGCAGAATCAGAAACTGTTAATCCTGCGGAATAAGCGTCTGTACAGTAAATCACACCACAGTCCACACTGCCTTCTGAAATCTGAGTGGTTACTTCTTTTACATTGCTTCCATAGGAAATCTTACCGGCTGCTGCCAGTTCCTCTTCCTGCAGACCATAATAATCCAGGATTTTCTGAGTATACTGACCTACCGGAACATCTTCATTTCCCATGGCCATTAAGATTTCTTTATTTTTTAAGGCCTCTGCCAAATCGTCAAAGCTCTCAATGCCAGCCTGGCTCCCCTCTGCCACACAAAGGGTTACTTTATTTTCCAGAATATCTGTTCTGGAACCTTCCAGCACATAATCCAGTCCTTCTGTATTCACCTGCGGGTCAGCCTGTATATCCAACTGGTCCATTTGCTTCTGTCCAGCGGAAATAAACAAATCGCAGGCCGCTCCTTCCTGAATCTGGGTCTTTAAAGTTCCGGAGGAATCAAAATTAAAGCTGACTTTTACCTCCGGGTGTTCTTTGGTGTAAAGGTCTCCAATTTCCGTCAAAGTCTCTGTCATAGAGGCTGCTGCAAAGACCGTCAGTTCCACAGGTTCTTCTTTGACCTCTTCTTTCTGTTCCGGCTCCTTCTTTTCTTCTGCTTGTTTTTCCGCTTCTTTGCTTTCCTGTTTGTCCTGCCCCTCTCCCGAACAGGCAGTCATAGTCATTGCCATTGTTAAGGCAAGTACCAGGGATACAGTTCGTTTCTTCATAGATTCTGCTCCTTTCTTTTTCAGAAATATCAGAAAATGTCTTACATTTTCTTCGCGTGGATTTACACGCTTCCTGCTTTTATACTTGCTTGAGCATAAAAGCATTGTATCAGAATTTTCAACATTTTTCAATTTTATTTTCTGTAAAAAGAAAACTATTGCCAGAAAATGTCCAACACAAATCCTCCCGGCAATCCCCCAGTTGAAGCAGTTGCCTTTCTTGTTGTTCTCCTGATTTTTCCAAAAACAGTTTTTTCTTGTTCCAGGAAGTTACAAGTTCCGTATAAGCCACAGGTTTCTGTTCTTCATATACCAGATAATTTGCTAGCACATGAACTTTTTCTTTTGAAATTCCATGATTTTCCAGCCAGAAGTCAATAACATTTCCCAGTCCTGCTGAAACAATCCACACTGGAACGTTCTGTGAAATACATGTTTTCAAAAGCTGCACACACCCTGACCGTTCTCTTAAAAGTTCTGCCGCCTCTTTTAACGTGTCTTCCAAAACCTGCTCCCGGATATATAACTTCATCTGCTCCTGCCACCAGTGTTCCGCCTCTTCCGGCAAACGCTTGTGATAAAACTGATACAACGCCTCCCTTGCCTGTCCAAAGGAAGAATTTTTCCCTAATACATGAACACTGGCATAAATGGAACTTCCGATTTCTGTTATGGTCTTATCAAAATCTGTTACTAAAATCCGATTTCCAGCATTAAGAAGTCTGTAAATTTCCTCCATACTACTCTGTTCCATAGTACCGCTCCATCACTTCCTCCACTGCCTTCCAGGCAGCACGTTCCGCTTCTTCATAGGCAGCCAGCATTTTTTCCCCTTCTTTTGTCAGACTGGAACCATTTTTCCGCATTCTGTAAATTAAAGGAATTCCCAATGCCTGTTCTGCCTCTCCCACGATTCTCCATGCCTTACTGTAGGCCATTCCCATTTCTTTTGCCGCCTGATTCAGGGAATGATACTTTTCTATACCATGAAGCAGGTCTGCCACACCTCTGCCAAAATAGGCAGGATCTTCCTCTGTTTTTCGTTTTATTCTCACCCGGGTAATATAGTAAAAGTCATTCATAATATCCTCCGTTTACCTAAATAGCAAGGTTTGTCTTCCTTTTTTACCAGTCTCCACCGATATTCTACCGGATACTCTCTCCAATTGGAAATTCCAGGCATCTCCAAAGGGGCTGTTCCATAGCCTTCCACCAAAATGCCTTTTTTCGTAAGTGTGGTCTGATAGTCAATGACTCCAGAGGCTGAAAACAACTTCTCATCCAGCTCTGCCATGCTCTGCCCCTGTTCCATTCTGCTAACCTGGTCCAGACGATGCAGAACACTTCCGCAGGGACAAGGCTCTGCATAAAATCTGGTATAATCCCCAGTGCGATAGCGAATCAAAGGCATAGCCTCTGCCTGCAAAGTAGTAATAACCAGTTCTCCCCAGCATCCCGCTGGCAGAGGATTTCCCGCTTGATCCACAATTTCTGCCAGAATGTCATTTTCCCGCAGGTGCATTCCCTGAAAAGCAGGACAGGTCACTGCACCGGCAAGCCCCATCTCCCTGGAGCCATAGTGTGGATACAGCCTGCTCCCAAGACGCATTTCAATTTCCTTTTGAATCCCTTTTGGACACACATCTGCACTGATAAGAGCTCTTTGCAGACTGTTCTTTGGCTTTAACCGCAGCAGGGAAAGAAGAGGAATGGGCATTCCGACAAAGGTTTCCGGCTTCTCTTCTTCCAGTATATCCAGAAGTTCTCCATAGGTTCTCCCAATTCCGGCCTTAACAGGAGTCGCTTCAAGCTGACAGACAGCCTCAGAAATCAGTTCTCCAAGCCCTCTTGCTCCGGAAAATGGCATACAAATCATGGTTTTTTCCCCTTTGTGTACCAGTTCGGACAAGCCTGCTGCAAAAAAGGAAACCGTCCGGTTCTGGTCCTCCTCTGAATAATAAATTCTTTTGGCAGTTCCGGTGGTACCTGAAGTGGTCTCTGTGCGAACCCGCTCTATCAGAGACTGGCTTAGCAGAACCATTCTGTTTCCTTCTCTTCGCAAATCTTCCTCTGTGGTAAAAGGAAGCTCCTTTACCTCTTCCAGGGAATCCAGTCTAAAAGGCAGATTGCCATAAAACCCTCCCCGTTCTTTTTCCCTCTTTAAAAGCTGATTTAATTTTTTAAGCTGCAGGGTTTCCAAGTCCTGCCTTGTAACACAAGACAACCCTTCCTGTTTTCGAACCCAGGCATCCAGCGCTGCTTGTTTCATCGGTAAAGACTCCTCCCATCCTCTGAAGTAAGATTATAAGCGCAAAAAGGAACCATGCCATACCGGTTATCTGACTCCAGAATATAGCATCTGCGCAGACGTTCCAAATCCAGAGTATAGCCATCCTGAAATACCATGCCGGAAATTGCCAGGGTATTTTCATGAATATTCCTCAAAAAATCATCAAAAGAAGAAGTATCCAGCTGAAACTGCTCTGTCTGTTCTTCGCAACAGCAGCAGCTTTCCGTCTCCTCTGTTTCTGCTTCACAGCAACATCTTCCGCTCCACTGGCGTGCCACAGCATCTCTTGCCTGAGCAGAGGTTTCCGTTGCTCTTGCTTTTCCATGAGCCATGGATTTCAAAGTTTCGTCTTCCTGTTTCAGATAATTGGACTGGAAGGTGCAGTAAGGATTTGTGGCATTTCCTCCGGTAAAATCCTCTGCCTTGATTTCTCCATTGGTTTGTTCTTCCATAAGTTTTAAAATTCGCGGAATGGTGATACGATACCCTTTTTCTTCCCTGGGACATCTGCCAAAATAGCTAAGAGGCTGAATATGTATTCCCCGTATCACCGGCATCCTGCTTTTGGCAAACTCTACCAAAGCGCCCAAATCCTCTTCATTGACTCCGGGAGCAAGTACAGGCACCAGCACTACTCCAAGTCCGGCCTCCTTGCAGGCGTCAATAGCCTGAAGTTTTTCTTTTAACAGTTTTCTTCCTCTTAATGTTTCATAAACAGAATCCCGCAGACTGTCAAACTGCAGGAACACACAGGACAATCCGGCCTGTTTCAGTTTCTTCGCATACCCAGCTTCTTTTGCCAGACGAATGCCATTGGTATTTAATTGAAAAAAGGTAAATCCCTTCTCTTTTCCCATGCGGATAATCTCCGGCAAATCCTCACGCATAGTAGGTTCTCCACCAGATAGCTGCAAATTAAAAGGTCCTCCATGTTCCATCAGAAAATCCATCTGCTCTCCCAGTGCTTCCAGAGAAATGTCTTCTCCCACCGTCTCTCCTGCTGAAGCAAAACAAATGGGACAGTTCAGATTACATCTTTGCGTCACTTCCAAAAGTACACAGCAGCCTTTTCGTTCATGGTTCTCACACAGACCGCAATCCAGAGGACAGCCCTTTTCTTCTGGCTTTGCATCCCCTATCAAATCTGCCGGCTGCACATGCTCTCCCCAGGCTCTATAGCTCTCAAGGCTTCCTTCCCAGATAAGCGCTTCAAACCTGCCATGCTCCGGACAGTTTTTTACCAGATAAACGCCCTTTTCTCTCATAATCTTCCAGGCTGGTATCATCTTCAGACATTTTGGACATACACTTTGTGTTTCGCCCAGAACCTCTCCTTTTAATTCCTGTAACCATTTCTCCATCTGTTGCTTCTCCTCCTCCCATCCTTCTGCTGTATAATTAATCTTTACAATATTAGAAGACAAAAGCCCCTTGATTTCCACCTGGCCTTTTCTGGCAGAAAAAACAGGCCTGCGAAACTTATGGTTTTCCTTTACTATAAATCCTTCCAATAAAAAAGCCAGCTCTTTTCCCGTCACAGGCAGTTCATATTCATAGGTTCTTGCTTCCGCAAAACAATTTTCAACTTTTTTACACTTAAATTCCATAGGCATTCTCCACCAGATCTTTCACTGCTCCAAGGGCATTCTCCACCTCTTTTTCTGTAGTAAACCGGGATAAACTAAACCGCAGGGTTCCTTCTTTCAACTCTAAATCTTCCATCAATTTAGGAGCGCAATGCAAACCAGACCTGCAAATTATATCGTAGCTTTCCCGCAAAAGATATCCAGCCTCCCCAGGTGACATACCTGGAATATTAAAAGAAACCACAGGTGTTGTTTCTCCCTCTAGTTTCCAAACCTGACATCCAAGCTTTAAAAGTCCCTGTCTTAAAGTTTCCAGCCTGGTTGCAACAGCCCTTTTATCCAGAGGATTGCTGCGGCTCCAGTTCAGGGCAGCCAGCAATCCATGAAAGGCTGGTTCATTTCCGGTTCCAGCCTCCAAATGCAGTGGCATTTCTTCCGGCATGTCCTCTAAATTGCTGTAAATCCCTGTGCCGCCCAAAAGCTGTGGCGTCAGTGTTAATTCTTTACTTACATACAAACCGCCTGTACCCTGAGGTCCCAGCAAATATTTATGCCCGGTAAAAGCAGCCATATCCACACCCCATTTCTCCAATTCTACTGGAATCCATCCCAAAGTCTGAGATACGTCCAGAAGCACTCTCGCTCCGTATTTTTTTGCCAGAGCGGTCAGGGTTTTGGCATCCTGAACTGCTCCGGTTACATTGGAAGCATGGGTGAAAATACACAGTTTCGGATGAAACTTTTGAAGGGCTGTCTCCCACTGGTGTACATCCACCTGGCCTGCTGGTCTGGTATGCACAAGCTTAACCAAAATCCCCTGCTGCTGTAACCGATACAAAGGCCGCAGCACTGCATTATGTTCTGCACAAGTGGTAAGTATCCAATCTCCCGGTGCAAGTGGAAAGCCTAAAATCCCCTGATTCAGCCCCCAGGTTGCATTGCACCCAAGAGCAATCTGCTCAGGTTCTGATACGCCCAGCCACAGAGCCAGTTCCTTTCGTACAGCTTCCATTACATCAAAAGCCCCCATACCGCCCCGGTTTCCTTCCTCCGGCATTGAAAGCAGTGCCTGTCGCACTGCCTCTGCCACACAATCCGGTTTTGGCCAGGAGGTGGCTGCATTATTCAGATATATGTAATTCCTGCAGTCTTTCACCTGTTATCACCTCAAATTCTTTTGCAAGTTCACAGCAAATCCTGAAATCCTTTAGTTTTTCTTCTTTTATAATCCGCTGTCCCAGGGCTTTCTCATACCGTACTTTAAAAGACACCCTCTCTGTTTCCTGAACAAGCTTATCTGCCAGGCACACCACCACATCTTCCCTGCATACGGATCTGGGTTTGCCTTCAAAGCCTCTGTGATGCTCCACAACCCATGCCAGAGCCTCATAACCCCGGATTCTCAGAAAATCTCCTGCCGCCTGTTCATGATGCTTCTGCAGCCGCAGCAGATCGTGGAGAAATCCGCCGCTCCTGCAAAGCTCCACATCTAAGCATGCTCCTCCTTGCACTAATTTTTCTGCCATCTCTCCTGCAAGCATCCCTACTGCTCTGCAATGAGCACGGATATGCTCCGGAAGCTCCACCTCCTCATACCAGGCTTCGCATATTTCTCTGGAAACACCTTTGGTTTTTCTGGCATAAGCTTGCATCCACAGAAAATCTTCCGGAAAATCTGCATCTCTGTCTGCTCCCGGATCTGACACCGGAATTTCCTCTGTTTCCATAAGCTTTAACGCGCCCCGAAGCCCACATTCACCCTGATATGCCAGCACCTGCTCTCCTGCCTCCTGAAACAGAAACAACGGATGCACTCTTTTTTGTTCCCACACAGGAATCATTCCATGAACCCTATTTTTATCAGACAGCAAAAAGGCCGCCCTGTCCAGAATTCTTCCATAGGTATCTGGTGCAATCAGGGGAATATCTCCGGGAAGCAGCAGTATTCCATCCACTTCTCCCAGTTTTCTGATGCCGATTTTTGCAGAAGTGAGCATATCTGTCACTGCATATTCCTTATTTTCTGCCAGAATGACATCCTCATCCTTTAAAGCCCGGACAATTTCCTGTCCCCTGTACCCGGTCACCACCACAATTGTTTCAACCCCTGCATTTTTCATGCTCTGTACGGTCATCTGAATCATAGGAAATCCATTAAGTCTAAGCACAGGTTTAAATTCTTTCATGCGGCTGGAAAGCCCTGCCGCCATAATCACGCCGCCAATCTTCATTGTTCTCACCTGTCAGTCCATAAGGCCGCTCTCCTGAAGGAGCTCCATACATTTTTCCCACACAGCCTCTACAATCTGAGGACACCGCTGCATCTTATTTGCCGGATTTTCTTCCAAAATTTCCCGGCAGTTACATCCCTGATATTCTTTTCCTATGGTTTCCTCAAACCACTGCACCAAAGCTCCTGTAAGTTCTGCTGCCCTGGGATCCTCCATTTCCTCTGCCTCCCCTTTTCCCATAAAATATCCCAGCACACAGCAGCCTCCGGTAAGAGCGCCACACACCTTTCCCTGAAATCCCAATCCGCCATTTAATCCGCTCATAGCGCGAATCAACTCAGGATTTTCCTTTTCTTCCGTTTCCATAGCCAAAAGCATAATAATCTGGGCGCAGTAATAACCCTGTCCCGACAATTCCAGCATTCTGTCAAACAAATCCATCTGCGCTTCCCTCCTTTACCAGCCAGGCAAGAAAATATCCGCACTGATACTTTCCTGCTTTCTGAAAAAATTCCAGACATCCTTCTTCTGCATCCCCATTCCAGAGACTTTCTAAAAAAAATGTTTTCCACAGTTCTGTCTCATCCACCAGTTTTTTCATGACAAATCCTGATTCCTGAAAATTTTTCTTCCAGTTTTCCATTGTCCTGGATTCCTGAAAAGAAAGCTCAGGTGCATCTTTCTTATGAAAAGACACATCCGACAGCAAAAGACTTCCTCCCGGCTTTAAGACTCTGGCAGCTTCCTGTAATGCTTTCTTTCCATCTCCACATACAGAGACACTGCATTCTGCCAGACACAGAGAAAAATGCTCCCCTGGAAACTGCAGATTTCTCATATCCTGTACGAAAACCCTTTCTCCTTTGGGACACAAATCAATTCCTACCGCCTCATATCCAAGAGTGTTCAGCCACCTGACACTCTCCCCTGTTCCTGCGCCTAAATCCAGGAGGTTCTCTCCTGTGCCTTCTTCCTTTCCTGTCAGAGCCAGAAGGCGTTTTGTAAGAGACAGACCTCCCGGATGTCCCCCGATCATTTGTCCTCCAGACTGCGCTCTACGGTAAGAACCTTTCCAAGCGCCAGTTCCTCCGGCACATAAATAAACCCACATTTTGGACACACAGGCAGTTCCACGGGAAATGCATTTCCCATATAGCTAAAGGTTGCCTTTCCCTTCTCCAGATGCACTTTACATTTGCTGCACTTTAACTTGCCTGCAGGTTCCATGGTATAATAGGTCTTCTCTGCCATTTCTTCCTCCTATTCCACAGTCATCCGGTGACTGTATGCTCCATGAACAACATATCCCTTTTCTGAAACCGTAAATTTCACCCAGAACGTCACATTTCCAATGCGGCAGTTGGTAATCAGATAACCTTGCTCCTCATCCTCTGCTGCCGCTTTGGTCTCTTCATAGGCTTTTAATACTGCCTGCACATCACTTTTTAAAATCATCCGATTATCCAACTGCGCCTCCACTCCAGGCGCATAGATGATTTCCAGTTTTTCTTCCATGGGTATCTCCTCCTTCCAGATTTCTCCTAATAATTTCTCCTTGAGTTTCAGCCGGTTAGCTCTTCTTCCTGATAAATCCGGTACACCTTGGGGCTCCACGCCATAGGCCAGTTCCAAAATATGACAGGTATCTGCTCCTGCTTTTGATAATTGATCCCTGCAAGCCATACAGTAAGTCAGAATACGTCCCTGACTTTGTTCTGCCGCAAAAGCTGCTTTTTTCAGAGACAATTCCCGATTTGCATAAGGCATAAGACCGCCATAGCCACAACAGGGCGCCAGCTCCTGTGCCATGGGAAGTTCCTGCACCTGACAGCCAAGCGCCTCCACAAATTTACGCACCTGTTCTCTTGCCTGGGCATCCTGTCTTGCACCACAGGCATCCTGTATGGAAACTGTGCCGCTGGTGACCCTTTCCACCCCAAGCTGTAGCAACACTTCCCAAATTCCCTTTGGTTCCAGGTCTGTATGCTCCTGCAAAACCTTCCTGCAAGTAGGACAGGCGCAGATAACCTGTGGTTTTCCCTGTTTTTCCCATTCTCTCTGAATTTTTTCCAGAGCAGAGGTAAACAAATCCGCTCTGCCAGCCCAGTCTGAAATTGCCCCACAGCAGCCAAGCATAAGCCCAACACCGCCTTGTAGCCTTCCGGAAAGGTCCTTATAAGCCTTTTCCACCGTCTCCGGTGATACCGCGGCTGCCTGACATCCAGGAAAGAACAGGTATGCACTGCTTTCATAACCTGGCTGCGTTCTTGCCAGAAATCCCTCACTGTTAGAAAATTCCTGATCCAGCAGGGCAAACTCATGGGCAGATGGAGGCATTTTCTCTGTTTCCACCATCACCTGTCTGGCAATCCTGCATACCTCCGGGTAATCAAATCCATTGGGACATGCTGCCTTACACTGTCCACATTCATCACAGGAATTAATCATTTTATTTGCCATATGATTCCCCATCACAATGGACATATTATTGTAAATTTCCCGAATTGCCCCTCTTGGATTCCGTTTATATTCCTGCAAATACACACAGCCCTTCACACATTCCAGACATTGGCACTGGATGCACCTGGCAGCCTCTTCCTGTGCTGTTTCTTTTGTAACGGTTTCAACTCCTGCCACAGCCTTTGAGCCTGTCACCCCGTCCATGGTAACAAAAAGCCGGCTCTTGTCTGTTTTTGGTTCCGAAACATCTTCAAAATCAGCTCCCTGCAAATATCGGTCTGCTTTCAATGCAACATACTTGGCGTCTGCCAGAATCCAGGAAACCTCCTGATATCCCTTTCCCACAAAACAGGTTTCCGGTAACGGTTCTCCCCTAAATGCAGGTGAAACACAAAGCACATCTGCCTCCTGCATACAGGTATCCCGAAACGAACCGTCACCAGATTGAATTGGAAATTTCTTTATTCGAAATCCCTCCAGACTGCCAAGGTCTGCTGCTGCTTCCTCCTTGGACAGCCCCCAATCTGTTAAAATCTCCTGTGGTGTTTTTTCTCCTGTATACCAGTGAATTTCATATCCTTTTTTTCCCAGTTCCCAGCAACAGCCCAGGCAAAACAAATCCTCCCCTGCCAAAGCCACAATCTTCTTTTTCTTAGGAATCATAAAACGATTCATAGCCCCGCTTCCTCCATAGAGAGCGCAGGCTTTCTCAATTACCTGCATAGAAACCCCGTCGCCCAGGTTTTCCATAACACAGCTTTTTTCACAGGGAGCGTTACAACACCCTGCCAGCAAATGAAGAAAGGGAGTTGTCTTACGCAAGATACCGGCTGCCCTGGAAAAATTCCCCTGAGCTGCCAATGCACAGGCCTGTCGCATATCCAGATGCAGGGGACAGGCTGACGTACAGGCAGGAGGCTCTTCTCTGGTACAGACTGCTTCCCTTTCGTGAAGCTCCTCCTGGCCAAATGCCTGCTTCATTAAATAATGTTTTCCCACAAAATGATGTTCTTTTTTCTCCATACTTCTCTCCATTTATCTCCTATGAGGATAAATATTGTGCTAAAAAAGGGATGCCGCTTTGCTTTTCAGTTTTACGGCATCCCTGTTTCCTTTTTTTACAGGGCATCAAGCGCAGCTTTTACAACTTCCGGAAGTGCCGGAATCTTGGTAATCCGGGCGCCTGTAGCCTGGAAAATAGCATTTAAAATAGCCGGATGAGGCGCTGCCAGAGGTCCTTCTCCACAGCCTGCCGCTCCGTATGGTCCCAATGGCCGGGGATGATTTTCCTGATAAATCAGTTCAATATCATCCGGAACATCGTTTGGATAAGAAATACCACATTTCTGCAATGTTGTATGTTTCTTCAAATCTTCAAAGTCTTCAGTAAGGGCAAGGCCAATACCCTGAGCAATAGCTCCCAGAACCTGTCCGTCTACCACCGATTTGTTGATAATGGTTCCAAAATCAGAAACCATGGTAAACTTCACAACTTTTACTTTTCCGGTAGCTATCTCTACTCTTACAATAGGAAGGTTAATGCAATACATATAAACAGAGAATGGATTTCCCTGCGCGGTTTCCATATCACAGTCTGTACATGCAGTTGCAACCCATTTTCCCTGATATTTCAAAGGAAGCTTTTCTTCCACCATTTCTTCATAAGTACGGAAGGTTCCATCTGCTTTTCTCATGGCATTAATCAACATTTCGCAAGCCACACGCACTGCATTTCCGGTCATAACATTGGACCTGGAACCGCCTGCAGGACCGGAGTTTGGTGTTAAACCAGTATCATTCATAACCAGCTTAATCTCTTCCGGTGTAAAGCCAGCCTGACGAAGGGTTTCATGTGCATGGGTCAAAGTTCCAATATCTGCTCCCTGTCCATGATCCTCCCAGGAATCATAAATCGTTACTGTGTGGTCTGGATTTAATTCTGCCCAGGCCTCTGAGGAATCCACACCGTCAAGACCACATCCATAAACACCTAAGGAAACGCCGGCACCGAATTTATACTTTCCGTTTTCTCCCTGCTCTGCATTGAGCTTTTCTGCGTATTCTTTATTCTTGTGATAATACGGTCTTGCCAGATTAAACAAATCCTCCAGGCAGTAAACATCCGGTTTACATCCTGTTGGCGTAGTAGACTCTGCGGATTCTTTGTAACAGTTCATAGCCCTGAATTCAAATGGGTCGATTCCCATTTTCTCTGCCATAACATCCATGGCAATATCACCGCCCATGAAGGACTGGGGCGCTCCGTATCCTCTAAATGCTGCGCCGTAAGCATGATTGGTACAAACTGTTCTGGAACGGTTGCGGATATTTGGAATATCCACACCAGCGCCGACAAACTGACTGAGACGCATGGTTAAAAGGTCGCCAAATTCCGAATATGGTCCATGGTCAATCAGGTTATCTCCTTCCAGCGCCAGCACCTTTCCGTTCTCATCTGCTGCCAGCTTAATGTGCATAAATCCGGGGCTTCTCTTTCCTGTATAGGTAATCATCTGGTACATATCAAAATTCAGAGCCACCGGATGTCCGGTAACTAATGTGGCAACTCCCACCAAAGCCTCAATGGTCGGTGAGAACTTGTAACCAAAGGTTCCTCCTGCATGAAGCTGAATGAGTCTTAATTTTTCCGGTTCCACACCAATTCCCGCGCAAATCATGGCATGGTGCAAATGAATACCAATGGATTTTGAGTGAATGGTTACTCTTCCCTCATCATCTATGTAAGCGTATGCCACATCCGGCTCAATAGGAAGGTGGGGCTGTCTGGAACAATAGGAATCAATTTCTACCACATTAGGAGCAGTCTCCATAATAGGCGCTGTATCCTCTCCTTTGATACAGTTTGTTTCATAATAAACATTCGGTGTTCCGGGATGAATTTCTATGGCATCCGGATCCATTGCTTCCGGGGCAGACATATATGCAGGAAGAAGTTCCAAATCCACTTTTACTTTCTTCGCTGCTGCTTTTGCATGAGCAACCGTATCTGCACAAACCATTGCAATGGCATCACCATACTGAAAAACCTTCTCATCACAGAGAATCGGACGGTCCCATCCATCTCCTTTATTGGTTGGGAAGGTAATCAGACCTGTAATTCTGTTCTTTCCAGGTACATCCTTATAGGTAATGACCTTATATACACCGGGCATATTTTCTGCTTCTGAGGTATCAATTCCCTTAATTAATGCGTGGGAAACCTCTGCCTGTACCAGCGCAATCTGAAGGGTATCTTCCGGCATCTTCTTAATCTCATCTGCTCCGAAATCCCAGCTTCCTGTAACTTTGGCTATGCCGGAAGGTCTTGCATAAGTAGTTCCCAGAATCTTATTATCTGTCGGCTTAAACATTAAGTCTTCCTTGCTCATTTCCCCTCTCAGCACCTTTGCCGCGTCCATAACTGCATCAATGAGAGGTTTATAGCCAGTACAGCGGCAAAGATTCCGGTTCTTATTGAACCAGTCCCGCACTTCTTCTCTTGTTGGAGATGGATTATTCTCCAACAGAACCTTTGCGCTCATAATAAATCCCGGAGAACAGAATCCGCACTGCGCGCATCCATGAGCAACCCAGGCTGCCTGCAATGGATGAAGATTTTCCAGGGTTCCGATTCCCTCAATGGTTTCAATTCTGGCATAATCCCGCACCTTTGAAATCCTGGTAATACAGGAACGGGTAACCTTTCCGTCCATAATCACATTACACGCTCCACAGTGCCCCTGTCCGCATCCAATCTTACATCCTGTCAGCAGCAGACGGTCTCTTAGTACCTCTGCCAGTGTCTCTGTACCTTCCAGCACCAGGGTTCTCTCCATTCCGTTAATCACTAAAACTTTTTTAACCATACGGCACCTCCTTTACCGTGTACACTTCCAGCAAACAAGAATCCGGAAAACTTTCATCACCTGTGGAAATTCTATTCTTTCTCTGATAAAATAACAGTACAATACCATTGCAAAGGAGAATGTCTATGGAACAAAAAGAAATCCAAGCCCACACTGTTATCTTAGAGGTTACAGACGAAACCACGGGAGAAACCTTCCGCCGGGAACTTCCCATTGATTTCTACGAAAATGCTAATTTTCTCCGCCTGCGTGGAGAAGATATCAATGGCCATCCAAGCGAACTGGTCTTTCTTTCCTCTACCGGAACTCGTCGTTTGAAAGACCTGATGGGGCAAGGACCTGACGAAGACCCTTGCGGCACCCATCTTTCGTTATAATCGCACAATTTTCAAAAACTTTATAAGTTAATTATATCCTTATTGCACAATGCAGTCAACGAATTCTTCCAATGTAATTATCCTATTTTGAGGATAATTACATAAAGAAAAAACTGTCGGGAAAATCAACGCCCATAAGCTATTTGACATTGATTTTCCCGACAGCCTTCTATCTTCTTTCTCTTTATTCTGTTGTCCCAACAAACTCATCCAGCAATGCTTTGCTTTTTTCAAAATAAGCCTGCATTTCATTATCTTTTCCAAGTTTTGACTCATCATACATCAAGCGCATGGTAACAACCATCTCTTCCATAGACGCGGGACTTCCGATTTCCTTAAATCCGTTACATTCCTGCATTTTAACAGTTTCCTCTTCTGCCGGAAACGCATCCATTTCCAGGAATCTCTTATAGTTCTCTTCGCTCAGAAAGTAAATCATACTGGTTCCTTCCTGTAAATCTACGGTAAGCTTTGTCTGGCTGGCAGCATACATTTGTGGGTCAAATCCCGCATCATCCTCACTTGGAAGGAAATAATCTGCCACCTGTACATGAATCTCACCATCTTCGTTTAAGTCCTCTCCATGTTCCTCAAACCATTTTTGCAGGGCAGCCTTGTCTTCTTCCGGGACTGCATAACTACCTACAACACTGACACAGTAATCATAATCAATTTTGGACAACATATCTTTGGCAAAAACAATAATACATACCAGAATAAATACGCCTGCCAGCACGTGATACTTATAATAGTACCAGAAATTCTCCCATTTCTTTTTTGCTTCTTCATTTCCCTGTAGTTTCTTCATGTTTCTTTCGTCCTTTTCTGTATACATTCCATTGAAAAGCATTTTAGCACGTTTCGCATACACTGAAAAGACCAAAGGGAAAATTTATGGTATTTTTAGATTTTTTTCACATCAAACTGCTGCTCTGCATATACTGAACAGAAGGATTTTCCAGGAGTATGCAAATGGCTTATAAGGTAATCGTAGATGCCGGTCACGGGGGTGCCGATTTAGGAGCCACCTACCAGGGCAGGCAGGAAAAAGATGACAATCTCCGACTGGCTCTTGCTGTTGGAGAAATTTTATCCCAAAACGGTGTGGATGTAGAATACACCAGAACCACAGATGTTTATCAGACTCCCTTTGAAAAAGCGCAGCTTGCCAACGCCTCAGGGGCGGACTTCTTTATCTCTTTTCACAGAAATTCCAGTCCTATGCCAAATCAGTACAGCGGCACAGAGGTTCTGGTCTATGACAAATCCGGTCAAAAACTGGATATGGCAGAGAATATCAATGGCGCCCTTGGCGAACTGGGCTTTCGTGATTTAGGCGTAGAAGCCAGACCCGGTCTGGTGGTTCTTCGCCGGACAAAAATGCCTGCTCTTTTAATCGAAACCGGATTTCTCAATACAGATGCCGATAATAAACAATTTGACACACAGTTTCAGGAAATTGCCCAGGCTATTGCTTCCGGCATTCTCGGTACATTGGATGAAGAACATCTAAACCAGGAACCGGAAGATCATAGCATCTATTACCGCGTGCAAACGGGAAGTTTCCGTGACCGCTCCAATGCAGACCGCATGCTCTATGAGCTTTTAGACCGCGGTTTTCCCGCCTTTTTACTTCACCAGGATGGCCTTTACAAAGTGCAGGTAGGCGCCTTTCGTGTCTTAGAAAATGCGGTAAAAATGGAGCAGTCTCTGCGCAGAGCAGGCTACAGTACCTTCCTGGACGCTGCCCCGCCTTCTTACTAAATAGCTTTTTTTCCTTGTCCTTCCTGCCTGAAACTGCTACAATAAAAGAAATACTTGAAGATAACAGGCAGGTGAACCATGTATTATTTTATTGTAAATCCAAATTCCCGCTCTGGCCACGGATTGCATCTGTGGCAGGAGGCGGAGAATATTTTAAAAGAAAAAAAGATTGAGTATGAAGTATTTTTTACAGAATATCCAGGGCACGCCATGGCTTTATCCAGACAGATTGCAGGACTTGGACTTCCCTGTACTCTTAGTGTTCTGGGTGGTGACGGAACCTTAAACGAAGTGGTAAACGGACTGATGGAAACGGATTTTTCCCATATTACCCTGGGCTATATTCCTACCGGCTCCGGGAACGATTTTGCCCGTGGTCTGGGACTTTCCACAGACATACACGCCTGTATAGAACGGATTCTAAAGCCTGAAGAATTTGTTTTTCTGGATGTTGGACAGACCAGAACACCTGATTTTTCCCGGTATTTTCTGGTAAGCAGCGGCATTGGATATGATGCCGGTATCTGTGCAGAAGTCTCAGTAACCCCCATGAAAAAAATCTTTAACCGGCTTGGTCTTGGAAAATTAACCTATGTGGTAGTGGCTCTGAAGCAATTAATTGCCTATCGAACCTGCCCCGTATCCCTTCGTCTGGATCAGAAGGAAATCTGTTGTTTTCCCATGTTTTTCTTCCTGACTGCCATGAATCTGAAATATGAAGGAGGCGGCGCCAAGTTCTGCCCTGACGCTTCCTATGACGATGGACTGCTGGATTTCTGTCTTCTTGGAAAATTGTCTAAGCTGAAAGTGCTTACTCTGTTTCCAACCGCCTTTCTCGGAAAACACATTCTCTTTAAAGGCGTACATATGAAACGCTGCCGCCATATGGAGGTCATTACCCAAAAACCTCTTCCCGTACACTGTGACGGAGAAGTTCTTGGAAAGGTTACTCAGGTCACTTTCACACTCAGCGAAAAGAAACTGAAAACCATCAAAAGATAAAGGGGGCTTGTGCTATGAAAACACTCTTGCTCATTGCACTGATACTTTTTTTTCTGTTTTGTCTTTATTTTTACTGTATCATGCCAAATATGCACAGAAAAAAAGAAGTAAAAACTTTTCTTCACTGCCTGTTTGCTCACAGGGGTCTGTTTACACCAGACCAGCGTATCCCGGAAAATTCCATGGCTGCCTTTTCTAACGCAGTGCAAAAAGGATATGGCATTGAATTAGATATTCAGCTTACTAAGGATAAACAGGTTGTTGTATTCCATGACCACACACTCTCCAGGATGTGCGGCATTGACCTCCCTGTCTGTGAAATGACTTATGAGGAATTACAGAAGATAACGCTTGGACATACAAATGAGAAAATTCCCCTCTTTCAGGATGTTTTGAACCTGGTTCACGGACAGGTTCCTTTGTTAATCGAAATCAAACTGCCTTGTCTGAACACGCTTACCTGCCAGCTTGCCGATGAGCTTCTCATGGACTACACCGGAGATTACTGTATTGAATCCTTTAATCCCCTGGCACTGCGCTGGTACAAAAAACACCGCAAGCAGGTGGTACGGGGACAGCTCTCTGCCAATTTAACACGACCTGTAGCAGAAGGAGGATATTTCCTCTCTTTTCTGGTAAAATATCTGCTTTTGAATTTTTTAGGCAGACCTGATTTTATTGCCTACTGTTACAAAGACCGGCACAATGTCAGCTTCCTGTTAAACAAGTGTCTCTACCATGCTCCTACTTTTGCCTGGACCATCCGTTCAGAGACTGTATTTGAGCAGAATCTGACACACTTTGACTCTATTATTTTTGACAGTTTTATTCCTGTCCATAAACATCCTGTATAAATTCTAAAACTACTATAAACTGCATTGTGGTAAAAAAATGACTGTGCTATAATAGCAGGTATCAAAAAAGAGGTGTTAAGCCGGAATCGCGAGGTGCTACTGTGAATTTTCTAAAAAAATACCGCCATACATGGATTATTCCAGTTTATGGAATCCTGTATATGATGGCCTTCCGCTATGTGGAACAACGCAATGTACAGCCCAATATTATCCACGTTAAGCTGGATGATTATATTCCTTTCTGTGAATATTTTATCATTCCCTATCTTCTGTGGTTCTTTTACGTTGCTGCCACTGTGATTTACTTCAGTTTTATAAACAAGAACAAAAAAGAATACTGGCAGCTCATCTGCACTTTGGGAATCGGCATGACCCTGTTCATTTTGGTATCTCTGATTTACCCCAATGGCCAGAATCTCAGGCCTCAGTTAAGCGGAGACAGTATTTTTATCCAGCTAGTACAAAGTCTGTATCTTGTAGATACACCCACAAACATTCTTCCCAGTATTCATGTGTTTAACTCTGTGGCTTGCTGCATTGCGATTTTTCGCCATAAGCCTTTTAAGAAGCACAAGGTATTCCTGGGCAGTGTCTGGATTCTCACCGTTCTTATCATTCTGGCTACGGTATTCTTAAAACAGCATACAGTCATTGATGTGGTTGCTGCCTTTGCTCTGAATCTGGTTTGCTACCAGCTTCTGTACCGCACCAGGGCAGTACACGCCAAAGAGATTGTACAGGCGTAGACAATTAACAAGCACAACAGGTAAAAGGACTGTGGCATGAAATAACATGTATTTCGTACCACAGTCCTTTCTCTTTAATTAAATCCGTATAATTTCTGTACTACTTTATAAATTTCCACAGCAATTTTTCTTCCGCTTCCTCCCGGCAGATTGACGCCTCTTCCAAGAATTCCCATATACAGCTTCCGATAAATACGAATATCTGCATTTTTTAAATATTTCCACAAATCTTTTTTCTTATTCAGGTTTTCCTCTGTACCGGAACGAATGAGCATAATAGAGGATACTGCCATAATAATATCCAGATACCGCAGCATATAACGTCTGATATTTTTTTCAATATTTTTCGCTCCTGCAATGGTATCAATCATAATCCGATTCACAAAAAGCTGCTGGTCAATTCTGCGGATCATAACGTCTTCATGGACAGACTGGTCTTCTCTTCCGATGAAATAACGGTAAAAATTCACATCCATATAGTACATGGTCTGTACATGGGGAAGTGGCTGATATACAAAGAGATTATCCACATAAAACGTATGCTTCGGCAGTTCCAGTCCGCAATCTCTCAACAGTCCTGTACGGTAAATCACAGAATGCATTAAGATATATTTTCCCACTGGCATCCTTCCCATTTCCTTCCAGGTGAAGATCTTATTCTCCGGCATATAGCTTTTATACCGCATGACTTTTTTTCTTTTTGCACCTTGTTTTTCATAGACAAAGTTGCTAATCATCATATCCAGAGTCTGTGGGCCACCTGTAATTTCACGCAGCTTATCCAAAATAGCCAGATAGGCTTCTTTGTTCACCCAGTCATCACTGTCTACTACCTTAAAGTACAGCCCCGTAGCATTGCGAAGTCCTGTATTTACCGCTTCTCCATGACCTCCGTTCTCCTGGTGGACTGCCTTTACAATATCCGGATATTTTGCAGCATATTCATCTGCGATGGCTGCTGTATTATCTTTAGACCCGTCGTCTACAATAATAATTTCCACTAAATCCTGACCTTCTAAAAGGGAATCAATACAATTTTTCATATACTCCTGGGAATTATAGCAGGGTACTGCAACTGACAACAATTTCATCTAAAAGTCCTCCTCAATGTATTTTCTATAAGCTCCAAATGCGGCAGGAATGGGATATTTCCCTTTCGATTCTTTTTTATCTACAAAGATTAAATCGCCGACTTTTTTTTCCTCTGTGGAGGCTACTTTAATAAAATATCCTTTCATATGCCATTCCACATGGGAAAAAATATGTTTTGCTTCTCCCGCCTCTGCAATGTGAAGAGGAATCAGGGACAGCTTTTTTATATAGGACAAAATTTCTTCTCTGTTAAGATATCCTTCCTGATTTGGAAGCTCATACAAACCTGCCAGAAGTCCCTTGGAAGGACGTTTATGAATGGCAAATTCCTGACCGTTTTGAATAACCAAAACCGTCTTTTCTTCGATTTTCCGCTGTTTTTTCGGCGCCTTTTTGGGATATTCCAGAACGGTTTTGGAAGCTCTGGCTTTGCAAAACTGCGCGATAGGGCATACCTCACATTTTGCCATTCCATTTGGCACACATACTGTTGCTCCCAGTTCCATAAGGCTCTGATTAAAGTCCCCCGGACGGTCTTTGGGCATAATTTCCCGAAGGTTTTCTTCTATTTTCCGCTTCATGGATTGTTTCAAAATATCTTCCGGATCTTCTGTAATTCTGGTAATCACCCGAAGGACATTTCCATCCACTGCCGGCTGTGGGATTCCATAAGCAATAGAAGACACTGCTCCTGCTGTATAGCTTCCGATTCCAGGCAGTTTTAACAGTTTTTCATAATCTGCAGGCAGTTTTCCTCCATATTCCTCCATGACCTGGATAGCTGCTTTCTGCATGTTTTTTACTCTGTTATAGTACCCCAGTCCTTCCCACAGTTTCAGCAAACGCTCCTGTGGGCAGGCAGCCAGGTCAGCTACTTCCGGCAACGCCTGGGTAAAGCGTGCATAATAAGCTTTTACCGCTTCTACCCTGGTCTGCTGCAGCATGATTTCTGATATCCACACATGATATGGCGTAGGGTCCTGTCGCCACGGAAGAATTCTTTTATTCTCATCAAACCACTGTAAAAGTGGCTCTACAATCTGCTCTAACATACTGTCTCCTGTTCTTCCTCTGATTCTTCTTTTCCATTTACATAAACCCTAACAGGTTTCGCCAGATTTATCAAGTCTTTTCTTACCTGACAGGTATAAGCTAAAATATGAACACCCGCTTTTTCCGCCTCCGAAAGAGCGTTTCCAAATTCCGGATGTGTAGCATAATTGGGTTCAAAATATAAAACATCCTCCATCTGTATAACAAACATAATATACGCTTCATATCCGTCTTTCGTACACTTACACAGCTCTTTTATATGCTTTACACCTCTCTGGGTAGGCGCGTCCGGAAAACGTACCACACCATTTTCTTCCAGTGTTACCCCCTTTACTTCCATAAAAATTTTTCTTTCTTCTGTTTCAATGTAAAGGTCAAACCTGGAATTTCCATAAGAAACTTCCCGCTTCACCCTGGCGTCTTTTCCAAAGAGATTTCCCTGTAAAAGCCACTCTTCCACTACCTTGTTTGGAATCTGGGAATCCATATTAATGAGCCGGTTTCCCTTTTGTACTGCGATTAAATCGTATTGCGTTTTTCTGTTTGGATTGTCACTTTTTTCCAAAAAAACAGGGGCGCCGGGAACTAATAATTCCCGACACCGCCCTGTATTTTTCACGTGACAGACCACTTCTTCCCCCTTTAACCTCACCACTGCAATAAAACGGTTGGGGCGTTTGAGAAAGACTCCTTCCTCTATATTATGATATCTCATAAGTGCTGTCTCCTGCTTTTGTTAATCTTCTGAAAGACCCTGATAGATTTCCCTGACACTTTGAAAAATATACGTTGGTTTTACCTCGCCATTCTGAATATCCTCCATGGAGGCTTCCCCTGATAAAACACAGATCGTATCTACCCCGGCCCTTTCACCGGTTTTAATATCTGTGTACAGACGGTCTCCTACAATCACGGCTTCTTCAGGACGTTTGTTTCGTTTCTTCAATACACAGTTTACCATAATCGGCTCTGGTTTTCCAATAAAAAATGGCTCTTTCCCTGTGGCATTTTTTAACATGATACTCATGGAGCCACAGTCCGGAATATAACCAAAGCTTACCGGACAGACTAAATCCGGATTCGTTGCCAGATACGCCACATCCTTTCCCAGCATGATACAGGTATTGCGGATTTTCTCAGAGGTGTTTTCCGTATCAAAGCCCAGCAGAACCACGGTTGCCCGGTCATCTGCTTCTGTTACCACCTCAATGCCTGCCTGGCGAAGTTCCTGTACCAGGGAGGCTGTTCCCATACAATAAACCACCTGTCCCGGATACTGCTCCTGAAGATACATGGCAGTTGCCTGGCTGGACGTATAAAAATTTTCCTTATCTGCCTGAATCCCCATTTTTCTTACTTTTTCCACATAGTCCTCCACTGATTTGGAAGAATTATTGGTAATAAAAATGTATTCTCCGCCCTGAGCCCGAATCGTATCCAGAAAATCTAAGGTGCCATCAAAAATTTCATTTTCGTTATAAATGGTTCCGTCCATGTCTAAGAGATATAATGTTTTTTCTTTTAATTTCTCTGCATTTTTCCCTGTATAATCCAGCATGTGTTTCTCCTTATCCAGCCTGTACATTTCTGGTAGCCACTAAATCCACTCCTGTATGGCAAAGGTCTTTTACCACTGCCTCACCTATTGCTATGGGAGCTTTTACTTCTATGGATTTCAGTGCTTCTGCACATTCTTTTATCTTTTCTTTTGGAATCGCAGAAGCTGTTTTTACAGAAACAACCGGCATCACCCCGCCGTTTACACGCACACTGGAAGTAAGCATACGAACCGGCGCTGTCACCTCTTTTTCTGCATATTCCTTCCCTTTTGGACAGGTATTTCCTTCTACTTTTATCACTTTTTTCTGCTCTAAAGTCACCGTAAGCCCACATCCCAAAGGGCAGTTGATACAGATTAATTCTCTTGTTTCCATTCTTCTGCCTCCTCTATTTTCATAACAATTTTATCCAATTCCCCTGCTGCTGTCAAATCCGATTTTTTCAATATTACCTGTTCCATCTCTCCAGGAGCCAGCTTTCTTTTCTTCTTATGAATGATTCGTTTTTCTCCTACATACACACTGATATATACGTCCCGGTAAACAGCTCCTACCCGGAATCGTACTGTCAGTTTCTCCTCCATATGCTCTGGCCTTATAAGCTGTGGCACACTGTAACGAATGCCTCCCTTGGTCTCAACGGAAATGCCAGGAGCATCCTTTTTCTGCTCATCCTGCTCCTCCCATCTGCGAATATACTCTACTGCATGGCTTCCGGCCTTTGCCGCTTCTTCAGAAACATAGTCCACCAAATCATGAACATGCAGTACGTTTCCACAGGCAAATACCCCTGGGATATTGGTCTCCAGACTCTCATTTACCACAGGTCCGGAGGTAATTCGCGACAATGCTACTCCCATATTTCCTGACAGTTCATTCTCTGGAATCAGCCCACAGGATAACAAAAGAGTATCACAGGAATAAAATTCTTCAGTTCCCGGTATAGGCTTTCTATTTTCATCTACCTGTGCCAGGGTAACACCGGCGACACGTTCCTTTCCCTGAATATCCACCACTGTATGGCTTAGTTTTAAAGGAATCTGAAAGTCTTCCAGACATTGCACAATGTTTCTCTGAAGGCCGCCGGAATAAGGCATGAGTTCTGCCACAACTTTTACTTTTGCGCCCTCCAGAGTCATTCTCCTGGCCATAATGAGGCCAATATCACCGGAGCCCAGAATCACCACTTCCCGTCCGGGCATATACCCTTCCATATTCACCAGTCTCTGGGCGGTTCCTGCTGTATAAATCCCGGCCGGACGGTATCCCGGAATATTAAGAGCGCCTCTTGGACGCTCCCTGCATCCCATAGCCAGAATCACTGCCTTTGTCCGCAAAAACAGCAGTCCCTCATCCCGGTTCATGGCAGTAACAACTTTCTCTCTGCTCTCCTGTGTAATATCTAATACCATGGTATTCAGTTTATAAGGCACTTCGTATTCTTTTGCCTGGTCAATAAAACGCTGCGCATATTCCGGTCCTGTAAGCTCTTCCTGAAACGTATGAAGACCAAATCCATTATGAATACACTGGTTCAAAATCCCTCCCAGCTCCCGGTCACGTTCTAAAATCAGAACCTTTTCGATTCCCTGTTTTTTTGCAGAAACTGCTGCTGCCAGTCCGGCAGGACCTCCCCCAATAACAATTAAATCATATCTTATCATGATGCTTTCCTCCATCCTTTCAAATGAACTCTTCCTTTATGACACCTGTAAGCAGATTAGAAGCTCCTCCTGCTTTTGTTAATTCTAATGGGGATTTACCCAGCTCTCTTGCCAGTATTTCCATGGTTCTGGGTGAGCAGAAACCGGACTGGCATCTTCCCATTCCTGCCCTGGTTCTGCGTTTCACACCATCCAGTGATTTCGCTCCCAAAGGTCTTCGGATTGCATTTAAAATCTCCCCTTCTGTAACGGTTTCACAGCGGCAAATCACATTTCCATAAGCCGGATCTTCTGCAATCAGCGCCTGTATTTCCTCTTTTGATGCCTCTGCTATACAGGGAATATCCTTTCTTGTGTTCTGGAAATCTGCTTTCTTTTTTGCTCCTGCTTTTTGGCTGATTTCCTCTGCCAGATACAAGCCAATGGCAGGGGCACTGGAAAGCCCCGGTGACTCAATTCCCGCTGCATCAAAAAATCCAGGCGCATCCTCTGGTTCTCCTAATACAAAGTCCCCGCCAGCCTCTGTAGCCCGAAGCCCTGCAAAAGAAGTGATAGTCATATGCAGCGGAATATTTTTTGCACTGACTCTTGCCTGTTTGGATAATTTTTCGATTCCATGTGCTGTAGTCTGAACACCCTCTTTATCTGAAATATCCTCAGCAGTAGGCCCTGCCAGAAGATTTCCATGAACAGTAGGTGTAATCAAAACTCCTTTTCCCATGGCAGTTGGAAGCTGGAAAATCGTATGGGAAACAAAGCTTCCTGCCTTTTTATCCATAAGACAATACTCCCCTTTTCTCGGTGTAATAGAGAGTTTTTTCCTGCTGACCATATTGTGGAAAGCATCTGCATAAACCCCCGCTGCATTTACAACAAAAGAAGTCTCAAACACACCTTTATTGGTCTGAACCACATAACCTTTTCCACATTTTTTTATGTTTTCTACCTGTGTATTAAACTGAAATTCTACCCCATTTACATTGGCATTTTCCGCCAGGGCAATGGTTAGTTTAAAGGGACATACAATGCCGCCTGTAGGCGCATAAAGCATCGCTTTTACCTCTCTGGACAGATTGGGCTCCATTTCCCAGATTCTTTCTCCTGAAATAATTTCCAGTCCCTGAACCCCGTTTTCTTCTCCTTTTTCCTTTAATGCCTGAAGCCTTGGCAAATCCTCCAAAGAAAAGCATAAAACAAGAGAACCGTTTCTCTTATATGGAAAATCCAGCTCTTTAGAAAGCGCTTCCATCCGTTTGCTTCCCTCTACATTCATCTTCGCTTTTAATGTTCCCGGTTTTGCATCAAAACCCGCATGGACAATGGCGCTGTTTGCCTTTGAGGTACCACAGCACACATCTTCCTCCTTTTCCAGAACTACTGTCTTTAATTCATACCTGGATAATTCTCTTGCAATAGCACTTCCAATTACACCTGCTCCGATTACAACAACATCATACATCATCATACTTCCTTTCTTTTTCTATAAAAAAGACAAAGGGGAAGAAACATGAACACCTCCATGTTTTTTCCGCTTTGTCTCCATTCTCCAGCGTCTCTTTTTTCTCTTTTTACATAAACCACACTGCCTGATTGGTTGTAGATATGGATACTGCGCCTGCGCTTAATGCAGCCATAATATCCTCTTTATCTGAAATCAGCCCTCCTGCAATCACCGGAACCCTGCTGTTTTGACAAATCCTGCGGGTTATCTTAGGCATAACACCAGGCAGTACCTCAATCATATCCGGATGTACGCTTTCTGTCTGTCTCTCAATACTGTCAAAAGCAATCGAATCAATAACAAAAAAACGCATAATAGCAAAAAGCCCTTCTTCCTTTGCCTGTCTGATGACCGCCGGTTTAGTAGAAATAATCCCATCTGCATGTGTGACAGCTTTCAAATATGTCACTGCAATCTCCCTGCTGCTTAATCCTGTAATTAAATCAAGATGAACCATCACAGTCTTTCCGGCCTTTTTCAACCGGCTTACAATATCACCAATGCTGCAAATGTCTCCATACAGAACAAACACAATCTGAATCTCTGAATGAATGCATTTTCTCAGCCCTTCTTCATCCTTAATAGCTGCAATGACCGGACAATCTTCAAATTCTTCCATACATCTGTGACTCATACGCTTCCCCTTTTTCTGCTTCTCTCTTCTGTTTCCTGTCAGGCAAAGAATAAGACAAGACCAAAAGACCGCCGCTGCAGTCTCTGTTCTTGTCTCTTGCTCTTCTTTATTATACTACAGGAATTTTCCGGTTGCAAGAAAATCCCTGTAAAATTCCTGCATATTATCTGTAAAAACAAACAATAGGACATCCTGCTTCTATACTTTCGTAGAACTTTCCCGCAAAAGAAACCGGAAGATTAATACAGCCATGAGAACCGCTATACAGATAAATGCTACCGCCAAATTTCCATCTCCAGTCAGCATCATGAAGACCGATTCCTCCATTAAAGGGCATCCAGTAGTCTACAGGGGACTCATAGTCATAACTTCCATCAGGATTCGGCGCCGGGCGCAGCACCTGGTCTCTTTGTTTGTAATAAAGATAATAGGTTCCTCCAGGTGTTCTCCTGTCTGCATTGTAATAAGTACCAGAAACAAAATCCGTATCCATAATCATGGTTCCATCTTTGTAGTACCAAAGATGCTGCGCTGTCAAATCAAGCTCCACATAAGTATTGCCAATGTCATTTTCTGCATAGGCAACGCCAGCTCTGGCATATATTGGCTCTCTTACAGTATTTGCATGGGACTGGATATCTGCAAGAAGCTGCCTGCACTCTTTTTCCGTGTCAATCAGAAAGCCATAGCTTCCTCCATCTACCTGTACAGGCTGTCCTGTGGTAGTGCTGGTAATGGTTCTGGAACGTCCCACCGTGTTATATTTTTCACTTAAAGCATTTACATACGCTCTTATGTTCTTTTGTAAATTTGGGATATTCTCTACATAATTACCAGCCTCATCATAAGTCATCCAGTCCTTTACAACCATGCCGTCTAACAGCTCTTTTTTATCCCCAAAGGTATACGTTACTGTAACAGCCGCACAACTGTTCCATACCTCCTGCTGATGTTTCAGCGTAGCATCTTCCTTTGTTACAGAAGGCATTTGATAGACTCCTGCCTCTTCTGCAGACCATTTTCTCTCACTTTTTTCTACTGCTGATTTTACTGTTTCTATCACTGCTTCTTTATTTAAAGCTGTGCCAGTTGTTTCATCTTTTATTACAAATTGATTATTCTCAAAGGCAATATAAGCATTGGTGGGAGGCGCCATATTTCCGTCCTGCATAGGCTCCAGCGTTTCTAATTTTCCCTTCAATTTCTCTGCATCAAATTGAATCTCTTCTTCTGCCTGATACTCTCTTTTCTGACCCAAAACACCTGTTATCCACAAGAATGTATTCTGTTTTTCCTGTAATTTCGCAATACTTCCATCCGGCACATATTGATACGCAATCTCACTTCCCTGAATCGTTTCCTTCTTGTCCTCTTTAAAAAGAAGTTCCAGAGAATAATCTTCTACATTTTTTCTGATTCTTTCTTCCGTTTCCTTTGCTGTCAGATTTCCACAGTCCATTCCATTAATGGAAGTTCCCGGAAAAAATTTATCTTTATAATAAAATGTGCCCGCGCCATATGCAATTCCCAGTGCTAAAACAACCACCGTACATCCTATGACAAATTTCTTTTTCATTCTATAAAACCCCTGTCTTCTCAATATTTTCCATAATAACTATGGGCTATTATAGCATATTTTTCCCCGAAACCAAGAAAAAATCAGAAACCTAACAAAAAATTAAGAACTTTGTCATATTTAAAATAATTTTGTTGAATTTATGTGGAATTGGTTTACAGCTTTCAGAAAGAACTGGAACTTTTTTATTTTCCAAACCGTATCACATTCCAGGAAGCCCTCTTAAGCACACTTGTCACAACACCGCCAT